>OFCW01000130.1_pt1 | contig 29912 bp, 26 predicted proteins | sample 1520951 | NCBI WGS metagenome assembly OFCW01 (sample SAMEA4349680, study PRJEB24078) | microbial mat metagenome | biome: Terrestrial Biome; feature: Habitat; material: Microbial Mat | place: India | collected 2012-06-12 | depth 10 m | reverse complement strand
GAGTACGAGTTCCAGATGGCCGGCATGAACCGCTATCTGTTGCCCGACGTCGAAACCCTGTTCCTGACGCCGTCCGACCAGTACCAGTTCATTTCCGGCACCATCGTGCGCGAGATCGCCAGCCTGGGCGGCGACGTGTCGAAGTTCGTGTTCCCGTCGGTTGAAAAGTGGTTGAAGGACAAGATCGCCGCAGGCGGGAAGTAAGCAGTAGGTGTTGAGGTTGTTATGGCATTAATGATCACCGATGATTGCATCAATTGCGATGTGTGCGAGCCCGAGTGCCCGAACGATGCAATCTCCATGGGGCCGCTGATCTACGAGATCGATCCGAACAAATGCACGGAGTGCGTCGGCCATTACAACGAGCCGCAATGCCAGCAAGTGTGCCCGGTGAGCTGCATTCCGTTCAATCCCGACTGGCGCGAGACCAAGGAACAGCTGCAGGCCAAGTATGAAAGGCTGCAGGCGGCGCTGAAGGAAGAAGCCCGGCAGTGAGCGCGGCTCTACGCCGCCGCGACCACCCTGTTGCGCCCGCCTTGCTTGGCCAGGTAAAGCGCCTGGTCGGCCCGCGCGACGAACTGCTGCGCGGTTGCCTCGATCTCTGCGCATTCGTCATGCTGCGCCAGCGACGCAACGCCGACCGATACCGTGACGTCCAGCGTCTGCCCGGTGCTTAACTCCAGCGGCTCTCCGGCGACCCTGCGGCGAATGCGTTCCCCGGCATGGCGGGCTGCCGCCAGTTCGGCGTCGATCAGCAGCACCACGAATTCCTCGCCGCCGAAGCGCCCGAGCGCGTCGGACAGGCGCAATTCCTCCTTGATGCGGATTGCAATTGCGCGCAGTACCTCGTCGCCCGCCTGATGGCCGAGGCAGTCGTTGATCTGCTTGAAGTTGTCGATATCGATGTACAGGCACGACAGCGCGTATCCCTGGCGCCGCGAGCGCCCGATCTCTTCCAGCAGGCGCCTTTCGACGTAGCGGCGGTTATGCACGCCGGTCAGCGGATCGGTCAGGCCGATGTGTTTCAGGCGTTCGCTGTTGACGACGTTTTCCAGGCAGACGGCGACGATGGCGGCGGTGTGCTCGATGAAATCGGTCCCCATGCTCTCCACAAACCGCGCTTCGTCGCGGCTGCCGATGCCCAGGCAGCCGATCAGTCTGCCATGGCGCATCAGCGGCACCAGTGCGATGCTGGCGGGCGCCGGCAAGGGGGGCGGAAAAAGCACGCCATGCGTCTGCCCGCAATAGGGGCCCAGCACCGGTTTGTGCAGCAAGCCGGACAGTTCGCCGAATCCGGCTTCGTCCTGCAGGAATAGCAGATTGGGGAGGTCGCCCAGCTCGATATGCTGGTTGGCCAGGATGCGGCGGATGTGGTAATCCGGATCGAGCAGCGCCAGGGTGACGACATCCAGCTCCGATGCGCTCGCAAAACCATGGAAGATCGCATCAAGCAGTTCCAGGAAGCTGGATGCGCCGATGAATTGCAGGTCGCAGGCCTGGAAACGCTGCAGGATTTGCTGGTTCTGCTGGGCCTGCCTGAACAGTTGCTCCAACTGGTTACGCAGCTCCAGATTTTCGGTAACCAGGTCGTGCGACATGGGTATGCGCTCCTCAACGAGCCGGCGGCTCTCCTCTATGTTTTATGGGAATTATTGTTAGGCGAATAATACTAGCCTGCGCCGTTGCGACTTGCAATAACGGTGAGCTGACCGTGCGGCTTTGGATTTTCAGAACGCGAGGTTGACATCGACTTCCTGCCCGACGCGCAGCAACTGGCCTTCGCCGTCCAGCAGGATGGTGTTCATCCCGAAGGTAATGCCGCCATCGACCTTCGGGTTGGCTCGGTAAGTCCGCAGGATGTCGAGCGGATCGGGACCGAATTCGCCGGTCGCCGGATCGATGGAGGGAATCGGGCAGCGCGGGCAGGGCTTGACCGGTTTTAAGGTCGCGTTGCCGATCTTGAGCGATTCCGCATAATCCTCTTCGAAGGCGCCCACGCCGCCGATCACGATATTCGGACGGAAGCGTTGCATGGGCAGCGCGTCCCGGCCTTGCGCTTTCAGCTTTTCATTGAGGTCGCCGAGCGACGCTTCCGAAATCACCAGCATCGGATAGCCGTCGGAAAACAGCGTGGGCGACTCCACGCCGCCGGTCCACTTGGTATTGGCAACGCGCCTGGCGTCCGGATGAAAGCGCACCAGGCGGCACGGCACGCCAAGGAAATTGGAAAACCAGGCGGCGGTCGTCTCGTCGCAATCATAGGCCTTGACTGTGTCATTCCAGACTCGCACCTGCAGCGTCCGTTCGTCGTCCGGATGCGGCAGGCCGAGCGGAATCTCCAGCCGCAGCATGCCTGGCGCGCGCAATTCCAGCGTTTCGGCCTTGAGGCGCGGCGCAATCAGCGCCATGCGCGGGTAATCGCGCTGCGTCATGAACTCGCCCTGCGCATCGACCACCATCCATTCACGGTCGTAGATGTGTTCCACCATCAGGCCGGCTGCGGTCAGCGTCGCTTCGCGCAAGGCGATGCCGGCGCAGGATTTGATCGGGTAGAGGTTGAGTTCGGTCAGGGTTGCCATGCCGGTTCGGGAAGAGTTAGACGTTGAACGGGAATTCGCGGCTGCAGGGCGCATCAATACTGGATTTCGTCATTGGAAGGCGCATTTTGTACCCGCTTTCATACCCGCTTTGGTAATTACAACACGCTATTGTAACTGCTGCTTTCAGTAAGGTTTCGTCTATAGGTTCAACTGCCTGGGAAGCTCGCACGTTCGGTAGCCCATTGCCCGGTACCCGCGCTGACGCTTGTCCCACATACGCAACAGTGCCGGATACCCGGCATCAACAAAATCGATGATCCGCACGTCGGTCTTGGTGGCGTGCTCGCGGTGCAAACGCCCGGCGTACTGCTGGAGCGTGCCTTTCCACGAGACCGGCATCGCCAGCACCAAGGTGTCGAGCGGTGGATGGTCGAAGCCTTCGCCGACCAGCTTGCCGGTCGATAGCAATACACGTGGCGCATCCGGTGGCAGGGCGTCCAGTTCGTCGATCAGGTGATTGCGCTGCTTTTTCGTCATCCGGCCATGCAGCGTGAAAAGATTCCCGACCCGGCCTTCCAGCACCGCGTTGATCGCTTCCAGATGGTCGGTTCGTTCGGTCAAGACGAGTATTTTTCGTCCCTGGCTGAAACAGTCCTCGATTTCGGCTGCAATCGCCTGTGTGCGGCCGGTATCGCTTGCCACTTGCCGGAAAACGTCCTGAATGCCAGCCTCGGCGGGCACGTCGATCCGGGTGGTGAGCATACGCGGCACGATAGCCAAGTCATGCGGTGCGCTGTCGGGCTTGGCTGCGGTATGCCGGATCGGTCCGCATTGCATGAAAATGATCGGCTGCTGCCCATCGCGGCGGATTGGCGTAGCGGTCAGGCCCAGTACGTACCTGGCCTTGGCGCTCTTGAGTATCTTCTCGAACGAGAAGGCCGAGAGATGATGGCATTCGTCCACGATGATGTGCCCGTAATCCTCGACCAGTTCACTGACCTCGCCTTGCCGCGAAAGGGACTGCATTACCGCGATATCGATTTTCCCGGTCGGCTTGGCCTTGCCTCCGCCGATGGGGCCGACGATGCCTTTGCCAACACCGAGAAAGGATTGAAGACGTTCCTGCCACTGCTTGAGCAATTCGGTGCGGTGCACCAGTACCAGGGTATTGACACCACGACGTGCAATCAGCGCAGCGGCGGTAACCGTTTTTCCGAACGCGGTCGGCGCACATAGCACGCCGGTGTCAAACTCCAACATCCTGGCTACTGCATCTTCCTGATCCGTGCGCAGCGTACCGGCGAAGGCCACGTCCAGCGGCTGACCCGAAAAGCGATGATCATTCAAATCAAGGCGGATGCCGTTATCGCGCAGCAGTTCCTTGACCGCTTCCAGGCAGCCGCGCGGCAATGCGATGTGCCTCGGATAGTTTTCGGCGCAACCGATGACGCGCACTTTGTCCCAGGTCGACAAGCGCATCGCTTGCGCTTTGTAAAACTCCGGGTTCTGGAACGCGGCCAACCGGATCAGCCGATTGGCCAATGGCTGTGGGAGATGCGCCTTCTCGACATAGATCATGTTTGCCAGCGTCACGGCAAGCGCATTGGGCATCTCACCCGGCAGTTTCTTTGGCATGGAAGGCTCGCGCTTCCAAGGCTCTTGCTGATCCTCGTCCGCGATGAACGTCACGTCCAATGGATGGGCGCCGCCGGTTGCATTCAAGATCGCAGTCTCAACAGCCTGCGCGGACATTGGCGAAAGGGACGCCAGGTAAGCCCATTGATCGGGATACGGCTTGAAATCGTCATCCACGAACACGCTGCAGCCATTCTCGCGCGGCTTCTTCTGCAGCGGTAGTGCGATCAGATTGCCGAAGCCGCCTTTCGGCATGGTGTCCTGGTTGGGGAACAGCCGGTCGTAGGAGGTGAGCTTCAATTGCCGCGTGCGGGCACAGGTGTGGCTGATGATCGCGGTGCCCAGTCGGCGGGCATCCCGCGCCGGGAGACTGGACGCGAAGAAAATCCACGCATGCGCCCCGTTGCCGGAGCGTGAAACTTCCAGTGCCACCGGCACGCTTAATTCACGGCACGACTGTACGAAGGCTCGCGCATCGTCGCGCCAGTCTGCCTCGTCAAAGTCCACGGCCAAAAAGTAGCACTGATCGTCGGATAGCAGCGGATAGACGCCGATGGTGTGCTCGCCGGCGAGGTGGTCGTAGATGATGGCGTCGGAGAGCGGAATCAGCAGCCGGTTGCTGCAATCGGAGCACTTGATGCGTGGCTTCTCGCAAACACCCGCCCGCCATTCATTGGCGCAGGCGGGCGCATATCCCGACTTGCCGGCCTTGCTCTCCCAGCGGATGGGGTAAACATCGGTACGGCCACGGAACAGGCGGCGAAAGAGGGCGACCTTTTCTTCCGTGCTCAGCCTGGATGGTTCCGGCTCAATCGATACCGGAGGGACCGGTGCGGATTTTGGCATCCGCCAATCGATGCCGTGTGCGTCCAGCAGAGCGACAAGGCGTACGTTCTCGGAATGCAGCTTTTCGCAGTCGGGACACCCTGATGCGGAAAACTGCGCGTGTTTGATCGCTATTTCTCCCATAGTCCAGCCTCGACCAGACGGCGAACCAGCGCCCCACGTTTGGCATGGCGTACCATGAAACGGCGCAAAGCCTTATCGAATGCGTTCCGATTCGACGCAAGCGCATACGCGTCGGCAAGATCGACGATAGCGCGTTTCGCCTCGTCATAGCCGGATGCTGTGCCGCGTTCCGCATGTTGATGTATCGCGTTCCAGTGCCGATCGAAATCGGCGGCAAGCGTCATGAGATAGGCTTCGCGTTGCTTGCGGCGTTCGGCTTCCTGCTGGGCACGCTCGTTCTCTTCGTGTTTCAGGCGAAGTTTTTCCGCTTCCTTGGCAAGCGTGCGCAATTCGGCCACTTTGCGCGGTTTGGCGGGAGATGATTCCCGCGTTCCGCTTTCCTTTAGCCAGGCGAGATATTCCGACTTCACCCAGCGCTCGGCCTGTTGCGAGGCGCCCTGCAATAGCAGGTTAATGACAGTTTCTATCTCATTCCTGCGTAGTTCCGCCACCCATACCTCGACACTGTCATCATCGTGGCAGTAGTCTTCGATCTCCTGGCTCCCCGCAGCCGCAGCGGCCACCAGGTCGGGATCGATTTCCAGAAATTCCACCAGCGCTTGCTGCGCAGCCGAAAGCTGCGACATGCCCGGCGGCACTTCCGGTTCAACGGCATTCTCACCTACTTCACCGGCGCTGACGCCGGCGAGCCAGCCAAGATAGAGTGGACGCAGGTCACCGCGCAGCAATTCGTCACGCAGCGGAACCAGGCTCCCCATCCAGCCTTGACCGGTTTCCATGCCGAAGCGATCGTAATCCTGGCCTTCATCCAGTGACCAGTTGATGATCCAATGCGTGCCAGAGTCATTGATCGTCAGTGCATATTTGGTCGCGAACCGCTTCAACTCGGCCTTTTTGAAAGCCTCATGGGGCAACCGTAGGGACAGTCGGCAACTGCACCAATTGGCCGTGTAGACGAAGGCATCGAAATAGCGCCGCATCCAGTCCGCCGGATCGGCCTTCAAGTCGCCCCAGTTGTATTCGTTGACGAAACTCGTCGCCGTAATCGTCGCCCGCGAAGAGCGGGAGCGGAGTTCGGCCATTTCGTTACGGGTTAGCGGCCGGTCGATGGCAACGAATTCGTAGTATTGGTACTCGCTCATGTGGCTTTTATTACTGCTTGACTGCCCGAAAAGCGGAGTCATCCCCTAAATGAATGTAGATATGGCCGAGCAGTTCCCCTTGTGCAATCTCCGCAAAGCCGCGTCCGCTCACTTCATCGTTCTCGTCGACACCACTCCAGGTGAATTCGACGCGCTTGCCATTGATGCGGTAGTCGGTTTGGCCTTGCACCAGGCCGAACTGGAAATCGCCCAAGTTGTTCTTCTCGAAGGCAATGTAGGCGGGGACTTCCATGTCCACATAGTCTTGATCCCATCCCTCCATCGAGACAATGCGCCATGTGCCACGGAATGGGTTGGCTATCATAGTAGTCGCTCCTTTTTCGCTTTGGTTTTGACAGCGCCTGCGCAGCCCGTTCCAGCGGTACTTGGCGGATACCTTCCTGACGAACTATTCGGGAATTCCTAATAGTTGCATCGGGTTGCGATACGACTATTAACTTCGATATCGCCGGAGATATTCTACAAGTCTCTGGAAACGTCGATCTACCTCAAGATTCGGTTGAACACGTCGGATCGTGTCCAAGCAGTTATTGAGGTGAGTGGGCGGACATTGCGCGTTATCCCCGATCACCATATCCAGGAATTCCAACGTCGTTTCGGGAAATCGCTCTGGCAGTTGTACCTCATGCAGCAGATGTACGACATGATCTGGATGCTCAAGCGGTTGCAACCAGTGTCTCAATTCAGCCAGCGCTTCCGGGAAGGCGTCCTGCGCTGCTACGCAGAGCCGGGCGAGGTTTTTCGAAATATTTGATGTGATTGCATTGCGTGACTTCGGCCAAATTGCTTTGAGGTACGGTAGAACGCGATGACATCAATACTTACTGCGTTGCGCCACACTACCCTCCAAGCAAGGCACGAACAAGTGCTTGTGCTGCGGTACAGACCCTCAGCAGGAAGCGCGCGGGGTGCGGCAGCGAGTTCCGCGCTACAAAAAAATAACCCGCTGATTTGAGGATACGCTCGCGCACAGAACCGTGGCAGGTTTTGTTGAAACGAAGCATACGTGCAAATGCACGTATGCCGCAAGCCCAAAGGAATCCGGTGGAGCGAAAGGGGAAATGCTTTCAAACAGGCAACGTCATGATTACTTGCTAATCACAGTTTCGATACGAATGTTCATCCACTTGGCGCCACGCCCCTTGCCTGTGGGTGTAATCAAGCCTTCCGCCTTCATCGCCCGCAATACCAATCGCACCATGTCGCGGCTTACGCCGGGGCAGGCTTCTTCAATTTCAGAAATCGAGAACGGCAAGTTGCGCTTCAAGATCTCGGCCCGCACACGGTCGCCTTTCGCGCCGCGCCCGCGTTCAATGGTGCCGACGCGTTCTTCGAACTCCTTGTAGGCGCGCAGCAGCGCACCCCAGAAGTAATCGAGCCAGGGCGAGATGTCGTGCGCCGCTTCGTGCCAATTCTGCGAGCTGGCTTCGAGGGTTTCGTAGTAGCTTTCTTTCGATTCCTCGAAGATGCGCTCCAGGCTGATGAAGCGTCCCACGGCGTAATCGAAGTGGTAGAGCAACTGCAAGGTCAGCAGCCGTGCCATGCGCCCATTACCGTCCGGGAAAGGGTGAATGCACAGAAAATCCAGGATCACCAGCGGCACTAGGACCAACGGATCGGCGAGATGCCGGTCCAAGGCGGTCCGATAGCGCCCGACCATCTCGGCCATCGCCATTGGGGTGAGGTGTGCGGCCACGGGGCGAAAACGGATACGCGATGTACCGTCCAGATGCCGTTCGATGATGTCGTTGTTGGTCGCTTTCCAGTGCCCGCCAGGCTGCGGCATGTAACGGTAGAGAATGCTGTGCAACTGGAGGATGGCGCCTTCCGAAAAAGGCATCTGCTCGGCGCTTTCGTGGATCAATCCCAGCGCATCGCGGTAGCCTGCCACTTCCTGTTCCGAACGGCTTTTCGGCGTGGCGTTCTTGAGCACAAGGGATTTGAGGCGGTTCGCAGCGACCACGACGCCTTCAAGGCGGTTGGACGACTCAGTCGACTCAATGACAGCGATTTGCCGCAGATCGCTGAGCACTTCGGGCGACTGGGCCACATACAGACGTTGCTTGCCGCCGTACTCGCCCAAGGCGCGCAACGTGGCCATTTGCTGGATGTCAAACCGCAGCTTGGCGAGGTAGTCGGGCGTCAGGGAATGCATGATTTGCTGATGGTCAAATAAATGGGGTAATCCTAATGCGTATTAGGGTATTTTTCAACATAATTACCCCATTTTGTTCAGCTATTGCCCATTTCAGGCCGCGCCGGAAAATCGCCTCACGAACGATCAACATATTCGGCACCCGGCGATAGCCGGTTCCATTCGCGCTCCATCAGCCAACGCAGAAACACCGCCTCTTTGAATTGTCCTCGAACACGGGCGCGGTGCGCTTCCAGGAAGTCGCATAAAGCCTCGAACAACTCATCCGGCAGACAGGGTGCATTTCCGGATTCCACGTTAACTGCACTGGCTTGCTTCTCGAGCGGCGAGCCGCTTGATACGGAAAAATTATGTCGAAGCTGTCGCAAGGAACGACAAGACACCGCCATCAAAATCTATCTATGGTCACCCTCCTTTTGGCAACCTCGATTTCAGACGATGTGAAGTGGCTTGCGTAAATCTATCTGGCGTCGTTGTGAATTGCTCCGCGCCACGATGAGAATCGCGCCTGAAGCCCCGTAAAAGCCCCGTAAATACGGGGCTTTCGAGGGTGTTTGATGTTTTGTGGAACGTCGTGAAACGATGCCTTCGGGCTAGACGTTAAACAGAAAGTTCAGCACATCGCCGTCCTTGACGACATATTCCTTGCCTTCGGCGCGCATCTTGCCGGCTTCCTTCGCGCCCTGTTCACCCTTGTACGCAATGAAGTCCTCATAGGAGATGGTCTGCGCACGGATGAAGCCGCGTTCGAAGTCGGTGTGGATGACGCCCGCCGCCTGCGGCGCGGTGGCGCCGACCGGAATGGTCCAGGCGCGCACTTCCTTCACGCCGGCGGTGAAGTAGGTCTGCAGGCCGAGCAGCTTGAAGCCGGCGCGAATCAGGCGGTTCAGGCCCGGCTCTTCCATGCCCATATCGGCCAGGAAGGCGCCCTTGTCTTCCTCGTCGAGGTCGGCGATTTCCGCCTCGATCGCGGCGCAGATTGCGACGATCGGCGCGTTCTGCGATTTTGCATACTCGGCGAGCTGATCGAGCAGCGGATTGTTGGCGAAGCCGTTTTCCGCCACATTGGCGACGTACATTGCCGGTTTGGCGGTGATCAGGCACAGCGGCTTGAGCAGCGCCATTTCTTCCGCGTCCAGGCCCATTGCGCGCACCGGCGTGGCGTCGTTCAATTGCGGCATGATGCGCTCCAGCAGGGCGACCAGCTTGATCGCCTCCTTGTCGCCGGCCTTGGCCTTCTTGCTTTCGCGCTGCACGGTTTTTTCGACGGTGGCCATGTCGGCCAGCGCCAGCTCGGTCTGGATCACCGCGATGTCGTCCAGCGGGCTGACCTTGCCGGCGACGTGCACCACGTTCGGATCTTCGAAGCAGCGCACTACGTTGACGATGGCGTCGGTTTCTCGGATGTGGGCGAGGAACTGGTTGCCCAAGCCTTCGCCCTTGGAGGCGCCGGCGACCAGGCCGGCGATGTCGACGAACTCGACCACGGCCGGCACGATGCGTTCCGGCTTGACGATTTCGGCCAGCGCCTTCAGGCGCGGGTCGGGCACCTCGACCACGCCGACGTTCGGCTCGATGGTACAGAAGGGATAGTTCTCGGCTGCGATGCCGGCCTTGGTCAACGCGTTGAACAGGGTGGATTTGCCGACGTTAGGCAGGCCGACGATGCCGCATTTGAGACTCATACAATTCTTTCCAGATTGGTAATCCTGCCGGGGCAGGAGCGGGATAAAACGTGAAATTGGGGGTAAAACCGGGAATTTGGAAGAGGTTTATCCCGGTTTTATCGGTTTGCCGAAAAAACGCGTATTGTACCCTTCGCCGCTGCGCAACGTCTCCTCACAAAGGCTGCACAATGTCCAGGTCCGGTTTTTCCGCAAATGCGGCCAGGGCATCGCGCAGCCGCCCGCCCTCGCCGATGGCCTGCTTCCAGTCACGAATGCGCCGCGCATTGTCCTGGCCGTAGTGGTGAAAGTCGTTTCGATCGGGGAGTTTGGCGCGCGGCAGCGATTGCAGGAATGAACGCGAAGGCGCCACCAGCACCACGTTGTCGAGCCAGTCGCGGCTTTGCCCCCGCCCGGCGCGGCGCCACGGCAAGGTCTTGTCGAACCAGCCCGGCACGATCCGCTCGCCAAAGTGCGGATACAGCACCAGCCCGCCTTCGGGATGATCCGCGACGCGGGAGTAGGGCAATGCCAGGTGGTAGTCGATCAGGCCGCCGTCCCAGTATGTGCCGGCCGGCGCGCCCGGTATGTGCCGCACCGGTTCCATCACGAAGGGCAGGGTGCCGGACGCCAGCAACGCGGCAGCGAGATTTTCCGTTCCCAGCGGTGCGAAATGGGTGTCGAAGGCGTCGAATGTCTGCCTGAGCCAGGCGGCGGGGTCGCGCCGGTCCGCGACGACGACGCGCGCGAGGTGATTGGCAAGCTGCGCCCGTGCCAGCAAATTGTCGAGCACGGCGAGGCTGAAGCCGAGGCTGGCGGTAAGCTTGCGTTGCGGTGCGGTCAGCAGCCTGCGGCCGCGCGACGCCAGCAGGTGCAGGCGGTGGTGCGGATGGGCGGCGATTTCATGCTCGTGGCCGCCGATGAAGGCGGCGAGAAATTCGGTGACGGAATCGGTCACGAAGCGCGCCGACGGCTTGGGCGGATAGGCCTGCGCGCAATACAGGTCGCCCAGCCGCTGGAAGGCCGCCGTCGGATCGGCATGACAGGCGGCAGCCATGCGCCAGGCGCCGACGGAAGCGCCGATCAGCGTGCGTTTGCGTGGCGCCGACGGCAGCCATTGTCCGAACAGCCATTGATCCAGCTTCTGGAAGATCAGGCCCTTGGGTCCGCCGGCGGCAGCCGGAATGACGGCGATATCCCGCGCACGCAAACCGTGCTGGTGCAGATGCGCGAACGCCTTGCGGCCGGCGCGAATGGCAAGCGCGCTCCTCATTTCGCCGAATGCAGCTTCATCATCGCCGCTTCGAACTTGCCTTCACAGAGCAGCGGGATCACATCGAGGCTTTTTTCGATCGCGCCATTGATCAGTTCCTGCTCTTCCTTGCGCGGGCGGTGCAGCACGAAGTCGACCACCTGCTGCTGCAGGTTCATCGAGCGCGGATGGCCGATGCCGATGCGCAGGCGCCAGTAGTCCTGCGTGCCGAGCGCGGCGGTGATGTCCTTCAGCCCGTTGTGGCCGCCGGAGGAGCCGCCTTTCTTGATCTTGGCGGAGCCCGGTGGCAGGTCGAGCTCGTCGTGCACTACCAGGATCTCGTCCGGTGCGATCTTGTAAAAACGCGCGATGGCGCCCACCGACTGGCCGGAGCGGTTCATGTAGGTTTGCGGTTCCAGCAGCCACACATCCTGTGCGGCGATGCGGACCTTCGCCGCCAGCGCATTGAAGCGCGATTCGCGCGACAGCGCGTTGCCCGCCAGGTTGTCGACTACCCAGAAACCGGCGTTGTGGCGGGTTTGTTCGTATTCCGGGCCCGGGTTGCCGAGGCCGACGATGAGGCGGATGGGCATATTGCGCTTCCTGTATGGATTTCGCAGTGTCAAAGCAAAAAAACCCGCCACGAGTGGCGGGTTTTTCTGAAGATTGCCGAATTACTTCTTCTCGGCTTCGGGGGCTGCCGCAGCTTCTTCCGCCGATACCTGGCCGGCCGGAACGCTCGCGGTCGCGATGGTCGGGTTATCGTGCGCAACGGCCGACACGCCCTTCGGCAGCGCGATATCGTTCAGGTGCACGGAAGCGCCGGCTTCGACCTTGGACAGGTCAACTTCGATGAACTCCGGCAGATCGGCCGGCAGGCAGGTGATGTCCAGCTCGTTCATCACGTGGCTGATGATGGCGCCGCCCAGCTTCACGGCCGGGGATACTTCGGCATTCACGAAGTGCAGCGGCACCTTGACGTGCAGCTTCTGGTTCGGGTCGACGCGCTGGAAGTCGACGTGCATCACGAGCGGCTTGTAAGCGTGCATCTGGAAGTCGCGCAGCAGGACCTTCTCGGTCTTGCCTTCGATTTCCATGTCGAGGATCGACGAATGGAAGGCTTCCTTCTTCAGCGCGTGAAACAGCGCGTTGTGGTCGAGCGCGATGGCGACCGGATCAGCCTTGCCGCCGTAGATGATGCCCGGGGTCTGGCCAGCCTTGCGCAGGCGGCGGCTCGCTCCGGACCCCTGCTCAGTGCGTGGGAATGCGACAACTTTCATTACAAGCTCCAAAAAAATAAGCAAGGCGGCGCCTTGCGGTGTATCCCCCGCGACCAGGGGACATGAAACCTGCCCTCGAAAACCGGGGGCAGGGGAAAATCTTAATCGGCGAACAGCGAGCTGACCGAGTCGCCCTTGGTGATGCGCTTGAAGGTTTCGGCCAGCAGGCCGGCGGCGGTCAGCTGGCGGATCTTCGGGCAGGCCTTTGCCGCGGCCGACAGCGGGATGGTGTCGGTCACCACCAGTTCATCCAGCGGCGAGGAACTGATGCGTTCGATCGCCGGGCCGGACAGCACCGGGTGCGTGCAGTAGGCGACCACCTTTTTCGCGCCGCGCTCTTTCAGCACTTCGGCGGCCTTGGTCAGCGTGCCGGCGGTGTCAACCATGTCGTCCATGATCACGCAGTTGCGGCCTTCGACTTCGCCGATGATGTGCATGACTTCCGACACGTTCGCTTTCGGACGGCGCTTGTCGATGATGGCCAGGTCGCAGTTCAGGCGTTTTGCCAGCGCGCGGGCGCGCACCACGCCGCCGACGTCCGGCGACACAACCAGCAGGTCGTCGTAGTTCTTTTTTTCCAGGTCGGTCAACAGGATCGGCGAAGCGTAGATGTTGTCAACCGGAATATCGAAGAAACCCTGAATCTGGTCCGCATGCAGATCCATGATCAGCACGCGGCCCACGCCGGCCTGCTGCAGCATGTTGGCGACAACTTTCGCGGAAATTGCAACGCGTGCCGAACGCGGACGGCGGTCCTGGCGGGCATAACCGTAATACGGGATGGCGGCGGTAATGCGGCCGGCGGAGGCGCGTTTCAATGCATCGACCATCAACATGATTTCCATCAGGTTGTCGTTGGTCGGTGCGCAAGTCGATTGCAACACGAACACGTCCTTGCCGCGCACGTTTTCGTTGATTTCCACCATGACTTCACCGTCCGAGAATTTCGACACGACGGCTTTGCCAAGAGGAATGCCAAGTTGCTTAACGACACCAGCGGCCAGCTCCGGGTTTGCATTGCCGGTAAAGACCATCAGGTTTTCAAGCGCCATGGAACACCTAGATTTTTAAGCGGGTTAAAAGGTTGAAAAGCCGCCAAGGCTTGACTGTGCGTCGTGCATTGGCGGCTTTGCGGTTCTTCTTTTGTGTTTAATGGCAGGGGAACAAGGATTCGAACCTTGGAATGCCGGAATCAAAATCCGGTGCCTTAACCAGCTTGGCGATTCCCCTACACAATCGGTTGTTTGCCGTTACTTCAGATGCAACGTCAAACGAATTCTTGACTACGACTTCAGCAAGTGCGAGAGCGGATGCCGCTCGATCGCTTTGGCTTTCCAAGCTTTCCAGTCTGTCCGTCCGGCCTCGCGCAATGCCGCGATTGCCGCGTCTGCCTGATGCTCCCGCTCGAACGCGCAAAACACGCAGGCGCCGGACCCGGTCATTCTTGCATCCCCATATTGTCGCAGCCATTCGATGACTTCGGCAATAGGTGGGAACAACTTGGTCGCCACGACTTGCAGGTCGTTTTTTCCGAAGCTGCTGTGTGCTTCGAGAAAGTCCAATATTCTGACGGGTTTTGTGTTTCTTGTCAAATCCGAATCCGAAAAAATTGCGGCGGTCGGCACAGACACGCCCGGTTCGATCACCACATACCAGCAATCCGGCGTCGCCACCGGCTGCAGCGCTTCGCCCACGCCTTCGGCGAAGGCATTCCGCCCGAAGATGAAAAACGGCACGTCGGCGCCCAGTTTCAGTCCCAACGCCATCAGTTCGGCGCGCGACAATCCGGTTTGCCACAGGTGATTCAAGGCGATCAGCGTGGTGGCGGCATCCGACGAGCCGCCGCCCAAGCCGCCGCCCATCGGCAGGCGCTTGTCGATCGCAATATCGGCGCCCAGGTGCGCGGTGTTGCCGCGCGCAGTCGACTTCAGCAGTCGCGCAGCACGCACGATCAGATCCGATTCCTCCGGCACGCCGGCGACCGGCGTGGTGCGCCGGATGACTCCGTCGTCGCGCCGTTCGAAATGCAGTGTGTCGCCATGGTCTAGCAGTTGAAATACGGTCTGCAGCAGGTGATAGCCGTCCGGACGACGTCCGGTGACGTGCAGGAAGAGATTCAGCTTGGCCGGGGCCGGGCAATTGTTCAGTGTGCTTGCCATGTGTCGATCACGATGCGGATGGAAACCTCGCCTGCCTGCGCGGTATAACGGGAAAGATCGATGCGTCTGGGCCGGACTGGCGATGATGGCGATTCACCGCCCACCCAATTTTCATAGCGGATCTGCCAGCCGTCGAGAGTGCTGACGTCGGGGGCTCGCGGGGTGGTGACAACGCGCTTGCCGCTGCGGTCGACCGCGAAGCCTTGCAGCCAATCGCGCAAGCCGGCAACCGGCAGCGGCCAGCCAAGGGTTTGCGCGGTCAGCGTGTCGACATCGGCGGCGGTGCGCGTCGGCTGATTGCTTTGCATGAGGGTGGCGCCGGCCGGAGTGGCCGCGATGATGGCGAGCGTCTGTCCGAGCGGGGAGCGCAGCGTCACCGTGGTCCCGGCGGCGGTCTGGTGCCAGGTGAAACTGCCATGCAGCGCCTCGTCCCTGTTGTCGCGCTGGTAGCGCACGGAGATCCGGCCGCCGAGGTCGATCGCTTCATCGAAGGCGCGGGCCGGCGCGCCTTGCTGCGTGCCTGTCTCTTGTTGAGCGGCGGGCGGGGCCAGGCTGGCGCATGCGGCCAGCAGCAGCGGCAACGCGATCGCCGCGCGCCGCAGGATGGGGCGAAAACTCATAGGTTCACGTTGAGTCGTACCAGCGTGCTCTTGAGCGTATCGTTCTGCGGATCCTTGGTTTGGGCGTCGCGCCAGAATTTCTGCGCATCCGCCTTCTGTCCTTTGACCCAAAGCACTTCGCCGAGGTGCACGGCGATTTCGACATCGGGCCGCAATTCGTAGGCGCGGCGCAGCAGGTCTTCCGCTTCCTTCAGGCGGCCCAGGCGGAATTGCACCCAGCCCATGCTGTCCATGATGTAGGGGTCTTCCGGCGCCAGCTTGAGCGCCTTTTCGATCAGCGCATACGCTTCCTCCAGCCGGATGTTGCGTTCGGCGAGCGAATAGCCGAGCGCGTTGTATGCATGCTGGTTGTCGGGCGCGAGCTGCATGATGCGGCGCAGGGCCGTTTCCATGATCTCCAGCTGGTTGCCTTTCTCGGCGACCATCGCGTAGTCGTACAGCAGGTCGGTATTGTCCGGGAACCGCTTGAGGCCGGCCTTGAGCACGTCCATGGCGGCGTTGAGCTGGTTGGCGTCGCGCAGGAGCTGCGCCTCGGCGCTGATGACCTGCGTTTGTTCGCGTTCGCCGTTGACCTTGAGTTCGTGCAGCAACTGGCGCGCCTGCGCCATGTCGCCACGCTTGGCGATGATTTGCGCGCGCTTGATCTGGGCGCTCAGGAAGGCTTCGCCCGGTTCGATCTGTCCCAGCCACTTCAGCACGGCGTCGGTATCCTTGCGCTCTTCCGCGATTTGCGCGAGCAGCAACAGGGCCTGGTTGGGGTCGCGTTCCTCATCGGGATTGGACGACAGCAGGTCCAAGTAGGTGGCCAGGTATTTCTCGGCGACGCCGAAATCGTTGAGCTGCACGCTGAGCACGCCGAGCGCATACAGCGAGGTCAGGTCCTGCGGCTGCTCCTTGAGCATCAGCTCGAACTCGCGGCGCGCCTTGTCATACTGCTTCTGCTCCACCAGCATGCGGGCATACGCCATGCGCACGTCGCGGGCCTTCGGATGGCGCGCCAGGAATTCGGAAAGCGATTTCGCCGCCTCCGTCTTGTCCGTCGTGACCTGCGCCAGCGACAGGGCGGCAAGTTCGGAGTCGGGCTTGAGCCTGAGCGCAGTTTGCGCTTCCCGGTGCGCGCGTTCGGCGTCGCCCTTGGCAAAGGCGCTTTGCGCCAGCGCCAGATGCGCTTCCGGCATGTCGAGATAGGGCGCGAGCACCTGTTCCAATAGCGCGAACGCGGCGTTCTTGTCCTTGGCGCGCGCCAGCAGCCTTTGTATCTGGAATGCCAGCAGGCCGCGCGTCTGCGCCCGCGCTTCCTTCAGGCGCTCTTCGAGCAGCGGTTTGGCTTCCGTCAGGTCGTCGCTCAGGATGACAAAGCTCAGGTAGTACTGCGTCGCTTCGTCGGAATGCGGCGCCAGCGTGCGCCACAGGCGCACCGCCGCCAGCGCCTCGTCGGCTTCCTTGGCCGACAGCGCGATTTCCGCCGCGCGGCGCGCCAGGCGCGGATCGCGCGTCTGCTGCGCCAGTCCGAGCATGGTGACATAGCCCGTCTGCCAGTCGCCGCGCTGGTAGGCGATTTCCGCGCTCAGCACCTTGTACATGATGTCTTCGGTGAGTTCGACCGAGGGCAGCGGATCTTCCGCCTTGGGTACGTTGGGTGCGTTTGCCGCGGTGGAGATGTGGCGGGCAAGCTGCTGCTTCTTTGCTAATTTCCCGTCGGCGGAAAAGTCCGGCCCAACTGCGACGGGCGCGTCCAGCGGAGGCAGTGCAGGACGCTGGGACCAGCTCGCGCACGCGGACAAGGCGAGCGGGAGGGTTACAATAAGAAGGGCGTTTTTCAAAAGAAATGTCCTGACGTTACACGCAAAATTTTATTCTACGCCCAACCAGCCCCCTGTGCGCATGGGTAATGCCATCGGCGCTCGATTGGCGCTTCGGGTTTGTGTTTTGGCAAAGAGATATGTTCGGCAATGCCTGAATTACCAGAAGTTGAAGTAACGCGGCGTGGCGTCGCCCCTCATCTGGAGGGGCGCATCGTTACCGCTGTCACCATGCGCCACAGCGGCCTGCGCTGGCCATTTCCACAAGATTTGGCCAAGCAGCTGTGCGGCTGCCGGATCCGCGCCACCAGGCGTCGCGGCAAATACCTGTTGATCGAATTCGACCATGGCACGCTGATCGTGCATCTCGGCATGTCCGGTCATTTGCGCATCCTGCCAAGAGGAGTTGCTCCGCAAAAACACGACCATTTCGAGCTGGAGATCGGCGAGCAGATGCTGCGCATGACCGATCCGCGCCGCTTTGGCGCCGTATTGTGGCACGGGCGGGATGCGGGGCCGGTGGAGGGGCATGTGCTGCTGCGCGCGCTGGGTGTCGAGCCGCTGGAGCAGGGCTTTTCGGCCGAACTGTTGTATCGCCAGACGCGCAATCGCAGCGCGCCAATCAAGCAGGTGTTGCTTGCCGGCGACATCGTGGTCGGGGTCGGAAATATTTATGCCGCCGAGAGCTTGTTCAAGGCCGGCATCAATCCGAAGACGCCGGCGCAGCGCATCGGACTGGCACGCTACGAGAAGCTGGCGCAGGCAATCCGGGAAACCCTGGCGGCGGCCATCGCGCAGGGCGGCAGCACCTTGCGCGATTTTGTCTCGGCCAACGGGCAATCCGGCTATTTTCAGCAGAATTATTTTGTCTATGACAGGACCGGCGAGCCTTGCCGGGTCTGCGGCACGCTGGTGCGCCAGATCAAGCAGGGACAGCGCTCCACCTTTTATTGCCCAAATTGTCAAAAGTGAGCACGGGTGCTAGATTCGTAAAAATATACAAGCGGAAACGGGGATAACGTGAGCAATCTGGTACAAAGGTTCCAGCAATACAGCAACTGGCGCAGCAATGTGGTCTCCGCGCTTGAGCGTTATCGCGCCTGGCTGGCCAGTGCTGAGTTGTCCGACGCTGCCAGCGAACAGCGTATTGCGCGGCTGCTGGCCAGGTTGGCGGACGACAAGCTCTCGATCGCCTTCGTGGCGGAATTTTCGCGCGGTAAATCGGAACTGATCAATGCGATCTTCTTTGCCGACTACGGCCAGCGCATCCTGCCTTCGTCCGCCGGGCGCACCACGATGTGCCCGACCGAGCTGTTGTACGACGAAACCTTCCCGCCGTCGATCCGCCTGCTGCCGATCGAAACGCGCGAACAGGCGCAGTCCACTAGCGACTTCAAGGAACAGAGCCAGGCCTGGACGGTCCTGCCGCTGGATATCTCGTCCGCCGAAGGGATGCTGGAAGCATTCAAGCAGGTCAGCCTGACCAAGCGCGTTCCGGCGGAAGAGGCCAGGCGCTACGGTCTGTATGACGAATCGGATCCGGATGCGGCGCTTACCGTCGATCAGGACGGCACGGTCGAAATCTCGCAATGGCGCCATGCGATCGTCAATTTCCCGCACCCGCTGTTGAAGCAGGGCCTGGTGATCATCGACACGCCGGGCCTGAACGCCATCGGCACCGAGCCGGAACTCACGCTGAACCTGATCCCGAACGCCCACGCGGTGCTGTTCATCCTGGCGGCCGACACCGGCGTCACCAAGAGCGACATCGACGTCTGGCGCAACCATATCGATGCCGGCCCGGGGCGCATGGTGGTGCTGAACAAGATCGACAGCATGTGGGATGAGTTGCGCACCCCGGCCGAGATCGATGAACAGATCGCGCGGCAGGTGGCAAATGTGGCGCAGACCCTGCACCTGGCGCCGGAGCAGGTGTTCCCGATCTCGGCGCAGAAAGGCTTGGTCGGCAAGGTCAATCAGGACCCGGAACTGCTGGCCAGGAGCCGCTTGCCGGCGCTGGAGAATGCGCTTTCCAACGAGCTGATCCCGAGCAAGCAAGACATCATCCGCGCCCAGCTGTCGTCCGAGATCGACGAACTGACGGCTTCCAAGCAAGCCTTGCTGGCCGCGCGCAGCCGCAACGTGGTCGAACAGCTGGTGGAGCTCAAGAGCCTGCGTGGAAAAAACCAGAGCATCATTGAACACATGATGAAACGCGTCGAACTGGAGAAAAAGGAGTTCGATAGCAGCCTGCTGAAACTGCAGGGCACGCGTGCGGTCTTTACCCGCCTGTCGACCGAATTGTTTACCAGTCTGGGGATGGACATCCTGAAGGCGGAAGCGCGCAAGACACGCGATGCGATGGACAGGAGCAAGTTCACCGCCGGGCTGCGCCAGGCGGTGCGCGATTTCTTCGACCATGTGCGCAACAATCTGGCGACGTCGGCGCGCAAGACCGAGGAGATCACCGCGATGATGACCGTCATGTATCGCAAGTTTTCGACCGAGCACGGCCTGGCGCTGTCCACGCCGATGCCGTTCTCGCTCGACAAGTACATGAAAGAGATCGAAATGATCGAAGGCCTGTACCACAAGCAGTTTGGTACGGCCACCATCCTGACCACGCCGCAGGTGGCGATGATGGCGAAGTTCTTCGATTCGATCGCATCGCGCGTGAAGCAGAGCTTCCTGCAAGCCAACCGCGATGTCGAAGCCTGGCTCAAGGTGGTAATGGCGCCGCTGGAAGCGCAGATCTGGGAGTATCGCTCGCAACTGAAAAAGCGCAAGCAATCGATCGAGCGCATTCACCTGGCAACCGACAGCCTGGAAGAGAAAATCGAGTCTCTGGAGCAGATGCAGGCAGAACTCGAAGAGCAAAAGAACAAGCTGCAGACGCTGGAAGCCGCCCTGCACGATGCGGTGTCGGCCGAACTGGCCGAGCTCAAGGCGGCGGCCTGAAAGAGTCGGCATGAAGCGAGTGGCAGCGGCGCAGCCTGCGCAGGGGGACGCCACCGACGACGTTTCCGATCCCGGTTTTTCCGCACAGGTGATACGCTGGCAGAAACAGCATGGGCGGCATGCGCTGCCTTGGCAAAACACGCGCGATGCTTATCGCATCTGGCTGTCGGAAATCATGCTGCAGCAGACCCAGGTGGCGGCGGTGATTCCCTACTATCAGCGTTTCCTGGAACGATTCCCCGATGTTTTTGCATTGGCTGCCGCACCTGCGGAGGAAGTGATGGCGAATTGGAGCGGGCTTGGATATTATTCGCGCGCCCGCAATCTGCATCGCTGCGCGCAGCGGGTGGTTGCCGAATACGGCGGCGTGTTTCCGTCCGATCCTGCGCTGCTGGCGGACTTGCCCGGCATCGGGCGTTCCACCGCCGCCGCGATTGCCGCTTTCGCCTACGGCGCACGCGCCGCTATCCTCGATGGCAATGTGAAGCGCGTGTTTTGCCGCGTATTCGGCATCGACGGTTTTCCGGGCGCAAAGCCGGTCGAAGACAAATTGTGGCGGCGGGCCGTCGCATTACTGCCGCAGAACGATATCGAGGCATACACGCAAGGGCTGATGGACCTGGGGGCCACGGTATGCACGCGCAGCAGCCCCTCCTGCCGGACTTGTCCGCTGGCGCAGCGTTGCGTAGCTCTGGCAACCGGCCGGGTGGGGCAACTGCCCGTGCGTAAGCCGAAACAGGCCGTGCCAGAGAAACATACTTTCATGCTGGTCGTGACCGACCAGGATCAGGTGTTGCTGGAGCAGAGGCCGGATGCGGGCATCTGGGGCGGACTGTTGTCGTTGCCCGAACTGAATCGCCTGACAGACGAGGAGAGCGTGCCGGCGGAGGCGTTCGATGCGACTGCGGCGCGTGCCATTGCGCCGTTCGGCGAACTGGCTTCCTGCGAGCGCTTGCACCCTTTCTCGCACGTATTCACGCATTTCAAGCTGCATGTCACGCCCTATCGGATCCGGCTTGCGCACCGCCGGCAACTGGCCGGACAACTGAAGCACCTGTGGTACCCGGTCGAACGGCTGGCCGACGCACCGCTGCCGGCGCCCGTGAAGAAGCTGTTGCTGGCGATCTTGCGGGAAAAAGACTTGCTGTCCTAGCAGCCGCTAAGCCGCTTCGGCCCATTCGACCCGGTTGCGGCCAAGCTGCTTGGCCTGGTAGAGGGCGGCGTCTGCGCGCGAAATCAGGTCTGTGATCTTTTCTCCCTTGCGATACTGCGCGACGCCGATCGACAGCGAAATATGCTTTTGCGGAAGAATCTTCTGGAAATCCAGGAAATGCGCGTATACGCGCAGCCGCTCTGCGTGCATGACAGCGCCCTTGAGGTCGGTATCCGGCAGGATCAGCATGAATTCGTCGCCGCCGTAACGTCCAAGAATGTCGGTGTCGCGGATGCTTTCGCGGGCGACGCGGGAAAATTCCTTCAATATCGTGTCGCCGGCCAGGTGCCCGTTGTTGTCGTTGATTTCTTTGAAGCGGTCGATGTCGATCAGGCAGATCGAGAACGGAATCGACAGCGTGTCGATCTGCAGCTTGGCGCGGTCCAGTTCCGTCTGTAGCTGACGGCGGTTGTACAGTCCCGTCAACTCGTCGCGCACCGATTTTTCTTCGTAGTGCTCAAGCTGGTAACGTGTCGCTTTCAGCAACTGGCGCAGGTTCTGGATCTGCTTGCCGACCAGGATCATGCCCGGCAAGGTGAGCGCCAGCACGAACCACTGGATCAAGTCGGCGCGGAATCCGAGCGCGTATCCCTCCTCGTGGCCGCGCAACAGGATGATGCCGAGATAGGCGCCGAGGCAGCCGGCCGCCAGCAAGACCAGCGATCTGGTCGAGAGGCGGAAAATCCCGAACGAGAACGCAATCAGGACGAACGGCACCAGCGCGATCTGGGTTGCCCGTTCGAGATAGGCAACGGTCAGCATGATCAGCAGCGCCGCAACGATCTGCGGCAGCATCAGGCTCTGGTCGCTGAAACGCGTGTTGAGCTTGAACCAGAATGCGCAGTAAAACAGGATAACGCAGCACAGCACCGCCGCCGCAACCGTGATGAAGGTGATGCCGCTGATGAACCCCTGCTGGAAGAAGGCGTACATGCTCATCGCGTACAACAGCGAAATCAGGCTGATCGGCGAGACTTGAGGAATGCGCGCAGGGTGCATGGTTTTGCGGCGGTTAACGGATACCGACTCCGGCATGAATCGCGGCTCTGATCGCATGGTCTCGCGTGCGTCGTTCAGGAACATACGAAATGTCGCGCTCACAGTAGAACCCGTGCTTAGAACCCGTGCTGCGGGTTGCGGGAAAAGGTTAAGAGGGGAGTCAGCCCCTTATTTATCCTACGAACACCTTGGGTTGGCTTTGCGCGGTAACAAAGGGGTGATGAAAAGCCGGGCGGGATGTCTGTAAAGTCAAGAATGCATGGCCGGATCGGGGCTGCGGCGGTGGGCGAGCCGATACGCAGAGCGCCTGTCGCGCCACCGATACAGTCAGATGATCCGGTGTTGTTGCAGGTATTGATGGACGATCGAGAGCCGGGTCCGGGCGTCCTCCAGTTCCAGCAGCTTCTGGCGTGCCTTCAGTGGAATCGGCAGGATTTCGCACCAGCGATTGGCGACCCAGCCGGCGCTCTCGAACTGCAGCGGGTGCGCGAAGACGCTATCGAAGGACTCGCCCTGCTGTGCCTGGGCCCTGGCTTCGATATCGTCGATTACGATCTTGAGGGCCTTTGCGCAATGGACGTGCGGCGCGCTGACCGGCGCCTCGGCATCCGGCGCGACCGGCACGACGCGCGCTTCCAGCCGCTGGTCGGGCAGGACACGGGTGTCCAGGATGCGAAAGCGTTCTTCGCCCTGGGTGCGCAGCATCATGACGCCGAGGCTGGGCATGTCCAGGTGCGTGATGCGGGCGAGCGTGCCGACCGTTTCCGGCTCCGCCGCGGTGCCCACTTCCTGTCCCGACTTGATCAGCACGACGCCGAAGCGCGCATTGTTCTTCATGCAATCGCGCACCATGTCGATATAGCGCGTCTCGAACACTTTCAGCGTCAGCACGCCGGCCGGAAAGAGGACGGTCTTCAGCGGAAAGAGCGGCAGCCAGGAATCGTTGGGCAGCATGATCAATGGGGAAATGTGTGAAGAGCGCCGCTCGGATGAATCAGTTCAACTCGCGATGCCGCAGCAGCACGCGCTCCGCACCGCGGAAATGCTGCGCCAGCCGTTCCGCCATATACACCGAGCGGTGCTGGCCGCCGGTACAGCCGATGGCGACCGTCAGATAGCTGCGGTTGTCGTTCTTGAAGGCCGGCAGCCACTTCTCGATGAACAGGCGGATATCGGCCAGCAGCTCTGCGACATGCGCCTGCGTGTCGAGAAAGGCGATCACCGGCGCGTCGCGGCCGGTGAACGGGCGCAGGCTGAGGTCGTAGTAGGGATTCGGTAGCACCCGCACGTCGAACACCAGGTCGGCGTCGAGCGGCACGCCGAACTTGAACGCGAACGATTCGAACAGCAAGGTCAGCGGAGCACGTTCGGTTGCCACGAGATCCTTGATCCAGGCGCGCAACTTGTTGGCGGACAGGCCGGAGGTGTCAATCACATGGCCGATGCCTTCGATCGGCGACAGCATTTCGCGTTCGCGCAGGATGCATTCGGTCAGGGTGGGCTGGTCGGTGCCGTTCTGGCCGGGCCGCACCCGGTGCGACAGCGGATGGCTGCGCCGGGTCTCGGAAAAGCGTGCGATCAGCGACTCGGTCTTGGCGGTCAGGAACAGCACCTTGACGTCATGGCCTTCCTGCCTGAGCGCCTGGATATCGGCCGGCAGCCCGGCCAGGGAATCGGCGCTGCGCGCATCCATCGCGACGGCCAGCGTCTCGGCGCCTTCCTCCAGCCGGGTGGCGACCAGTTGGCGCAGGAGTTTGGGCGGAAGGTTGTCGACGCAGAAGTAGCCGGCGTCTTCGAGAGCATTCAATCCGACCGATTTGCCGGAGCCGGAGATGCCAGTGATAAGGATTATGCGCATGCAGTAATGATACCGCATGCCTTGTCGTTGCAGGACAGGCTGGCGCCGATGCCGCAACCTAGTCGTTGCCCATCGCCTTCTGCTGGCGCTCCATGAATTCCTTCAAGGTGTCGATGCCGCGCAACTGCAGGATGGTGTTGCGCACCGCCGCTTCCAGCAGCACCGCCAGGTTGCGGCCGGCTTCCACCGGAATCACCACTTTGCGGATCGGCAGGCCCAGCACTTCCTCGGTCTGCGAATGCAGCGGCAGCCGCTCGTAGTTTTCTTCCAGCGTGCTGCGCCGGACCAGGTGTACGATCAGTTTCAGGCGCATCTTGCGGCGCACCGCGGTCTCGCCGAAGATGGTCTTGATGTCGAGCAGACCGAGGCCGCGCACTTCGAGCAGATTTTGCAGCAGCGGTGGGCAGCGGCCCTCGATCATGTTGGGCGCGATGCGCGCGAATTCGACCGCGTCGTCCGCCACCAGGCCGTGGTTGCGCGAAATGAGCTCCAGTCCCAGTTCGCTCTTGCCCAGGCCGGACTCGCCGGTAATCAGCACGCCCACGCCCAGCACGTCCATGAACACGCCATGCATCGTCACGCGCTGCGCCAGTTCCTTCGACAGGTAGACACGCAGGTAGTCGATCACCTGCGCGGCCGGCAGCGGCGTGGAAAACAGCGGGATATTCTTTTCATCGCACACCTGCAGGATGTAGGGCGGCGTCTCCAGCCCCTGCGCGATGATGAAGGCGGGCGGCTCGCCGGCGACCAGTTCTTCGGTCTGGTACTTGCGCGACGCGGGCGAGAGCCGGTTGTAGTACTGGATTTCCTGATGGCCGAAAACTTGCAGGCGGCCGGGGTGGATCAGATTCAGGTGGCCGACCTGGTCGGCGGCCGAGGTGGCGTCGCCCGAGATGCGGCGTTCGCCGCCCGGAAAACCGGCAAACCAGCCGAGCTGCAGCGCTTCGCGCGTGTCGTCGTACAGCTGCTGGATGGTCAGGTGGGTCGAGGCGGGCATGATGCGGAAAGACGTCGGAATCTGTCCGGATTATGCATGCGCGATCGGTTGCCGCGCAATAATGCGGGCATGGACGGAGGCCGGGTCCGGATCGGTGGTCAGTATGCTGCGGAAGCTTTCGTCGGAAAACATTTCGGCGATTTCGGACAGAATTTCCAGATGCTGCTGCGTAACCTGATCGGGAATGAGCAGGAAAATCAGCAGCTTGACCGGCTGGCCGTCGGGCGATTCGAACGGAATCGGCTCCTTCAGCCGCACGAATGCCGCCAGCGGCGACTTCAGCCCTTTGATGCGGCCGTGCGGCACCGCCACGCCATGCCCCAATCCGGTCGATCCCAGCCGCTCGCGCGCAAACAGGTTGTCGGAAACGACCGAGCGCGCAATGCCGCAGTTGTTTTCGAAGATCAGTCCGGCCTGCTCGAACGCCCGCTTCTTGCTCGAAACTTCGAGATCAAGAACGACATTGTTTACCGACAGGATTTTTGCGAGGTTGGTCATGTTGCAAGATGTTATGGTGCGTTGCACAAAACTGGCGTTCGAAACGGATTATAGACCTCTTTTTCGATGACGTAATGCCGAAGGATATGACGAGCTTCCGTCCCATACTTTGATTGAGAACAGGAAAGTAGTGCAGATCATCAATCGAAAAACGGCTCCCGGCGGGGAAAGGCAGAGGTGAACCGCCTTATTTAGAGTCACCAGGCAGGCGTAAAGTTTCTAATCATCACTATCCTGGGCTTATTGCCGCGCATTGCGGAGATTCGGCGGGCGTTGCGCTGTGGTGAAATTGCTACGCCACGGATTGATGTCGAGGCCGCCACGGCGTGTATAGCGCGCATAGACCGCGAGTTTCTGCGGCCGGCACTGGCGCAGGATGTCCATGAAAATGCGCTCCACGCATTGCTCGTGGAATTCGTTGTGGTTGCGGAATCCGATCAGGTATTGCAGCAAGCCGGCCTGGTCGATCTGCGCGCCAACGTAACGAATCTGTACGCTGCCCCAGTCCGGCTGGCCGGTAACCAGGCAATTCGATTTCAGCAGATGCGACACCAGCGTTTCCTCGACCATCGCCTCGGCATGGTTGGCCTTGAGCAGTTCGGGCGCGGGCTGGTATGCGTCGACTTCGATGTCGAGCCGGTCCAGCAGCAAGCCCTCCAGTTCGCCCATCTGCAGCGTCGAAAAGGCATCCGGCAGCGTCAGCTTGACCTGCACCGGCGCGCCGAAGCTGTCCGACAGATCGGCGCGCAACAGTTCCAGCAAGGCTTCCGGGCTGGACAGCCTGGTCTGGTTGAACGAGTTCAGATACAGCTTGAACGACTTGGACTCGACGATATTGGGCGAATCGGCCGGCACGGTGAATGTCGCGATCGCCACTTGCGGCTTGCCGCGCTGGTTCAGCCAGGACACTTCGTAGGCGTTCCAGATGTCGACGCCGAAAAACGGCAGGGTGCCGGTGATGCCGAGCTCTTCGCGTTTCGTTTGCCGCGGAATCGGAAACAGCAGCGATGGCGTGTATTCGGCCTGGTAGGCGGTCGGTTTGCCCAGCGGCGAAGCTTCGGGGAGGTTGTTTGTGCTCATGGCATGAATGGCGGCAGCGGTGGCGGTTGCGCCATGAAAAGCGATCAGTCAGTAGCGACGGTTTTTTTTTACGACAGCGTGAACATTTGCCGGTTCTGCCGGCGAGCCCGCCGCCATGGGCGGGCTCATTAACGGATATGCGGACCGTAACGGCGCTTACAAGAACAGCTTGTAGGCAGGATTGTCCGATTCGTCCCAGTGACGGTAGCCGAGCGTCGACAGGAATTCGCGGAAAGCCTTCATTTCCTTCTTCGGCACTTGCAGGCCGACCAGGATGCGTCCGACATCGCCGCCCTGATTGCGGTAATGGAACAGGCTGATGTTCCAGTTCGGCGCCATGCTGTCGAGGAAGCGCATCAGCGCACCCGGACGCTCCGGGAATTCGAACCGGTATAGCAGTTCGTCCTGCGCCAGCGGGCTCTTGCCGCCGACCAGATGGCGGATGTGCTGCTTGGCCAGTTCGTCGTGCGTCAGGTCGATCGAGCGGAAGCCGTGCTTCTCGAAATTCCGGGTCAGCTTGCCGGGTTCGTCGCGGCTGGAAATCTGCAGGCCGACGAACACATGCGCTTCCCTGGCGTCGCTGATGCGGTACACGAATTCGGTCACATTGCGCGGGCCGATCAGTTCGCAGAAGCGCTTGAAGCTGCCGCGCTCCTCGGGGATCGTCACCGCGAATACCGCTTCGCGCGCCTCGCCGACCTCGGCGCGCTCGGCGACGAAGCGCAGGCGGTCGAAATTCATGTTGGCGCCGCAGGCGATGGTGACCAGCGTTTCGTTCGTGAGCGGCTTCTTGCCGGCCTTGGCGCGTTCGATATATTCCTTGGCGCCGGCCAGGGCCAATGCGCCGGACGGCTCCAGGATGCTGCGCGTGTCCTGGAACACGTCCTTGAGCGCGGCGCATACCGCGTCGGTGTCGACCAGGATGATGTCATCCACGTATTTTTTGGTCAGGCGGAAGGTTTCCTCGCCCACCAGCTTGACCGCCGTGCCGTCGCAGAACAGGCCGACATCCGGCAGCGTGACGCGGCGTCCGGCCTTGATGCTGCGCGCCATCGCGTCCGAGTCGGTGGATTGCACGCCGATCACCTTGATGTCGGGACGTACCGCCTTGACGTAGGCAGCCACGCCCGAGATCAGTCCGCCGCCGCCGATGGCCGCGAATATCGCATGGATCGGCCCCGGATGCTGGCGCAGGATTTCCATGCCGATCGTGCCTTGGCCGGCGATCACGTCCGGGTCGTCGAACGGGTGCACGAAGGTGAGCTTTTCCTTTTTCTCCAGCGTCAGCGCATGGTTGTAGGCGTCGGTATAGGAATCGCCGAACAGCACGACTTCGCCGCCGCGCGCCTTGACCGCCTCGATCTTCACCGGCGGCGTGGTGGTCGGCATCACGATCACCGCGCGGCAGCCCAGCCTGGACGCCGCCAGCGCCACGCCCTGCGCATGGTTGCCGGCGGACGCGCAGATGACGCCGCGTTTCAGCTGCGCCGGCGTCAGGTGCGCCATCTTGTTGTAGGCGCCGCGCAGCTTGAAGCTGAACACGCTCTGAATGTCTTCGCGCTTCAGGTAAATCTTGTTCCCCATGCGCTGCGACAGCGTGGGGGCGAATTCGAGGGGGGATTCTACGGCGACGTCGTAGACACGGGCGGTCAGGATTTTCTGTAGATAGTCGGTAGTCATGGCTTCGCGGTCATTGGCATGCGCTTCAATAAAATGGCAGGCCGAGCCGGACATTATAATGGACGCGCCCGGCGTGGCTTGGGCATTGAACTTTCCATATCCGTGCCCGCCGCCGCGTGGCGGCGTTTTTCTTCTGTCGATGATCGAATCCGCAATCCGCTGGCTGATGAGTGCCCTGGCCGTTCCCGATGTCGGTCTGACATCGGTGTTCATCATCAGCTTCGTGTCGGCGACCCTGCTGCCGATGGGCTCGGAGCCTGCCGTCTTCGCGGTGGCCAAGGCCAACGCCTCCTTGCTGTGGCCGGCCATTATGATGGGGACGATCGGCAACACGCTGGGCGGCGTGGTCGACTACTGGATGGGATACGGCGCCAAGCAAGCCTTCGCCAGGGAGCGCACGACGCGCTGGTTCGGATGGCTGGAGCGCTTCGGCGCCCGGGCCATGCTGCTGTCGTGGCTGCCCGGCGTCGGCGATCCGTTGTGCACGCTGGGAGGATGGCTCAAGCTGCCGTTCTGGCCTTGCGTGTTTTATATGGCGGCGGGGAAGTTCCTGCGCTACATGACAGTCACCTCGCTGCTGCTGTATGTGCCGGACGGATTCTGGCATCGGGTGGGCGGCTGGCTGGGGTGACGGCGCCGGCATTGAAAAATTAATTCAATTGCAACATCTCTGTTGCGCCTATCCGACAACGCCAATGATTTTTGGCGGAGATTGCTGATCTTGCACGCATACTTCGCTCTCTTTTAGCCGCAATAGAAGTAAGGCTGTTTCCGCCCGGCGCATTGCAATACGCTAAAATGCGCCTTTAAGGGTTAGTACTACTATTCTTGATGAACGCCCCCGCACAAATCCAAGCTCTGCTTTCCGAGGCCCCCAGCGGCACTGCTCCCACGCGCTTGCGCGAGATCCCTTACAACTACACCTCGTTTTCCGATCGCGAAATCGTGATTCGCCTCCTGGGCGAGGAATCGTGGCGCATCCTGGACGAGCTGCGCGGCGAGCGTCAGACCGGCCGCTCGGCGCGCATGCTGTACGAAGTGCTGGGCGATATCTGGGTGGTCCGGCGCAATCCGTATTTGCAGGACGACATGCTCGACAACCCGAAGCGCCGCCAGGACCTGATCGACGCGCTCAATCACCGCCTGTCCGAAGTCGAGAAGCGCCGGCTGTCCACCGCCGCGGCGGACGCCGGCGACGCCCAGGCGCAGCGCCGCAGCGCGAATGTCGAACTGCTGGTGAAGGCGGCGCGCAAAGCTGTCGCCGATTTTGCCGAGGAATTCCGCCGCACCTACGACTTGCGCAAGCGCGCCAGCAAGGTGTTGGCGCGTTATACCGCCAAGGACAACATCAAGTTCGACGGCCTGTCGCGCGTGTCGCACGTGACCGACG
>OFCW01000129.1_pt1 | contig 30106 bp, 30 predicted proteins | sample 1520951 | NCBI WGS metagenome assembly OFCW01 (sample SAMEA4349680, study PRJEB24078) | microbial mat metagenome | biome: Terrestrial Biome; feature: Habitat; material: Microbial Mat | place: India | collected 2012-06-12 | depth 10 m | reverse complement strand
CTGTATTAGAGCGCCTTTCCGGCGGTTCCGCCGACCTCTTTGTGAAATTTCAGGGCTAGTCGGCCGGGTCGGCGAAAGCCTGTGCCACTTGCCAGAATTCGGTGTTTGTTGCCATGAATGCCGCCACGATCTCCGGGTCGAACTGGCTGCCGGATTTTTCGGCGATGAACTGACAAACCTCGGCGTGGGTGTAGGGTTTTTTGTAGACGCGGGGGCTGATCAGGGCATCGTAGACGTCGGCGAGCGCCATCAGGCGGCCGGCGAGGGGAATCGCTTCGCCACGCAGTTGGTGGGGGTAGCCCTGGCCGTTCCAGTGCTCGTGATGGGATTCGGTCATTTGGCGGGCGTAGTCGAGGAAGGCCTGTTTTTCCGGATGGCCGCTGTCGCTGACGATGCGGCTCAGGGCGGCGGCCCCGATCAGGGTATGCGATTGCATGATGGCGTATTCGGCGTCGGTCAGTTTGCCGGGTTTTTGCAGGATGGCATCGGGGATGCCGATCTTGCCAATGTCGTGCAGGGGGGCCGATTTGGCCAGCAGTTCGATGTCGAAGCGGGTCAGGTGGGCATAGCGGGGCGTGCGGGCCAGTTGCCGGGCGAGGATTTCGACGTAGCGGCGGGTGCGGCGGATATGGCCGCCGGTTTCCTTGTCGCGCGCTTCGGCCAGGACGGACATGCTGGTGATGATTTCGTCCTGGGCATCGAGCAGGTCGCGGGTGCGCAGACGCAGCTTGCGCGCCGTGATGCCATATTTCAGCAGGCTGAGCACGCTGCCGGACAGCAGCATGGCGAGCATGGGCAGCAGGGGGGAGAGATGGATGCCCCGGCTGGTCATCAGGGCCTGGCTGGCTGCGTAGCAGGCGAGCGTGCCGCCGGTGACGAACAGCGATGAAACGAGAAAGCCGGCGCGGCTGAGCAACACGGTGGCGAAAAGGCCGGTGAGCAGCGTCAGTGCCAGTTCGGCGCCCCGCGCCCAGCCGGGGCGCCGGACGAAGGTGTCGGCCAGGATGTTGTCGAGCAGGGTGGCGTGGATGGCCAGGCCGCTGAGCGGCTGGCCGAGCGGCGTGCGATGCAGGTCGCCCAGCCCGGTGGCCTGGGCGCCGAGCAGCACGATCCGGTTGCGCAGGTGGTCGGCGGGTAGCCGGTCCTGCAGCACGGCCAGGGCGGAAACTGTCGCGGGTGGCGGCCGGCGATAGTCGAGCAACAGGTAGCCGCTGGCGTCGAGCGGAATGCGGTGTCCGGCCCAGCGCAGGATGTTTTCGCCCGCTTCCCGGGTCAATTGGATGTGCCGGTCGGGCGAGGCGGCGAGTAGGCCGGCGAAGGCCAGCGACGGATAGTCCTTGCCGCCCACCGTCAGTAGCAGGGGCACCCGCCGTAGCGTGCCATCGATGTCTTCCGGCGCATTGGTGAATCCCTCGCCCCGGGCGGCGCCGGTCAGTTGCGGCAGGCTGCGCAGCAGGGAGGGCGGCATCGTTGGCAGCGCGGGATAACCGGCCTGGCGGCTCACCACCAGACCGTCCGGCGCTTGGGGAGGGGCGGGCGATTGCTCGCTCGCCGGGCGATCCGGTTGAGTGAGGAAATAGGCGAGGATGCTGGGGCCTCGGGCCAGGGCAGCGGCCAGACGCTGCGAATTGCTGTCCGCGTTCCCGCTCGCTGGCAAGGCGGGCGTGTCGACCTGATCCCGCCGTCGTTCCCGCAGGATGACCTCGGGCGAGGTGCGGTCGGGTTCCGGCATCAGGAAATCCAGCGCCACCACCCGGGCGCCCTGGGCGTGCAGACGTTCGACCAGCATGGCCAGTCGGTAGCGCGGCCATGGCCATTGGCCGTAGGCCGCCAGGCTGGCTTCGTCGATGACGACCTGCACCGGGTCGGCCGATTGCACCGGCCCGGCCCGGCTGGCGAGCAATTGGTCGTAAAGAAAGAGGTCGGCCTTTTGCAGGAAATTCGGCGGGAACAGCGAGAGCAGCGTGATCAGCGTCGTCAGCACCACGCCGGTGATCAGGATGGCCCCCTGATCCGCCCGCCGGCGATCGGGGGCGGTGGCGTGAATCGGGCGTTCCGCCATGGCCAGAGGGCGCGTGCGCCTAGTGCACGATGACCACGACGCGCCGGTTGCGCGGTTCGGCTACGCCATCGGGCGTCGGGATGGCCGGGTTGCCCTTGCCATGCGACGTGACCGACATCAAGCGGGACGGGATGCCCTGTTGCTCCAGCAGGTTGCGGACTTGCGTGGCGCGCTCCAGGGACAGCGCATCGTTGATCCTGTCCGAGCCGGTCGCATCGGTATGGCCACTGATTCGGATGCGAATCGCCGGGCGTTTCTGGCAGACGGCGACGATTTCCGCGATCTGCTTGAGCGAGGCGGCGGTCAACTGGGTGGTGCCGCTTTCGAACATGAGTGTGAAGACGTCCGGCGGGGGCGGTTCGATGGCCTGCGCCTCGGCAAAGGTTGTCGCAAGGTAGTGCGGATCGGCGGTTGTGACGGCAGCGGGCGGCTTTGCCGCGCCGCGGGTCTGTGTCATGTCGCCGGGCTTTTCCAGGCGCTGTACGCCGGCGGCCGTGGCAACTTCGGCCTGGCCGACATGGCCACTGGGGTCGGCCACCAGGATGATCGATTGCCCGCCGCAGGCCGTCAGGCCCAGCGGCACGGCGACCAGCCAGACGGAGTGCCGCAAGGTGCGGCGGAAAGCCCCGGCCAGGCAGGGGAGGTCAGGTTGCGCCATGGCTACTCCTTGATTTCAACCAGCAGCTTCGTGCCACGCACGGCGATGGTGGCATCCGGCGTGTGGACGCGGGCCGAGTCCGGGGAGAGTTTGCCGATCTGGCCGGTAATGTAGGAAAAGGTGCCCTTTACCATCCTGAGGGCCAGCGCGAACCGGCCGTGCTTCGGTTCGAAGGCGTAGTCGTTCAGCACCAGTTCGCTGTTCGAGCCCAGCGCAATCGTCGTGTCGTCGGTGAGGACGAGGCCGATGGCGGCCGGCTTGCCGGTGCGGATCCGGTCGTTCTGGCGCAGCTCGGTGCCGACCGCGGCCGGTAGATCAATGCCGGCGCGCTGGATGTAAGCGTGCCCTTGCAGTGTCTGGACATGTCCGATCGTGTCGGACGGTTCGGCCAGGGCCGATGTCCAGGGTATCAGGCCGATGAATAGCCAACGCGCGACGGTTTTCATGGCAGCCAACTCCTCTCCACCGGGAAGCAACCGGTACGATCCACTTTAGCAGAATCCTCATCGCCCGGCAGGGCATTCATTTCTCCCGTCGAAAGGGGGGCAGCATGGGATTGCGCCGATTCAGGGTAGTATCGGGTTCGTACTGGACGGCCGGCCTGTCCCCGGCCTCCCTTTTCCTCAGCGACCTCAAACCGGAGCATTTCAGAGCATTGCCGATGGCCTACCGTGCGTCCCCTCCGTCCGGCCGTCTGGCCAGCCGACAGATTTCGCTCCCGTGTTGCGAGGGATCTTCTCTGCCGGATGCGATCGCATGCTGATCCACCTGATCAACAACATTGCATTTCTGGTCGCGCTGGTGGCGGCCGGATTGTTTGTCCTCAAGCGTTTCCGATACGACGCACTGCATCGCCAGGTTTGGCTGGGCCTGTTGTTTGGCGGCGCGACCCTGCTCGGCATGGTGAACCCGGTGACCGTCGCCCCGGGACTCATTTTTGACGGACGATCCATTGTCCTGGCGGTGGCAGGCGTCGTTGGAGGGGGCGGCGCTGCCGCGCTGGCGGCGGCGATGGCGGCGATCTACCGATACCAGTTGGGGGGTATCGGGGCGCCCGTCGGCATCACGATCATCCTGGCTTCCGCCCTGCTGGGGGTCGTGGCCCGGACGTGGTGGTCGCGGCGCGCAACGACGCCCGCTGCCTGGCACTATCTGGCCCTGGGCCTTCTCGTCCAGGCGATGCAGGTGCTTGCATTCACCCAGCTCCCCGATCGCGCGGGCTACCGCTTCCTCGAACAGGCGTGGTGGGTGCTGCTGCTGTGCTACCCGCCAGCGACCATGCTGCTTTGCCTGATCTTCCGCGACCAGGAGCAGCGCCTCGAACAGCAGCAGGCCTTGCGCGCGGCCCGGGAGGCCGCCATGCGCGAGCGTTCCATGCTGCGCACCTTGATCGATACGCTTCCCGATCTCGTCTGGCTGAAGGATCCGAACGGTGTCTATCTGGCCTGCAATCACCGCTTCGAGCAGTTTTTCGGGGCGAGCGAACAGGCGATTGTCGGCAAGACCGACTATGACTTCGTCAGTCGGGAACTGGCGGATTTTTTCCGTGAAAACGATCGCATCGCCATGGAAAGGCGGGCCCCCTCGGTCAATGAAGAAGAAGTCATCTTCGCCTCCGATGGCCATCGCGAGCTGCTGAAAACCACCAAGATTCCGATGTACGACGAAAATGGCCAGCTGATCGGGGTGCTGGGTATCGGGACCGATACCACGCAGCAAAAAATGGCCTCGCGGGCGCTGGAAAACAGCGAAAAGCAATTGCGTTTCGTGCTCGAAGGGTCGGAACTCGGCTTCTGGGACTGGGATATCCCGGCCGGCACGGTTGATCGCAACGAGCGATGGGCCACCATGCTCGGCTATAGCCATGAGGAAATCCAGTGCACGACACAACAGTGGACCGATTTCATCTTTCCCGAGGACCGGGCGCGTGCCTGGGATTCGATCGCTGCGGTGCTGGCCGGACGCTCCAACATTCATCGACTCGAATACCGCATGTTGCGCAAGGATGGCAGCCTGATCTGGATTCTCGATCAGGCCAGCGTGATGGCGCGCGATGCGGAGGGCAAGCCGCTGCGCATGTGCGGCACGCATACCGATATTTCGGCCCTCAAGGCCACACAGGAGGAATTGGCGCAGCATCGCCGGCACCTCGAGCAACTGGTCGATGTGCGGACCCGGGAGTTGCGTCAGGCGAAGGAGGCGGCTGAAGCGGCGAACATCGCCAAGAGCGCCTTCCTCGCCAACATGAGCCATGAAATCCGGACGCCGCTCCATGCCATCAACGGCATGGCGCATCTGCTGCGCCGTTCGGGTCTGACGCCCGCCCAGGCGAACAAGCTGGACCGGATTGAAGCGGCCGGCCGCCATTTGCTGGAAATCATCAACGCCATCCTCGATTTGTCCAAGATCGAGGCTGGCAAGTTCTCGCTGGAGGCCGTCCCCGTTGATGTCGGGACTTTGCTGGACAATACGGTCGCCATGCTGGCGCCCAGCGCCGCAGCGAAAGGGATTGTCATACACGCCGAAAACCGTGTCGGCACCGGCCTGCTGCTGGGCGATGCGACACGGCTGCAGCAGGCCCTGCTCAACTATGCCGGCAATGCGCTGAAATTCACCGACCGGGGCCGGGTCACCCTGCGCGTTGGTGAAGCGGCGTGCAGCGGGGATCATGTCACCCTGCGCTTCGAGGTGGAGGATACCGGGATCGGCATTGCCCCTGACATTCTGCCCAAGCTCTTTGCGACCTTCGAACAGGCGGATAACTCGACGACCCGGCGTTACGGCGGGACCGGCCTCGGGCTGGCGATCACCAAGAAAATTGCCGAGCTGATGAACGGTCAGGTCGGTGTGCACAGCGTCGAAGGCCAGGGGAGCACGTTCTGGTTCACCGCGGTGCTCACCCGGGCTGCGCAGGGGCCCGAGGCAGCCCCGGTGGTCGCCAGCGAGGCTGCCGATCAGGCGATCCGCCGGCGGCACGCCGGCAAGCGGGTTCTGCTCGCCGAGGATGAAGCGGTGAATCGGGAAATTGCCCAGACCCTGCTGGAGGACGCCGGACTGCAGGTGGATGTCGCAGTGGATGGCCGGGCGGCAATCGAGCGGGCCCGCTCCCAGTCCTATGCCTTGATCCTGATGGACATGCAGATGCCGGATCTTGACGGCCTCGCGGCCACCCGCCAGATCCGGCAACTGGCCCGGTATGCCACGACGCCGATCCTGGCGATGACAGCGAATGCCTTCGCCGAGGACAAGGCGCGCTGTTTGGCGGCAGGGATGAACGACTTCATCGCCAAGCCGGTCCATCCGGATTTCCTGTACCAGCGGCTGCTCTCCTGGCTGGATGGCGAAATGGCCTGAGCGCCGGTGTACCTGAAATCCCCGAGGGAACGTCGCCGTGACGAAATTCACGCTGGGCGACGGATAACCGGCCCGCCTTTCCCCGCCGTGATGTATTTCACTGAGGCCGGGGCCGCGTGGCGCTACGCTGTCTTCACCGGATGGAACGGAAGGCAGGGCAGCAAAATGTACGGCAAGAACGACAAGCGCTCGGGTTACGACCGGCGGGAACGGGAACAGGGCCCACCGGAAGGCTGGCGTGATCGCCGCAAGACGGTGGAGCGCCGGGTGCCGGAAGTGCGGGAAATTCCCTTTTCGGAATGGCTGGCCCACCTGCCGGCCCGCAGGCTGGTGGAGCAGGATTGAGCCTGGCGCGTGATGCGGTTGCCCGTCGCCACCACGTAAAAACCCCGGCCAGGCCGGGGTTTTCCATTGGAGGGCATGGCCGGGAGGTACGGCTTATTTCGGGAAGTACATGCGAGCCTTGTCGAGTTTGTAAGTCCACGGCAGGTTGGCATTTTTCCAGCCATTGACCACGCGTTGCCCGGCCTTCGCCCCCTCCTTGGCGGTATCCCCCTCAACCCCTTCGGCAACGCTATAGACCTTGCTGTAGCCGGCGGCCAGCAGGCGGTCGGCGGCCTTGGAACTGCGGTCGCCGGAGCGGCAGATCAGGATGATGGGGGCGTCCTTGCCGAGCCCCATCTCCGTCAGGCGGCGCTCCAGTTCGGGAACGAAATCCTGGTTCGGCTCCAGTTTGTACATGTGCCGCTTGTCGTCCCACTCGGTCATCAGTTCCGGATGTTCGACGAAGGGCACCAGCGCATCGGCGTCGCTCGGCCAGCCGACATACATGGCTTCGGCCCGGGTGCGCACGTCGAAGAAGGCGACACCCTTCGGGTTGGCCTTCTTCATGTCGTAGGCCTGCTGCGGCGTCAGGTAGAGGCCGAGTTTGGTGCGCTTGATCTCGGGCAGTTGCTCCCAGGTCGTGGTTCCCGGCGCCCAGTCGGCGGCCAGGGCAGCCCCGGCCGTGGCGATGCAGGCCGCGATCAGCAGGTGCTTGAGAAGCTTGTTCATGGTCAGGCAATCCCCGGGTTGTTGGCGGCGCCCTTCAGCGTCGGCAAATTGAGTTTGACCGGTTTGACGGTCTTGATGTCGCGCAGGTAAGTCGCGACGACATCCCAGATCGGCTCGCCGGCATTCTTCGCCTCTTCGGCGACGGGGGCCCAGCCGGCCACCTTGTAGGTCTTGGCCGGGTCGATCGGCTGTCCCTTGAGCATCATGTTCTGGATGCGTTGGCCCATTTTGGCGGTCGGGTCGCAAGTCCATTGCAGGCCGCCGACGCGCACCATGTCGCCGCCCTGCTGGTAGTAGGGGTCCGGATTGAACAAGTTGTCGCAGACGTCTTCGAGCACCGTCTTGATCATCTCGCCGCTCATGTTGGTCACCGTCGTCCACGGGTAGGTGATGGCGGTCTGGTCGAGCACATGCTCCATCAGGATGGGCTGGCCGGGGAGCAGCGAGGTGCCCCAGCGGAAGCCGGGCGAGAAGGCGATTTCGGCATCCTTCACCTTCATCAGCGCGTCAAGGATGACCTGATCGAAGGTGCCGTTGAAGTTGCCGCGACGGTAGAGCGTGCCTTCGGTGATCGCGAGCTGTTCGTTCAATTTCGCGAGGTAGGGCGCACGGACCTTGTCGATCAGTGCCTGCATCTCCTTGTCGGCGGGCAGCAGGTTGGCGAAGACGGGCAGCAGCTTGTAGCGGAAGTCGGCGATCTTGCCGTTCTTGACGTCGAAATCGAGCACGCCGAGGTACTTGCCGTTCGAGCCGGCATTGGTGACCAGGGTCTGGCCGCCGCCGTTTTTGACGACGACCGGGGCCGGCATCCCGTCATGGGTGTGACCGCCGAGGATGGCGTCGATGCCCCGCACGCGCGAGGCCATCTTGAGGTCGACGTCCATGCCGTTGTGCGACAGCACGACGACCACCTGGGCGCCGGCGGCGCGGGCTTCGTCGACCGTCTTCTGCATGTTTTCCTCCTGGATGCCGAAACTCCAGTTCGGAGTCTGCCAGCGCGGATTGGCGATCGGCGTGTAGGGGAAGGCCTGGCCGATGATGGCCACCGGCACGCCGTTGATGTTCTTCATCACGAAGGGTTTGAACACGGCGTCGCCGAAATCGGCGGTCTTGACGTTCTGGGCGACGATGTCGATGTGGCCGGCGAAATCCTTTTCCTCGATTTCCTTGACCCGGGCTTCGCCATAGGTCGATTCCCAGTGCAGGGTCATGACATTGACGCCGAGCGCCTTGCAGGCATCCACCATGTCCTGGGCATTGGTCCACAGGGCCGTGCCGGAGCCTTGCCAGGTGTCGCCCCCATCGAGCAGCAGGGCGCCCGGGCGGGTTGCCTTCATGCGCTTGACCAGGGTGGCGAGGTGGGCAAAGCCGCCCACCTTGCCGTAGGTCCGGGCGGCCTTTTCAAAATTCAGGAAGGTAAAGGCGTGGGCCTCGATGGTATTGGGCTTGAAACCGAAATGCTTGAGCAGGTGTTCGCCGACGAGGTGCGGGACCTTGCCGAACTGGTCGCCGAAACCGAGGTTGACGTTCGGTTCGCGGAAGTAGATGGGCAGCAGCTGGGCGTGGCAGTCGGTGATGTGCAGCAGGCTGACATTGCCGAATTTCGGCAGGTCGTAGAGTTTGGCGGCGCCCTTTTCGGCCAGCGCCAGGTCGCTGTGCAGGCTCATGCCGCCGGCAGCGGCGACGGCCATGACCTGGAGGAATTCGCGGCGATTCATGCTCATTGCTTGTCCTTCAAAAAAGACCCGGCGGGTTGCCCGCGCCGGGTTAATCACGCAAGTTAATCTTTGTTGACCGGCGATTCCGGATCGATCAGGAAGGCCACGATGTGGGTGATCTGCTCCGGCGTCAGCCAGTTGTGCAGGCCGAAGCGCGGCATGTTGGTGCAGGCCGAGAAGGCATTGGAGTTGTAAATCTTGTCGTAGGCGTACTTGATGATGTCATCCGAGTTGCCGCGCAGCTTGCCGAAATGATGCAGGCTGGGGCCGATCGTGCCGTAGGCGACTTCCTTCTTGGCCAGTTCGTGGCAGGCATAACAGTTGCCGCCGCGCACACGGCCCGGCGGGTCCGGCTGGATGAAACCGATGTGGCCGCCGGTGCCGACCGAGGCGAGCTTCTCGCCTTCCTTCCAGTCGCCGATCAGTTTGCCGTCCACCGGGTAGCGGATGGTGGCGGCATTCAGCTTTTCCAGCTTCTGGCCGACCTTGCGCGGCGGATTGTCGCGGTACTGCTGGCAGGTCTTCATCGTTTCGTCCTGTTCCAGGCGCGTCATCCAGTAGCTCGGATTGTCGGCGCGGAAGGAGTCGCGGAACATCTGTTCGGCTTCCCTGGCGTACTTGCCGCCCGGTGCCTCGGTGGCTTTCTGGGCGAGGGCCGGTGCAGTCAGTACGAGGCCGAGGGCGCCGAAAAGGGCAAATTTCATTTTCATGGTGATCTCCCCGTCAGCGCTTGATGCCCGGCGTTTCCATCACGGTGCCGGTGGCATTCTTTTGCAGGTAGGTTTCCAGCGCGATGATCGAATCGGCCAGATAATTCGGCTCGGGCCAGCGCGCCTGGCGCATGCAGTCGATCAGGCGGCGCTGCATGGTCCACACGGCGCCTTGCGAGACGCGGTAGGACGGCCAGGTCTTCATCGCGAAGCCAGCGCCTTCCTGCGTCGTCAGGTTGCCCAGTTCCTGCAGGCGGATGCGCTTGCCTTCCTGGCCGTGGCAGATCGAGCAGGAAAAATCCTGCGGGCCAGAGCGGCGGTAGAAGATGTACTCGCCCATCTTGGCCATTTTGGCCTCTGCCGGGTGGGTGGCCGGCGCATTGATCTTCATGCCGTTCGACTTGGCGCCAATGAAAGTAACCAGCGCTTCAATGTCGGAATCCTTGCCCGGCTTCGAGTACCACTGCCGGGTGGCCTCTTCCTTCGTGAAACCTTGCAGCGTCATCATGCAATGCACGAGGCGGGACTCGACGTCCATCACCTTGTTGGTGTCCTTGAAATATTTGGGCAGGCTGGCATATGCGCCTTCCAGCTTGCCGGGGCCGAGGCCCAGGTCGCACTGTTCGAGCGAGGCATTTTTCGGGCCGCGCTTCTCGCTCCACAGGCTTTCACCCTTTGCTTCGAGCAAGTCGGCCGGATTGCCGTCGGCCAGGGCTTCGCGGTACTTGGCCAGTTCGTCGGCCACCTTGCTGTCCTGTGCCACGGCCAAGCCACCGAAAGCACAAGCCAGGGCAACGCCGATCACGGTTTTCACCATGCGTTGAACCATACGGATACTCCTCCAGGGGAATTTTTGACCGGCAGCGGCGGTCTGCGCCGCCTCGCTGCCGTAAAGCAGGTCGATTTAGCCGATGGTGGCTTCGTCGGTTCGGCTGTCGCCCTTGTTGTCCTTCCAGCTGACCGTGATTTTTTCACCCTTGGCGCCGCCCTTGAACTTGAAGGCGAGATAGGGGTTCTTGGACACGGAAGGTCCGAATTCGCAGCTCAGCACGGTCTTGTCGCCATGCTTGGCGACCAGTTCGGTGATGAACCAGGCCGGAACGATGGCGCCGGCAGCATCCTTGCGCTGGCCGGTTTCCATTTCGTGGCTGACCAGCACCTTGACTTCGGTTACGCCATCCTTGTTGGCGGCGCGGATTTTCATCGGATTACCCATGTTTCTATCTCCTTGAATTCGTTTCGATTAGCCGCCGCAGCCGCCCAGGGTGACCTTGATTTCCTTGGTCGCCATGAAGAACTTGTCGCCCGACTTGACCAGCGCGTAGATGTTCGAGGTCTGGCCCATCTTGACGCGGGTCTGAACGTTGGCTTCGGTGCCTTCCGGCAGCGTGAAGGAGGCAGCCAGGGCGTTCGGATTCTTTTCGATCAGGATGGCGACCATGCTGACGTTGGGCAGGCTGGAGGCCACACCGACCGGCACGACGGCGCCGTTTTCGGCGATGTCCGGGCCGGTGACCTGCACATCCTTGCTGTCGGCCGGTGAGGCGGCGCCGAGCGCCTTCAGTGCATCGGCCATGCTCTTCGCGTCGAAGGCGGCCTTGTTCCAGTCGGCTAGGGCCATACCCGGGGTGATGAAGCCGGCGGCGGCCAGCATGCCGAGCAGGGCGGCGCCGGAGCCGGATTTGAGTACGGTGCGACGTTGAATGTTCATGACTTCTCCTCTGTTGAAATGGGTATTACTTGGAACCGTTCAGGATCCACTTCACGAGCGTGACGACGTCTTCGTCCTTGACGTGTGCGTTGGGCGGCATCGGGACCGATCCCCAGGTGCCCTGGCCGCCGGCCTTGACCTTGGCGACGAGGCGGGATTCCGCATCGGGCTGGTCCTTGTAGCGGGCGACGATCTCGTTGTAGCCGGGGCCGACGATCTTGCTCTTCATGCCATGACAGGCCATGCAGCCGCTCTTTGTCGCCAGTTCCAGCGTGCTCGCATCGGCGGCCTTCTTGGCCGCTTCCGGACCGAGCGTCCGGGTGCCGCGCACCGGGCCGAAGCTGCGGTTCTGGTCGGCCAGTTCGCCGTGTGCCGTACGGGCATACTCGGGCAGGGTCGAGCCAATCAGCGCTTCCGGCTTGCAGTTCTTCATGCACGCGACGTTTTTCACGTCCGGAATGCCGCCGTTGCCGATGCCACCCTTCTTGGCGGGGGCGCCGGGCCACATGCCGTGGTTGGTTGTCATGCCGTTGCGGTTGGGCATCTTGGCCTGGACTTCGGCGATGTTTTTGTCCGACAGCGTGAAGTCACCGGGCACGATTTCGGCCAGGTTGAGGAAGTAGGCGAGGATGGCATAGACGTCATCCGGCTTCAGCGACTTGGGGGCGGTCCACGGCATGGCGCGGTAGATGTAGTCCCAGACCGTCGAGATGGTGGCGACCTTGGTGAAGGTCGTGCGCTGCGGGATGTCGCCCTTGACGAAGCCGCTGACGCGGCCGGTCTTGATGTCCTCGGCGGTCGTGCCGCCGATCAGCGGCGTGAACACTTCGTTCGATTCGCCGAACGAGCCGTGGCAGGAAGCGCATTTTTCCTCGAACAGTTCCTGGCCGCGCTCGACGTTACCCGAGCCCTTGGGCAGGCCCTTGAAGTCGGGGCGAACGTCGATGTCCCAGGCCGCCACTTCGGCCGGCTTGGCGTCCCGGCCGATGCCCTTGTAGTTATCGAAGGCGAAAGCCGCGCTCGATGCCGCAGCCAGGGCCAGGACGAGAACCGATTTAGAGAACCTGGACATTGGTAACCTCCCCGCTTTCGACGACCTTCCAGGACTGGATCGCGTTGTTGTGATAGATCGACTTGGTGCCGCGCACCTTGCGCAATTGACCGTAGGTCGGCTGCACGTAACCGGTTTCATCGATGGCGCGCGACTGCAGGATGGCCGGCTTGCCGTCCCACACCCAACCGATGTTGAAACGGGTCAGTGCCTTGTTCTGCACCGGTCCTTCCAGGCGGGCCGTCTGCCAGTTGATGCCGCCGTCGAAGGAGACGTCAACCCGCTTGATCCGGCCGCGTCCCGACCAGGCAATGCCGGAAACGTTGTAGAAACCCGGGGTGAGCAGGGTCTGGCCACCGGAGGGGGTGGTGATGACCGATTTGCATTCCTGGATCGAGGTGTATTGCCGATGCAGGCCGTCCGGCATGAGGTCGATGTAGTGCACGGCCTCGTCCTTGGTCGCCCAGGGTTTGTCACCGACTTCGATGCGGCGCAGCCATTTGACCCACGACACGCCCTGCACGCCTGGTACGACGAGGCGCAGCGGGTAACCGTTTTCCGGGCGCAGCATTTCGCCATTCTGGCCATAGGCGACGAAGACCTCGCCGTTTTCGACCATTTCCATCGGGATGGTGCGTGTCATCGACGAACCGTCGGCGCCCTCGGCCAGCACGTAGCGGGCCTTCTTGTAATCGACGCCGCAGTCTTCCAGCAGCAGCCGGAGCGGAACGCCGGTGAATTCCGAGCAGGACAGCATGCCGTGCGTGTACTGCACGGTGGGCACGGCGACGTTGCCCCATTCCAGGCCGGTGTTGGCGCCACACTCGATGAAGTGGATGCGCGACACCGAGGGCAGGCGCATCAGCTCATCCATGGTGTAGACCTTCGGCTTTTTCAGGAAGGCTGGGTCGGAACCGTTGATCATCAGGCGATGGCGGGCCGGATCGACATCCTGCCAGCCCTGGTGGTGGCGCTCGAAATGCAGGCCGGACGGCGTGATGATGCCGAACAGGCCCTGCAGCGGGCAGAACGACACCGAAGCACCGCCAACGCGGGTCAGGCCCGGCGATTCGCGGCGTACCAGCTGGCTTTCGTACTTCGATGGCATGCCGTATGGATTGACCGCGACCGGCTGGCCGAGCGTGGTCGTCCAGGTCGGCAGGTTCAGGATATCCGGATCCCCCTCGCTGGCGCGCGCTGCCAGCGGGGCCGCCATGGCCGCACCGGCCGCCAGGAAACTCTTGCGCAGGAAGTCGCGCCGCCCCGCCCCGACGGCCTTGACCTGCTCATCCGTCAGGAAGTTTTCCGGTGCGGGCCGCAAACGTCCCGGTTGATTGGAAAAATCACCCATGTGTTACATCCCTCTGTTGTAGGCATCAACGATTGCGATCGGCTTCCGCGACCCCCAGCTCGTCCCCCAGATCACGGCTAGCCACCGTGACACTGACTGTTCGGCAGATGTCGACGAAATTCGGATCGATAACCTTGTACATCACCGAACTTCCCTCCCGCCGCCGGTCAACGACGCCCGCGCGGTACAGGATGTTCAAGTGCCGTGAGATGTTGGCTTGCGTCAGGCCAATCTTTTCCACGACTTCGTGGACGGGGCGTTCGTCGGCACACAAACAGGAGAGAATGCGCAGTCGGGTCGGATCAGCCAGCAATCCGAAATACTGTGCAACCTGTTCGAATACCCGCGTTGTCTCGTCCATGCTGTTCTGATTTTGATTTCAATCAAGATTCAATGTATAACTGCGTACTTATATAGTCAACTACTAATATTGTTGCGATGCAGCATCCCTCTGGCCTAACTACCCAGAACCTTTGTAGGATGCGGATTGCAGCGGATAACGCCGAATTGGCTATATGACAAACAACATCATGATGAGGAAGGAGATGTCCCGATGAAAGTGTTCGTACCCCTCGCCACAGCCTGCCTGCTGGCGGCAGCCAGCGCCGCGCATGCGGCGGATCCCAACCTCGGCCGCAATCTGGCGGCGACCTGTGCCAACTGCCACGGTACCAACGGCCACGCCGTCAAGGGCTCCGGCATGGATGCATTGGCCGGCATGGAAAAGGCCAAGATCCTGCAGAAGCTGGCCGACTACAAGAGCGGTGACAAGCCGGCCTCGATCATGCACCAGATTGCCAAGGGGTATACCGAGGCGCAGCTCGACCTGATCGCTACCTACTTTGCCGGCCAGAAATAAGGAGATTGCCATGATGCTGATGAAACGACGTGATTTCCTGAAAGCCGGTGCAGCAGCCGGGGCGATGGCTTCCCTGTACGGTTGCGCCGGCGGTGGCAAGGCCAGCGGCCATGTCGTGGTGGTGGGCGGCGGCTACGGCGGTGCAACGGTGGCCAAATACCTGCGCATGTGGAGCGAGGGGGGCGTGCAGGTGACGCTGATCGAACGCAATCCCACCTTCATCTCCTGCCCGATCTCCAACCTGGTGATCGGTGGCACCAAGACAATGGAAGACATCACCATCAGTTACGACGGCCTGCGCAGCAAGTGGGGTGTGCGGGTCATTCAGGACGACGTGGTCGCTGTCGATGCCCTCAAGAAGACCGTGTCGCTCAAGGGCGGCAGCGCGCTGAGTTATGATCGCCTGGTGCTGTCGCCGGGGGTCGATTTCATGTGGGACGAAATCCCCGGCCTGAAGAGTGCCGAGGCGCAGAACAAGATCCTGCACGCCTGGAAGGCCGGCCCGCAGACCATCGCCCTGCGCCAGCAGCTGGAGGCCATGAAGGATGGCGGCGTCTACGCCATTTCAATTCCCAAGGCGCCGTACCGCTGCCCGCCCGGACCGTACGAGCGTGCCTGCCTGGTTGCCAACTATTTCAAGCAGAGCAAGCCGAAGTCCAAGGTCATCATCCTGGATGCCAACGAGGATGTGATGTCCAAGAAGGGGTTGTTTACCAAGGCCTGGAGCGACCTGTACAAGGACATCATCGAGTACCGCAACAATAGCGAGGTCAAGGACGTCGACGTGGCAAGCAACACGGCGATCCTCGAATTCGACAAGCTGAAGGCCGATGTCCTGAACGTCATTCCGCCGCATCGTGCCGGCGACATTGCACACAAATCGGGCATCAAGCTGGTCAACAACCGCTGGGTGGACATCGACTGGCAGAGCATGGAGTCGACCAGCACGCCGGGCATCCATGTCCTGGGCGACGCCATTTTCCCGGCACCGACCATGCCCAAGTCCGGCCACATGGCGAACCAGCACGGCAAGCTGGCGGCTGCTGCCATCCTCAACCTGCTCGCCGGCCAGGCACCGAATCCGGAGCCGGTGGTGATGAACACCTGCTACAGCTTCGTCGATGGCAAGAATGCCATTCACGTCGCTTCGGTGCACCAGTACGACGCGGCGACCAAGACCGTGCAGCCGGTCAAGGGCGCCGGTGGCGTGTCGGTGGCGCGCAACGAACTGGAGGGCAAGGCAGCCCTCGGCTGGGCCAGGAACATCTGGGCGGACATGCTTGCCTGAGCGCCGGCTTCAACGGTGTGTGCCAAGCCGCCTGCGGGCGGCTTTTTCTATGGGCGATCCTCCGGGAGGGTGGTGCTTTAAAAGCTTATGTCGTTGTTGTTGATTTGCGCAGGTTTTGTCATCTATTGGGTGTATAGTGACCTACGGGTTGTAGCGATAAACAGCGGCGTCAGCCGTGAGCCCGGTTTTTTCCGATCGCTTCATGCCGGGAGGGGAAGGGGTTGCTGTTCGATAGCCATTCGCTCAAGACGCGTATCACGCTCATCACGGTCGGCATTTTCCTGATCGGCAGCTGGACGCTGGCTTTCCTCGTCGGCCGTCTGCTCGAGCGGGACATGGCGCGCCTGCTGAGCGAGCAGCAATATTCGCTGGCGACCTTGCTGGCCAAGGAGATCGAATACGCCGTCGCCAGTCGTCTCGATGCGCTGGACCGGGTTGCGCTGGCCGGCGATCAGGCCATGCGGGATGGCGAGGCGGCGATGCAGACCTTTCTTGCCGCGCGCCCGGTGTTGCACACCCTGTTCAATGGCGGCCTGGTGGTTTACAACACGGACGCACGGGCAGTGGCCAGTTATCCGGTCGGCCATGCGCCGGCAGGAGCCTATCTGCGCGATGCTGCGCTGATCGAGCTGGCCATCGGCCGGGGACACGCCACGATCGGCAAGGCCTATCGCGGCGACCGCTTCGATGCCCCCTCGTTCTCGATGGCGGCTCCGATCCGCGACGAGCATGGCGGCGTGCTCGGCATCATCGTCGGCGAGATTGAACTCGGCCTGCCCAATTTCATGACCGAGGCGATGACCACGCCGTTCGGAAAATCCGGCGGCTTCTTGCTCATTGACCGGGGTGAGCGGCAGATCATCATGGCCACCGACAAGCGCCGGGTCATGGAATGGAGAAGCTGCCCGGGCCGGGGGTCAATCCGCTGATCGACCGCTTTCTGGCGGGCTACGAAGGGACTGCCATCCTGATCAATCCGCATGGCGAGGAGGTGCTGGTTGCCGATCGGGGCATCCGTTCGGCAGGCTGGATCATCAGCGTGACGACCCCGACGCGCGAGGCCTTTGCGCCGATCACGGCAATGAAACAGTACCTGCTGGCAGCGACCGGCCTGCTCAGCCTGTTCGCCGCAGTGCTCGCCTGGTGGTTCCTGCGGCGCCAGTTCCGGCCGCTGGAAAGCAGCTTGCAGCGGCTGGCGGCGATGCGCCAGCCGGGGCAGCCCCTGGCGCCGCTACCGGTGGGGCGTCCGGATGAAATCGGCCAGTTCATTGCCGGGTTCAATGCCCTGATCGAAGGTATCGAGGCGCGCGAGGCGGAGCTGCGCGAGGCGGAGCGCAAGTTCTCGGCCTTGGTCGAGCAGTCGCTGGTCGGCGTGTACATGATTCGCGATGGCCAGTGGTTGTACATCAACCCGCAAATGGCACGCATGTTCGGCTATGCCAGCGCCGAGGAGTGCATGGCCACGACCCGGGTGGAAGACCTCGTTGCCCCGGAAAGCCGGGCGCTGGTCGCCGAAAACCTGCGTCGCCGCCTGAGTGGCGAGATCGCGCGGCTGACCTACGGCTTCACCGGCTTGCGCAAGGATGGGGAGCGGATCGAAGTCGAAGTCTTCGGCAGTTCGCTGGAATACAACGGGCAGCGGGCCGTGCTCGGTCTGGTCGTCGATGTGACCGAGCGCAAGCGGGCCGAGGCAGAACTGGAGCGGCACCGCCTCAAGCTCGAGGAGCTCGTGCTCGAGCGCACCCGCGAACTGGCCGAGGCGCGCGATCGGGCGGAGAGTGCCAATCGGGCCAAAAGCGCGTTCCTGAGCAGCATGAGCCATGAGTTGCGTACGCCGCTCAACCACATTGCCGGGTTTGCCGCACTGCTGGCCCACGATATCGGGACGCCCCGGGGCAGGGAGCGCCTCGACAAGCTGCGGGTAGCGACCGACACGCTGCTGGGAATGATCAACGATATTCTCGATTATTCCCGTCTGGAGTCGGATCAGTTGGTCATCGAGACGGTCGATTTCGAGCTGGCCAGCTTGCTCCGCCAGGCCGAACAGGCGCATCGGCTGGAGGCCGCGAACAAGGGGTTGGTCCTGCAGCATGTCGTGGCGCCCGATGTGCCGGGCATCGTGCGGGGCGATCCGGCGCGCTTGGCACAGGTGCTGGGCCATCTGCTCGGCAATGCAGTGAAATTTTCGGAGCGCGGCTGCATCACCCTGCGCGTGGGCCTTGCCGACACGGTCCCGCCCATGCTGCGCTTTACGGTTGAGGATCAGGGAATCGGTATTCCGGCCGATCGGCATGCCGGCCTCTTCCGGTTGTTCAGCCCGATCGACGCGTCATCCACCCGGCGCTTCGGCGGCACCGGGCTTGGTCTGCAGTTGTGCAAGCGGCTGGTCGAACGGATGGCCGGCACGATCGGGTTCTCGTCGGTGGCAGGGGAGGGCAGCGTGTTCTGGTTCACCGTGCCGTTGCTGTCACGCGACAACCGCCAGGCGGCGGCAGAGGCGAATCCGGTGGTTCCTGGTCAGCCGCCCCTCGATCTCGACAACCTGCTGGCCCAGCTCGAGGTCGGGGACCTGGAGGCGAAAGCCGCGTGGGAACGCGACCCTGCCGCGCTGGCTGCCATTCTGGGGCCGAACGAAGCGGCCTTCGGCAAGGCGATGGCCAGCTATGATTTCGAAACGGCCCGCCAGCTGCTGCTGACCGCCCGGCAGGCCGCGAGACCGGCCGGCTCGCCACCGGCAGGGGCTTAGTCGAGCGTCGCGATGTATTCAGCGACGGCGTGCGTTTCCAGTTCGGTCAGTTTCGAGGCGATGGTGTGCATCACCGCGTTGTCATTGGTCCGCTCGCGCTTGTTGAATTGCTTGAGCTGATCCTCGATGTAACGTGGGTGCTGGCCGGCCAGGCGCGGCAGCTGCGGCGTGCCCAGTCCCTTTGGCCCGTGGCAGGAGGAGCAGGCGGCCAGACCGCTGAACGCGTTGCCGCGGTCGAAAATGTATTTGCCGACGGCGAGCAGTTCGGCGTCCCGCGACTTGCGCGGGCCGACTTCCTTGGCTTGGAAGAATTGGCCAAGGGCCTTCATTTCGGCCGGAGTCAGGTCTTCCGCCTGGGGTTTCATGGTGTCGCTGGCCCGCTTGCCGGACTTGAAGTCGGCCAGTTGCTTGGCGATGTACTCGGCGTGCTGGCCGGCCAGGCGCGGGAACACGGGGCTGGCCGCTTCGCCTTGCAGGCCGTGACATAGAAAGCAACGGCTGCTGACGATTTCCTCGGCGCGGGCCAGGTCGTTCGCGTGGCTGGGGGCGGACAGGGCGAGGCCGAGTAGGCCGAAGCCCAGAAGGTGGCGAAAAGTGCGATTCAAGTGGTTTCCCCTCGTTATCATTGATCTGTATCATAAAATAATAATTCGCTTACACTGACCTTTCAAACGATAAAGAAAACGCCTGGCCATGCGCGGCAGGTGCTTTCGCCAAGCGAGGAGACCCCGATGGATCGCCGACAGTTCTTCCGTACTGCTGCTGCGCTGGGCGGGCTGACCGCCGTCGAGTTTGCGCCCTGGCAGGGCATTGCCGCCTTCGCCCGGGAGGTGGACGATTTTGTGCGCGGCCCGGCCGTGCGCGACCATCCCTTGCGCCAGGTGTCACCGCACGTCTGGATGATTTTCTCGCCAGACGGCTTCCCCACCCCGGAAAACCAGGGGATGATGTGCAACCTGACCTTCATCGATACGGCCGAGGGCCTCGTCGTCGTCGATTCCGGGGCTTCGGTGCAGATCGGCGAAATGGCCATCCGCCAGATCAGAAAGCAGTGGCAGAAGCCGGTCGTGGCGATCATCAACACGCATTACCATGGCGATCACTGGCTCGGTAATCACGCCTTTGTCGATGCCTACGGCGCCGATCTGCCGATCTACGCGCATCCCGGCACCATTCGCGAAATCGCCGGGGTACAGGGGCGGTTGTGGCAGACCCTGCTCGAACAGTGGACCAACCAGGCGACGATGGGCACCCGCGTCGTCCCGCCGCGTTTGCCGCTGGAGGATGGCGCCACCCTGCGCTTTTCCGATGTCACCCTGCGCCTGCATCATTTCGGCAAGGCGCACACGCCGTACGATTTGTGCGTCGAGGTGGTCGAGGACAAGCTGACCTGCGTCGGCGATGTGGCGATGGACCGGCGGATCGCCAACATGGACGACGGCTCCTATCTCGGCACCCTGGCGGCCTATACCCAGCTCGAACAGCGCACGGCCAGCCGCATCTGGCTGCCCGGCCATGGTGAGCCGGGGAGCGGTGTGCTGCAGTGGAACCGGGAACTCTTCGAGGGGATCTACCGTCCCTGTGAACAGGCGATCAAGGATGGTCTGCCGCTGGAAGCCGCCAAGGCGCTGGTGCTGCGCGATCCACGCGTCGCCTCGCGGGCCCGGGAGACCAAGGGCTTCGAAACGAATATCGGCAAGTACGTCAGCCTGGCCTATCTGGAGGCCGAGGCCGCCGGCTTCTGAGTCACCGGATCATGCAAGGGGTCGCCATGAAGATTTTTCGCATAGTGCCGCTCTTCCTGTTTGCCTCCCTGGCCCGGGCCGAAACCCCGTGGGGGCATGTTGACCTGCAGGCGGCGCCCGAACTGCATCAGAAGGCGTGCGTGGCCTGTCACGCCCGGATGTATGGTGGCGACGGCAGCGCGATGTACACCCGCGATGGGCGCATGCTCTCCAACCGGCTGGAGTTGTTGCAGCGCGTGGCCGCCTGCAATGCGCAGATGAATGCCGGCTGGTTTCCGGAAGACGAAGCGACCGTCGCGGCCTGGCTGAACAGGCTGTATTACCGCTTCGACAACTGAGCGACCCGAAAAAGGGCAAGCGGGCCACAGCTCCCTGCCGGGGCGTGCGCTCAGTTTCCGGTTTCGTACACCACGTCGGCGCGACGGTTCTCGGCCCATGAGCTTTCGTCATGGCCGGTTCGCTTCGGCTGCGCCTCGCCCAGGGTCTTCACCGTGACCTGCTGTTCCCCGGCGCCGTGGGCGCGCAGGGCGGCGCGGACGTTTTCGGCCCGTTTCAGGCCCAGGCGGCGGTTGTAGTCGATGCTGCCGCGTTCGTCGGCGTGCCCCTCGACACGAACGCGCGCTGCCGGGTGCTCGGCCAGATAGCGGGCATGGGCGCGCAGGGCCGGATCGAAATCGGCCTTGATGTCAGCGCTGTCCAGGTCGAAGTACACGCTGCGCTGCGTGCGCAGGCCCACATCATCCGTCCGGATCGTGCCATCGGCCACGGCATCGGGTGCGGCAGCCGCCAGCGGCCGGCTTGCCTCACTCGCCTCGCCCTGCAATTCAGACGGCACCGGCTTGCCGAGCAGGCCGGGGTGGACGCGCAGGGGGCCGCTTTGCGCGATGTGTTTGCTCGGTGGAATGTCCCCCCGGGTTGAACAGGCGGCGAGCAGGGCGGAAAGCAGGAGGGTGAGGGGCAGGGGGGCGCGCATCGTGTCCGGGTGGGCGAGAATAATCTCGCATGATAGCCGCTCGCCGGCTGGACGAACAGTGCTGTCCGGTCGTGTGTCCGGCGGGTTTGTGTGATATGGAATAAACAAATTCAAAATTCGTCTTTGCGGTTATATATCCATTCGCTAAATTGACGGCCATTCCACATGAGGTAAGCCATGATCCAATTCCGCAAATCGATCGCCAGCCTTTTGCTGAGCCTGGTTGCCGGCGCCGTCCTGGCCGATGCCACCCTGCTCAACGTTTCCTACGACGTCGCCCGCGACGTGTATAAGGACTACAACCCGATGTTCCAGAAATACTGGAAGGCGAAAACCGGTGAAAACCTCGAACTGAAGCAGTCGCACGGCGGCTCGACCAAGCAGGTGCGTGCCGTGGCCGACGGCCTGGAGGCCGACGTGGTGACCATGAACCAGGCCAACGACATTGAGTTCCTGGCTGACAAGGGGCTGGTCGCCAAGGACTGGGCCAAGAAGTTTCCGAACAACGCGTCACCCTACACCTCGACGATGGTCTTCATCGTGCGCAAGGGCAATCCGAAAGGCTTGAAGGACTGGAACGACCTGGCCGCGCCGGGTGTCCAGATCATCATCCCGCACCCGAAGAATACCGGCAACGGCCGCAACACCTATCTGTCGGCCTGGGCCTGGGCGCTCAGGCAGCCGGGGGGCAACGATGCCAAGGCGCAGGAATTCGTCGGCAGGCTGCTGAAAAACGCCCCGCTGTTCGCGGCCGGTGGGCGTGACGCAACGACCACCTTCATGCAGCGCGGCCTGGGCGATGTGCTGATCACCTTCGAATCCGAGGCCGAGATGATTGCCAAGGAATTCGGCAAGGGTAACTTCGAGGTGATTCATCCCAGCTTGACCATGCAGACCGAGTTCCCGGTGGCTCTCATCGACAAGGTGGTGGACAAGAAGGGGACCCGCAAGCAGGCCACCGCCTATCTGGAATACCTGTGGTCGAAGGAAGGCCAGGAAAATGCCGCCCAGAACTATCTGCGGCCGCGCGATCCCGAGCTGCTGAAGAAATACGCCCATTTCTTCCCGCCGGTGAAGACCTTCACCGTCGATGAGGTCTTCGGCGGCGCCACCAAGGCCTTCGCCACGCACTTCAAGGACGGCGGCACCTTTGACCAGATTTACGTGGCGAAGTAATGCGGCGTGACATCCACCGCGAAGGGGCGCATGGTCGTGCGGCCCCTGGCCGCCTGCGGGTCTGTCCGGCCTGACGTCCCTGCCCATGACTGCAAAAAATCACCGCGTCCTGCCCGGCTTTGGCCTGGCGCTCGGTTACACCCTGGTCTATCTCTCGCTGCTCATCCTGCTGCCGCTGGGCGGCATGGTGCTCAAAGCGTCGGAGCTCGGCTTCGGCCAGATTCTCGACATCGCGCTTGGCGAACGCTCGCTGGCCGCCTTTCGCGTCACCTTTGGCGCATCGTTGCTGGCTGCCCTGATCAACGCCTGCTTCGGCCTCATTGCCGCCTGGGTGCTGGTGCGCTATCCCTTTCCCGGCAAGCGTTTCGTCGATGCGCTGGTCGATCTGCCCTTCGCGCTGCCGACGGCAGTGGCCGGCATCACGCTGGCCACGCTGTATGCCGGCAATGGCTGGCTGGGCAGCCGTCTTGAGCCGCTCGGCATCAAGGTCGCCTACACGCCACTCGGCATTGTCGTCGCGCTGACTTTCATCACGCTGCCGTTTGTCGTGCGGACCTTGCAGCCGGTGATCGAGGACATCGAAACCGAAGTCGAGGAGGCTGCGGCGACGCTCGGCGCCTCGCGCTGGCAGACCTTCGTCAGGGTGATTTTTCCGGCCATCGGCCCGGCGTTGCTCACCGGCTTTGCGCTCGCTTTTGCCCGGGCGCTTGGCGAATTCGGTTCGGTCATCTTCATTGCCGGCAACTTGCCGCTGATCTCCGAAATCGTGCCGCTGCTCATCATTTCCAAACTGGAACAATACGATGTGCTCGGCGCGACGGCGCTGGCCGTCGTGATGCTGGCGATTTCCTTCGTGTTGCTGCTGGCGATCAACGCCCTGCAATGGTGGGCGGCGAATCGGCACAAGAATGCCGAGCCGCTGGAAGTGGCGGCCGGCAAGGCGGGCAAGGAGGCAGAGGCATGAGCACCCACAAACTGACGCGGGCGACGCAGGAGCCGGCCTGGGTGCGCTACGGGCTGCTGACGGTCGGTCTTGGCTTCCTCTTCTTCTTCCTCGGCCTGCCGCTGATCGCCGTCTTCGTCGAAGCCCTGGCGCAAGGCCTGCCGATTTATCTCGAGGCCTTGAAGGACTCGGAAACCCGCTCGGCGATCTGGCTGACCATCGTGATTGCGCTGGCCGTGCTGCCGTTCAACATCCTGTTCGGCGTGGCGGCGGCCTGGGCGATTGCGAAGTTCGATTTTCGCGGCAAGAGCCTCCTGATCACGCTGATCGACCTGCCGTTTGCCGTGTCGCCGGTGGTCGCCGGGCTGATCTTCATCCTGCTCTTTGGTTCGCAGGGGTTTTTCGGCGCGTGGCTGTCAGCGAACGAGATCAAGATCATCTTTGCCGTGCCGGGCATGATCCTCGCGACGCTGTTCATCACCTTCCCCTTCATCGCCCGCGAACTGATCCCGCTGATGCAGTCGCAGGGCAAGGACGAGGAAGAAGCAGCGATTTCGCTAGGCGCGTCCGGCTGGCAGATGTTCTGGCGCGTGACGCTGCCCAACATCAAGTGGGGTCTGCTTTACGGCGTCATCCTCTCCAATGCGCGGGCAATGGGCGAGTTCGGCGCGGTGTCGGTGGTCTCCGGCCATATCCGCGGCGAGACAAACACGCTGCCGTTGCACGTCGAAATTCTCTACAACGAATACAACGCGATCGGCGCCTTCGCTGCCGCCTCGGTGCTCGCCCTGCTGGCGCTGGTGACGCTGGTCGCCAAGACCGTCGTCGAATGGCGCATGAAGGCCGAAACCGACATGTTGAATGCTGAACTACCCGGCGAGAAAACCTCATGAGCATCGAAATCCGCAACATCGCCAAGCGCTTCGGCAATTTCGTCGCGCTCGACAACATCAATCTCGACATCCCGACCGGCGAACTGGTCGCGCTGCTTGGTCCCTCCGGCTGCGGCAAGACGACGCTCTTGCGGATCATCGCCGGCATGGAAACGGCCGATCAGGGTGAAATCTTCTTCTCCGGTGCCGAAGCCACCCACCTGCATGCCCGCGAGCGCAATGTCGGTTTCGTCTTTCAGCACTATGCGCTGTTTCGCCACATGACGGTGTTCGAGAACGTTGCCTTCGGCCTGCGCGTCAAGCCACGCAAGGAGCGCCCGAGCGAGCGTGAAATCCGGCGCCGGGTCATGGAGTTGCTCGGCCTCGTCCAGCTTGACTGGCTGGCGGAGCGCTATCCTTCGCAGTTGTCCGGCGGCCAGCGCCAGCGCATCGCGCTGGCCCGGGCGCTGGCCGTCGAGCCCAAGGTGCTGCTGCTCGACGAGCCTTTCGGCGCGCTCGACACCAAGGTACGCAAGGAACTGCGCCGCTGGCTGCGCCGCCTGCACGACGACATGCACATTTCGTCGGTGTTCGTCACGCATGATCAGGAAGAGGCGCTGGAGGTGGCCGATCGCGTCGTGGTGATGAACCACGGCCGGATCGAGCAGATCGGCTCGCCCGACGAGGTTTATTCCGCCCCGGCAACGCCTTTCGTCTATCAGTTCCTCGGCAATGTGAATGTCTTCCACAGCCGCGTGCAGGGTGGCTATGCCGAGGTCGAGCGCCATGAAAGCGCGGAAAAGGTCACGGCCTTCGTCCGGCCGCACGATATCGATATCGCCCGGCAGCCGGCGGAAGGCGCGCTGGCCGCCACGGTGGCACATGTTCATCCGGTCGGGCCGGTGGTGCGCGTCGAACTGCAGCATGGCGGCGAGATCGTCGAAGTCGAGCTGTCGCGCGAGCGGCACGCGATGCTGCAACTTGCCGTTGGTCAGGAGGTCTGGTTCCGGCCACGCCAGATGCGGGTGTTCGGCGCCGACAACCAGCCAAAACCACCGGTGGAAAAGCAGGCATTCCTGTTCTGACCCGCGGCAAATCGGGCGCAGGGGGGGCGGATGCTATAATCGCCCCCCATTTCGTCCGCGCTAACCGACCCCGGTGATTTTTACTCTCGGCATCAACCACCATTCCGCTCCGCTCGCCATTCGCGAGCGCGTCGCGTTCGGCGCCGACAAGCTGGGCCATGCCCTGGCCGATTTGGTGCGCGAACGTCCGGTGCGCGAGGTGGCCATCCTGTCCACCTGCAACCGTACCGAGATCTACTGCGCCGCCGAGTCACCCGAGGTTGTCATCGACTGGCTGGCCCATTACCACCAGGTGCCGCGCGACGAACTGGCGCCCTACCTCTATACCCATGACCAGCCGGAGGCCATCCGGCACGCCTTTCGCGTCGCCAGTGGCCTCGATTCCATGGTCATCGGCGAACCGCAGATTCTCGGCCAGATGAAGGATGCCGTCCGCGCCGCCGAGGCGTGCGGCACCCTCGGTACCCAGTTGCACAAGCTTTTCCAGCGCTGCTTCTCGGTCGCCAAGGAGGTGCGCAGCACGACCGCCATTGGCGCCAATATCGTCTCCATGGCTGCTGCGGGTGTCCATTTGGCCGAACGCATCTTCGAGTCGCTCAGCGAGCAGCGCATCCTGTTCATCGGGGCCGGCGAGATGATCGAACTGTGCGCGGCCCACTTCTGCGCCCAGAAGCCGAAACAGGTCACCATCGCCAACCGCACCATCGAGCGGGGCCGGGCGCTGGCCGAGCAGTATGGCGGTACCGCCATTCGTCTCGACGAACTGGGCGAGCATCTGGCGCAGCACGACATCGTTGTTTCCTGCACCGCCGCACCGCTGCCCATCATCGGCCTGGGGATGGTCGAACGGGCGGTCAAGGCCCGCCGTCACCGCCCGATGTTCATGGTCGACCTGGCCGTCCCACGCGACATCGAGGAAGAGGTCGGCCGCCTCGACGACGTTTTTCTCTACACCGTCGACGATCTGGCACAGGTCGTCGAAAGCGGCCTGGAGTCGCGGCAGGCGGCCGTTGTCGAGGCCGAGGACATCATCGCCCACCGGGTCAGGGATTTTCTGGCTTGGCTCGAATCGCGCGATACCGTGCCGGTCATCCGTTCGCTGCGCGATGCTGCCGAACGGATGCGCCGCCACGAGATGGAACATGCATTGAAACAACTGGCCAAGGGCGAGAGCCCGGAAAAAGTGCTCGACCACCTGTCGCATCGTCTGACCAACAAGTTCCTGCATGCCCCGACACAAGCCCTCAATGCGGCGGAAGGGGCCGAGCGCAGCCAGTTGCAGCACGCTGCCGCGCGGCTCTTCCATCTCCATCCCGGCGAATAGGCAGACAATCGGCCGATAAATCGGCAGGCGCGCTGCCGTTGCGGCGGTGACCGACGGATTCCGGTCCGGCCGGTCAGGCGCCGGAGCGTTGGCGGCCGGCAGTGACGATCCGGTTGCGTCCGTCCCGTTTGGCTTGCAGTAGCGCCTCGTCGGCCGCTTCGATCAGCGCGCTGCCGGTCAGGCAGTGCGGCACCGCGGCGATGCCGCAACTGAAGCTGGCGCGCAGGGCGCCCCGGCTGTGGGCGTGCGGCAGTTGCGAGAAATCCTCGCGGATCCGGTTGAGCAGGGTGGCTGCCTGGTTGGCGTCCACCCCGCTCAGCGCGACGATGAATTCCTCGCCACCGTAGCGCCCGATCAGGTCGCTGTTGCGCAGACGGCCGCGCAACAGCCAAGCCAGGCTGCGAATGACCTGGTCGCCGACCGGATGCCCGTAGTTGTCGTTGATCGACTTGAAGCGGTCGATGTCGATCATCGCCACCGCCAGCTGGCCGACCGGCAGCGTACGACGCAACATCTGTTCGAGCTGTTCCTTCGAGGCCGAATGGTTGAGCAGGCCGGTCAGGCTGTCATGACGGCCGGAACGCAGCATGTCGCGGTAGCGGTCGATCTTGGTCTTGACCACGGCACTGAGGATGATCGGGTTGGCCGGCTTGGTCAGGAACTGGTCGCCGCCCAGGCGCAGGGCTTCGACCTGTTGCCCGATGTCGGCCTCGCCGGATAGGTAGATGACCGGCAGCGACTGGTATTCCGGGATCTGGCGCAAGGCACGGGTGACTTCGACGCCAGTGCAGAAGGGCATGTACATGTCCATCAGGATGGCGTGCGGCCGATAGTCGGCGCAGGCCTGCAGCAGCGAGAGCGGTGTGCTGATTGCCCGGCTGTCGATGCCGTGCAGGTCGAGAGCGCGCTGGATGTGGGCGATGGCGGTCTTCGAATCCTCGACGATCAGTACGCGGTGGGTTTCCTGTTCGCGGCTCTCGACCAGATCGAGGATGCGCGACAGGATGTCGCTCAGCTTGACCTCGGCCGGGATGCACACATTGGCGCCAGCCCGCTGCAGGCTGACGATGGCCTCCAGCGAAGCCGGCACCGACAGGCAATAGACGTAGCTGGCGACATAGCGCGCCTTCAGGCGCTGCAGGGCGGCCAGCGCCTGCTGCGGGTAGGTGCTGTTCTCGTGGTCGGGGACCAGCACGATGGCCAGCGGCGCTTCATCGAGATCGGCTTCCCTTTCCCAGTCCAGGGTATGCGAGCGGAAACCGTAGAAGTTCAGTTGCTCGACCAGGGCTGCGCTCCACGGGTGGCCGGGGCGCGAGACGATCAGAATGTTGCGCTGGCGCACCCACGGGTCGCGCTCTTCGTTGGTCTGGTCAGACAGTCGCTTGGTGATGACGGCAGGCGTCTCGTGCCGGTACAGCAATTGCAGGATGGTGTCGAGCTGCTGGCTGATTGCCGCTGTTTGCTCGTCGGTCACCGGGCGCAGGGTATGGTCGGTGAATAGGGCGAGGGCGCGGTTCTCCAGTTCCTGGCAGGCGCTGGCCAGCCCCGGCAGGTTCTGCTGGTTCAGGCGTTCGGTCAGGCCGTTGAGCGACAGCGTGAATTCGACGAACTGGTCGAAGTCGCCGCTGCCGAGATAGTTCTGCCAGCGCAGTTCCAGCGTTTCCGCCTGGGCGAGGAAGGAGTGGGATACGGTGTGCATGGGAGTCGGCCCGCGAAGGGAGGGATTATTGCGGCATAAGTCCTTGCTGGCAATCACCTTTCATCGCCGATGCGGGATGATCTCGGTTAAAATCGCGCCCCCTGAAATGATTCCCGGCCCACCCACCACTGCCATGAAATCGAGCATCCGCCAAAAACTCGAGCTGCTGGTCGAACGCCTCGACGAGATCGACCGCCTGCTGTCGGCGCCCGATGCGGCGAACGACATGGAGCAGTTCCGCAAGTTGTCGCGCGAACGGGCCGAGGTCGAGCCGGTGGCCATCCAGTTCAATGCCTTCCGCCAGGCCGAAAATGACATCGTCGAGGCCGAGGCCATGCTGGCCGATCCTGACATGCGCGCCTTTGCCGAGGAGGAAATGGCCGCTGCCAAGGCCCGTCTGCCGGAGCTGGAAATCGCGTTGCAGAAGCTGCTGCTACCGAAAGACCCCAACGACGAGCGCAGCGTGCTGCTCGAAATCCGGGCCGGCACCGGCGGCGACGAATCGGCCTTGTTCGCCGGTGACCTGTTCCGCATGTATTCCCGCTATGCCGAACGCCAGCGCTGGCAGGTCGAGGTGTTGTCGGCGAGCGAGTCGGAGCTCGGTGGCTACCGCGAAATCATCTGCCGCATTGCAGGTTACGGCGCCTATTCGCGCCTGAAGTTCGAGTCCGGCGGCCACCGCGTCCAGCGCGTGCCGGAAACCGAAACCCAGGGGCGCATCCATACCTCGGCCTGTACCGTTGCGGTGATGCCGGAAGCCGACGAGGTCGAGGACGTCAACCTCAACCCGGCCGACCTGCGTATCGACACCTTCCGTGCTTCCGGTGCCGGAGGCCAGCACATCAACAAAACCGACTCGGCGGTACGCATCACGCACTTGCCGACCGGCATTGTCGCCGAATGCCAGGATGGCCGCTCGCAGCATGCCAACAAGGCATCGGCCATGAAAGTATTGGCCGCCCGCATCAAGGATGTGCAGGTGCGTGCCCAGCAAAGCGCCATCGCCAGCACCCGCAAGCGCCTGATCGGTTCCGGCGACCGCTCCGAACGCATCCGCACCTACAACTTTCCGCAAGGGCGGGTGACGGATCACCGCATCAACCTGACGCTGTACAAAATCGCGGCGATCATGGACGGTGACCTGGACGAACTGCTCGGCGCACTGGCGTCCGAATATCAGGCCGACCAGTTGGCCGAACTGGCCGAGCAGAACTGAGTATGACGCTGGGCGAGGCGCTGGCCTGGGCGCGTGGCCGGATCGACCGCCTCGATGCACGGCTGCTCCTGCAACATGCCACCGGCTGCAGCCACGCCGACCTGCTGGCTCGTCCGGAAACCCCGGTTACTCCCGCGGCCTTCGCACAATTTGCCGACTGGCTCGCGCGTCGCGCCGCCGGCGAGCCGTTCGCCTATCTCGTTGGTGAAGCGGAATTCCGCGGCCGCGTTTTCCAGGTGTCGCCCGCCGTGCTGATTCCGCGCCCCGAGACCGAGGTGCTGATCGAGCTGGCACTGGTCAGGCTGGACGGACAGGCGGCGCCGACGGTCGTCGATCTCGGCACCGGTTCGGGCATCGTGGCCATCTCGCTGGCCTTGGCGTATCCGGCCGCGTCGGTGGCGGCGGTCGACCTGTCCCCGGGCGCGCTGGCGGTTGCCCGTCGCAATGCCGGCCGGCTGGGGGTATGCGAGCGGAAACCGTAGAAGTTCAGTTGCTCGACCAGGGCTGCGCTC
>OFCW01000128.1_pt1 | contig 30412 bp, 23 predicted proteins | sample 1520951 | NCBI WGS metagenome assembly OFCW01 (sample SAMEA4349680, study PRJEB24078) | microbial mat metagenome | biome: Terrestrial Biome; feature: Habitat; material: Microbial Mat | place: India | collected 2012-06-12 | depth 10 m | reverse complement strand
CCTGTGCATGACGCCGCCCACCTTGCCCTCCCTCCATGTCGAACTGACCACCCCGCAAACCGTCGACGGCCGGCGTGCGCCGTTCCAGAGCCTGTGGCTGCTGGTGCGGCTGGCGTATGCACATCGGCTGTCGCCGGAGCAGCCCGTGGTGCGCCTGGCCGACCTGCGCGGCGCCGTATCGGACGCCAGCACGCAGCGCATGATGATCAGCCGCGCATTCCGCGACTGGCAGAACTGGGGAATCCAGGCCGGCTGGGGCGAACAGCGCGACCGCGAGCCGCGCTTTCTCAACGCCGACAAGCGCAGTCAGGGCCCGTTCTGGCTCACGCCCGAAGATGCGGCCCGCGTGCTGTGCCTAGTCGAAGGGCGGATTGCCGACGATGCCGACATACGCGCATTCCTCGGCATCACGGTACCGGAGGGCGGCGCGGACCACCTCGCAGACGCCCACCCCAGCGTGTTGTCCGGCCCGGCGGCGGGCACGCCCAACCCGGCGTTCTGGCATGCCTTCCTGACGGCGCGCCACGCCATGCGCGAGGGCCGCCTGCTGCATGCGCTCGGTGCCGGTGCAACGGCGTCCGACACCGAGCGCGGCGGCGCCCTGCTCGCGTTGCGCCACGCCAGCGATGCCGCCGACAACGACTTCCAGCGCGCCCTCGTCACCCTCGGCGAAGCGATGGCCGCGCGCCGCCTGGGGGATTCCACCCGTGCCAGCGCTCTGCTCTCGCAGTTGCGCGCGCACCGCCGCCAGCGCCACGTGCTGGGCAACGACTACCTCGCGGCCATGGAGCGCATCGTCACCGCATGGTGCGCGTATGACCGTCGCGACCTCGACCTCGCTGCCGGCCTGTTGGCCCGGCTGGCAGAAGCCGAGCCCGGTCGCAGCTTGCTGCGCTATCACCCGCAGATCCGCTTTGAGTGGAACAACCTGAGCGCCCTGATCGAGCGCGCCCGCCTGCTCTACGCCGAAGCCGGCAGCATTGCCCCGGCCGCGCAAACCCAGGCTGCGCAGCGCATCGTCGCGCAGTTCGAGACCGCGCTGGCCGCCGCGCTCGAGAGCCAGGCGGCAGATGCCGTACAGCAGGTCGCCGCCAACCTCGGCATGACGTGCTGGCTGCTGCGGGACGCGCTAAGCACCGCCCCCGACGCCGACGGAACGGTCGATGCCGTGCGCTGGCTCGCGATGAGCGAGTGGCAGGCGTTGCGCAACGGCGGGCCGCTGCAATCGGCGTGGAATGCCATCGCGCTGATGCGCATCGCCCGTGCAGACGCGCGTGACGCCCCGCTGACACTCGCCGACCTCCGCACGCAGGCTGGCCCGTTTGCCGAAGCCTTCGACACGCGCTACTGGCCGCCGCGCTGGACCGACGTGGCCGCGCTGCGCCTGCGCGAGCATGACAGCGGCCGGCACCGCTATGGCCATGTGCAAGTCAGCGGGCTGCTGCTGGAACTGGCATGGTTTGCCCATGCCGATGGCGACCACGTTGCCGCCCGCACCGCCATGGATCGCCTGTCGCAAGCGATGCTGGATCTCGCGCCGCACGATCGGGCTTACTTCGTGCAGGCGCTCAAGGGGCTCGCATGCCGAACGCGCACCGGCTCCACATGAAGACGCCTCAGGCCACCAGCGGCATCAGCAGCAGCCGGTCCGCCAGCTCTTGGCGAAAACGATCGAATGCGTGCGGGGCAACGTCGGGCCGGCCCATGTTCTGCAGCCGTATCCCTTCCACCTGCCGGATGCCCATGGTCGCAAACACATAGCGCAGATATGGCATCAGGAAGTCGGTCTGGGCGTGGGCGCCGTCAAAGTTGCCGCCCGATGCCGACACCACGAGCACGGGGCGGTCCGCCAGCATGCCGACCTTCCCCTGCGGCGAGCCGCGGAACGTACGTCCGGGCCGCACCACGAGGTCGATCCACGCCTTGAGCACCGACGGCACGGTGTAGTTGTGCACCGGCGTGGAGATCAGTACCGCATCGGCCGCTTCGAGTTCGGCGATCAGCGTTTCAGACAGGACCAGTTCCGCGCGATGGGCGTCGGTGCGGTTGGCGTCAGGCATGAGGCTGGCCTCGACGAAGCCGGCATCGGGATGCGGCAGCGGCGTCGCAGCCAGGTCGCGCTCGATGATGCGCAGGCCGCTGGCCGCCTCGGCGAGCTGCCCGAGCACGAGTTGCGCGCCGCGCCGGCTGTGCGAGCGTGCTTCGCGCGGGCTCACTGCCACATGCAGCAGCGTCGTCATTGCATGCCTCCGAACTGCGCCTTGACGCCGGTGTTGAATCCGAAGCGCAAGGCACCGGCCAGCAGGCCGTTTCGATAATAGAAGCGGTGCCCGAGCACGTTGGACAGGGGCGTGTCCAGCACGAGCCGCGTGCAGCCCATGCGCGCTGCCTCGGCCTTGAGGTGGTCCATCAGCACGTTGCCGAGGCCGCTGCTGCGCAGGCGGTTGTCGGTCACCAGATCGTCGACATACAGGAATGGCCCGTAGACGAGGTTCTCCTGCAGCCGGTAGCCGGCCAAGGCGACAGGCTCACCGCCGCGCCAGACGGCGATGAGGCGATAGCCGTCTTCCACCTGGCGGCGCCAGCGCGCGACGAGTTCATCGGCGTCAGCCAGGTGCGGCCGCAGCTGGTGCATGACGGCAAAGCACGCGCGCACCGCCGTTTCGTCTTCAATGGGGCGGATGGTGTCCATGGTCATGCCTCGGCCGGCGCGGGGGCCGGCACCTGCGGCGCAAAGCGCATCGCAATGGCGATGCGGTTCCACGCCTGGATGTTCGCGATGGCCGCCGTGAGGAAGGCGACCTCCATCCGGGAGAAATGCTGGCGCACGGCTTCGTATTCGTGGTCTTCCACGCCATGGTCGGCCGCCCTGGCCAGCGTGGTCAGCGCTTCCGTCCAGGCCAGCGCGGCACGCTCGCGCGGCGTGAAGACCGCTGGCGTATCGCGCCACACGGCCGCCAGGTCCAGCTTGGCCGAAGCCACGCCGAGCTTGCGCGCGAGGTTCAGGTGGAACTGCACGCAGAACGCGCAGCCGTTGATTTGCGAGGCGCGCAGCTTGACGAGCTCCGTCAGCGGTTTCTCCAGACCCGACGCGTCCACCGCCTTGCCCAGCGCCTGCAATGCCGGCGCCACGCCGACGGCGGTGTCGACAAACTCGGCGTAATCCATGCGGGGAGAGAGATCTTCCATGCCTGACTCCTGGTTGAGGGTTGATTGGAGCGTTGGTGGTAATATCAGTGCTCGAACATCTTATTCGAACTCTGACATCATGGGCAAGCGCACCACCTCCGCCAACGTGGGCAACGACACCTCTTCCCCCGCCATCCCCCCGCTTGGCCAGGGCAAGCGCGGCGAGCAAGGCTATCTTGGCTATCTGCTGCGGCAGGCCAGCGCGGCACATCGCCTGCGCATGGAGCGCGCCATGGCCGACGTCGGCGTGACGCTCCCGCAATTCCTGGTGCTGACGATGATCCGCGCGTACCCCGGCATCTCCAACGCCGACCTCGCCCGCCTGGCGCTGCTCACGCCGCAGACGGTGAGCGTGATCGTCGCCAACCTGGAACGCAGCGGCGCCATCGCGCGGCGGCCGCACGCGGTACACGGCCGCATCCAGCACATCGACGTCACACCGGAAGGCCTCGCGCTGCTGGACGCGTGCCGCAAGCGCTCAGGCGGCATCGAACGGGAACTGCTGGCGGGCTTTTCACCCGAAGAAGAACAGGTCGTACGGCGCTGGCTCGTGCATGTGGCCATGCTGGGCGGCGACAACGACTAGGCGGGCTCCGTTTTTTTCTGTCATCGCCCTTGACTTCTGCAGGGGGGCCACTATCATCCGATGTATCTTACGATATATCTGATGATGTACTGCAGGAGAGCGACGATGCACGGATGGTTCGGACGCCACCACAAGCTGTGGCTGGAAAAGCACTTCATGATGGGTCGCCACGGTCATGGCCGCGGCGGTTTCGGGCGTGGCATGGGCGGCTTCGGCGGCCCCGGCGGCTATGGTGAAGGCGATGATGAGGGCGGCAGTCCCTGGCGTGGCCGCCGATTGAGTTCGGCCGACCTGCAGCTCGTGCTGCTGGCGCTGCTCAAGGACGCGCCGCGCCATGGCTACGAACTGATCAAGGCCGTCGAAGAGCATTCGCTCGGTTTCTATACGCCGAGCCCCGGCATGGTCTACCCGGCGCTGTCGTACCTGGAAGACCACGGCTTTGCGTCGGTCACCGCCGAGGGTAACAAGAAGCGCTACGGCATCACGCCCGAAGGAGAGGCGTGGCTGGCCGAGCGGCAGCACAGTGCCGACGCCATCCTGGCGCAGTTGCGCGCCATGGGCGAACGCGTCAAGCGCATGAACGAGGCCATGGCCTTCGACCGCGAAACCGACAATGCGGCCGAATGGGCCGACGCGGGCCACGACCCGCTGCGCACCGCGCGCTGGCGCCTGAAGTTTGCGCTCATGGAAAAACGCTTCGCCTCGCGCGAAGAACAGCAGCGCGTGGCCGACATCCTGCTACGCGCCCTCAAGGAAATCACCGGAGAGCGCTAAGCCGCCCTTCCTTTTCCGCAGCCATCTATGTTTGCCTTCTATCGCACACAAGGTCTCATGTCGCAGCTGCTCAGTTCCACTCCGCCCGCCACGCGCCGCATGCGTGTTCGCGCCATCCACACGCTGTCGCCACGCATGCGGCGCGTCGTCTTTACCGGCACACACCCCACCGAGCTTGCAGATCTCGCCAATGCCCCGCCGGGCGCGGCGATCAAGCTGATGTTTCCGCAGGGCACAGCCGGCGCGACGCGCACGCTCGGGCGCGCCTACACCGTGCGCCACTATCACGCCGAGCGCGGTGAACTCGACATCGATTTCGTGGTGCATGACGAGACACCGGCCGCACGGCACGGCCCCGCCGCGCGCTGGCTCGAGCGCGCGGCACCCGGCGACGAAGTCGAGTTTGCCGGCCCCAAACGCGGGTTCGTTGCCGACCCGAGCGCGCCGTGGACATTGCTGATCGGCGACGAAACCGCCCTGCCGGCCATCTTCGCCATCCTGGAGCACCTGCCCGAACCGGCGCAGGTGCAGACCTACATCGCCATCGGCGACGCCCGCGCACGGTTGCCACTGGACGGCCCCTTCGCGGCACACCCGCGCAGCCGCAACATCCATTGGGTGGAAAGCGACACCGCGCATGCGGGCGCCATGATGGTCGGCGCACTGACGGCGCAGCCCATGCCTGCCGGCACGCCGCAGGTGTTCCTGGCCGGCGAATCGTCGTTGCTCAAGCAGGTGCGCACGCTGCTGGAAGGCGCGTGGGCCGTGCCGCGCGAGGTCATCGACGCCAAGGGATACTGGACGGCGGGCCTGTCGCGCGAAGAACGCAAGGCGCAGGAAGCACGCTGACGCGTACCGGCCGCGCCTTCAGGTCGCGGCTTTTGCGCCCGGGTTTGGCGCCACGCCGATGACCCACTCGCGCAGCAGCCGCTGACCGTGCAGCAGCGCCGCGTCCATCGCCTCGCGCGGCGAACCGAACGTGCAGCCCGGGCGCACGGGCTGCGAACCTGTCAGCGACTGGCCCTCCGCGCTGCGAAACACCACGTCGATACGTGCCTCCCAGCCGCGCACACCGGCCGGCGTCACGCGCGGGACGATCTCGACGTCCCCGGAAATCTTGTTCACCTCGTTCCTCCATTCCCCGCGCCTTGACGGGCGCATCGCGGTTTTTTCATAGCAACGGCCGTGCCCGTTTCAGGTGAGTGCGCATGTACTTGATCCAGGTCAAACTGCGTCGCCGCCGCCACCTTTAGGGCAGCGGCAGTGTGCCGTTGCAAGGGAGGACATCCCATTTTTCCCTCCCATTGCTCCGCGCCCCGAAGCGCCGCATCCCATGCGCAAGAACCTGCCCGTCACCCAGGCCGAAACCGCCCTCACCCCAACGGACTACCTGATCTCCCGGACCGACCTCAAAGGCCGCATCGTCTTCGCCAACCCGGCGTTCGTGCGTGTCAGCGGCTTTGCACACGAAGAGCTGATCGGCGCGCCGCACAACCTCGTGCGCCACCCTGACATGCCCGAAGCCGCCTTTGCCGATCTGTGGGCCACGCTGCAAGCCGGCAAGCCGTGGCGCGGTCTCGTCAAGAACCGACGCAAGGACGGCGGCTTCTACTGGGTGCTGGCCAACGTGACGCCGGTGTTCCAGAACGGCGCGATTGTCGGCTACACGTCGGTGCGCTCCATGGCCACGCCTGCGCAGGTGGCCCGTGCCGAACGCGCCTACGCGGCCATCAACGCGGGCGACCGGTCGTACACCGTGCGTGCAGGGCACATCCAGCGCACGGGCTGGCGGCGTGCGCTGAACCTGTTTCAGCGCGACAGCCTGCGCTTCAAGGTGATCGGGCTGCAAACCCTGATCGCCATTGCGATCCTGATCGGTACGCTGTGGGCGCACATCGCGCTGGAAGCGGCCGACCTGCACGGCACGCCGTGGCTTGTGCTGAGCCGCGACTGGCTGTGGCTGACCGGCGTGGGTTGCGCGGGGTTGGCGACGCTGTCCGGCATGCTGCTGGCCCGCACGCTGATCGGCCCACTTGAAGAAGCGGCCACGCTGGCCACACGCCTGGCGGCCGGCGATCTCACCTCGGCGGTGGACGTGCGCGCCACGGGCGAACTTGGCGAAGTGATGCGCGCCATGGGCACGATGCGCGCAAGCCTGTCGTCCATCGTGCGCGACATCCAGGATGGCGCCGCCAACGTTGCGCACAGCACGCTGCAGATCTCGGCCGGCAACCATGACCTGTCGTCGCGCACCGAGCAGCAGGCGGCGGCACTCGAGCAGACCGCGTCGAGCATGGATGAGCTCACCTCGATGGTGGCCGCCAATGCCGACCACGCCCGCGAGGCCACCGCGCTGGCCGAGCAGGCCTCCACGGTCGCGGCCGACGGCGGCCAGCTCGTGCAGCGCGTGGTGCAGACCATGGACGCCATCCGCGCCGACAGCCAGCGCGTGACCGAGATCATCGCCACCATCGAGAGCATCGCGTTCCAGACCAACATCCTGGCGCTCAATGCCGCCGTGGAAGCCGCACGCGCCGGCGAGGAAGGCCGCGGCTTTGCCGTGGTGGCCGGCGAGGTGCGCAGCCTTGCCCAGCGCAGCGCCCAGGCCGCGGCGCAGAGCAAGGAGATCATTCGCGCGTCCGACCAGTCCGTGCGCGATGGTGTGGAGCTGGTGCACCAGGCCGGCGCCACGATGACGCAGATCGTGCAGTCGGTGCAGACCGTCACGCAGCTCATGTCGGAAATCTCGGCCAGTTCGCGCGAGCAGAGCAGCGGTATCGCGCAGATCAACGCGGCAGTCTCGCAGCTCGACGGGGTGACGCAGCAGAACGCCACGCTGGTGGAAGAGGCGGCGGCGGCAGCCTCCATGCTGGCGCGCCAGTCCGAAGCGCTGAAGCATGCCGTGGCAGTGTTCCGCGCATGACGCCGTGGCGGCGGCGCCTACAGGGCGAATCGCGTATCGCGCTCGAGCAGCGCCGTCACCGCATCGGGCAGCAGCGGCTCGCTGAAGTAATAGCCCTGCAGCACGTCGCACTGGTGTGAGGCCAGGAAGGCCGACTGCGCCGGGTCCTCCACGCCTTCGGCGCACACCTTCACGCCGAGGTTGTGCGCCAGCACCACCACCGTCGTGCAGATGGCCGCATCGTTAGAGTCGCGATCGATGTCCTTGACAAAGGCGCGGTCGATCTTGATGAGGTCGATCGGCAGGCGCTTGAGGTAGGCCAGGCTCGAATACCCGGTCCCGAAATCGTCGATGGCGATGCGCACGCCCAGTTGCCGGATCGCGGTGAGGTCTTCGATCGTACGCTCGGTGCCCTCCATCAGCATCGACTCGGTCACCTCCAGCTCCAGGAAACCGGAGCTCAGGCCATACTCGCGCTGCAGCCTGAGCAGCGTCGGCAGCACGGTGCCCCGCTTGAACTGCAGCGGCGACACGTTCACGGCCACGGTCAGCCCGTCGGCCAGGCCGCGTGCGTGCCATTCCGCGCGCTGGCGCGCCGCTTCGCTCAGCACCCAGTTGCCGATCTCGACAATCAGGCCGCTCTCTTCGGCCACCGGAATGAACGCGGCCGGCGGCAGCAGCCCGCGCGTCGGGTGGACCCAGCGGATCAGTGCTTCAAGACCGCATACGCGACCGGTCCGGGTGTCGACTTGCGGCTGGTACAGCAGCCGGAACTGGCCGTGCTCCAGTGCGGCCCGGATCTGGTGCTCGAGGTTCAGGCGGTACGACACGCCAATGTCCATCTCGGGCGCGAAGAACTCCAGCCGGTTGCGACCGTTCTGCTTGGCCGCGTACATCGCCATTTCTGCGTGGCGGATCAGCGTGTCGGCATCGGGGCCGTGGGCAGGATATTCCGCCACCCCGATACTGGCGGTGACGAACACCTCGTGGCCTTCCGCCCGGATGGGTTCGGCAAACAGGTCGAAGCCGAAATCCACGCCGCGCGAACCGGCATGCGAAATCACCAGCGCAAAGACATCGCCGCCAAAGCGCGCGACGGTGTCCACCGAATCGGCGGCGTCGCGCAGGCGCTCGGCCACGCGGCGCAGGACTTCGTCGCCCAGCAGGTGGCCCAGGCTGTCATTGACAACCTTGAAGCGGTCGATGTTGACGAGCGCCACGTAGAACCGGCTGCGCTGGCGCGCCGCCATCTCGACCGCCTGCTGCACGCGGTCGGCCAGCAACGTGCGGTTGGGCAGGCCGGTGAGCGGATCGATCGTGGCGTGCTGCGCAAGGCGCGCGCGCGTCATCTCCTGCTCGGTCACGTCGTCCTGAATGCCGACGTAGTGCGTCACCACACCCTGCGTATCACGCACGGGCGAGAGCAGGAAATTGTTCAGGAACGCGTGCCCGTCCTTGCGGAAGTTGCGCAGCAGCACGCGGATCTCGCTGGCGTCGCGCAACGCCGCGCGGACTTCATTGAGCGCCGGCTGCCCTGGCTCGGACGAATGCAGGAAGCGGCAATTGCGGCCGAGCACCTCTTCAGCGCGATAGCCGGTCATCCGCTCGAAGCCCGGGTTCACATAGACGACGGGAAGGTCCGGCTGCTGGGCATCGGCCACGGTGATGCCGGACGGCACCGATTCGACCACACGGCGCAGCAGACGCAGCTGCTCGTCGGATTCGCGTCGCTCGGTGATGTCCTGCATGGTGCCGAACAGCGCGACGACTTCGCCCTGCTCGTTGCGCTCGATGTTGCCTCGCGAGAGCACCCAGCGGCGCTCGCCATCGCGGCGGATCATCTCCAGTTCCAGCGAGTACGGCTGGCCTTCGGTAACGGCGCGGCTCGCGGCCTCGCGCAGGCGGTGGTAGCTGTCTGCGGTGAAAAACTGCGCCTGCTGCGCAAAGGTCGGGGGTGCGCCAGGCGGGGTTCCCGTCAGCACGTACATGCCTGAAGACCACGTGGTGGAGTCGCGCAGCACGTCCCAGCGCCAGCTGCCGAGCTGGGCGATCTGCTCGGCCACGCGCAGGTTCGCCTCGCTTGCGCGCAGCTCCTGCTCGATGGCGGAGCGCTGCGAGATGTCCGTCACGCCGCCCACCATGCGCAGGGCGCGGCCATCTTCTGCGCGATACAGGCTCGCCCGAATTTCCACCGTGCGCGTGGTGCGATTGGCGTCGATCACTCGGCAGACCTGGTGCCAGCTGTCGCGATCGGAATTCAGTGCCGCGCGCAGTGCAGCGCCAAACGCCTCGACATCGTCCGGATGCACGAACTGCTGGAACGTCAGCGTGCGCGAAACGCCGTCCCCCTCGCTGGGCCCGAGCAGCGCATCGCTGCCGAGCAGGCGGTGCAGGCTGGCATTGGCCCACGACTCTCCGGTGGCGATATCCCAGTCGAAGATCCAGTCGTTGGTGGCGCGCGCCACGCGCTGGAAGCGCTCGGTCAGGCGGTGGACCGTGGCGTCATGGCGCGCGATGGCAGCGCGCATCTCGTTGAAGGTGCGCTCGAGCAGCGAGAGCTCATCGCGCGCATCGCCATGCTCGGTGACCCGCGCCGAGAAGTCGCCGCGCGTGTAATGGCGCGCCGCGTCGACGAGCGCATCGATGCGGGGCATCACGAGCCGGCGCATCGCGCCCTGGATCAGCGCAAGCAGCAGCGCCACCATCAGCAGGATCGCGCCGCCGCCGGCCAGCGTGATGTTGCGCTGCTGGCGGACGATATCGCTGGCATCCAACCCGCGCACGACGTGCAGGCGGCCGGCGGCTGCGTGCGGCGGCACCGCCATGGCGGCATAGGCGCGCGGCACACCGTCGGCGTCGTTGGTCAGCAGGGGCCGGCCGGCTGGACCAGGCATGACGGACAGCGCCTCGCGCACAACCGGCGGCATGCCCGCGCGCGCGGGTTCGCCCAGGTGCGAGAGCACGTTGCCGGCTGCATCGACGAGGTAGACCGGTGCGCCCGGCTCGCCGTCCACGGCGGCGGCCATCAGTGCACGCTGGTGCACCGCCGCGTAGGCCACGCCACGTACCTTGCCGTCGCTTCCGACCAGCGCACGGGCGGTGACCAGAACGGGCTGGTGCGATACATGCCCCGTCACAAACGGCGACAGCGCCGGCTTGCCGCTGGCCAGCACGTCTCGCACGTACTGGCGGTCGGACACATCGAGACCAAGCCTGGACGCATCGGGCGCGCAAACGACCTTGCCGTTCGCATCGACGATGCCCAGTCCGGCGAGCGTGTCCTGATTGCGGAAGACGCGGCTGACGAAGCGGCTGCATTCCGTGGCTTCCATGCGCAGCGCCGAATCGTCGGCCACCAGCACGGAAAGCAGCGCGTCGGCATTGGACAGCACCATGCCTACACGCGCGGCGGCGGCTTCGGTCTCGTGGGTCAGGCGCTGGGCGAGATGGTCATTGAGCCGGTCACGGTAGAGCGCCACGCCGGCCGTCGCCACGATGATGGCCGGCAATGCGGCCACCGCGGCCAGAGCGAGCAAGCGGCCGCGCAGCGTGGTGGGAAAAAAAGCGTGCTTCGGCACTTGAATGACCGGTAGAGCCTGATATGGAGAGAGTGTGCACCCTGCATTGGCACGATGCGCGGCTCAACGACCGTTCGAGCGCACGATGCCGATGCGGCATCGTGCCGAAAAACGTTTGACGCAGTGCGGAGGCATTTTGCTTGCAATTCCTATCGCACGCAACTTGTGGATAGCCAGCACACAACTGTGCCCCAGCGCCGCAAGGCGGGGCCAAACAAGCCCCGTGCCCGTACCGCCGGCAGCCAGGCCCTGTACTGGGCAGCGGCGGCATCAGGCGGCTGGCCGCAGAATCGTTAAAACCGTGCGGCGACCGATGGGTCAACGTGCGCGTCGATGGCCCACCGGATCTTGAACACGATGCGCTCGGCGGTCGATGCGGCGCCTGCGACAGCCTCGCTGGCGGCCGTGCTGACGGGCGGCTGCCGAGCAGCGTCCGACACGGAAACCGGGAACGAGTTACCCTTTCCCCCGATCTCCGGCACAGTCTGCCGCGTTTTTCCCCTGCCTTCGGAGGCTCCTTTGCTCCGCGCGTTCGAACACCTGCTCGACCCCTTCCCGCCCGATGAGCCGCCGCTGCCGCCCAAGGGCCTGGCCGCCTTCCTGTGGGCCTGCACCCGCGGCACGCGCCGCTACATCGCGGCACTGGCGTTGCTCAGTGCCGGCGTGTCGGTCTATGAGGCGTGGCTGTTTTCGTTTCTTGGGCAGGTGGTCGACCTGCTGTCGGCATGGCAGGCCGGGCACGAAGCCGCCGCGCAGGCGCAGCGCGTGCTGTGGGGCATCGGCATCGTGCTGGTGGTCAGCGTCGGCCTGGTGGCGCTGCGCACGATGGTGCAGCATCAGGTGCTGGCCATCAATCTTCCGCTGCGGCTGCGGTGGGATTTCCACCGCCTCATGCTCCGCCAGAGCCTGTCGTTCTTTTCGGACGAGTTTGCCGGGCGGGTGACCACCAAGGTCATGCAGACGGCGCTGGCCGTGCGCGAGGTGCTGTTCACCTTCATCGAGATCGTGCTCGCCATCGGCGTGTACTTCATCACCATCATTGCGCTGGCGGGCGGTTTCGATCTGCGCCTGATGCTGCCGTTCATCGCCTGGGTGGTGCTGTTCGGGCTGGCCATGCGCTACTTCGTGCCGCGTCTTGGCAAGGTCGGGCAGGAGCAGGCCCATGCGCGCTCGTCCATGACCGGGCGCGTGACCGACGCCTACACCAACATCACCACCGTCAAGCTGTTCTCGCACACGCGCCGCGAAGCCCATTTCGCCCGAGCGGCCATGGAGGATTTCAAGGACACCGGTTTTCGCCAGATGCGGCTGGTGAGCCAGTTCGAGATCGTCAACCAGACGCTCGTGGTGGCGCTGATCGCGGCGGCGGGCGGTTATGCGCTGTGGCTCTGGCGGGCGGGCGAAGTCGGCACCGGCGCGGTGGCGGCCGTGACGGCCATGGCCCTGCGGGTCAACGGCATGTCGCACTGGATCATGTGGCAAATGGCTTCGTTGTTCGAGAACATCGGTACTGTGCAGGACGGCATGGCCACCCTCACGCGCGTGGCAAAGGTGCAGGACGCACCCGGCGCGCCCGCGCTCCATGTCACGCGCGGCGAGGTGGAATTCGACAACGTCAGCTTCAACTACAACGGCGAACGCCAGGTGATCGACGGCCTGAGCCTGAAGGTGCGCCCCGGCGAGAAGATCGGCCTGGTCGGCCGCTCGGGCGCCGGCAAATCGACGCTGATCAACCTGCTGCTGCGCTTCTACGACGTCGACAGCGGCCACATCCGCATCGACGGCCAGGACATCGCCCAGGTGACGCAGGACAGCCTGCGCAGCGCGATCGGCATGGTCACGCAGGACACATCGCTGCTGCATCGGTCCATCCGCGACAACATCGCCTACGGCCGGCCGGACGCCACCGACGCGGAGATCCGCAACGCCGCCATCCACGCGCAGGCCGAGGAGTTCATCCGCCAGCTCAGCGACCCGCACGGCCGGACGGGTTACGACACTCTGGTCGGCGAGCGCGGTGTGAAGCTCTCGGGCGGCCAGCGCCAACGCATCGCCATCGCGCGCGTCATGCTGAAGAACGCGCCGATCCTGCTGCTCGACGAAGCCACCAGCGCGCTGGATTCGGAAGTCGAGGCCGCCATCCAGGAAAGCCTGGACGCGATGATGGAGGGCAAGACGGTGATCGCCATCGCGCACCGGCTGTCGACCATCGCTGCCATGGACAGGCTGATCGTCATGGACCAGGGGCGCATCATCGAAGAGGGCACGCACGCTGCCCTGCTGGCCCGGAACGGCACCTACGCGCGGCTCTGGCGCCACCAGAGCGGCGGCTTCCTCGGCGAGGAGCAGGATGAGATGTCCGACGCCATCCAGTAGCGCGCGGCCAATATGACGGCGGCGAGCCGGGCCAAGCGGCAGCGGCCATGAAAAAAGCCACCGGATAGCGGTATCCGGTGGCCTCAAGAATACGCTTTGAACGGGGAAGTTCAGCGCGTTTGAAGCATAGGCAATGGCCCTCACCCGCGCCAATACCTAGGATTGGGTAATTTGGAAAAAACCCTGCCTGCGCAGCGGTTTTGCGCCACACATCGGTCCGTGTGTGTGCCTTCGGCGCAACGCCGCCACCCCACGTGGATATCCACCCCGGCGACCGGGTGCCGCAGTCCCGCCACAGTCCGGTTGCGATATAATGAAAACGATTCGCATTTACGTGGCTCTCGCAGCTGCCTTCCAGTTATCACGTTAACGATACGCACGATGCGGCTTTCCGAGCTCTCCCGCCGGGCGACGGCGGTGGTGGATCACGTTGAAGACCGTGAGCCCGCCGATCCCATCAGCCAACGCCTGCGCGAACTCGGCTTCGTGACGGGCGAACCGGTGCGCGTGGTGGCCGTGGGACCGTTCGGCGGCGACCCGCTGGTCGTGCAGGTCGGCTTCACGCGTTTTGCGCTGCGCCGCCAGGAGGCCGATCGCGTGCGCCTGCGCACCGAGGCCGCCGCGCAGCCCGCCACCCCATCGATCACCGCCGCCGAGACGGCGCCGCCCGCCAAGGTGCGCGAGGCGGCCTGAGCCGCCCACGACTGGCCGCGCCCGCCGCCGGCTTATCCGGCTTCATGCAGATGCACGCTTCCTCCTCCTCTTCTTCCTCGACCGCATTGCGCGTTGCGCTGGTGGGCAACCCGAATTGCGGCAAGACCGCGCTGTTCAACCTGCTGACGGGCAGCCGCCAGAAGGTGGCCAACTACGCGGGCGTGACGGTCGAGCGAAAGGAAGGCCGCTTCACCGCGCCCTCGGGCAGGCACGTGCAGATTCTCGATCTGCCGGGGGCCTACAGCCTGGTCGCCACCAGCCCGGATGAGGCCATCACGCGCGACATCTGTCTGGGCACGTTCCGCGGTGAAGCGCGCCCCGATCTGCTGGTCTGCGTGGTCGACGCCACGAACCTCCGTCTGCACCTGCGCTTCGTGCTGGAACTGCAGCGCCTTGGCCTGCCGATGGTGCTGGCCCTGAACATGGTGGATGCGGCGGAGCGCCGCGGCATCCGCATCGACCGCGCCAGGCTGGAAGCGGCGCTCGGTGTGCCCGTCGTGCAGACGGTGGCCATCAAGCGCAATGGCGCGGCCGAACTCGTCGCGCACATCGATCAGGAGCAGTTGCCGGCGGCGCCGGTGGGGCTGCCCGCCGACGCCGACCCGCACGTCGAGGTCAAGCGCCTGCTGGACGCCGCCGTCAGCATGCCGCGCAGCACGGCCGAGCTGGACGACCGGCTCGACCGCATCGTGCTGCATCCGGTGCTGGGCCTGGCGCTGCTCGCCGTGCTGATGTTCCTCATGTTCCAGGCGGTGTTCTCGTGGGCACAACCGCTCATGGAAGGCATCCAGCGCGCGGTGGAAGCCGTGGGCGCGTGGGTCGGCACGGTCATGCCAGACGGCATGCTCAAGAGCCTGCTCGTCGACGGCATCATCGCCGGCACGGGCAGCGTGCTGGTATTCCTGCCGCAGATCCTGATCCTGTTCCTCTTCATCCTGTCGCTCGAGGAATCGGGCTACCTGCCGCGGGCTGCATTTCTGCTCGATCGGCTGATGGCGGGCGCGGGATTGTCGGGCCGGTCGTTCATTCCCCTGCTCTCGAGCTTTGCATGCGCGATCCCGGGGGTGATGGCGACACGGACGATACAGGACCCGCGCGACCGTCTGGTGACGATCCTCGTCGCGCCACTGATGACGTGCTCGGCCCGGCTGCCGGTGTATGCACTGCTGATTGGCGCGTTCATTCCGGTGCGCCAGGTGTGGGGCGTGTTCAACCTGCAGGGGCTGGTGCTGTTCGGGCTGTACATGGCCGGCATCGTCTCGGCGCTGATCGTCGCCTACGTGCTGAAGTACCTCAAGCGCGACCGCAGCGAGCATCCGCTCATTCTTGAGCTGCCGTCCTACCGGCTGCCCAGCGTGCGCAACCTGGCGGTGGGGCTGATCGAGCGTGCGCGCATCTTCCTGCGCCGCATCGGCACGGTCATCCTCAAGATGATGGTGCTGCTGTGGTTCCTGTCCACGTTCCCGTCGCCGCCGGCCGGCGCAACGGGTCCGGCCATCGACTACAGCTTTGCCGGCTACATCGGCCGCGCGATGGAAGTCGTGTTCGCGCCGATCGGCTTTACGTGGGAGATGTGCATCGCGCTCATTCCCGGCATGGCCGCGCGCGAAGTTGCCGTGAGCGCCCTGGCGACGGTGTACTCGCTGTCGGCCACGCACGAAGATGCGGCCGCGCAGCTGGCCCCGGTCATCGCGCAGCAATGGTCGCTGGCCACGGCGCTGGCGTTCCTCGCGTGGTTCGTCTACGCGCCGCAGTGCATCTCGACGCTGGCCACCATCCGCCGCGAGACCAACTCCTGGAAGGTGATGGCGGGCACGGCGGGCTATCTGTTTGCGCTGGCCTATCTGGCCGCGTTTGCCACCTACCAGATCGCACGGGTGCTGACATGAGCGTGTATCACGTGGTCGAAACCGGCGTCGTCGCCACCGTCGTGGCGCTCAGTGCGCTGTCATTGACGGGCCGATATGCGGCGGACATGCGTGCCCGCACGATGGCGCGTATGGCTGGCTGGTGTGACCGTCCGTCGAGGCCGGCATGGATGCGTGCGTTCGGCCAGCGCTTGCTGACCCCCGGCGAGGCACCATCGTGCCATTCGGACCCGCTCTCGGGCAGCGCGTGCGGCAGTGGCTGCAGCGGCTGTGCCTCGGGCGAATCATCATCGCATGCCACCGTCGAACAGCCGATCCGCTTCGTACGCCGCAAATAGCTGGCGTCGACGCCACATCACAACACAACGGGCCCGAATCACGCGGGCCCGTTGTGTTTTTGGAAAGCGCAGGCGTAGACTGGTCCAAACCTGAACGGGGGACGCGTCATGACCGAAGAACTGCTGGTCCAGTTGATTGCGGAAGTCGAGAAGGAAGACCCGGTGGATTTTGCCAACCTGCCCTTCGACGAGCAGATGTTGCGCAACCTGGTCTGCAAGCTGGTGTCGCGCCAGCTGACGCAAATGGAAGATGCCCACTTCAGCCAGGACGAGGTGATCGTCTCGCTCACGGCCAGCATCGCCAAGCTTGTGCTGGAAAACCTCGTGTTGAATGCGCGCCTGCTGGCACAGCAGGGTCACACCGAGACCGCGCGCGAACTGCTCGACCGGATCGCCCGGCAGGCAAGGGGATAGCGGTTCAGCGCGCGACGTTGTACTGCGTGCGCGCCCGCATCAGCAAGCGCTTGGCAACGGACAGGCCGCGGATAGCCGCTTCATCGTCGTCGGTGCGGACATCGAACTCGGCGCTCCAGTTGCAGCCGGTATGGTCGGGGCGATGGATGCACATCGCGCGCAACTCGCATTGCGCGCATTCCGGATGTTGCTGAACGCAGCGGGCCAGCAAGGTCTTGAGTTCGTCTTCGGACTTCAAACGGCGTCGCATCGGCATCTCCTGGGTAACACGGTCTGTTGGAACCGCTGCCGCCAGATGAGTTTCGCCACGATCGCCCCGATGATGTTTCAGGGCGTTACCGCGTCACATCAGTGTGAAGTGCCTGCCGGCGGCTGGCAGGCCGGACACACGCCATACAGCGCCAGCGCGTGGTCGCGCAGCACGAAGCCGCGCTCGTTGGCGACGCGCTCTTGCCGGGCCTCGATGGCATCGTCGTGAAACTCCTCGACACGGCCGCACGACATGCAGATGAGGTGGTCGTGATGCGCGCCCTCATTGACTTCGTAGACCGCATGACCCGCCTCGAACGTGTGGCGCAGCAGCACGCCGGCATCCACCAGCTGGTTGAGCACGCGATACACGGTCGAGATACCGATGTCGAGCTCCGATGTGAGCAACTGGCGGTAGACATCTTCCGCGCTCAGGTGGCGGCCGTGCTCCGTACCGGCAGCGAGGATTTCCAGGATCTTGACGCGCGGCGACGTGGCTTTGAGCCCGGCCCGGCGCAGGTCGGTCGAGTTTGGCATGGCGTTGGGGGCGTGAATGAGGTACGACCGAGGGGGCGGTACTGCAGGCAGAACCAGAAACGGCGGGATCGCAATCCTTCACGCGCAGTCGCTGCGTTCTGAAAAAAAACGGCATGGCTGGCAGCCCGGGAAAGACGCAGTCGGGAAAGCGGGGTCTGAGTGCTTTCCCGACTGTCGGGCGGCTTGCTACGGCCAAACGCTCTGTGTGTCAGAGCGGTCCCCACAAAAGATCGGTTGCCGGGTGCGCCCACCTGATGGAGCACGGCGCACGCGGCGGAATTCGGCTCGACGCGCCGTGCGATGGAGAGGCCGTAGAGACGTTTCCACCGACTGCAGCGCCGTCGATGGACACACTATAAATGCGAATGATTCGCATTTCAAGAATTTCTTGGTGGCCGCGGAAGACCATGCGCCGGGTGGGGTCACCCGGTCGCGCGCAAGTTACACCGGCCCGATTGCGCGGGCATAGCCTGTCGGCGAGAAGCGCAGCGTGGTGGCCATCGACACGACGATGACGCCGATCAGCAGCAGCCACGGCGTCTGGAAGCTTCCCGTAGCCGCGCGCAGCCAGCCGACGACGTAAGGAATGATGCCCGTGATGATGAAGCCGATGCCCTGCACGAACGCGGCGAGGTAGCCGGCGGCACGCGCGTCGGGCAGATGATCGAGCGTGAGCGCCAGGCACAGCGAGAACATCGAGCCCAGCCCGCCCCCGATGAGCGCCACCCACAGCGTGGTCCCCGCCGTTGGAGCGAGCAGCAAGCCCAGCATCCCCCCAAGTTGCAGGACCAGCATCGCCAACAGCCACGGGCGGCGGTCTGGCCAGCGCCGCGCCAGCACCGGCGCCGTGAAGGCACCCAACACCCGGAACATCGTCATCACGCCGATCAGGCCGCCGGCATCCTGCGCGCTCCAGCCCAGTTGACGATAGAACATCGGCAGCCACGCGATCATGCTGGTGTAGCCGCCGTTGGTCACGCCAAAGTAGACGGCCAGCAGCCATGCGCGGCGATTGCCGAAGAAGTTCAGCACCGGCCCGCGCTGCACGGCGGCAGCTGCCTCGCGGGGCCGCGCCGTCGTCCACAGCATCAAGGCGGCCAGCGCAGGCACGGCCCACACCCCCAAACCGACGTGCCAGTCGGCAAGGTGGGCGATGCGCGGGCTCAGCGTGGCGGCAAGACCGCCGCCGGCCATCAGCGACGCGGAATACAAACCCAGCGCCATCGGCACGCGCCGCGGGAACCATCGTTTGACGATGCCGGGCACGAGGGCCTGCACGATGGCGACGCCGGTGCCGGCCAGCGCTGCGCTGGCGATCAGCGACAGGCCATCACCCGCCCACAGGCGCCACGCGCATGCGCCTGCAATGGCGAGCAGGCTGCATGCCACGCCGCGATGTTCGGGCAGCCAGCGCGCGAGCCACGGCAGGAACAACGCCACGCTGCCCATGCACAGCACCGGGATCACGGTCAGCAGCGACGCACCCTGCAGGCCGAGGCCCGTGCCTGAGCGAATCTCCGCCAGCAGCGGCCCGATGGTCGTGAGGATCGGCCGCAGGTTCAGCCCGAGCGCAATCACCACCGCCATGCCGATCCATCCGGCATCGGCCCACGCGGATGGCGCGGCCGATGCGGCCGAGGCCGCGCCCCGTACGGCCGCGTCACTCATGCCTGGCGCGCCTGCCACGCGTCGTAAAGCCCGTGCTCACCCGCAGGTTTCAGCGGGCGCAACTGCAGCTCGCCTGCTTCCGGGGCACGGCGGATCTCGGCGTACATGGCGGCGGTCGACATGCCGAACGCCTCGCCGTCTTCGTTCGAGTACGCAAAGTACGCCGCGCGGATACCGCAGCGGTGCATGGCCGCAAAGCACATCGGGCACGGATGGCCGCTTGCGTACATCACCGCGCCAGTCAGGTCGGACGTGGCCAGCGCGTGGCTGCCCTGGCGAATCGCCTGCATTTCGGCATGCGCGGTTGGGTCGTTGGTCGTGTGCACCTCGTTGACGGCGCGCGCGACGATCTCGCCGTTGCGTACCAGCACCGCGCCAAACGGCAGGCCACCTTCGTTGACGTTGGCGCGGGCCAGCGCGACGGCCTCGCGCATGTGTTGTTCATGGGTCATGGGTTTCTCCAAAAAGTCATCGGGCGCTGGCAGGGACCAGCATGTCGGCGATCGCCTTCTGGCCGCGCGCGCGTGCATGCTCCAGGGGGTCACGCCCCGGCCGTCGGCAAGGTTGACGTTGGCGCCGCGCTCGAACAGCAGACGCACGATTTGCTGATGACGCGGGCCGCCGTCGCCGAACAGGATGGCTTCGAGCAGGCCCGTCCAGCCAAGGTTGTCGACGTGGTTCACGTCGATGCCGGCGTCGAGCAGCGCCCTGACGACCGCCACGTGGCCGCGCTCGCACGCCGGGATCAGTGCGGTGCCGCCGTAGCGGTTGGTGCTCTTGAGGTTGGCGCCGTGTGCGAGCGTCATGCGCAGGATGTCGAGCCGCCCTTCCGCGCCAGCCAGCAAATAGGCGCTATCGAGCCGCGTGTTCTGCGCGTTGACGTTGGCGCCGGCGTCGATCAGCACGCGCGCCGTGTCGACGTGGTTGCCTTGCGTGGCCAGCAGCAGCGTGTTGCCGCCACCGTCGCGCACGTCCACGGGCACGCCCTGCTTCAATTGCTCGAGCACCTTGGCAGTGTCGCCCTGTGCCGCGGCCTTGAGCAGCCATGCGGGCTCGCCGGCTGCCGCGCCGCCTGCGGCCGCGCCCCATGCGCAAGCCAGGACGATCCATCGCTTCCAGACATGCAACGCCATGCTGCAGCCTCGCGCATGTAGTCAACAAGCGGACGATTATGGTTGCGCCCCTACATATGTTCAAATTAAATAGTTGAATCGCACCCAGTGGGTTTCCAAATGATCGATCTGGTCTTGCTGCGCAGCTTTGTCACCGTGGTGGATACGGGCAACTTCACGCGCGCAGCCGAACACCTGCACCTGACGCAGTCGACCGTCAGCCAGCAGATCCTGCGGCTCGAGCAGCAACTGGACTGCCGCCTGCTGGACCGCAGCCAACGCCAGGTGCTGCCCACGGAAGAGGGCGACCGCCTGCTCGGCTACGCCCGGCGGCTGCTGCGGCTGGCCGACGAAGCCAGTGAGGCGCTGAGCCCCGAGCACACCGAGGGGGTGCTGCGCCTGGGCGTGCCGGAAGACCTCGGCAGCGGTGCGTTGATGCCGCTGATTGCCAGCTTTGCGCGCGAACGCCCGCGGCTGCGCCTCGAAGTGGAAAGCGGCCTCTCGCATCACCTGCTGCGCCAGTACCGCAATGGCGATCTGGACTTGCTGCTCGTCAAGCAATGGGGCACCGACAGCGACTGCCATGCACGCTGGGCCGAGCCGATCTGCTGGATTGACAGCGCCGAGCGGCCGCACATGCTGCTGCCCGGGCCATCGCAACCGTCGCTGCCGCTGGTGGCGTTTCCGGTAGGCGCGCTGTATCGGCAGGAGATGCTGCACGCGCTGGAATCGATCGGGCAGGCGTGGCGCATCACGTATTCGAGCCCGAGCCTGGCAAGCCTGTGCGCGGCCGTCAGCGCGGGCCTGGGCGTAAGCCTGCTGCCGGCCAGCTGCGTGCAGCCCGGGCACCGCGTGCTCGGTGCGGCGGATGGCTTTCCGGAAATCGGCGGGCTGGAACTTGCGCTGTTTGCGCGGCCCGACCTCGACAGCGCGGGCCGCGTGCTGCGCGATCGCCTGGTCGACATGTGCAGCGCACGCGCACAGGCGTTGCTCTGCGCCGCAGGCTGAACGCCAAAGAAAAAGCCGGACCCGCTTGTCGCAAGGTCCGGCTTCGTACGGCTTGGGCGCAGGCTTATGCCGCCTCGGCCAGCGGCACGCGGATGAGGTGGTCGAATGCCGACAGCGCGGCCTTCGCACCATCGCCGGTGGCGATGATGATCTGCTTGTACGGCGTCGTGGTCGCATCGCCTGCGGCAAACACGCCTTCCGCGCTGGTCTGGCCGCGCGCATCGACGACGATCTCGCCAAAGCGGTTGCGCTCCACCGCGCCATCCAGCCATTCGGTGTTGGGCACCAGGCCGATCTGCACGAACACGCCTTCGAGCGCGATCTCATGCTCGGCGCCGTCCACGCGGCTCTTGTAACGCAGGCCGTTGACCTTCTGGCCGTCACCCGTGATCTCGGTGGTCTGCGCGTTGGTGACGATGGTCGCGTTCGGCAGGCTTTGCAGCTTGCGCACCAGCACGGCGTCCGCCTTCAGCTCGCCGGCAAACTCGAGCAGCGTGACGTGGCTGACCAGGCCGGCCAGGTCGATGGCCGCCTCCACGCCGGAGTTACCGCCGCCGATGACGGCCACGCGCTTGCCCTTGAACAGCGGGCCATCGCAGTGTGGGCAGTACGCCACGCCCTTGTTCTTGTATTCCTGCTCGCCCGGCACGTTGACGTTGCGCCAGCGCGCGCCGGTCGACAGGATGACCGAACGGCCCTTGAGCACCGCACCGTTGGCCAGCGTCACCTTGGCAAAGCCGCCCGGCTTGTCCGCAGGGGTCAGCTTGACCGCGCGTTGTGCGTTCATGATGTCGACCTCGTACTGACGCACGTGCTGCTCCAGCGCGGCGGCAAACTTCGGCCCTTCGGTCTCCTGCACGGAGATGAAGTTCTCGATGCCCAGCGTGTCGAGCACCTGGCCGCCAAAGCGCTCGGCCACCACACCGGTGCGCACGCCCTTGCGCGCCGCATACACGGCCGCAGCGGCACCGGCCGGGCCACCGCCGACGATCAGCACGTCAAACGCTTCCTTGGCAGCCAGCTTCTCAGCGTCACGCGCGGCGGCGCCGGTGTCGATCTTGGCCAGGATCTCTTCCACGCCCATGCGGCCCGTGCCGAACATCTCGCCGTTCAGGAACACGGTCGGCACGGCCATGATCTGGCGCGCCTCGATCTCGCCCTGATACAGCGCGCCGTCGATGGCGACGTGCTGGATGCGCGGGTTGATGACCGACATCACGTTCAGCGCCTGGACCACGTCCGGGCAGTTCTGGCACGTGAGCGACATGTACGTCTCGAAGCGGAAATCGCCTTCGATGTTGCGGATCTGCTCGATGACGTCGGCATCGAGCTTGGGCGCATAGCCTCCCACCTGCAGCAGCGCCAGCACGAGCGAGGTGAACTCGTGGCCAGTCGGCACGGCCGCAAAGCGCACGCTCACGTCGGCGCCGGTGCGGCGGATCAGGAACGACGGCGCGCGCTCGGCGGCATCGCGTTGTTCGGTGAGCGAGATCATGCCGGACTGCTCGGCCACGTCGCGCAGCAGCTCCATCATGTCGCGGGAGCCCTCGCTGTCATCGACGTTGGCGACCAGCTCAATGGGCTGCACGAGGCGTTCGAGGTAGGCCTTCAGTTGGGCCTTGACATCAGCATCCAGCATGACGACTTCCTTTTTGTTCGTTGAATCCGTGACAGGGCGCGGCACATGCCTGCGCCCTTAAGCAAACGGCCGGCAGAGCCGGCCGTTTTTTCTGCTGCATTCCTGCAGCAAACAGCCTCACAACTCAGATCTTGCCGACCAGGTCCAGCGACGGCTTGATCGTCTTCGCGCCTTCGTTCCACTTGGCCGGGCACACTTCGCCCGGGTGGCTGGCGACGAACTGGGCAGCCTTGAGCTTGCGCAGGGTTTCCTTCACGTCGCGGGCGATGGCGTTGTCATGCACTTCCATCGTCTTGATCACGCCTTGCGGGTCGATCACGAAGGTGCCGCGCAGGGCCAGGCCTTCTTCGGGGATGTGCACGCCGAAGGCGTTGGTCAGTTGGTGCGTCGGGTCGCCCACCAGCGGGAACTGAGCCTTACCCACGGCCGGCGAGGTTTCGTGCCACACCTTGTGCGAGAAATGCGTGTCGGTCGTCACGATGTAGACCTCGGCGCCGGCCTTCTGGAACTCGGCGTAGTTGTCGGCGGCGTCTTCCACTTCGGTCGGGCAGTTGAAGGTGAATGCGGCCGGCATGAAGATCAGCACGGACCACTTGCCCTTGAGCGACTCTTCCGTGACTTCGATGAACTTGCCGTTGTGGAACGCTTGGGCCTTGAACGGTTGGACTTGAGTATTGATCAGCGACATAGTGGTTTCAGTAGGTTGCTTGGTTGACAACGGGAGTGATCGTATCGCCGTTCCGTCAATTGCACAAGTTGATTGATCTTATTTTTCTGATTGTTTTTTTCTATCAAAAGACAACCGTGGCACCCGGACTCGTTGGCCCTCCGCGCCCAAGCGCGGTTGCCATGGCATGGAGGAAATTACACAACGCATACCCAGGTTGCACACGCTGCACGTGCCGGCTCCGCGGCACGTTTCATGCAGCCGCAAGGCGCCGCGCGGAGCGGATCGCAGCCTTGTCAGCGTCTGTCTGACTGGCATAGGTCTTGCGCGAAGGGGGAGATCGCAAACCTCCGTCACGCACCGGAGCCGTGCCATTGCTCATGCAGTTGGCCGATCCGGCGATGGCGGTTCCCCCGGGAGCATGACCTTGTCGCTGAACGTCCTTTTTGTCGCTTCGGAAGCTGTGCCGCTGGCCAAGACCGGCGGGCTTGCAGATATGGTCGGCGCATGCGCCGTCGCGCTGCGCCGGGCCGGTCTGCAGGTGACCGCGATGCTGCCGGGCTATCCCAACGCCATCGCCCAACTGCAGCAACCCCGCACGCTATGTGAATGGACCGACCTGCCCGGGGGGCCCGCGCGGCTGCTCAGCGGGCACGTGGGTCCGCATGCGATTCCGGTGCTGCTGTTCGATGCGCCGGCGCTGTTCGGGCGGCTGGGCAATCCGTATCTGGACCACCACGGCGAGCCGTACGACGACAACGCCTTGCGCTTTGCTGCATTCAGCCATGCAGCAGCGCGGGTGGCCGCGGGCGTGCAGGGCGCGGGGCGCTTCGACGTCGTGCAGGCGCACGACTGGCATACCGGGCTCGTGCCGCTGCTCGTCAAGCGCGCGGGCGCGCGGGCCAGGACGGTCTTTACCGTGCACAACCTGGCCTTCCAGGGCAATTTCCCGATGAGCGTGGTGCCGCAGATCGGCGTGCCGGCCGATGCGGCGCACGAGGCCGAGTTCTGGGGACAGTTCAGCTTCCTGAAGGCGGGCCTGCTGTGGGCCGACCGCATCACCACCGTAAGCCACGCCTATGCGCGCGAAATCCTGACCGAGGCGGCCGGCTGCGGCATGGAAGACCTGCTGCGCGCGCGCCAGCAAGACCTCGTCGCCATCCTCAACGGCATCGACAACGAGGTGTGGAACCCGTCGAAGGACCCCCTGCTGCCGCAGCCGTTCGCGGCATCGAACCTCACCGGCAAGCACACCGCCAAGCGCGTGCTGCAGCAGCGCTTCGGCTTGCCGGAGGATGCGCAGGCGCCCCTGCTCGCCGTGGGCAGCCGCCTGACGCATCAGAAGATGGCCGATGTGACGCTCCAGGCGTTGCCGCAGCTGCTCGAATCGAACCCGCGCCTGCAGGTGGCGGTGCTCGGCTGCGGCGAACACCAGTACGAGAGCGGCATGGCCGAACTCGCGGCACGCTACCCGCGCCAGATGGCCGCGAAGATCGGCTACACCGAGGCCCATGCCCACCTGCTGCACGCGGGCGCCGACATCCTGCTGCACGGCAGCCGCTTCGAGCCATGCGGCCTGACGCCGCTGTACTCCATGCGCTACGGCACGGTGCCGGTGGCCTCCCGCGTGGGCGGCCTGATCGACACCATCACAGACCTTGGGTCGCCGGAGGCGGCGCTGCATGGCGCCACGGGTTTCCTGTTCGACGGCGAGACGGCCGACGCGATGGTGGCGGCGGTGGACCGTGCGCTGCGCGTCTTCGCACAACCGCAAGCGTGGCGCGTCCTGCAATACAACGGCATGACGACTGACTTCGGCTGGTCGCAGCCCGCGCGCGAGTACGTCGCGCTGTATCGCACGCTGGCGCCCGCGGCCACGCCCATGCCGTCGGTGGCGCTGGCGCAGGCCCCCGCCACGCCGGAGCCGCTGCCGACCCATCGCGCCGATGCGCCCGCGCGCGCGCCGGCACGGCGGCGTTCGACGGGCTTGTCCGATGAGGTCCGCGCCCACGCGGTGGCACGCGCAGCCAGCACCGAAAAGATTCGCGCCTGATCGTATCGGCGCCCCGCCCCGGTTTCACGCATGCCCCAGACCAAGAAGCCCAACACCACCGCACCACGCAAGAACACCGCAGCGCTCAAGGCTGCCAAGCCCCCGGGCAGCGAAGCCCGGGCGGTGGCCCGGACGGCGGACCGGCCTCGCACCGCCCCGCTTTACGCGCCTGCCATCTGCTATCTGCATCCGCTGCAGCTGCGGCGGCTGGACCGCTGGGAAGGCGTGCTCGACCGCATTGCGTCGCTGGGGTTCGACCACGTGTTGATGGCCCCGCCGTTCCAGACCGGCGCGGCGGGCAACGTGTTCGTCACGCGTGACCACGCGCAGTTGCATGACGCGCTGGGCGGCGGCCCGGCCGATGCCGCACTGGCGACGCTGGCGCAGGCGTGCCGCGCGCGCGGCCTGACGCTGCTGCTCGATCTCGTGATCGACCGTGTGGCGACCGATGCGCCCTTGCGCGCCGACCACCCCGACTGGTTCGCCAGCCACGCAGAAGACGGCGACGCGCTGGACCCGCGCCTGCCGCCCTCGCACCTCGAGGTGGCCTGCTTCCGCCACGACAACCCGCACTGCGGCGACGCCATCCTCGCGTGGTGGACGCAACAGCTGCGTGCGTGGGCCGCGCTCGGCATCGGCGGCTTCCGCTGCGAAGCACCGGCGCGCCTGCCCGCCGAGCGATGGCAGGCGCTGATAGCCGACACCCGTGCCGCGGCCCCGCCAGACCCAGGCCTGCGCTTCCTGGCCTGGACGCCCGGCATGGACGCCGCAGCCGTTGACGCCTTGGCCGGTGCCGGCTTTGACGCCACGTTTTCGTCGCTGCGCTGGTGGGATTTCCGCGCCAGCTGGATGGTGGAAGAACACGCACGGCTGGCGGCCGTGGCACCGCCCATCGCCACCGTGGAAGCGCCGTTCGGCACGCGCTACGGCCAGGCATTCGGCGACGCGATGGTGCGCGAACGCGCGTATCGCCGCATCCTGCATGTGGCCGACACGCTCGATGCGGGCTGGCTGATGCCGCTCGGCTTCGAGCGCGGCGCGCTGCTGCCCATGCTGGCCGACCGCGGCGATCCGTCCGATCAGCAATGGATCGACGCGCACGCTGCCTTCGACCTGAGCGATGCCGTGCGCGACGTCAATGCGACCATCCGTGCGGCGCGGGATGCCGGCACCGTGGCGCCGCACGCCGAGCTGCGCATGCTCACCGGGCCCGATGCGCCGGCCACGGCCATGCTGCGTGCCGACGGGCCCGACCTGCGCGCCGGCGATGCAGCCACCCTCGTCGTCATCAACCCCGACCTGCACATAGGCGTCTCGGTGCACGCAGACCACTTCCTGCCCGGCGTGGCAGGCGGTTTCACCCGTGGCGTGGCGCTGGACCTGCTCACCGAACCCATCGGCAGTTGCGACGACGCACTGCGCCCGAAGGCCCGGCCCCTGGCCGAGATCGACCTGCTGCCCGGCGACGTGCAGGTCTGGCGTGTGTTCCGCAGCGCGCCCGTACGGCATCCGGCGGCAGAGAAGACCGCGAAGCGCGCGCGCACGAAAGGCGACGATGCAAAGGCACCGGTCAACGCTGCCATTGCGGCGCCGCGCATCGGGATCGAACACGTGCAGCCGGCCGTCGACGATGGCCGCTTTGCCGTCAAGCGCCTGGTGGGCGATGACATCGTCGTCGAAGCCGATGTGCTGATGGACGGACACGACCAGCTCGCGGTGCAGCTGCTGTGGCGCGCGCAGGATGAAGACTCCTGGCAGCAGGTGCCGATGGTGCCGCTTGGCAATGACCGCTGGCGCGGCGTGTTCCGGCCCGAACGGCTGGGGCGGCACGTGTATGCGGTGGCTGCGTGGCGCGATGCGTTCGGTACGTACCGGTCGGAGCTCGAGAAGAAGCACGCGGCCGGGGTAGACGTCACGCTGGAGCTGGAAGAAGGCGCGCGGCTCGTCGCGCAGGCGGCCGAGCATGCGCCCGCCGATGCGCCCGCCGGGGCGCTGCACAAGCTGGCGCAACTGCTCGCAGATGCCGATCCGGCGCATCGCCTCAAGCTGCTGCTGGATCCGCCCACCGCACACGTGATGGCACAGGCCTCGCACTATCGGCCGTTCTACGTGGAGACCGCGCCGTACCCGCTCGAGGTCGAACGCGGCGGCGCTGCGTTTGCGAGCTGGTACGAACTCTTTCCGCGTTCCGCCTCGGGCGACGAGCACCGGCACGGCACCTTCGACGACGTCATCCGCCGGCTCGGCGCCATTCGCGGCATGGGCTTCGACGTGCTGTACTTCCCGCCCATCCACCCGATCGGCCGCACCAACCGCAAGGGCCGCAACAACAGCCTCCAGGCCGCGCCGGACGACCCGGGCAGCCCGTACGCCATCGGCGCGGAGGAAGGCGGACACGATGCCATCCATCCGCAGCTCGGCACGCTGGAAGACTTCCGCCGCCTGCGCGACGCTGCCCGTGAGAAGGGCCTGGAACTGGCGCTGGACTTCGCCATTCAATGCTCGCCCGATCACCCGTGGCTGCGCGAACACCCGGGCTGGTTTGCGTGGCGGCCCGACGGCAGCATCAAGTACGCAGAGAACCCACCCAAGAAATACGAAGACATCGTCAACGTCGACTTCTACGCGAATGACGCCAAACCCGCGCTGTGGCTGGCGTTGCGCGACGTGGTGATGTTCTGGGCCGACGAAGGCATCCGCCTGTTCCGCGTCGACAACCCGCACACCAAGCCGCTGCCGTTCTGGGAATGGATGATCGGCGAGGTGCGCGCGCGATACCCCGACGCGGTGTTCCTCTCCGAGGCCTTTACGCGGCCGAAGGTGATGTACCGCCTCGCCAAGGTCGGGTTTTCGCAGTCGTACACGTACTTCACGTGGCGGCACACCAAGCAGGAGTTCATCGATTACCTGACCGAACTCACGCGCACGCCGGTGCGGGAATATTTCCGCCCCCATTTCTTCGTCAACACACCGGACATCAACCCGGTGTTCCTGCAGACCTCCGGCCGGCCGGGCTTCCTCATTCGTGCCGCGCTGGCGGCCACGCTGTCTGGCCTCTGGGGCGTCTACAACGGCTTCGAGCTGTGCGAGGGGCGCGCGATACCGGGCAAGGAGGAATACCTCGACTCCGAGAAGTATCAGCTGCGCGCGTGGGACCACAACCGCCCCGGCAACATCGTCAAGGAGATCGCGCTGCTCAACCGCATCCGCCGCGCCAACCCGGCCCTGCACTCGCACCTGGGCGTGACGTTCCAGCCGGCATCGGGCGAGCACATCCTGTTCTTCAGCAAATCGACGCCGCCCGTGCTGCCGACCAACCCGGCGGAACTCGCCAATGCGTTGCAGCATGGGCAGCAGGACCGCTTTGGCGACAACACGCTGTTCGTGGCCATCAACCTCGACCCGCACCACGCGCATGAGTCCGACATCGAACTGCCGCTGTGGCAATGGGGCCTGCCCGATCACGGCGCCCTGATGGCCGAGAACCTCGTCACCGGCCACCGCACGGTGTGGCGCGGCAAGTGGCAGCACATCCGCCTGGAGCCCGAGCAGCCGTTTGCGATCTGGCGCGTACGTCCGGCACTGCCCTCGGAGGAACAACCGTCATGACGCGCAACCCGACCGCGCTGCTGGTGGACGATCCGCTCTGGTACAAGGACGCCGTCATCTATCAACTGCACGTCAAGTCGTTCTGCGATTCGAACAACGATGGCGTGGGCGACTTCCCCGGCCTGATCTCCAAGCTCGACTACATTGCCGAGCTTGGCGTGGACGTGATCTGGCTGCTGCCGTTCTACCCATCGCCGCGCCGCGACGACGGCTACGACATTGCGGAATACCGCGGCGTGCATCCGGACTACGGCACGATGGCCGACGTGCGGCGCTTCATTGCCGAGGCGCATGCGCGCGGCTTGCGGGTCATCACCGAACTCGTCATCAACCACACGTCGGACCAGCACCCGTGGTTCCAGCGCGCGCGACGCGCCAAGCCGGGCTCGGCGCTGCGCGATTTCTACGTCTGGTCGGACAACGACAAGAAGTACGCCGGCACGCGCATCATCTTCATCGACACCGAGCCGTCCAACTGGACGTGGGATCCGGTGGCCAATGCGTACTACTGGCACCGCTTCTATTCGCACCAGCCCGATCTCAACTTCGACAACCCGCGCGTGCTCAAGGCCGTGCTGGGGGTGATGAAGTTCTGGCTGAACCTCGGTGTGGACGGCCTGCGGCTGGATGCGGTGCCCTACCTCGTCGAGCGCGAAGGCACGTCCAACGAGAACCTGCCCGAGACACACGCCGTGCTGCGCAAGATCCGCGCGGCAATGGATGCGGAATTCAAGAACCGCCTGCTGCTGGCCGAAGCCAACCAGTGGCCGGAAGACACGCAGGAGTACTTCGGCAACGGCGACGAATGCCACATGGCGTTCCACTTCCCGCTGATGCCGCGCATGTACATGGCGATCGCGCGTGAAGACCGCTTCCCGATCACCGACATCATGCGGCAGACGCCCGAGGTGCCGCCCAACTGCCAGTGGGCGATCTTCCTGCGCAACCACGACGAGCTCACGCTCGAGATGGTGACCGACGCCGAGCGCGACTACCTGTGGGAGGTCTACGCCAGCGACCGCCGCGCGCGCCTGAACCTCGGCATCCGCCGGCGCCTCGCGCCGCTGCTCGAGCGCGACCGCCGCCGCGTGGAGCTGATGAACAGCCTGCTGTTCTCGATGCCCGGCACGC
>OFCW01000127.1_pt1 | contig 30514 bp, 27 predicted proteins | sample 1520951 | NCBI WGS metagenome assembly OFCW01 (sample SAMEA4349680, study PRJEB24078) | microbial mat metagenome | biome: Terrestrial Biome; feature: Habitat; material: Microbial Mat | place: India | collected 2012-06-12 | depth 10 m | reverse complement strand
AAACCGCCGCCGCAGAAGAGGTGCGCATTATAGACCCTATCCGGACGTTGTCAACATCTGTTTTTTGGCTTTCGCGCATAAAGCAGGGCATTATTCAATCGATCTCCTGGTAGACCACTTCCAGTATCTCGATTTCACGAACACCAAGGGGACTTTGAAAACGGATGGTATCCCCCTCCCGGTTCCTGATGAGGGCGCGGGCCAACGGGGATATCCAGCTGATACGACCGCGGGTTACGTCGGCTTCGTCAATACCCACGATGGTATAGGTACTCTCGCGACCGTCGCTGTCCGCAATCGTAACCCGGGCGCCGAAGAAGACCTGATCGTTATCGCCCTGCCGAAGCGGGTCTACGATTTCTGCATTGTCGAGACGTTTGCTCAGGAAGCGTATCCGGCGATCAATCTCCCTGAGCCGGCGCTTCCCATAGATATAGTCGCCGTTTTCCGACCGATCCCCATTTGAAGCAGCCCAAGCGACGATTTCCACCACATGGGGTCGCTCCCGTTTGACGAGATGCTCCAGCTCATCCTTCAGACGGGCGTGACCTGCCGGTGTAATGTAATTCTTGGTACCGGCGGGCAGCCTGAGCGACGGTTCGACATCTTCGTCATCATCGCCGTCGCTTTCCCGGACAAACGCCTTGTTCATCAATAACCGATACTGTAATGCTCGACGTCGACGCGGATGAGCTCACGCCCGAGTAGCGCTGCGGTATTTTTCGCAAACTGGTCGGCCCAGGCGGGTTGATCGCGGAAACGCTGTTCGCCAGCGTACTTCGCAACACTGAGAATGCGATCCACGGCCAGTATCTTGCCGGTGGGGGTGGCAACATCGCATTCCAGCGCCGTAAATTCATGATCGAACCACTTGCGCGCCTCCTCAGCGGAACGCCCACCGGAAAACTTGAATTCGAACTCGGCTTCCTTGCCGAACGTAATGATGACGTGATGCTGCATTGCTCTCTCCTCCTTTGAATTGTTCGGGTTATTCTAACAAAACAATGGAAGCCGTCAGGAGCCGGAGATGTCCCAACATCCCTTGAGCGAGAGCGAGATGCGCGATTTGCAATCCCTGCTTTTCGAGCTTCAGGTCGAGCATCGCGACCTCGATCGTGTGATCGCCCACATGACCGACAATCCGCCAGCGGACGACTTGCTGGTTCGCCGTCTGAAAAAGAGAAAGTTGGCGTTGAAGGATCGCATCCTGCAGCTCGAGCAGATGCTGGTGCCTGACATTCCTGCCTGAGTCTTGCGCTTCAACGGTTTGGGCCGCAATGCCCACGATAACGAAAAAGGGGCCCGAGCCCCCTTTTCACGCCAGATAGCAAGCAAACGGGATCGATCAGGTCCGCACTTCAGAGCACAAGCGTGCCGACATACCAGGCAACGGCAGCCATGGCTGCGCTGCAGGGTATGGTCAGAATCCACGCCCAGACGATTCCGCCAGCCACGCCCCAGCGAACGCGACGGGCGCCGCGGGTCGAGCCGACACCCGCAATGGCTCCGGTGATGGTATGGGTCGTGGAGACCGGAATACCGAAAGCCGTGGCCAGGAAAAGCGTCACGGCACCGCCGCTGTTGGCACAGAAGCCACGGGCCTGATTGAGCTTGGTGATCCGGTTACCCATGGTCTTGACGATGCGCCAGCCACCAAACATGGTGCCGAGCCCCATCGCCGAGTAACAGGCCAGCACGATCCAGCCCGGTATCTGGTCAGAGGTATGCGAATAGCCGGTTGCGATCAACAGCATCCAGATGATGCCGATGGTTTTCTGGGCATCATTACCGCCATGACCGAGACTGTAGGCTGCAGCGGACAACAACTGGAAACGCCGGAAATGCTTGTCCACCTTGCGCGGCGCCATGCCGCGGCAAATCCAGGAAACGATGACCATGAGCGAGCCGCCGATCACGAAACCGAGGAAAGGCGCTACAAAGATGAAGGCAACGATTTTGAGGACACCCGCCGTGATCAGACCGTCCATCCCGGCCTTGGCGATGGCAGACCCGACCAGACCGCCGACCAGCGCATGCGAGGAAGAGGAGGGAATGCCGTAGTACCAGGTGATGATATTCCAGATAATGGCACCGACCAGGGCGCCAAACACAACGTAGTAATCCACGATGGCGGGGTCGATCGTTCCCTTGCCGATGGTCGTGGCGACCTTGAGCTGGAACAGGAAGTAGGCCAGAAAATTGAACGCTGCCGCCCAGATGACCGCCTGATGCGGCTTGAGTACGCGCGTTGAAACGATCGTGGCGATCGAGTTCGCCGCGTCGTGGAAGCCGTTCATGAAATCGAACAGCAGGGCGACAAAAACCAGGGTGCCCACGACCCAGATGCTGACTTGCACGGTATCCATGCCGCGCTACCTGCTCAGGAGTTTTCGAGAACGATGGCTTCGACAGTGCCGGCCACGTCCTTGCAGCGATCGGTCACCGATTCGAGAATCTCGTAAATCTGCTTGAGCTTGATCACTTCGCGGACATCCGGCTCTTCACGGAACAGCTTGGACATGGCCGTACGCAAACCCCGGTCGGCCGCGCTTTCGAGTTCGTCAATTTCGTGGCAGCACTTCAGGATGGCCGGCGCATTGTCCATGCTGTGCAGCAGATTGACGACCGAACGCACGGCGGCGCAGCATTTTTCGGTCACCTCGGCCATCACCTTGGCCTCCGCCGGCACCTTGCGGATATCGTACAGCGAGATCGATTCAGCCACATCCTGCATGATGTCCAGAATATCGTCCATGCCGCTGATCAACTGATGGATTTCGTCGCGGTCAAACGGGGTGATGAAAGACGTGTGCAACTGGGACAGTGTGTCATGCGTAATGGCGTCGGCCCGACGTTCGAGGTTGTCGATTTCTTCGGCGAACGACTCAGCCTGCTCCGGCTGGTCGGCCAAGGCGCTGATCAGTTTGGACAAGGCGGTACCGCCCTGCGCGATCAACTCCGCGTGCGCATTGAAAAGATCGAAATACTTGCCCTCCCTGGGCATCAGGCGACCGAACATGACAGTTCCGTTTAGTAATTATTACAGACTGTAATTCTAGCATGCCGATCAGACCCGCTCCGGGTGTGTGCGGGCAAAAGCCAGCCGACGGATAATAGGCGCCATGCTGAATTTTTCCTTGCCAGCCGATGCGTTCGGCGATCGCTTTGAATTGTCGAGCCTGCCGCTGCCTCGGCCACCTGCCGGGTATGCCGTGCAGCGACTCGATACCGACCAGGTGCTCGATCGCCGGACGGGCGCCTTGTTACCGGTTCGCAGCCCGGGTCTGGATGCCCTCTTCGACAGCTTCGAGGCGGCCCACGAAGCGGCCGGCCATTGGGTCCGCAGGCACTGCACAGCCGGCGAAGACCACCATCTGGCCATCGTTCCGGCCGGCTACGATCGCGTCCTCGAACGCCCGATCCTGATCTATGGCGTCCTCTGTACCCAACCCTGATTTGCGGAGATCCTGATGCTTCCCCTCAAGTACCGCCCCCTTGGCAATTCTGACCTCATCGTTCCCGACATCTGTCTCGGCACCATGACCTTCGGGGAACAAACCTGCGAGGCCGATGCCCACGCCCAACTGGATTTTGCGCTGGCCCACGGCGTCAATTTCATCGACACCGCAGAAATGTATGCCGTGCCGCCGCGCCCGGAAACCTGCGGCGCTTCGGAGACGATCATCGGCCGCTGGTTGAAGCGGGTACCGCGCGACCGGGTCATCATTGCAACCAAGGTAGCCGGCCCCAGCCGCAATCTGGACTGGATCCGCAACGGCCCGCCGGCGCTGGACCGCGCCAATATCCGGGCTGCCATCGAAGGGTCGCTCCGACGCCTGCAAACGGATTACATCGACCTCTACCAACTGCACTGGCCCGAACGCAACCAGCCGATGTTCGGGCAATGGCAGTTCGACCCGGAGAAGGAGCGGACATGTACGCCGATCAGCGAACAATTGGTCGCCCTGGCCGAACTGGTGCGCGAAGGCAAGGTAAGGCAGATCGGTGTCTCCAACGAGCACCCGTGGGGAATCATGGAATTCCGGCGGATTGCCGCAGCCTGCGGGCTACCGGCCATCGTCGCGACGCAAAACGCCTATAACCTGCTCAACCGGACCTTCGAGACCGGCCTGGCCGAAGTCTGCCATCGCGAACAGGTCGGATTGCTGGCCTATTCGCCCCTCGCCTTTGGGCACCTGACCGGTAAGTACCAGGCCGATCCGGCGACGCCGGGCCGCCTGACCCGATGGCCCACCTTCGGCCAACGCTATACCAAACCCAATGTCGCTGCTGCCGTTGCTGCCTATGTCGATCTGGCCCGCTGCCACGGCCTGACACCCACGCAGCTGGCACTCGGCTTCGTCCGCTCGCGCTGGTTCGTCGCCAGCACGATCATCGGCGCTTCGTCCCTGCCTCAATTGCAGGAAACGCTACCGGCCACGCTGACCCCGCTCGCAGAGTCGCTGCTGGCCGAGATCGACGCCATTCACCTGCGCTACACCAACCCGGCTCCCTGATGGAATCCCTTTTCCCCCGCCTGGCCAACGCACTGGCCGCCACCGATATCGAAAGCAAACTGACCCTGACCCGCACGTTGGCAGAAGACTGGCTGCAGGGAAGGCTGGATTGGCGCGACCACCGGCCGTGCGAACTGGTCTGCGGCCGCCCGGAGAAACCCGAGCTGATCCCCCCCAAGCAGGTTCCGCAACGCAGCCCGGCGACCGCCGAGGGGCGCGCTCGCCTGCTGCACGCCATCGTTCATATCGAATTCACTGCAATCAATCTGGCGCTCGACCATGCGGCGCGCTTCCGCGGACTGCCCGAGTCGTATTACGCTGACTGGATCGGTGTTGCTGCCGAGGAGGCCGATCACTTCATCCTCCTGCGCGAGCGTCTGAAAAGCCTCGGCCACGACTACGGCGACTTCCCGGCCCACGCCGGATTATGGGAAATGGCCATGAAAACGGCGCAGGATCCGCTGGCGCGCATGGCCTTGGTCCCTCGCCTGCTCGAAGCGCGCGGCCTGGACGCCACGCCCCCCATCCAGCGCCGACTGGAGCAGGCTGGCGATACGGCCAGCGCCCGCGTGCTGGACATCATCCTGCGCGATGAAATCGGGCATGTCGGCCTGGGCGACCACTGGTTCCGCCATCTGTGCGCCGAGCGCGAGTTGGCACCGGAGAGCACCTACCGCGACCTGCTCCGGCGCTTCCAGGCACCCCGCCCGATCATGCCGATGAACGAAGCCGCTCGCCTGCAGGCCGGGTTCAGCGCCGCGGAACTGGCGGAGCTCAGAGAAAAAGTGTAGAATAATCAGTTCAATGCGTTGATGTTTCGCCCGCAGTCATTCCGAGCAGCCCCCGGTTTTGTAGGTTCTTGTGCAGGATTCACCCCATTGATTTCACTCCCCGGCATGGCTGCGTCGGGGTCACCCAGGCCGCCCGACCATCGGGCCAATCCGTCGCCAGTTAGAACAACGTCCAGGGCGACGTGGAAAGGAAACAGCATATGTCGACAGCCGTCGAAAGCTTTGCCGACCTCGGCTTGAGCGAATCGCTTCTCAAAACGCTCTCCGAAATCGGTTACGAAACGCCCTCCCCCATCCAGGCGCAGTGCATCCCCATCCTGCTCGATGGGCACGACATCCTCGGCATGGCGCAGACCGGCACCGGCAAGACGGCCGCCTTCGCCCTGCCGCTGATGGAACAGATCGACCTCAAGATCGCCAAGCCGCAGGCCCTGATCCTGACGCCGACGCGCGAACTGGCCATCCAGGTCGCCGAGGCGCTGCAAAGCTACGCCAAGAACCTGCCCGGTTTCCATGTCCTGCCGATCTACGGCGGCCAGAGCTACACCATCCAGCTGAAGCAGCTGGCGCGCGGCGCACACGTAATCGTCGGCACCCCGGGCCGGGTGATGGACCACCTTGAGCGCAAGACGCTCAATCTCGATCACCTGAAGACCCTGGTGCTCGACGAAGCCGACGAAATGCTGCGCATGGGCTTCATCGACGATGTCGAGTGGATTCTCGAACACACACCGGAACAGCACCAGACCGCGCTCTTTTCGGCCACCATGCCGGAACAGATCCGGCGTGTCGCGCAAAAGTATCTGGTCGAGCCGCGCGAGATCAAGATCAAGTCGGCCACCACGACCGTCGCCGCCATTCGTCAGGTCTACTGGCAGGTATCCGGCCTGCACAAGCTGGATGCGCTGACCCGCATCCTGGAAGTCGAGGACGAATTCGACGCCGCCATCATCTTTGTGCGGACCAAGACCGCCACCGTCGAACTGGCCGACAAACTGAACGCCCGCGGTTACGCCGCTGCCGCGCTGAACGGCGACCTCAACCAGCAGATGCGGGAACGGGTCATCGAGCAATTGAAGTCCGGCGCGCTGGACATCGTCATCGCCACCGACGTCGCCGCCCGGGGCATTGACGTGCCGCGCATCAGCCATGTGGTGAACTACGACATCCCGTACGACACCGAAGCCTACGTGCATCGCATCGGCCGTACCGGCCGTGCCGGCCGTACCGGCAACGCCATCCTGTTTGTCGCGCCGCGCGAAATCCGCATGCTGCGTACCATTGAGCGCGCCACGCGGCAGCCGATCGCCCCGCTCACCCTGCCGTCGCGCGCCGATGTCACCAACAAGCGGGTGGCCAGCTTCAAGGAGAAGGTCGCCGAGGTACTCAATGCCGAAGGCCTCGATTTCTTCGCCAACATCGTCTCGCAGCTTTGCGAAGAGCAGAACGTCGGCCCCGAGGAAGTCGCTGCCGCGCTGGCCATGATGGCGCAGGAATCCAAGCCGCTGCAGATTGCCGGCGAAGATCCCGTACCGCCGCGCCCGATGCGCGAGTCACGGGGTGACGACCGCCGTCCGGCTTTTGGAGAACGCAAGCCGCGCTTCGAAGAACGAGGTGAGCGCCCGCGTTTTGAAGATCGTGGTGAACGCGGCGAGCGTCCCCGCTTGGAGGATCGCCCGCCACGTGCTGACCGGCCGCCGCGCCCGGCGCCGGCGGGCGACATGGTGCGCTACCGCATTGACGTGGGCCGTGAGCATGGCGTCGAGGTTCGCGACATCGTTGGTGCGATTGCCAACGAGGCTGGCATCGAAAGCCGCTTCATCGGCCGGATCGGCCTGTACGAGGAATCGAGCACCGTTGAACTGCCTGCCGGCATGCCGGCCGAGGCCGCCAACGCGCTGAAACGGACCCGCATCCGCGGCGTACCGATCAATCTGCGCCCGGACGAAGGGCGCCCGGCCGGCAGCTTTGGCGGTGAGCGCAAGTTCGACGGCGAGCGCCATTTCAGGAAGAAGAAATTCGACCGCTGATCGCTTGAACGCCCGGCCGTGCCGAAAGCCACGCAATGTCGTGGCTTTTTTCTTTTGGGGCACACAAATCACCCGGGCTACGAGGAATCGCTTGACGCTGCCTAACTATTTAATGATAATAATTCGCATTCGTTTTCATATATCGCCAGCCACCTAGCACCCGCAGGCAGCCAGCCATTTCGCAATTTGACTGGAGGCCTTCAATGCTGCGCCCTTGCGCCCGCTATTCACGGCGGGCTATTCCGCTCGCCCTGATTTCACTGTTTGCCGTTTCCGCCTTTGCTGCCGAGGAAAAGGCCTTGCGCGACACGGTGGTCACCGCCAACCGCCACGCCACCGATATCGATCAGGTCAACGCCACCGTCACCAGTGTTCGGCGCGAAGACATCGATCGGCGCCTGCCCGTCGACGACGCCGACCTCTTCCGCGACGATCCCGACATCAGCATGGCGCGCGACATGCGGCGCCACGGCGCAACCCGCGTCAATATCCGCGGCATCGAGGACAACCGGGTCGTGCAAATGGTGGACGGGGTCCGGCTGCCCGATTACTTCAACGGCGGCGGCCCGACCAATTACACGATGAACGCCCCCTCCGGCCCGATGCTCGACTTCCTGAAGCAGGTCGAGATTGTCCGCGGCCCGGCATCCAGTCTCTACGGTTCGGATGCCATCGGCGGCGTGGTCGGCTACCTGACGCTCAATCCGGAAGACATCGCCAAGGGCGACAAGAGCTACGGAGTCCGGGTTCGCGGCGGCTATTTCGGTGCCAGCGACACGCTGTCCGGCAGCGTGATCGGCGCCTTGCGCAGCGAGCGCTTCGATGTCCTGCTCGGCTACGCCCAGGCGAATGGCAGCGAAACGAAGAACCAGGGCAGCAACAGCAACTACGGCCCGACCCGGACCACGGCCAACCCGGCCGAAACGGAAGATCGCGGCATGCTCGCCAAGCTGGTTTTCCGCCCGGTCACCGGCCACAAGCTGACGGCCAGCCTGGAAGGGCGTGAGCAGAATACCCAGACCACCATCATGCGCATGCCGGCCTCGCTCTCCCGGGTGACGGCGATGAGCGGCGACGACGAAAGCAAGCGCACCCGCTTCGGCCTCGAATACGAGCACAAGGACGGCCTGTTCTACGACCGCCTGCTTGCCCGCGTCTATCACCAGGATGCCGAGACGAACAACGGCAATGACCAAACCCGCAGCAATGCGCGCTACTCGGCGGCCACCGGGTGCTCGGCATCGAGCGGCAGCGCGCCGCTGGCCACCTGCCAGATCGAGCAACTGTTCCATTTCGAGCAGCAGACCACCGGCGTCGGCCTGCAACTGGAATCGATGTTCCAGCTGGGCGGTGCCAGCCACCTGCTGACCTACGGCATCGACATCATGCGCCAGCGCGTCGAAACCAAGCGTGACGGCCGGGTGCTGAATGTCAATACCGGTGCCGTCACCTACGGGCTGGCTGGCGAGACCTACCCGCTGCGTGACTTCGCCAACGGCGTGACCGACACGCTGGGCGTCTATGTACAGGACGAGATCTCGCTGTTTGCCAATCGCCTGTCCCTGACCCCGGGCCTGCGCTACGACCGAACCCGCCTGAAGCCGGATGTCGATGCCCTGGCGCAGCAAGTGCTGACCATCATCAACCGCCCGGCGGTCGACAAGGAGTTCAGCCACGTCTCGCCCAAGCTGGGCGGCCAATGGCGCTTCAACGAAGAACTGAGCCTGTTCGGCCAGATCGCCAGCGGCTTCCGCGCCCCGAACTACAACGAGGTCAACGGCGCCTTCCGCAATTCGGCGCAGATCTACGCCTCGTCGCCGAACCCCGACCTCAAGGCAGAGACCAGCCTGGGCGTCGAGATCGGCCTGCGCGCCAACGTCGGCAACGTGCGCGCCCAGCTGACCGCCTACGACAACCGCTACAAGGACTTCATCGACAACGTCCGGCTGAACTGCCCGAGCGACCCGAACTGCGTCCGTGTCGGTGGCACGCCCTACACCACCTACATGTACCGCAACCTGTCGAACGTCCGCATCTACGGCGCCGAATCGCGGGCCAGCTGGGCCTTCGCCCGCAACTGGCGGGTCGATGGGGCGATTGCCTACGCCCGCGGGGAAAACACCGACACCGGCGTGGCGATCAATACCGTCGAGCCGCTCCGCGCCAGCTTCGGCCTGGCCTACGACGTCGGCCAGTGGGGCGGCGAGTGGCGCCTGCGCGTGGCCAAAGGCAAGAACCGGGTCGACGACAGCGGCGGCGCCTGGTTCCGTACCCCGGGCTACGGCATAAACGACCTGGCCGCCTGGTTCCGGCCGACCGCCAACACGCGCTTCGTCGTCGCGGTCAACAACGTCTTCGACCAGAAGTACTGGTACTGGGCCGACATCCGCCAGGCCGACACCAGCCTCAACGGCGTCGATTTCTACAGCCAGCCGGGACGCAACGTTCGCGTCTCCTTCCAGGCCGACTTCTGACCCCTTCGCGCCGGCGGCCCCGGAATCGGGGCGTCGGCGCATTTTTTGGAGAGCGCCATGTCAGCCCACTTGCCTGATCCGTCGGCTCTGCTCGCCTCGCTGCTCAACCTGATGACACGGTTTTCCTGCCTCGGCTGTCCGCAGCAGGCCCTGCTCATCCAGCGCGAACTGGCCTTGCTGCAGCATTACCCGGACGAGCAACTGGCGCCCCTGATCAAGCAGGTTGGCCAGCGTCTGGAAAGCGAATGGGGGTTGTTGCACCTCGCCATTACCGACGCGATGACCCCCTGCCGGCCGGCCCGCCCCGGGCCGCGCTCCATTGATCCGCCATCGCCCTCCAGCCAGCCTGAAACCCCGCCAGCCATGACCATCCGCCTTTCCCTACCCCGCCGCCTGGGCCGTTTGACCCTGGCCGGCCTCGCCGCCCTGTCGATTGCCGGCAGCGCCCTCGCCGAAAACCTGCTGATCATCGCCACCTCGCCGGTACCGCCCGGCAAGTTCAAGGCCGTCGCCGACATCGGCCGCCAGCATGGCATCACGGTCGAAGCCCATTTCGCCGAGCGGCTGCCCGCCGATCAGGCCGCCCGGCTATTGGAAAAATCCGATTTCATCGTTTTCGATGCCGCCCGCAGCCACATGCAGGATGCCGTCAAAGGCAAGCTGGGCAAGGCGCTGGATGGCCTGAAGACGCCGCACCTGTGGATGAAGGACGACGGCCCCGCCGGCAATGGCCTGCCCAAAGAGCTGGCTGCCAGGCTGCACGCCTATTACACCAACGGCGGGCGCACCAACCACGAAGGCTTCTTCGCCACCCTGGCCGCCCAGTTGCGCGGCCAGCCGCAGCCCAGGCTGGCCGCGCCCTTCGTCTTCCCCGACGATGCGATCTACCACCCCAAGGCGCCGAACCGCGTTTTCGCCACGCCGGCCGAATATTTCAAATGGCGCGGCATCGCCCTCGACAAGCGGCCGCCGACCATCGCCATCGCCTTCCACCAGATCTACATCGGCGCCGAGCAAACCACCTTCATCGATGACCTGGTCGCCCGCATCGAAGCCGGCGGCGCCATCGCGCTGCCCTACTACGCCGGGGTAATGGGGCCGCACAAGAAAATGCTGACGGTCGACGGCAAGCCGGTCGCCGATGCGGTGATCAGCACGCAGATCGTGCTCGACCCCGAAGGCCGGCGCCAGGAACTGGCCGAACTCGGCATCCCGGTCATCCAGGCGCTGGCCTACCGCAAGGGCGACGAAGCCGCCTGGCGGGCCGACCCGCAGGGCGTGCCGCTGATCGACGTGCCCTTCTACCTCGCCCAGGGTGAATACGCCGGCATCGTCGATGCCATCGTCGCCAGCACCTCGGACAAGAAGACCGGCGAGGTCGTCGCCCTGCCCGAGCAGGCCGCTGCCATCGTGAACAAGGCGCTGAAGCTGGTTCGCCTGCAGCGCCTGCCGAATGCCGACAAGAAGGTGGCGATGCTGTTCTGGAACTACCCGCCGGGCGAAAAGAACATGTCGGCCTCGTTCATGAACCTGCCGCGCAGTTTCGAAACCACGCTCAAGGCCCTGCGCGATGCCGGCTACGACACCCATGGCGAAACCGAAGAAAGCCTGATCAAACTGCTGCAACGCCTGCTCGCCCCCTTCTACCGCGATGGCGAACTGGCCGGCCTGTTGCGCGACGGCCTGGCCGAGCGCCTGCCGGTCGCCACCTACAAGGCCTGGCTGCAGCGCCAACCGGCAGCCGTCCAGGACGAACTGCGCGAACGCTGGGGCGACCCGGAAAAATCGGCGATGGTCACTGTCGACCGCGGCGAAGCGGTCTTCGTCATGCCGCGCCTGGCCGTCGGCAAGGTCATCTTCAGCCCGCAGGCGCCACGTGGCGAACGCTGGGAGGAGAAGGAAAAAGCCCTCTACCACTCGTCCAAGGCGGCGCCGTCGCATTTCTACCTGGCCCACTACCTGTGGTTGCGCGAGCACTTCAAGGCCGATGCGCTGGTGCACTACGGCACGCACGGCTCGCAGGAATGGCTGCCCGGCAAGGAGCGCGGCCTGGCCGTCACCGATTACCCGCTGCTCGCCATCGGCGATGTGCCGGTGATCTATCCCTACATCGTCGACAACATCGGCGAAGCGCTGCAGGCCAAGCGGCGCGGCCGGGCGGTCATCGTCACCCACCAGACACCGCCCTTCGCGCCGGCCGGGCTGCACGAATCGCTCACCCTTATCCACGACCTGCTGCACCAGTGGCTGGCGCAGGACGATGGCGCGGTGAAGGACAAGCTGGCGGCCGACCTGAAAAAACGGGTCAAGAAGGAACACATCGACAAGGACATGGGCTGGAGCGATGCCCGCATCGACCAGGATTTCCGCGCCTTCATCGACGAACTGCACAACCACCTGCACGAGTTGGCGCAGACGGCCCAGCCGCTCGGCCTGCACACCTTCGGCACACCGCCGCAGGACAAGCACCGGCTGGGCACGGTATTGCTGATGCTCGGCAAGGGCTTCCACGAAACTGCCGCCCGCATCATGGGCGTCAAGGAAGACGACCTCGACGAGCTCTTCGTCGGCGACTACACCAAGCTGACCAGCACCCCGCCGTTCCGCATGCTCAGCGAGGCCCTTTCCGGCAAAACACCGCTGCCAAGCGACAAGGCCCTGGCCGAAAAACTGGAGCAAGGCCGCCGCTGGTACGCCGACCTTGGCGCCCAAGGCGAAATCGCCGGCCTGCTCTCGGCCTTGGCCGGCCAGCATCGGCCGACTTCCTACGGCGGCGACCCGATCAAGAACCCGGACGCCCTGCCGACTGGCCGCAACCTGTACGGCTTCGACCCTTCGCGCGTGCCGACCAAGCAGGCCTGGGAGGCCGGCAAGGAAGCCGCCGAGGCGCTGATCGCCGCGCAGACGGCCAAAACCGGCCGCGCCCCGAAGAAGCTCGCCTTCTCGCTGTGGTCGGTCGAAACCATGCGTCACCAAGGCATCCTCGAAGCGCAGGCGCTGTGGACCATGGGCGTCGAGCCGGTGTGGGATGCCGGCGGGCGCGTCATCGACGTCAAGCTGGTGCCGCGCGAGCAACTCAAGCGCCCGCGTGTCGACGTCGTGCTGTCGGCCACTGGCCTTTACCGCGACCATTTCCCGAACGCCATGAAGCAACTGGCCAAGGCGGTCGAACTTGCCGCCCGCGCCAACGAAGCCGACAACCCGCTCCACGCCAACAGCCGGGCGCTGGCCGAGCGCCTGATCAAGCAGGGCGTACCGGAGAAGGCCGCGCAGCGGGCATCCGAGACGCGCATTTTCTCGAATGAATCCGGCCGCTACGGGACTGGTTTGGACGATGCGGCGCTGGCCACAGATACCTGGAAGAGCAAGGGCGAAGCTGACAAAAAGCTAGCCGGACTCTACCTGTCGCGCATGCAGCACGCCTACGGCAGCGATGAATCGACCTGGGGCACCAAGGGCATTGCCGGCGCCGACGAAGCAGGGACCAAGATCAACCTCTACGCCGAACACCTCAAGGGCACCGAGGGCGCCGTGCTGTCGCGTACCTCCAACCTCTACGGCATGCTGACCACCGACGATCCCTTCCAGTACCTCGGTGGCATCGGGGCCGCGGTGCGGGCGCTGGACGGCAAGGCGCCGGAGCTCTACATCTCCAACCTGCGCAACAGCGGCGGCGATGGCAAGGGTGGGAAAATCGAAGGCGCCGACCAGTTCCTGGCCAAGGAACTGGCCACCCGCAACTTCCATCCCGGCTACATCCAGGGGCTGATGTCCGAAGGCTACGCCGGTACGCTGCAGGTGCTCGACGGCATCAACAACTTCACCGGGTGGACCACGGTCTCGCGCGAAATCGTCCGCGACGACCAATGGCAGGAGTTCGTCGATGTCTATGTCCGCGACAAGCACAAGCTCGGCCTGAAGGACTGGTTCGAGAAGAACAACCCTCACGCGCTGGCCCAGAGCATCGAGAAAATGCTCGAAATGGCCCGCCACGGCTACTGGCAGGCCGATGCGAAAACCGTGGCCGAACTGAAGCAGCGCTACCGCGAGCTGGCCATGCGCTACGACGTGAAGAGCAACAACGCTACCTTCGAGAAATTCGCCGCCGAGGGCTTCGGCCTGGTCGCCCCGTTGCCCGCCCCGGCCCCCTCGCCGACCCGGCCACAAAGCGCCGCCGACCTGGTCGCCCCACCTCCGCCGCCGGCCCCGCCGCAAATTACCGGCATGCAGCTGGAGAAAGTCGACAAGCGCCCGCCAGAAATGCCGCCGCTGGCGCTGGCCGGCAGCGGCCTGCTGCTGCTCGCCACTTTCGGTGGCGCGCTGACCACCATCCGTCGGCAATGGAGGGCAGCATGAGGCTGCGCCTCAAGCCGGTCGCTGCGCTGCTGGCGGCGACCTTCGCCACGCTGGCCCATGCCGAGCAGCCAACCACGCTCAAGGAAGTCACCGTCACGGCAACCAGTCAGGCGGAAGGCGAACGCCAGGCTGCCGTCACCCAGAAAACGGTGATCGACCGCCAGGAAATCGAGGCCTTGGGCGGTTTGACCGTCGGCGAGGTGATCCGCAAGCTGCCCGGCATCGAGGCCGGTGCCCATAGCGGCGATGGCGGCCCGAGCGCCAACGCGCGCGGCATGGGGCGCGACTCAGTGCAATTCCTGGTCGATGGCGAGCGCCCCTCGGCCAATGCCCGCTACGCGCTGACCACTGTCGGCCGCCTGCCGTCGGGCGAGCTGGAACGCGTCGAAATCCTGCGCGGCGCCTCGGCCGAGCATGGCGGCAGCGCGCCGGTCACCGTCAACCTGATTATGCGCAAGGCCCGGCCGGCCACCTCCACCGCGCTCAAGGCCGCCGTCGGCCTGCGCGGCGACGAGCCGAACGGTCAGTTCACGCTGAGCCAGGGCGGCGGCGACAAGGCGTTTTCGTGGATATTGCCGCTTACCATCAACCACCACGGCATGCCGCTGGAAAAGACCACCAGCCACCAGCAGGCGAGCGGCGGCACGCGCAACCTGTGGCAGGAAGAAAAGGAAAGCAGCCCGTACAAACTCGACGAATTCATTGTCTCGCCGCGCCTCACCTGGCGGAGCTGCGAGGGCAGCCTGTCGCTGTGGCCCAGCCTCTATCACAACCGGGGCGAGCGCAGCAGCGAAACCACCCGCTCGGCCTATACCAATCCGGGCGCCAGCACCTGGCTGGCGGCCGACGGCAGCCGCCGCGAGCGCGAAGCAAGCCAGTTGAGCATCGCCCGCCTGCGCGCCGAAGGCGAGCGCAAGACCGGCCTCGGCAAGCTCTCCGGCCGCGTCGCGGTGATGGGCGCCCGGCGCGAGCAGGACACCGAGCGCAGCTGGATCGACGCCGGCGGCAACCGGACGAACGGCCGCGAGGAAATCAGCCGTGACGAGCAGGAATTTTCCTCCGCCCTGCGCCTCGACCGCCCGGCTGGCGACGGCCTGCTCTCCGCTGGTATCGAGCAGAGCTGGCACCGGCGCGAGGAAACTCAACGAGCTACGGGAGCCAGCCTTTACAGCGGCGACTACGATGCCCGCGCCCGGCAATGGAGCGGCTGGCTGCAGCACGAATGGCCGCTGACCAAGGCGCTGACGCTGACCTACGGCCTGCGCGGCGAGCACGTCGTGCTCGAAGCCCAGGGCCGCCAGCAAAGCGCCAGCCAGTTGGCTCCCTCGCTGGCCGGACGCTTCGAGTTCGCCCCCGACCTGATCCTCCGCTCATCGCTTGGCGCCGGCCTGAAGGCCCCGAAGCTGGAAGAAATATCCGGCCTCACCGTGCGCGGCGCCGGCTTCAACAGCCCGCTCGAAGCCGACCGTGGCGGCAACGCCACGCTGCAGGCCGAGCGCAATCTCAACTGGGAACTGGCGCTCGACAAGCATCTGCCGAACGAGGCCGGCACGCTGGGCGCCAATCTCTATGTGCGCCGCACCGAGGATTTCATCGAACGGCGCACCGCCCTCGAAGGCACCTGCTGGGTCGACCGCCCCTACAACGAAGGCACGGCCCGCCACTGGGGCCTGGAGCTCGACGCCAAGCTGAAGGGCGATGCCTTGGGCTGGAAGGGCGCCGCCCTCCGCAGCCATCTGACACTGCCCAAGGCGCGGGTGGAAGACGAGCGCCTCGGCATTACCCGCGATGCCCGCGACCTGCCGCGCTACCAGTGGAGCCTCGGCCTCGACCAGGCACTGCCCTTGTGGCAGGCCAGCGCCGGCTTCCAGATCAACCAGTACGGCCCGACGCAAACCGACATCCCCGGCGAACTGGCCACCCGCCAGAAGGCCCGAACGATGCTCGACCTCTACATCGCCCGCCGCCTGACGCCGCAACTCAACCTGCGCCTGGAAGCGCAGAACGTGCTCGGCACCGACACCCGCCGCCTGGCCAGCGCCTGGGCCGGCAGCGACAGCTGGTCGCTGGCCACCAGCGAACGCGGCCAGCGCGCCGTCTTGCTCTCGCTCGAAGGCAAATGGTAACCCCAGCTTTATTTCGCTCACTTTCAACAAGGAACCCGCATGCAAGCCAATCTGATCGAACTATCGATGTACCAGATCTCCCAGCTCTTCCTGATTCCCACGCTGGTCCTGATCGCCGCCCTCTTCCTCTACGCCTTCTGGGTGCTCGGTGAATTCGCGCTGCTCGCCTTCTACCGGCGGCGGGGCAAGGGGCGGCTGCTGGTCTCGCATTTCTGCCGCGAGTCCACGCTCAGCGCCGATGCGCTCGACGTGATCGCCCACAAGCAGCTGGAAAACCCGCGCATCGCCAGCCGGGTAACGCCGATGCTCGGCCTGGTCGCCACCATGATCCCCATGGGCCCGGCGCTCAAGTCGCTGTCCGACGGCAATCTGGCGCAGGTTTCTGAAAACCTGACCATCGCCTTCTCGGCCGTCATCCTGGCGCTGATCTCCGCCTCGATCACCTACTGGGTGGTCAATGTGCGCCGCCGCTGGCTGGCCGAGGAACTGCTCGAAATCGAAGCCTTGCGGAGTCAGCAAGCATGAGCCTGAAACTGCTGCACGAGCCGGAAACCGAGGACCCGATCCTCTCCGTGGTCAATCTGATCGACATCTTCCTCGTCATCATCGCCGCGCTGCTCATCACCGTGGCGCAGAACCCGCTGATCAATCCGTTCAACACGCAGGACGTGACGGTGATCACCGACCCCGGCAAGCCGACCATGGAGGTGACCATCAAGAAGGGCGAAAAGATCGAGCACTACAAGGCCAACGGCAACATCGGCAGCGGCGACGGCGAGAAGGCCGGCGTCGCCTACCGCATGAAGGACGGCTCGATCGTCTATGTGCCGGAAGGCAAGGAGTAAGCGATGGATGATCGTTTCGACAGCGACGACATGCCGCCCGAACTGCGCCTGGCGGCCATCGTTACCCTGCTCTCGGCCTCCGCCCTGCGTGGCCCGACCGTTGCCAAGACCGGCGCGCTGCGCACCCATCTCGACGCCATCCTGGCCGACACCACGCTGCCCCCCGAATTGCGCGATGCCCTCGAACAAGCCCTGGCCGGCTGGCGCGCCGTCGAATGCCACCCGGCCTCGATCAGCGTGCCGCTTTGCCCGCTGACCACGCCCGGCCAATCCCTGCACTGATTTTCAACTAGGAGAACCCATGTCCCGTTACACCGGCCCCCGCCTCAAAGTCCTGCGCGCCCTCGGCGTCGATCTGCCCGGCCTGTCCCGCAAATCCATGCAGGAGCGCAACCAGCCGCCCGGCCAGCATGGCGCGCGCAAGATCGCCGGCAAGAAATCCGGCTACGGCCTGCAATTGATGGAAAAGCAGAAGCTGCGCTTCAACTACGGCCTGACCGAAACCCAGCTCCGCCGCGTGGTGGCCGATGCCAAGAAGGATCGCGGCGCCACCGGCGCCAAACTGGTCGAACTGCTCGAACGCCGCCTCGACAACCTCGTCTTCCGCGCCGGCTTCGCGCCGACCATCCCGGCCGCCCGCCAGTTGGTCAGCCACGGCAAGTTCCAGCTCAACAGCAAGCGCGTCACCATCCCGTCAATCCGCCTGCGCATCGGCGACAGCTTCGGCCCGACCGAGGCCGGCAAGAAGATCGACCTCGTCCGCGCCACGCTGGAAGAACCAGCCCTCGAACGCGCCGAGTGGATCGCCTACGACGCCGAGACCCAGACCGCCCGCCTCAGCCACCTGCCGGGCGCCGACGCAGCGCCCTTCCCGCTCGACCTGCAACGGGTGGTCGAGTATTACGCAACGCGGATGTAAGATTCATGGGCCAATCCTGAAACAGCCATTCATTTTTCAACGCAGAAGCATGGCAGGAGTGCAGAGAAGAGATATTCCGCCGACAGGCCAAGCGGCTGTTCTCTTTTTCTGCCCCCTTCGATTTTTCATCAGCGCCTTTGCGTTGAAATGCATTTTTCATTTCCAATCGCATTTCCAGGCTCAACCCTTTACCCGGGAGTCTTTCCATGTCCTTCGCCCTGCGCCTGACCGGCCTGTTCCGCGCCAGCTTCCTCGTTTTGTTGTTTTCCACATTGTCGCCGGCCTACGGCGACAGTCGGGAAAACGCTGGCGAGCTGCCCCTGTCACGTCACACGCTGGTCCTGCCCGCCAACCTGCCCCATCTGGCCTGGGTACTCAAGGGACAGACGGCGGCCCTCGGTCTCGACGAAACGCAGCGCAATACCCTGGCCGCGCTGGCCTTTGAGGCGCGCGACACGCTCCAGCCCCGACTGCAGGAAGCGCGCAACGTGGAGCGCGCCATTGCCGCAGCGACGCTGGAGGGCAAGGACATCGCGCAACTGGCCGGCGAACTGGATCGCCTGCAGCAACTCAAATGGCAGGCGACCGATGCGCAGATCGACCTGAACGGGCGCATCCGTGCCGCTCTGACGCCCGAGCAGTACGGCCAGTTGCTCCGCCTGGCCCAGAGCATGCCGGATGCCGGCCCCGGGGTGATCCCCGGCAAGGACGGCATGACCCCGGCGGCGGCACTGGTACTGCCCGACTACGCGCTGATTTCTCCCCGCCACCTGCCGCACCTGATGAATTTCATCGGCCAATTGTCGCTCGATGCCGCACGGAGGCAGAGCCTGGAGCAATACGCCGACCAGACCGTGCGCCCCAACCTGCTCCCCTTGCTCAGGGAAGCTCAACAGCTGGAACAGGCGATCGGCCGGGCTGTACTGGACGGCGAGGGTCAGTCGGCCGTCGTCGGCCAGCTCGACCGCCTGCTGCAGCTCAAGCGTCAGGCGGCGGAAATCCATATCCGGTGCATCGCACAGGTCAGGCAGATCCTGCCGGCTGATCAATACAGCCAGCTGCTTGCCCTCGCCCGCGAAAAGCGGCCTTAAGCCGGGTTGAAACGGAAAGGCGGAGGTTTTCTGCGCACTGTGGCATCAGCCGCCGAGCAGCCAGCCTCCCAGCGCACCGAGGGCCACGACGAAAACCGGCGACACCCGACCGAAGATGAGCAGGCCGTAGGCCGCCAGCGCCAGTCCGAAATCGGCCCGGGTGTGGATGGCGCTTGACCACACCGGGTCGTAGAGCGCCGCGCCGAGCAGGCCGACCACCGCGGCGTTGATGCCACCCATCGCCCGCCGCACCGCATCCCGCTGGCGCAGGCTTTCCCAATAGGGCAGCGCGCCGGCAACGAGCAGGAAGGACGGCAGGAAGATGGCCAGCAGAAGCAGCAAGCCGCCCGTCCAGCTGCCAAGCGGCAAGGGCATGGCGGCGCCAAGGAAGGCGGCGAAGGTGAACAACGGTCCGGGAATCGCCTGCGCCGCGCCGTAACCGGCCAGGAAGGTGTCGTTATCGATCCAGCCGGGAGGCACCACGCTGGCTTGCAACAGAGGCAAAACCACGTGACCGCCGCCGAAAACCAGCGAGCCGGCCTGGTAGAACTCGGCAAAAGCGGCCAGGCCCGCTCCGCCTATCGCTGCCGCCAGCAGCGGCAGGCCAAGCAGCAACCCGGCAAAGACGAGAAGGAGCAGACCAGCTGCCCGCTTGCCGAGACCGTACTCGCCGTACTCGCCGTACTCGCCGCGCATGGCGGGTGGGAGGTGCGGCAAGGCCAGGGCCCGCCAGCCGATCAGGCCGCCCAGCCCAATTGCCAGGAGCTGGCCATGAGCGGTCGGCAGGGCCAGGACGAGCAAGGCCGCGCCGATGCCGATACCGCCCCGCAGACGGTCAGGGCAAAGGGAGCGGGCCATGCCCCAGACTGCCTGGGCGACGACGGCGACGGCGACGACCTTCAGGCCATGCAGCGCGCCGGATTGGGCCAGCCCGGACCAGTGGCCGACACCGAGCGCGAAGAGGATCAAGGCGATGGCGGAAGGCAGCGTGAACCCCAGCCAGGCGGCCAGCGCCCCCAGCCAGCCGGCGCGCCCGAGGCCGAGCGCCATGCCGACCTGACTGCTTGCCGGGCCGGGCAAGAACTGGCAAAGGGCGACAAGATCGGAGTAGTGCCGCTCATCCAGCCACTTCCGGCGGTCGACGAACTCGCTGCGGAAATAAGCCAGATGGGCCACCGGCCCACCAAAGGAGGTCAGCCCCAGACGGAAAAAGGCCAGCAGGACCTCGACGGCCGAACTCCGCTGGTCGGTGCCGGACTCCCGGCCCGCCACTAGCCGAGGACAGCCAGCCTGGCCTTGGGACCGGGCGGGTGCTTGATGAAGTACTGGCGAATGCCGCGGACGATCGCTGCAGCCAGTTTTTCCTGGTAGGCGTCATCGTTGAGGCGGGCTTCCTCTTCCGGATTGGAGATGAAAGCCGTCTCGATCAGCGCCGACGGAATGTCCGGTGCCTTGAGCACGGCAAAACCGGCCTGCTCGACCTGCGCCTTGTGCAGGGTGTTGATCGAGCCCAGCTCGCCCAGCAGGTACTTGCCCAGCTTCAGGCTGTCGTTGATCGTCGCCGTCTGCGACAGATCGAGCAGCGTGCGGGCGAGGAAGAGGTCCTTGCTGCCGATATTGACGCCGCCGATCAGGTCGGCCTGGTTTTCCTTCTGGGCCAGCAGGCGGGCCTGCGTGCTCGACGCCCCCTTCTCGGACAGCACGAAGACCGAGGAGCCCCGGGCATCGGGCTTGATCCAGGCATCGGCATGGATCGACAGAAAGAGATCGGACTGCACGCGGCGCGCCTTCTGGACGCGCATCTGCAAGGGCACGAAGAAATCGGAATCGCGCGTCAGCACGGCGCGCATGTTCGGCTCGGCGTCGATCCGCGCCTTCAGACGGCGGGCGACTTCGAGCGTGACGTTCTTTTCGTAGGTGCCGGCCTTGCCAATGGCACCCGGGTCTTCGCCGCCGTGGCCGGGGTCGAGCGTGATCGTCACCAGGCGGTCGACAATAGGCTTGCCGGATTTCTTGCTCGTGTGGACCTCGGGCGCTTCGACCGCGGCCCGGCCCGGCTCCCTGCCCGGCTGCTCGGGCTGTTTCTCGGCCATGCGGAAATCCTGCTCGTTGGGCAGCGGTTCGACCGCCTCCTTGCGCCCTTCAAGCAGCGCCATCAGCGGGTCGGGCGGATTCACCGGATAGACGTCGAGAACCAGGCGGCGACCATACTCCCCGGCCGGTTCGAGCGTGAATACCTGCGGATTGACCTTGGTCTTCAGCTCCATGACCAGGCGGACGACGCCCGGCTTGAAGCGGCCGGCACGCAACAGCTTGATATTGGGGTCATCCGCTGCCACCTTGCGGGCCAGGCTGTCGAGCACGCTGTTGAATTCGACCCCCTCGATGTCGACGACCAGACGATCCGGGTTCTCGACGGTGAAATGGGTGAATTTGAGCGGTGCGTCGTGTTCGAGTGTGACGCGGGTGTAGTCGGCGGCCGGCCAGACGCGAACGGCCACGATGGCGGGCAGCTTTGCCGCGGCACCGGCCAGCGGCGTGACGGAAAGGATCAGCGAGGCACCGGCGTAGCGGAGGAGCTGTCGGCGCCCATGACTGGGATGAGCGCGTTTAGACATGCCTGCCCTTTCGGTGAATCTGCCAGGGCTTCGAGGACACGCCCGACACCTGCATGATAAAGGCGCAGCCGCAGGTCTGCCGGCGGAACGCAGCCTTCAGCACGATCCGGCCACTCGACCAGACAGACCGAAGCGTCGTTAAAGTATTCATCAAAGCCCGCATCGAGAAACTCCTCGGGTGACTCGAAACGATAAAAATCAAAGTGATATAAGTATAAGCTCGAAATTACGTAAACTTCAACCAGCGAATAGGTCGGACTTTTGACCGGCCCCGTGTAGCCCAGTGCCCGGATCAGCGCCCGCGACAGCGTCGTTTTGCCGGCGCCCAGGTCGCCTTCCAGATAAATGACCAGCCCCGGCTGCAGCAGCGGCGCCAGCCTTTCCCCGCAGCGCTGGGTAGCGGCTTCGTCGGGCAATTCGAAAACGGCGGTAACATCGGGGCTATGCACGATCAGGACTCCACAGTGGATTATGCGGCGCTCAAGGCACAAATCCGCGCCGCCGGCCGGCAACTCGGCTTTGCCGCCATCGGTGTGGCACGGGCCGATCCGGGCGACGCGGTGGCCGGCCTGCGCGCCTGGCTGGCCGAAGGCTGCCACGGCCAGATGGATTATATGGCCCGCCACGCCGAACTGCGTGCCTACCCGGAACAACTCCACCCGGGAACCATCACCGTGATCAGCGCGGCGCTCGATTATCTGCCGCACGACCGGATCATCGACGACCCGGGGCAGGCCGCCATCTCACGCTATGCACAAGGCCGCGATTACCACAAGGTGATCCGCAGTCGCCTGCAGAAACTGGCCGATGCCGTTGCCGCGCAAATCGGGCCGTTCGGCTATCGCGTCTTCTCCGACTCGGCACCGGTCATGGAGGTCGAGTTCGCCCGCCAGGCCGGCCTGGGCTGGCGCGGCAAGCACACGCTGCTGCTGTCGAAGGAAGGCTCCTGGCGCTTTCTGGGCGAAATCTACTGCGATCTGCCACTGCCCCCCGACGAGCCGGTCGCATCGCACTGCGGCACCTGCACCGCCTGCATCGACGCCTGCCCGACCGGAGCCATCGTCGCCCCTTACAAGGTCGATGCCCGACGCTGCATCTCGTACCTGAGCATCGAACTGGACGGACCGATCCCGGTGGATCTCCGCCCCCTGCTCGGCAATCGCATATACGGCTGCGACGATTGCCAGCTGTGCTGCCCGTGGAACCGGTTCGCCCGGATCGGCGACCCGGCATTCATGCCGCGCCACAAGCTGGATTCGGCCTCCTTGCTTGAGCTTTTTGCATGGACCGAACAGCAGTTCAATGATCGCCTGGCCGGCAATCCGATTCGCCGCATCGGCCATACGCGCTGGCTGCGCAATATCGCCGTGGCACTGGGCAACGGACCGAACGACGAAGCCGTCCAGAACGCCCTGCGACAGCGGCTCGACCATCCCTCCGCCATGGTCAGGGAGCATGTCCGCTGGGCCCTGGCCCGTTTGGGCGGCGAGGCTGCGCTGCCTCAAATTTAATACTTTCGCGATATTTACAATTGACCTGCCGAATGGAATAGTTGTCGCTCCGCACGATGTCCCGCCATGACCACAACCCGCTTTCGCCAATCGCTGCTTGCTCTGACCATTGCCTGGCTCGGGATTGTCGCCTTTGCCGCCCATCTGCTGATTTCCGCCGAGGTCAGCCGGCATCAGCGCAATTTTGAAAACGCCACCCGGGAACTGAGCAACGCGCTCAAGCACAAGCTGGATACCAACGAGGCCGTGCTGGCCGGATTCGTCGCCTTTCTGCGTGCGGTCGAGGGTAACGATGTTGAATCAGCGACACGCTACGCCGCCTCGGCAACAGCCCCTTACCCCCATATCTACATGCTGGAAGTGGCGCGCCGGGTGCCGGTCGACGAGGAAAAACAATTCGAGACGGCGCTTCGCCGCGAGTGGCTGGCTGATTTCACGCTCAAAGGTTTCCCTAGCATCACCGGCAGTCCGGCTGCGCCCTCGGGCGCCAGAAAGGATACCTGGCCGATCCTCTTTCTGTATCCCTCCTTGCCGGAAGCCCAGGCGATTTATGGGGTCAGGCTGGAAACCGTTGATCATCTGGCTCACTCGCTGGCCCTGGCGCAGAGGAATGCCAAGCCGGTCGTCAGCCCGGTCTTCGAACTGTACGAAGGCGGTCGGGCCTACATCCTGCTACAGGAGGTCGAACGAACCACACACGCTGCCGGACATGCCAAGTCCAGTCTGTTCGGCAACACGATGACGGCTCTGCTGGTCATCCGCACCGACGCCCTGCTGCCAGGCCCGGCCGCCCCCGCCGGCCAGAAGGCGATGGCCTATTCGGCGCAGATGCGCAGCGCCGGCCGCTCCGACAACCTGCTGTTCAGCCACGAAGCCGAACCCGCCGGCCGCCTCGATATCTGGTTTCTGCCGCGCTTCCGGCATGAGGTCGTGATCGACAACGTTTCGCAGCCGACCGTTCTGACCTTCGAGCAACAGCTCACCTGGCATGATCTGCTGACGACCGAGTTCCTGATCATCATCGGCCTGCTCGCTTGCGCCTTCGTCACCGTACCCGCCCTGAGTCTGCGTCATTTCCGGGCTGTCGAGCGAGGTGCCCGCGAACTCGAACGCTCGGCCTATCTGGCGACACATGACCTGCTGACCGGCCTGCCCAACCGTTTCCTGTTCATCGACCGCTTCGAGCAGGCAGTTCAACAGCACATTCGCAATGGCAATTCCTTTGCGTTGCTGTTGCTCGATCTCGATCAATTCAAGGAAATCAATGACCAATACGGCCACGAGGTGGGCGATGCCGTCCTGGTCGAGAGTGCCCGCCGGATGACACGCGAAATTCGCGCCTGCGATACGGTGGCACGGCACGGCGGGGACGAGTTCGTCGTACTCCTGGCCAACACGCTGGACAGTACCGACGCCTTGGCGGTCGCCGAGAAATTACGGCAGGCCATCGCGCAGCCGATGGAAATCGCCAGCCGCCGGCTTCGCATCACGCCCAGCATCGGCGTGGCGATGTACCCGGCCGACGGCAAAACGCTCGACGATCTGCGCCGGGCCGCCGACGAAGCGATGTACCATGCCAAGAGGACCGGACGAAATGCGGTTTCCGGCTTCCGGCAAGCCGCCAGCTGACGGCAGGCAAGCCCCCTACCAGCTCGGCCCCTGCGCCCCCGGCATGAAACGGATCGGTGCCACCTCGGCCTTCTCACTGGCCTGTTTGCGATTGATCCGGGCCGTCATTTCCTCGCGCGAAGGAATCGGCAAGGCGCACATTTCACTCAGCAGGCCGCGCAGCCGCAGCAACCAGAAGTGCGTCAGTTCGGCCAAAGCGGCGTAGAAGGGCGTCGCGCAGAAGAGGGAAACGCGCCGGGCGAAGTCGGGAAACCAGTATCCGATGTGCTCGTCTATGAAATGCGCTGTCTCTTCCAGCGGACGTGACGCGGACCGCAACACCTCCCGCAAATAATGCAGTTGCAATACCAGGTGGTCGTCGAAACGGCGTCGCCAATCGGCAGCCCGCAAGCCGGCTGCAGCATAGAGTTCGCGCAGTTCGAACATCGGCGCGGCACAAGCCAGATGATCGTCGGACAACCAGACCGATTCATAAGGTGAGGCCCCCAGGCTGTTGTTCAGGTAGATTGCGGCATAGTCGGCAGCGAGCTCATCGAGGGGGGTCGGCTCGGCGAGCGCAGCAGCCATCTTGGCGTAGACCATCAACCCGGCCTCCCCGGCCGGAGCAAGCGCCAAGCCGTGCGGAAAGTCGGCGCAGCGCAGGGCGCCCAGGGTCTCGGCATCGAGTTCTCGGTCGTGCAATCGGATCAATTGCTCGAGATCATCAGCCAGCGCGGCAAACAGTTCATTGCTCATCGATTCGCCCCTTGCTGTGCGGCACGAAGCCGATGGACGGCTTAGTCAGCGCCGGATTGGCCATGTTCTTCACCTGCTTGACCACCTGATCGTGCGGCCCGATGGCCGTCGTCTTCAGCTTGCCGCTCCAGATATCCTCGACCGGCCCGATGTCGAGCACGCGCATCATGCAGGCCATCACGCAATACGGCTTGCGCCCGGCTTCGAGTTCGTCGATGCACATGTTGCACTTCTTGATCACCAGTTCCTGCGGGTCCCATTGCGGCGCACCATAGGGGCAGGCGGCTTCGCACTTGCGGCAGCCGATGCACAGCGTCGAGTCGATATCGACCACGCCGTTGTCGGCCCGCTTCCAGATCGCGCCGGTCGGGCAGGTCGGCAGGCAGGCCGGTTCGGCGCAGTGGTTGCACGCCATGTTGACCTTGTAGGCATGCACGTCCGGGAAAGTACCCCCCTCGATGTACATGACGCGGCGGAAACGCGGCCCCGGCGGCAGGCCGTTCTTGTCCTTGCAGGCGATTTCGCAGGCGCGGCAGCCGATGCAGTCCACGTTGTTGTGAATGAAGCCGAGCTGCACCGCCGGCTTGACCGGCTCGTAGGTCTGCGCAACCTTGCGCTCGATGGCGGACTTCAGTTCGGCCTTGTCGATTTTCTTGACCATTACTTGTCCCTCCGGAAGACCATGGAGCGTGACGTTGCCTGCGTATCCCAGCCGGGATGGTGGTCGAGGCGGGTTTTCCTGAAATCGACCAGGATGGTGTTGTAGGCGAAGGCACCGGCCGGGCTGGGCTGATCGAGGGTCAGGAAATCCGGGTTGCCGGCGCGGTCGGTGCCATCCTTGGCCAGATCCATCCACGCCCCTTCATACAGCACGACGACGCCCGGCATGCAGCGCTCGGTCACATAGGCCGGTACCACCACCTTGCCGCGCTCGTTCCACACTTCGACGATGTCGCCGGTCACGATGCCGCGCGCCTTGGCGTCGCGGGCGCTGATGGTGATTTCCTGCTGGTAGGTCTCGCGCAGCCACGGGATGTTGTGGAAGATCGAGTGGGTGCGCCAGCGCGGATGCGGCGTGATCATGTGGAAGGGGAATTGCTGCGCCTTCGGATGATTCAGCGACTCGAAGGGCTCGACCCACTTCGGAATGTAGGGAATCTCGTAGCCGTACTGGGTCTTGGTCCAGTCCTTCACGCTGGCCAGATAGCCGGACAGGATCTCGATCTTGCCCGACTGGGTCTCGAACGGGATGCCCTTCTCGATCTGGTCCTGGAAGGCGACGTGCGGCCGGTCCAGCTTGAACTTGTAGACCCCGTGCTTCTTGAAGTCTTCCCAGCTCATGGTGACGCCCTGATGGGCCTGCACCTTGTTCTTCCACCAATCGACCAGATAGGCCTCGTCGGTCGCGTCGTTATTGTGGAAGTAATCCCGCTGCGCCTTCGGGTTGTAGCGACGACCGAAATCCTTGACGCTCGGGTCCAGTTTCTCCAGCCGGTAGGCCAGTTCGGTAAACACCTGGAAGTCGGTCTTCGACTCCCCCAGGGGCTCGATGACCTTGGGCCGGTGGATGTAGTAATGCCCCTTGTACCAGGGCAAGGCGACGTCGTGCCGCTCGAAGTGGGTGGCGATCGGAAACAGCACATCGGCCCACAGGCCGGATGGCGTGATGGTTGAGTCCATGCAGACGACCAGTTCCAGCTTCTTGATCGCGGCGATTTCCTTGTTGATGTTGGTCAGCTGGTTGAACCAGTCCGAGCCGTGCCAGAAGATGGCCTTGATGTTCGGAATCTTGCCGTCCAGCTCGTCCTGGCGCGGCCAGCAGCCGACCTCTTCGCGCTTGACGTTGGGGTAGTTGAGCACGCAGTGTGCCCAGCGGTCCGACTTGATCGAGGCATACCAGACGTTGGCGTACTGGTCGTAGGGATAGGCCACCGATTCGGCATGCCAGCCCTTGCCCACACCTTCGGCACAACCGCCTAGCACGCCAATGTTGCCGGTCATTGCCTGCAACGCTGCGGCCATGCGGTTGTACTGTTCGCCATAGCTGGCGCGTCCTGGAGCCCAGCTCGCCTTGAGTGCGGCGGGCTTGGTCTTGGCATACATCTCGGCAAGCTTTTTGATGTCGGCGGCCGGTACACCGCAGATCTTCTCCGCCCATTCGGGCGTTTTCGGCGTGTTGTCGTACTTGCCGAGGATGTAGTCCTTGAAGTTTTCCTTGTCCTTGAACTGGCTGGGCATCGTGCCGGCATCCATGCCCTGCACGAATTTGTCGATGAACTTCTGGTCCTGCCAGTTATTGACGAAGATGTGGTGCGCCATGCCGGCCATCATCGCGGCGTCGGTATTCGGCTTGATCGGAATCCACCAGGCGTCGTAGCTGGCCGCCGAATCGGTGTATTGGGGATCGACCACGACGAACTTGCAGCCGCGCTGCTTGGCCAGCCGCATGTAGTAGAAGGTGTTGCCGCCGTGGAAGGTATAGGCCGGGTTCCAGCCCCACATGATGATCAGCTTGGAATGGGCGAAGGTGTCGTCCTCGTTGCCATCCTGGATGGTGCCGAAGGTCATGCGCGAGCTGAAGGTCGTGCCCTGGTAGCTCGGCACCGACCACGAATTGGTGCGGCAGCCGAACATGCCGAGAAAGCGCGCGAGCAGGCCTTCGATCTGGTCGGATTTGTGCAGCACGCCGTAGGAGGTGCCGGCATAGGCCTGATCGAGAATCGCCGTCGGGCCGTACTTCTGTTTCAGTTCGACCATCTTCTGGGCGACGTAATCGAGCGCCTCGTCCCACGACACGCGCTTGAACTTGCCCTCGCCGCGCTCGCCCACCCGCATCATCGGATAAAGCAGGCGCTCCGGCGAATACAGGCGCGAACGGTAGGAGCGGCCGCGCAGGCAGGCGCGCAATTGCGGCATCTGCTCGGTGTCGAGGCCGAACTTGCCACCTTCCTGGTAGCGACCGTCGTCGGTCGACAGGCGGACGATGACATCCCCCTTCTTGTGCGCGACCAGCATGTGGCGCGAGCCGCAGTTGTGGTCGCAGGAAGTGACGACGGTGGTCAGCTGGTCATCCTTCGGATACGGCTCGTAGGCAAAAGCCTGGGCCTGCTGCTCGCCCGTGCCCAGTTCGACCAGCCCGGAGGTGGTGGCGACCGCTGCACCGGCGCCGACGGTCTTCAGGAAGTTGCGCCGATTCGGGTTGAGCAGATCGAGCCAGTTACGTTTCTTGTCCATGGTCGGTCCTGGTTATTTCTTGTTGGCTGACGGCGGCAGCTGGAAGCGCGCCTCGGATTCGGTCGGGCGGCCCTTGGCCCAGTCCGGCACGTCCGGACTCATGCCTTCCCAGGCGTGGCGCGGGTAGGGATAGCTGATGCGGTACCAGGAACGACCGCCATGGCAGCCGTAGCAGACATCGGCGTTCTTCTGGCCGGCCGCTTCGATGGCTTCGGCCTTCAGATAGGTCACCTGATGGCGGTTGGTGCGGATCGCCGCATGGCAGGTCAGGCAGGAGTTGCCGAACATTTCCTTGCTCTCATGCCAGGGCGACGGCAGTCCCATGACCCCGATGTTCATCTGGCCATGACATTTGAGACAGGTGGTCTCGACATTGACCTGCTTGCGCAAGGTGAAATCCTGCGTCGACTGCGGTGCCGAGGTCGCCGAAGAACCCGGTGCTTCCTCGCGCGGATCGTTGCCCTGGTGGCAGGTCGTGCAGTTCAGGTTCATCAGTTCCTTGGCCAGCGGCGTGCTCAGATGACGGCGATGGAAAGTGTCCTGCTCGCCCTGATAGGTGCTCAGGCGCTGATACCAGGCCTTGCTGGTCGCTGCCTTGACGCCGGCCGGCGAGGTCTCGCGCACTTTGTCTTCCAGCACCTCGCGGTGGCAGGCCAGACATTGGGCGTCGGTCGCCGACTCGATGGCCGGCTTGAAATGGATGGGGTCGTAGGTGGCACGCAGATGATCGTTGGCCGCTCCGCCGGCCGGCAGGGCCGCGGAATGCGCCGGATGGGCGACCTGTTGCCGCACGTTCCAGCCGAGCAATGCGCCGGCGAGCGAAACGCCGGCCACGAGCGCCAGGATGACGATGCCGGTTTTCGGGCTTTCCATGCTCAATCTCTCTTGTTTTCGGTTTTATGCAGGCCACGGATATCGTAGCGACCGGGCATGTTCGCCCGGTTGAACGGGGTGTACCAGGCGCCCTGATCCTTCAGGAAACCGACACCGCTTTGCGGCTCGCCGATGCCGCGCAAGGCCTTGGCCTGCCACGCCTCGTTCTGTTCGAAACGGACGATGACGGGCGCCCCCGCCGGACGTTCGAAGGGGCGCAAGCCGGCCACGAAGCCCTCGTTACCCCATGCTGCGGTGCACGTGGCAAAAAGGGCAAAAACCAGAGCGCCCTGCACGCGATTCATTTTCTTGTTTTTCATGGCACGCCTTCCAAAAAAATGGGGCAAGACGAAATCTTGCCCCATTTCGCGGGCAAGTGGATTACTTCTTCTTGCCTTCCATACCGGACATGCCACCCATGCCCGACATACCCTTTTGGCCTTCCATGCCGGACATACCGGACATGCCCTTCTGGCCTTCCATACCCGACATGCCGCTCATGCCCTTCTGACCCTCCATGCCGGACATGCCCGACATACCGGACATACCTTCCTGCTTCTGGGTCTTCTTGGCCTTCTTGCCTTCCATGCCGGACATGCCTTCCATACCGGACATACCACCCATACCCGACATACCGGACATGCCCTTCTGGCCTTCCATGCCCGACATGCCGGACATCCCCTTCTGTTCGGCAAAGGCGGAGGTGGCGGCGATTGTGCAACCTCTTTTCTGTAAATTTCCGGATTGGTGGTCATGACATTCGGG
>OFCW01000126.1_pt1 | contig 30592 bp, 25 predicted proteins | sample 1520951 | NCBI WGS metagenome assembly OFCW01 (sample SAMEA4349680, study PRJEB24078) | microbial mat metagenome | biome: Terrestrial Biome; feature: Habitat; material: Microbial Mat | place: India | collected 2012-06-12 | depth 10 m | reverse complement strand
CTGCATCCCTTCTCGTCCAAACGCGACCCCTGCGACAGTTCATAACAGGCTCTAGCGACGCCGGACGGCGGCTGCGTCCGGGCAGGCGTGGATCGGGGTGATGAAGGAATCCTTTACACTCCGTTGTTTGATCGAAATGCCTGTCGCCGATCCGCGCCGCCTGCGAATCATCAAATCGTCTGATCCATCTCCGCCGGCGGGCAGCTGTCGAGACGCTGCCGCACCATGCAGCCGGCGCCGCGACACGCCGCTGCGGATCTTCCGATGGGAGTCGCCGACTGGTTGCCAGGAATGAACGTGTGGAGCGAATGTGTTGAATATGTACGGTTCAACACTGTTGCCAGCGATTTCATCGTGTGCCGCGACTGCAGTGGAATCGCTCCCTGCGGCTGCGCAAAACCAGGGAGTGCAGGCGAAGCGAAGGCGAACCATATGAAGCCAAATGGCACGAGCGTTCGTGGACGGATAGCGACAAATTGGATTTCATTGTTTGTTGCCATATATCCCCATGATCTACCATCCGATCATCGCGGCCTTTCGGCGCGAGAGTTAATAAATAAACAAGAGGAAACATACAAGAAGGGGGAGATCCATCATGTTTTCATCACTGCGTAATCGGCTGATTGCGATTTGCGTCTCGATTGCCGTGCTTGCCATGCTGGCGATCACGCTCGCCAATTTTTTGACGACCCGTTCACAGACCACCGATTCTCTCAATGTCCAGATGCAGCAGCTGTCGCAAAGCCACGCCGCTGCCATTGGCGAATGGGTGCGCAGCAAGCGCTCGGTGACAGCGTCGCTGAAAGCGGCGGCATCCGTTCCCGATCCGCTGCCCTTCGTCAAGGCGGCGCAATCGGCCGGTTCATTTGACGATGCCTATATCGGCTATCCGGACAAGAAGATGATCGCGCCGCATGAGATGCCCGCCGGTTATGACCCGACGGTGCGCCCATGGTATACCAAGGCGATCAGCGCGGCCGGCCCGATTCTGACCGAGCCTTACATCGATGCCACCACGGGCAAGCTGGTCGTGACCTTCGCCGAGCCGGTCGGCAGCAAGGATGCGGTAACCGCGGTCGTCGGCGCCGACGTGATGCTCGACACTGTCGTGCGCACCGTCGTTGCGATCAAACCGACTCCGAGCAGCTATGCCTTCCTCGTCAACAGTGAAGGCGTGATCATCGCCCATCCGGACCAGAAGCTGACGCTCAAGCCGATTGCGCAATTCGATCAGTCGCTGTCGATTCAGAAGATTGCCGAGACCGAAGCATCCAAGCGCACCGCCGATGTCGAGATCGCCGGCCGCAGCGGCATGCTCACCGCCATCAGGATCGACGGTACCGACTGGCGGCTCGTCATCGTGCTCGACCGCGCGGAAGCCACGCAGGCATTGTCGACGATGCTCATGTCCTCGCTCGTGATCGCGCTGATCGTCACGGTGCTGGCGGGATTTGCGCTGAGCATGCTGATCGCCAAGGCGCTCGGCAAGATGCGCCTGGTGCGCGATGCGCTGGAAGACATCGCATCCGGCGAAGGCGACCTCACGCGCCGCCTGGATGCGGACGGCCGCGACGAGCTGGCGCAGATCGCCGCCGCCTTCAATCATTTCGTCGACAAGATCTCTTCCGTACTGCTCTCCATCCGAGGCACAAGCGAAACCGTGCGCACCGCATCGGCCGAAATCGCGGCCGGCAATGCCGACCTGTCTTCCCGCACCGAACAACAGGCCAGCTCGCTGGAGGAAACCGCGTCCTCGATGGAAGAACTGACCTCGACCGTCAAGCAGAATGCCGACAATGCGCGCCAGGCCAACCAGCTGGCGATATCGGCTTCGTCGGTCGCCGCCAAGGGCGGTGAAGTGGTGGCGCACGTGGTCGAGACGATGGGTTCGATCAAGCAGAGTTCGGGCAAGATCGCCGACATCATCGGCGTGATCGACGGCATCGCCTTCCAGACCAACATCCTGGCATTGAACGCGGCGGTGGAAGCGGCGCGCGCCGGCGAGCAAGGCCGGGGCTTCGCCGTGGTCGCTGCCGAAGTGCGCAACCTCGCGCAGCGCTCTGCCGCAGCGGCCAAGGAGATCAAGGCGCTGATCGTCGACTCGGTGGAAAAGGTCGATAACGGCAGCAAGCTGGTGGACGAAGCCGGCAGCACGATGAACGAAATAGTGCAATCGATCCGGCACGTGGCCGACATCATGAGCGAAATCACGGCCGCCAGCCAGGAACAAAGCTCCGGCATCGAGGAAATCAACCGGGCGATCACGCACATGGATGAAATGACGCAACAAAACTCGGCCTTGGTCGAGGAATCGGCTGCGGCGGCGGAAAACCTGAAGCAGATGGCCGAGGACCTGGCCGAAGCGGTAGCCGGATTCAAGCTGGCGGCACACGCAGCTGCCGCACAGCGCGCGCAACCGGGCCCGGCCTTGCCGACTGCCGCAAAGGCAACCGCAACCTCCGCGGCACATGCACCGCGCATTGCGCCGGCCAGGCCGGTCAAAGCCGCTCATGCCGGCGACGACTGGGAAGAGTTCTAAAAACCGAAGCAACAAAGGGCGGCATGAGCAGCCCTTTGTTCTGTCCCTTTGTTCTGTCCCTTTGTTCTTTGTTGTTTATACGCCCGGAGTAGACCAGGCGGTAAGTGGCGTGCTTCTGGTTCCAGGCCGTCAATGCGTCGCTATCGCGAACCCCAATCTTCCCCTCCCCCCGCACATCAAATCGTCTGATCCATCTCCGCCGACGGACAGCTGTCGAGATGCTGCCGCACCACGCGCGCCGGCACGCCGGCCACCGTGCAGTGCGGCGGCACCGGCCTGAGCACGACGCTGCCGGCGGCGACCTTGCTCATCGTGCCGACCTCGATATTGCCCAGTATCTTGGCGCCGGCGCCGATCATCACGCCGCTGCGGATCTTCGGATGGCGGTCGCCGTGTTCCTTGCCGGTGCCGCCCAGGGTGACGTTCTGCAGCAGCGACACGTTGTCCTCGATGACCGTGGTCTCGCCGATCACGATGCCGGTGCCGTGGTCGAACATGACGCCGGCGCCGATGCGCGCGGCCGGGTGGATGTCGACCGCGAACACGACCGATGCCTGGTTGGCCAGCGCGAAGGCGAGTTCGCTGCGCCCTTCGCGCCACAGCGCATGGGTCGCGCGGTAGGTCTGCAGCGCATGGAAACCCTTCAGGTTCAGCAGCACGTGCAGATGGTGCGGGCAGGCCGGGTCGCGCTCCTTGACCGCGGCCAGGTCGGCTGCCGCCTGTGCCAGCGCGGCCGCGTCCTGCTCGAATATCTGCTTGAGCAGCGCGAACAGCGACGGCTGCGGCAAATCGCCGCAGGCCAGACGCTGCGCCAGCACCGCCGCCAAGGCCGGCGCCAGCCCGTCATGCCGCAGCACCTGCTGCCGCAGCCTCGGCTGCAGCAAGGGTTCGCGCCGGGAAACATCCTCCGCGGCGGCCCGCAGGCCCTGCCACAGCAGCGCGACGTCGCCGGGCTGATCCTGCTCCCCGGAAGCGGCGGCAATGCGCAGCACCCGCTCCCTTGGCGCGGCCTCTACGGACGGCAATTTTTCTTTGCGTGCTGCAATGCCTTGCTCTATTCTGCTCATGACTGCCCTCCATTGGCGCAGTGAAAAAAAATGGCTGCAGGTCGTTCAACGCTGCAGCCATCGGAATCTGTCGAAAAACGCATGCGCTAGTCGGCCAGCCCCTCCGGCTGTCCGCGGCAACATGCGCAAATAATCGGTACGGAAACAAGAGGACGCTTCATCGGTCCAAAAATCCTGCCTATCGATAGAACGAACTTATTTAAGCACATTTCAGCGATCCGGGTGCGCCCGGCCACACACCATGACCACCATCGGCCTGATTGCGGATACCCATGGCCTGCTGCGCCCGGAAGCGCGCGTGGCGCTGCGCGGCGTGGAGCGGATCATCCATGCCGGCGACATCTGCAATGCCGACGTGCTCGACGCGCTGGGACAGATCGCGCCGGTGACCGCCGTGCGCGGCAACAACGACCGCGGCAGCTGGGCGCAGGAGGTGCCGGAACGGGAGCTGATCGAGATCGACGGCGTGAAGCTGTATGTGCTGCACGACCTGCACGAGCTGGATATCGACCCGAAGGCGCTGGGCGTGCAGGCGGTGATCTCCGGGCATTCGCACCGGCCGCTGTCGAGGATGGAAAACGGCGTGCTGTACGTGAACCCCGGCAGCGCCGGGCCCAGGCGCTTTCGCCTGCCGGTTTCGCTGGGGTTTCTGGAAATCGGCGGCGGGAAGGTGAAGGCGCGCCTGCAGACGCTGGAGGTGGATTGAGCGGGGACCGGTACTCCCCTCCCCCGCCCGCGGGAGAGGAGCATCTCTGCGGGCAGAAACCGCCATGTCCGATTTTGTCCGCTTCTTGTCTTGGCCATGCATTTCGGGCCGCGCCCGCGCTGCGTAACATCATCTGCAAGTCGAGCCCGAGCTCGACATCCAGCGGCAAAGGAGCAGATGATGTTAAGCGTAGGCATACTGGTGTTCGACGACGTCGAAATCCTCGATTTCTCCGGCCCCTATGAGGTGTTCTCGACCGCGGCGCGCGTGCATGCGCGCACTGTGCAGGCGCAGACACTGTTTCGCTGCCACCTGGTCGCGGAAGAAATGCGGCCGGTGCGCGCGCGCGGCGGCATGAAGGTGCTGCCGGATTGCGTGCTGCCGCCGGCGCGAGACATCGATGTGCTGATCGTGCCGGGCGGCGACGTCGCGCAGGTGCTGGAGCGCCCGCGCGTGATCGACTGGATCCGCGCGCAGCAGCCGCGCCTGACCGCGTCGGTCTGCACCGGCGCCTTCCTGCTGGCCGAGGCCGGCCTGCCCGACGGCCTGCCGGTGACCACGCACTGGGAAGACCAGGCCGAGCTGCAGGCGCGCTACCCGGCGCTCGACGTGCGGCAGGACGTGCCGTGGATCGACTGCGGTAAAGTAGTGACCTCCGGCGGCATCTCGGCCGGCATCGACATGAGCCTGCACCTGGTCGAACGGCTCGCAGGCACGCAGCTGGCGCAAGCCACGGCAAGACAAATGGAATACAGGTGGAATGCACATGGAACAAGTCACGCCCCCCGCGCAGCCGATCCCGGTCTATTTCGTGCTGCGTGAAAACACCTTCACGCTCGACCTGGTCGGGCCGGCGGAAATCCTTCGCACGGCGAACCGGTTCGCGGAAAAGGAAGGCAAGCCGCCGCTGTTCCGGATGCACTACGTCAGCGCCGAATCGCAGATCGGCACCTCGATCGGGCTGCACCTGACGGGCTTCACCGCCTTGCCGGACCATTTGCCGGACAACGCGATCGTGATGCTCATCGCGTGCGCCGGCAGCGACGACGATTTCAGCAGCGACGCCGCGCAGGAGACCGTCGCATGGCTGCGGCGGCATGTCCGGCCGAACCACCGGGTGCTGTGCATCTGCACCGGCGCCATCCTTGCCGGCACCGCCGGCCTGCTCGACGGCCGGCAGTGCACCACCCACCACACGAGCTGCGACCGCCTGCAGGAACTGGCGCCGCGCGCCCATGTGCTGAAGAACCGGATCTTCGTCGAGGACGGCCCGGTCTACACCAGCGCGGGAGCGACCACCGGCATCGACCTGACGCTGCATGTGGTGGCGCAGATCGCCGGATATCAGTGCAGCACCGCAGTTGCCAGCCACATGGTGATCTACATGCGGCGCTCCGGCAAGGATCCGCAATTGTCGCCGTGGCTGGCCTTCCGCAACCATCTGCATCCGGCCATCCACCGCGTGCAGGATGCGATCACCAGTCATCCGTCCAGGGACTGGAGCGTCGGGCAGCTGGCGCAGATCGCCTGCACCAGCGAACGCCACCTGGCCCGGCTGTTCCGCGAGCATGCCGGCACCGGCGTGACGGATTACATCCAGCGCATCCGCCTGGCGCTGGCGCGCGACCTGCTGGCGCAGTCGCAGTTCGACATGGAGCGCGTGGCGGAAAAGGCGGGGTTCAACTCGTCGCGCCAGCTGCGGCGGGTGTGGAACAAGTTCGAGGTGGCGCCGCCCAGCCGCTATCGCGCGGACATGGCAGCGTAACTCATTCCGCCGGCGCCGCGCCGACGTATCAGCAGCGCGGCGTGGCGCGCCGGATGATCGCCGCGCAGTCGGCGCCGCGCGGCAGATTGCCGTACAGCAGGCCGCTGCTTTCCCCGGACAGGCGCGAGGCGCAGAAGGCGTCGGCCACGGCGGCGTCGCCATGGCGCACCAGCAGCGCGCCCTGCAGCGCCAGCGCCATCTTTTCCACCACGCCGCGCGCGCGGTATTCCATCTCGGACAGGTCGGCAAACTCCCGGCCCAGTTGCGCAATGTAGCGGTCGAGATGGCGGTTGGCGCCCGCCGCCAGCCGCACCTCGGCCATGAAGGCTTCCAGCGAGCCCGGCTCGCGCTGCATGGCGCGCAGCATGTCGAGGCATTGCACGTTGCCGCTGCCTTCCCAGATCGCGTTGACCGGCGATTCGCGGAACAGGCGCGGCATGATGCAATCCTCCATCACGCCGCTGCCGCCGATGCATTCCATCGCCTCGTATGCATGGCCCGGGGTGCGCTTGCAGATCCAGTACTTGCCGACGGCGGTGCCGATGCGCATCAGCAGCCTTTCCGCCGGGTCCTGCTCGCTGGCATCGAGCGCGCGGCCGATGCGCATCGTCAGCGCCAGCGCCGCCTCGTTTTCGATGACCAGGTCCGCCAGCACGTTCTGCATCAGCGGCTGCTGCGCCAGCAACTTGCCGAAGGCAGAACGCTGCGCGCAATGATGCAGCGCCTGCACCGCCGCCTGGCGCATGCCCGAGGCCGAACCGATCATGCAGTCGAAGCGGGTCATCGACACCATCTTCAGGATGGTCGCCACGCCGCGCCCTTCCTCGCCGATCATCCAGGCATAGGCGCCGCGCAGCTCGGTTTCCGACGACGCATTGGCGACATTGCCCATCTTGTTTTTCAGGCGCTGGATCTGCAGCGGATTCTTGCTGCCGTCCGGCCGCCAGCGCGGCAGCAGGAAACAGGACAGGCCGCCGCCGGCCTGTGCCAGCACCAGGAAGGCGTCGCACATCGGCGCGGACACGAAGTACTTGTGGCCGACCAGCTCGTAGGGCTGGCCGGGGCCGCCGCTGCCGAGCGGATAGGCGCGCGTGGTGTTGGCGCGCACGTCCGAGCCGCCCTGCTTTTCCGTCATCGCCATGCCGATGGTGATGCCCTCCTTCTGTTCGACCGGGACATTGCGGTAATCGTAATGGCGCGCCAGGATCTTCGGCTCCCATTGCGCGGCGACGTCCGGCTGCAGGCGCAGCGACGGGATGACGGCGGAGGTCATGGTGATCGGGCAGCCGTGCGCGGCTTCGACCTGGCTTTGCATGTAGTACTTGGCGGCGCGCGCCACATGGGCGCCGTCCTTGGGATCGGTCCAGTGCGAGGCATGCAGGCCGTGCTCGATCGAGATCTGCATCAGGCGGTGATAGGCGGGGTGGAAGCGCACTTCGTCGATGCGGCGGCCGTAGTTGTCATGGGTGTGCAGCACCGGCTTGTTTTCGTTGGCCTGGAATCCCAGCTCGATCATCTCGCGCGAACCGGCCAGCGCGCCGAATGCCCGCAGGTCGTCCTCGGCCCAGGCGGCGCCTTCCCTGGCGACCGCCTCGCGCAGCGCCTGGTCTTCCAGGTACATGTTGTAGTCCTGCAGCGGCTGCGGCTGGTTTTCCACGCGGTGGGTTTCCGCGAGATAGCGGCTTTCATGTTGCATGTCAGGCATCGTCGTCTCCATGGCAAAGTGGCCGCCGACTCGACTGACAGGGCCAGGGCGGCGCGCGGTTTCAAGCTCGGCTTCAATAGTGTGAATCATGATTCACTTTATTGAAACGCAGTTAATCACGCCCGCCCGCGGCTGTCAAGCGGTTGCTTGCCGGCCTTTGCGCGCGTCGGGTACACTGCGACGCAAATTCGAACAAGGACTCCCTCACATGGCTTACCGGCCCACCGAAAAGACCGAGGCCCGCAAGGCGGCGCTGCGGCAGCGCATCCTCGACGCCGGCACCTTGCTTGTCTCCACGGGCGGCTTTGGCGCGGTGACGATCGGCGCGGTGGCGCAGCAGGCGGGCATCGCCACCGGCGCGGTGTACAAGCACTTCGAATCGAAGGCGCAGCTGTGCGCGGAGATTTTCAGGCGCGCCACGGAAAGGGAAGTGGCCGTGGTGCGGGACACGGCGCTGGCGGCAGGCGCGCCGCCGCAGCGGCTGCTCGCTGCGATCGAAACCTTCGCGGCGCGCGCCATCCGCAACCGGCGCCTGGCTTACGCATTGATCGCCGAACCGGTGGATGCGCTGGTGGACGCCGAGCGCCTGCGCTACCGGCATGCCTACGCGGAGATCTTCCGGCAGCTGGTGGAGGAAGGCATCCGTGCCGGGCATTTCCCGCCGCAACTGGCGTCGGTCTCGGCGGCGGCGCTGGTGGGCGTGATCGCGGAAGCCCTGGTGGGCCCGCTGACCTGGCAGAACGGCGCCGCACCCGCCGTCGAAAAAACCGAGCTGATCCGCTCGATCCAGACGTTCTGCCTGCGCGCGGTGGCGCTGGCGGATCCCGGCGCGGCCGAAACTTAGTACGACTGCATCCCCGCCTGCGCGCCGCCGTGGACATCGGTGCGGCCCACCATGCTGAGCGCCACGGCTTCGGCCACCTTGATGCCGTCCACCGCCGCCGACAGGATGCCGCCCGCATAGCCGGCGCCTTCGCCGGCGGGGAACAGCCCCTTGGTATTGAGGCTCTGGAAGTTGTCCAGCCGCTTGATGCGCACCGGGGACGAGGTGCGGGTTTCCACTCCGGTCAGCACGGCGTCGCGCATCGCATAGCCCTTGATCTGGCGGTCGAACGCCGGCAACGCTTCGCGCATCGCCTCGATTGCATAATCGGGCAGCGACGGCGCCAGATCGGTGAGATGCACGCCCGGCTTGTAGGAAGGGAGCACCGAGCCGAAATCCCGCGAGGGCCGGCCGGCCAGGAAGTCGCCCACCAGTTGCCCGGGCGCGTCGTAGTTGCTGCCACCCATCACGTAGGCGCGCGACTCCAGCTCGCGCTGGAAATCGATGCCGGCCAGCGGATGCCTGTCTCCGCCAAAATCCCTGGGATCGATGCCGACCACGAAGCCGCTGTTGGCGTTGCGCTCGTTGCGCGAATACTGGCTCATGCCGTTGGTGACCACGCGCTCCCGCTCGGAGGTCGCGGCCACCACGGTGCCGCCGGGGCACATGCAGAAGCTGTAGACCGTGCGGCCGTTTTTGCAGTGATGCACCAGCTTGTAGTCGGCCGCGCCCAACAGCGGATGGCCGGCGAATTTGCCGAAGCGCGCACGGTCGATCAGCGACTGCGGATGCTCGATGCGAAAACCGATCGAGAACGGTTTCGCTTCGATGTAGACGCCGCGCTCGTACAGCATCTGGAAGGTGTCGCGCGCGCTGTGGCCGACCGCCAGCACCACATGGTCGGCCGCGATCCGCTCGCCGTTTTCCAGCACCACGCCGCGCATCCGGCCGTCGTCGATGTCGAGGTCGGTCACCTTGCTCTGGAAGCGGAATTCGCCGCCGAGCGATTCGATGGTGGCGCGCATCGCCTCCACCATTTTCACCAGCCGGAAGGTGCCGATGTGCGGCTTGCTCACGTACAGGATCTCTTCCGGCGCGTAATGCTTCACGAATTCGGTCAGCACCTTGCGGCCGTAATGCTTGGGATCCTTGATCCCGCTGTGCAGTTTGCCGTCGGAAAAGGTGCCGGCGCCGCCTTCGCCGAACTGCACGTTCGATTCCGGATTGAGATCGCGTTTGCGCCACAGGCCCCAGGTATCCCTGGTGCGCTCGCGCACCACCTTGCCGCGTTCCAGGATGAGCGGCCTGAACCCCATCTGCGCCAGGATCAGCGCGGCGAAGATGCCGCACGGGCCGAAGCCGATGATCACCGGGCGCTTTTCAATGCGCTCCGGCGCCTGCGCGACGAACTTGTAGCGCATGTCCGGGGTGATCCCGACATGCGGCACGCCCTGCATGCGCGCCAGCACCGCCGCTTCGTCCTTCACCTCGACGTCGAGCGTGTAGACCAGCATGATCGCGCTCTTGCGGCGCGCGTCGTAGCCGCGCCTGAACACGGTGTAGCCGAGCAGGTCGTCGGCGCGGATTTTCAGGCGCGCGACGATGGCGGCAGGCAGGTCGGCTTCGGGGTGGTCGAGGGGAAGCTGTACGTCGGTCAGTCGCAGCATGCGAGTATGGGGCAAGTCCGGTGGGAAGGGCGCTATTTTACCCCACCGGGACTTGGCGGCCGGCAGCACGTCGCGCCTCGCAACGAGGCTCTACACTCTAAACGTACGGCCCGCGTCCGGGCCGTACGGTGACGAGACGGCAAGTTAAGCGCTCCGGTACTGGTCGCGCAGGCTGCGCACCTGGTCATGGTTCTTCAGCACGCCCTGATACTGGCGCTCCACGACGGCGCGCACGTCCGGCGGCAGGCTCTTTTCCAGCGCATTGCGATAGCGCGCCACCGCCACATCCTCGCCGCGCTCGCATTCCTTGAGCACCGTCTTGGTGTCATGTCCGGCGATGGCCGACCTGACGTCGACCCAGCGCCGGTGCAGCGCGCCGCCCAGGCTGCCGCTGCGCTCCGGGTCGCCGCCGTAGGCGCGCACCAGATCCTGCAATTCCAGCGCGGCGGCTGCGCAAGTGTGCGCCCGGTTGGACAGAAACGACTTGAGCGTGGTGTCGCTCACGTCGCGGGAGCAGGTCAGGAAGCCCTCCTCGCCGTCCTTGCAGGTTTCGATCAGGTCGTTCAGGGTGGAGATCACGTCATCGTTGTCCATGGCAGCTCCATCGGCATGTGCATGCCCTTATTTATCCGTGCCGCTCTTGCCGGACGACGAGGCGGACGAGCCCTTGGTGCCGGAGGCGCCGGTAGCGGCGGCGCTGCCGGTCTTGGCCTGGCGGGCCATCTGCCAATGCTCGTTAATCTTTGGCATCAGGTTCGACGCCAGCTGCTTCAGGTCGTTGTCCTTGGCCTGCTTCTCTATCCTGGACAACAGCGCATGCACCTGCCGGTGGTCGGCCACGCCGCCTTGCCTCATATAGGTCTTGTCGAACTTGTCGCCGGACAGCGCGCTCAGCTTGTCGATTTCCGCCTTGTGCTTCGCATCCAGGTTGTCGGGCAGCGAGACGCCCTTGGCTTGCGCCAGGTCTTGCAACTGTTTGGTGGCCTGGGTATGGTCGTCGACCATTTTCTGCGCAAAATTGCGCACCTGCTCGTCCTTGCTCTTGTTTAACGCGATCTTCGCCGCCTCGACTTCGGCCATGTTGGCTATCGCCAGTTGCTTCATCATCGCCTGGTCGGATGCGCCGAGCTTGTCCGCGCTGCTGCCGGCCTTGGCAGAACTGCCGCTGTCCGCCGAGCGGGCGCTGCCGCTCGCGTTCTCGCTGGTGGATGGTTGCGAGGATGGTTGCGCGTAGGCGGAGCCGGCGCCGAACATGATCGCCAGCATCGCAATTCCGAACGTGTGCATCAGATGTTTATGCTGTGCCATTTTTGGTCTCCTTGGAAAAAGGGAATAGCCCTCGCCAGCCGATCGCATCGGACGGGTTGGGCGCGCTGACAGGAAGGCAATGTGCATGCCAGGCGCCGGCGGGCGAGCGGCGATTCGCGGCGGGAGCAAGGTCTGGGAGGAGCGGGCGGACTGGGCGCGCAGTGGCGCCGAAATTGAAGAGACTACAGAGCAGCTGAAAAAATTACAGCAGTAAAAACACCGCGCATGGCCGCCCATCTATGGCAACTATGCGGCAACTATGCGGCAACTATGCGGCAACTATGCGGCAACTATGCGGCAAAACAATAGTGCCGAGGCAACTCCGGCGCAAACTCCGGCGCGGCTTGTCCGCGCCCAGCCAAAAAAAATGCCAAAGCAAAATGACTTTGCTTTGGCAAATGCCCGTCGGGTCGCTCCGACAGGCGCCCATGAAAGAGTGGCGCTACCGATCGCATCCATGCGAATTGCGTGCCACCCCGGGGCGCGGGTTTGCGAAGCAGGCGCTGCGCAGCGACGCGCTCCCCTTTTCCATGCGCGCTGCCCCGCAAACCGGAATGAGTCAGATTGCTACGGCCGATGCCGCTTCTCGCACTTGACCTCCAGCGTGTCCAGCACCTTGCCGTCCGGGTCGACCGTCTCCAGCAGCACGTCGAAGCCCCACAGCCGCGCCACGTGCTTGAGCACTTCCTCGGCCTGGTTGTTCAGCGGCCGGCGCAGGTACTGGTTGTGGCGCAGCGTCAGCGACCGGTGGCCGTGGGTATCCACCGACCACACCTGGATGTTCGGCTCGCGGTTGTGCAGGTTGTACTGCGCCGCGAGCTGCTCGCGGATGTAGCGGTAGCCTTCCTCGTCGTGGATGGCCGACACCGTCAGCCGGTCCTTCTTGTCGTCGTCCAGGATCGAGAAGAAGTGGAAATCGCGGATCAGTTTGGGCGACAGGTATTGCGCGATGAAGCTCTCGTCCTTGAAGTTGCGCATCGCAAAGTCGAGCGTCTTCTTCCAGTCGGACCCGGCGATGTCCGGGAACCAGCGGCGGTCCTCCTCGGTCGGGTCCTCGCAGATGCGGCGGATGTCGCGGAACATCGCAAAGCCGAGCGCATACGGATTGATGCCGTTGTAATACTTGCTGGTCACCGGCGGCTGGTACACCACGTTGGTGTGGCTCTGCAGGAACTCCATCATGAAGCCGTCGCCGACCACGCCTTCGTCGTACAGCTGATTGAGGATCGTGTAGTGCCAGAACGTGGCCCAGCCCTCGTTCATCACCTGGGTCTGGCGCTGCGGATAGAAGTACTGCGAAATCTTGCGCACGATGCGCACCACCTCGCGCTGCCACGGCTCCAGCAGCGGCGCGTACTTCTCGATGAAGTACAGCAGGTTTTCCTGCGGCTCGGGCGGAAAGCGGGTGGGCGCGGCCTCGGCCACCACCACTTCCTTTTTCGGCAGCGTGCGCCACAGATCGTTGACCTGCGACTGCAGATAGCGCTCGCGCTCTTCCTGCCGCTCGCGCTCCTTGGCCATCGACAGCCTGGCCGGCCGCTTGTAGCGGTCCACGCCGTGGTTTTGCAGCGCATGGCAGGAGTCGAGCAGTTCTTCCACCGCGTCGATGCCGTAACGCTGCTCGCAGTCGGCGATGTACTTCTTGGCGAACACCATGTAGTCGACGATCGCTTCGGCGTCGGTCCAGGTGCGGAACAGGTAGTTGCCCTTGAAGAAGGAGTTGTGGCCGTAGGAGGCGTGCGCGATCACCAGCGCCTGCATGGTCAGCGTATTCTCTTCCATCAGGTAGGCGATGCACGGGCTGGAATTGATCACGATCTCGTACGCCAGCCCCATGTGGCCGCGCTTGTAGCTCTTCTCGGTGGCGAGGAAGTGCTTGCCGAACGACCAGTGCGAATACGTGACCGGCATGCCGACCGACGCATACGCATCCATCATCTGCTCGGCGGTGATGACTTCGAGCTGGTTCGGATAGGTGTCCAGGCCGAAGCCTTCGGCCACGCGACGGATCTCGTCATGGATCTGCTCGATCAGCTCGAAGGTCCATTCCGACTGGTCCGGCAGGCGGAACGGTTTACCCGCTTTCTTCCGGCCGGTTCTGGCAGCCGCCTTCCGTGCGGGTTTCTTGATCGCTGTGGTGGTCGTCGTCATTTCGGTTGCTTCTTGAACAGTTCGCGGAACACCGGATAGATATCGGCCGGCGACTCGATTTTCTGCATCGCGAAGTGCGGATGGACGTCGGCGATCTGCAGGTATTCGTACCACAGGTTCTGCGGCTCGCCCTCGGTGATCTCGACATAGGCGTAGTACTGCACCAGCGGCATGATCTTGTTGACCAGCAGCTCGCGGCAGGTGATCGAGTCGTTGTCCCAGTTGTCGCCGTCGGACGCCTGCGCCACGTACACGTTCCAGTCGCTGCTGGCGTAGCGCTCGCTGATGATCTTGTTCAGCAGATGCAGCGCCGACGACACCACGGTGCCGCCCGACTCGCGCGAATTGAAGAACTCGTTCTCGTCCACTTCGGTCGCCTGCGTGTGGTGGCGGATGAACACCACCTCGATCTTCTCGTAGGCGCGCTCCAGGAACAGATAGAGCAGGATGAAGAAGCGCTTGGCCGCGTCCTTCTTCGCCTGGTCCATCGAGCCGGACACGTCCATCACGCAGAACATCACCGCCTGCGAGGTGGGCTTGGGCACCTTGATGCGGTTGGAATAGCGCAGGTCGATCGGGTCGAGGAAGGGGATGCCCATCAGCTTGGCGCGCAGGTGGTGGATTTCCTTCTTCAGCGCCAGGATGCGGTGGTCGTCCTCGAAGACGGTCTTCTGCAATTCCGCCAGTTCCGCCTCCGCCTCGCGCAGCCGCTTGCGCGACTTGGCGCCGACCGCGATGCGGCGGCCGATCGCGCCGCGCATCGAGCGCAGCACGTGGATGTTGGTCGGCGTGCCGGAGATGGTGTAGCCGGCGCGCTGCTGCTTGAATTCCACCAGCGACGTGAGCTGGGTCTTGACCAGGTTGGGCAGTTCGAGGTCCTCGAAGAAGTAGTTCATGAACTCTTCGCGCGTGAGCTCGAACACGAAGTCGTCCTCGCTCGTTTCCTCGCTGTTGCTGGCCTTGCCCTTGCCCTGTCCCTGGCCGCCTTTCGGGCGCTGCAGCTGGTCGCCCTTCTGATACTCCTTGTTCCCGGGGCGTACGGTTTCCCATACGCCGCCGTGCGCGTGGCCGAACGTCGGTTCGCCGATATCCTTGACCGGGATGGATACCTTTTCGCCTTTCTCGACATCCGTGATCGAGCGGCCCTTGATGGCACGCGCCACGGCTTCCTTGATCTGGCCCTTGTAGCGCCGCAAAAAGCGCTCGCGGTTGCCAGCGGACTTGTTCTTGCCCTGCAGACGCCGGTCGATGAGGTGAGCCAAAATGCCTCCTGAAACTTGATGGGCTTTCTTTCTCCAGGTCCCGCAGACGGGAGAGGGAGATCCTGCAACACCGACTACCGGCCCCTCCCCCTGCAAGGGGGAGGGCTAGGGCGGGGGTGGAGAGGCCGAACTGCCGCAAGCGGCGGCACAACCTCCCTACCCCCATCCCTGCCTTCCCCCTGCCAGGGGGAAGGAGCACTTCGGCGATGCGCAGGGATTACAGCTGCATTACGACGACTTGCGCACCCGCAGATACCACTCGCACAAGAGGCGCACCTGCTTGGCGGTGTAGCCCTTCGCCACCATGCGCGACACGAACTCCTGGTGCTTGTTGGCGTCGTCGGCGCTGGCCTTGGCGTTGAAGGAGATCACCGGCAGCAGATCCTCGGTATTCGAGAACATCTTCTTCTCGATCACCGTGCGCAGCTTCTCGTAGCTGGTCCACACCGGGTTCTTGCCGTTGTTGTGGGCGCGCGCGCGCAGCACGAAGTTGACGATCTCGTTGCGGAAGTCCTTCGGATTCGAAATGCCCGCCGGCTTCTCGATCTTCTCCAGCTCGCTGTTCAACGCCTCGCGGTCGAAGCTCTCGCCGGTATCCGGATCGCGGAATTCCTGGTCCTGGATCCAGAAGTCGGCGAACGTCACATAACGGTCGAAGATGTTCTGGCCGTACTCGGAATAGCTCTCCAGGTAGGCGGTCTGGATTTCCTTGCCGATGAACTCGACGTAGCGTTGCGCCAGGTACTCCTTGATGTAGGACATGTACTTCTGCTCGGTCTCGGGCGGGAACTGCTCGCGCTCGACCTGCTGCTCCAGCACGTACAACAGATGCACCGGGTTGGCCGCCACTTCGGTATTGTCGAAGTTGAACACGCGCGACAGGATCTTGTACGCGAAGCGGGTCGACAGGCCGTTCATGCCTTCATCGACGCCGGCATAGTCGACGTATTCCTGGCGCGACTTGGCCTTCGGATCGGTGTCCTTCAGGTTCTCGCCGTCATACACCTGCATCTTGGAGAAGATGCTGGAGTTTTCCGGCTCCTTCAGGCGCGACAGCACCGCGAACTGCGCCATCATCTTCAGCGTTCCGGGCGCGCACGGCGCGTTGGCCAGCGACGAGCCCTTGATCAGCTTCTCGTAGATCTTGACCTCTTCCGACACGCGCAGGCAGTACGGCACCTTCACGATGTAGATACGGTCGAGGAAGGCCTCGTTGTTCTTGTTGTTCTTGAACGACTTCCATTCCGATTCGTTCGAGTGCGCCAGCACCACGCCGTCGAACGGGATCGCGCCGAAGCCTTCGGTGCCCTTGTAGTTGCCTTCCTGCGTCGCAGTGAGCAGCGGGTGCAGCACCTTGATCGGCGCCTTGAACATTTCGACGAATTCCATCAGGCCCTGGTTGGCCAGGCACAGGCCGCCGGAGTAGCTGTAGGCGTCCGGGTCGTCCTGCGAGTAGTCTTCCAGCTTGCGGATGTCGACCTTGCCGACCAAAGACGAAATGTCCTGGTTGTTTTCGTCGCCCGGCTCGGTCTTGGAAATCGCGATCTGCTTGAGGATCGACGGATAGCGCTTGACCACGCGGAACTGGTTGATGTCGCCGTTGAACTCGTGCAGGCGCTTGACCGCCCACGGGCTGGGGATGGTTTTCAAATAACGGCGCGGGATGCCGAAGTCCTCTTCCAGGATCGCGCCGTCTTCCTCTTCGCTAAACAGGCCGAGCGGCGACTCGTTCACCGGCGAACCCTTGATGCAATAGAACGGGATCTGCTCCATCAGGGACTTGAGCTTTTCGGCGATCGACGACTTGCCGCCGCCGACCGGCCCCAGCAGGTACAGCACTTGTTTGCGTTCTTCCAGGCCTTGCGCGGCATGACGGAAGTAGGATACGACCTGCTCGATGACTTCCTCCATTCCGTAGAAGTCACGGAACGCAGGATAAATTTTGATAACCTTGTTGGCGAAGATGCGCGACAGGCGCGGATCGTGGCGCGTGTCGATCAGCTCCGGTTCGCCGATCGCTGCCAGCATGCGCTCGGCGGCGGTGGCGTAGGCGAGTTTATCGCGCTTGCACAATTCCAGATATTCTTGCAGGGAGTATTCCTCTTCCCGAGTCCGCTCATACCGTGCTGCGTAGTTTTCAAAGATTTTCATGGGCTTCCTTTGAGTTAGATCTACCGGTCATTTCGAGCGCCTAACAAAGTCCCGCTGGCTACCTGCACGTTTTGCTATCTGGTCTTCTTGTTGTTTCTTGTTGTTGGTTCTCGTTGTTGTTGGTCTTGTCACGTCAGCGCTTGGCGATCGGCACTTTGTTAGGCGCTCTCGGGGTGTCGGAATCAGTTACGAATTTCCACTCCGCAATTTAATAATACGCGCTCTTTTTTATAGCTGGTAGGAAAATTTCGCACTTTTTTTGTAAGCGAAAAATGCTGCGCGAACGTTGTTCAATAGGCTTTCCACTTCGTATTTTCAAAGCGCTATTTATTGCATCTTTATGTGTGTTTACGGTTCGGTTGCGTAAAACTTTTTAGCGCAAAAGTTGTCGCGCGCACGCTGTTGCCGGCAATAAGGTGTGCGGAAATGAGACAGCCGGGCGGCGCCTGTGCGGGCAGGCACGCGCCGCGCTGTCATGCGGGAGGCGCTTGCCTGGCGGGATGGTGGTGGCTATATTGAAAAGATGGCTTATCGCCCCAGCAAGCCCTTCAGCTGTTCCTGAAGCTGCTTCTGCACATTGGCCTTTTCTTCTTCCAGCGCCTTTTGCGCTTTCGATTTCAGTTCTTCCTGTTTCTCGCCGAGCCGCTGCTTCGCCAGCTCGCCCGCCATGCCGGCAAAGTCGATGCGCCAGCCGATCGACGTGAACGGCCCGGACAGGCGCACCGGCACCGTCACGCCTTTGAGCGCCTGCAGCTCCGGCCCGCCCTGCCCTTGCAGCGTTTGCACCACGGTGGCGCGCGCCAGGTAGTCGAGCCGTCCCGCGCCGAGGTCGATATCGCCGGCGCCGCCGATACGCAGCAGCGGCGACTTGATGCTGAGATCGTCGTTGTGCGCGACGCCGTTGACGATGCGAAAACTGCCGGACAGCTCGCTGAAGTCGGTCTTTTCGGCGGCCGAACCCTGCCCGCTCTGCGCCGCGCTATCGCCGCGGATCTCGCCGAGCTTCGCCTTCGCGTTGCGCACCGCCTGCGCCAGGTTGATGCCGCGCACCGATCCGTCGCGCAGCGCAAGGCGCGCGCTGCCGTTCAGGCCGCGCATCAGTTGCGCGAAGGTGGCGCCGGCGGCGGTCACGTCGAGCTGCACGTTGCCGCGGCCCTCGATCGTGTCCTTGCCGAGCGCGTCCTTCAGCAGCGGGCCGACGTTGATACCGGCAAGCGTCTGCCGCAGCGCAAAACGCGCCGGACTGCCCGCGCTGGCCGACAAGGCGCCGGCCACGCTGCCGCCGTACAGGTCGGCGGCCAGCGGGCTGATGTCGAGCCGGCCGCCGGCCGCATGCAGGTCGAAGCGCACGTTCGCGCTGCGGATGTTCCTGACCTTGAGCGCGCCGACGCGCACGCTGCCGTCGGCGCGCAGCGCGCGCAGCGCCGACAGGTCGATCGGCTTTTCCGCCCCCTTGTCCCCGGACTTGGCCGGCGCGGCTGTCGCCGGCTTGGCCAGATAACGGTCGAGGTCGATGCGGTCGATGCCGATCTCAAATGTATACGCGGCCGGCGCGAATTTCGTCAGCCCCAGCCTGGCATCGAAGGCGCTCTCGTCGAGATTGCCCTGCAGGGCGGCGGACACGGTTTCCTTGCCGAGGTTGGCGTGCGCGCTGCCACCGGCTTTCAGCTTGAAGGCGCCGCCGCCCGGATTGGGCAGCGTGAAATTCGCCTGCAGGCGGGGCAAGTCGATGGCGCCGGCGCCGAGATTGGCCGACACCGGCGTGGTCAGCGCGCCGTCGAGCGCGACGCCGTCCTGCTTGCCGGACAAGCGCAGCGCCAGCTGCTGCGAGGTCAACAACAGCTTGTCGATATCGCCGGCCACGGGGCCGCTGATTTTCGCGCGCACGTCGCGCCTGGCATCCGTCAGCGCCGCATCCACCGTCAGCGCCGGCAGCCTGAATGCCTGCGGCGTGCCTTCGAACGAGGGCGCGGCGAAGCTGGCGGTGACGGTGCTGCCCGCCTGCGCAAGGCGGGCCGAGCCGGTGAGCTTGCCGCCGGAGACCTGCCGGTCACTGATCGCCAGCTGCGGCAGGTCGAGCCGGATGTCGAGCGGCTGCCCGGCGCGCTTGGCGGCGGCGCTGAACCGGATGCCGTCCAGCGCGAAGCGCTTGTGCGCCGGCCTCAGATCGGCGTCGCCGGCCAGCGTCAGCACCAGGTCGCGCAGGCCGAGCGCGGCGCCGGTGAGCTTGGCGTCCAGTCCTTTCAGCACATACCGGCCCTGCTCCAGGTCCAGCGCGAAGCCGGTGGCGAGCGCCAGCCTGGCGTCGAGCGCGGGCTTGTCGCCCTTGATGCCGGTCGCCAGCTTCAGCTTGCCCGGCACGCCGCCGGCGATCCTGCCGGTTTCCAGGTCGAGCGGCGCCAGCTCCAGCCGGCGCGCCTCCTTGCGGTCGTCGTACACGATGCGGGCATTGCGGATGTCGACGCCGTCGATGTCGAACCGGATCGGCTGGCCGGATTCCTCGTTTTGGGACAGCAGATCGTCGAAATTGGTCGAGCCGTCCTTGTTGCGCCGGATAGTGGCGCGCAGGCCGTCGACCGTCACCCGGTCGACCACCAGCTGCTTTTTCAGCAGCGGGATCAGCGCCAGCGACACCTTGGCGCTGTCGACCGCGGCGAATTCGGCGCTGCTGTTGTGCTCGGAAATGGCAAGCTTGCCGAGATCGGCGCCCAGCCGGGGAAAGAAGCTGAGCTTGATTTCGCCGGGAATGCTCAGCGTGCGCTGCTTCTTTTCCTGCACCAGCCGGATGATCAGCGGCTTGTAGTCGTTCGGATTGAAAGTCGCGGCGATGAGGCCGGCTCCGGCCAGGAGCAGGCCGAGCAGCGCGGCGCACGCGATCAGCGCATAGTTGACGGGCTTGGGCATATCACTCCTCTTTGCACTCCTCCTTGGCCGCATTGGCGCCGCCGCGCCGGTGCGCCTTCAACGCGAAACGCGCCGGGTCGAGCGTCAGCGCCAGCTCGGCCTCCACCGGCAGCGGCTCGCCTTCCAGCATGGACGCCAGCAGTTCCGCCGCCAACGACGACCACAGCATGCCGCGCGAGCCGTAGGCCAGCAGTCCGTACACCCCCGGCAGGCGCGGCACGTCGCGCAGGCGGCTGCCGGCGATCGGCGCCGCATGGTCGGGCAACGCGCCCACCAGCGGCATGCGGTCCGCCGACACGCAGCGAAAGCCGACACGCCCGGTCAGGTCCCGTCCGGCCAGCGGGCGCTCCTGCGGGTTTGCCTGCGGCAGCATCTGCGCCAGCCGCGCCAGGTTCTTTTCCTGGCTGTCGCGCCGCAGCTGCGGGTCGGGCGCGGTGTTGTAGGTTGCGCCGACGCAGCACACGCCCTGCACCGGCCGCGTCACGTAGCATTCGCCACACAGCACCAGCGGCAGCGCGGGCAGCGCGGAGGCGGGCAGGTGCGTGACCTGGCCGCGGATCGGCGTGACCGGCAGCTCCCTTGTTTGAGGAAAAGCCGTTGTATTTGTTCCATTGGCAAAAATCACCACCGGCGCCTGCGCAATGAGGCCGCCGCCGGCGTCGCGCACCTGCCATGCCCCGTCCTCGAACGCCAGCTGCGCCGCGTCGTGCGCAAAGCGGCGCCGCAGCCGTTCGCCGCAGGCGGCCAACAGCGCCTCGCACAGGCTCGCCGGCGTCACCCATGCGCCCTGCGGGAACAGCCAGCCGCCGTGCAGCTGCGGATTGCCGGTCAGCGTCCCCACCTCGGCCGCGTCCAGCCAGCGGATGAATTCGCCCGGAAAGCCCAGTTCCTCCACGGTGGCGCGCTGCAGTTGCGCCTGCTCGGCGTCGGCGGCGAGCTGCAGCACGCCGCACGCCTCGCCGGCGAATGCCTGCCCGATGCCGCCCAGTTCCCGCCACAGGCGCAGGCCGAACAGGAAGGCGGCGCGCGCCAGCCGCGACGCCTGGTTGTCGTCGCGCGACATCAGCGGCATCATGATCCCGGCCAGGTTGCCGGAGGCTTCCCGGGCCGGCCGCTCGTGGCGCTCGATCAGCGTGACCTGCCAGCCGCGCGTGGCCAGCCGCTGGCAGGCGGCGCTGCCGGCCACGCCGGCGCCGATCACGACGGCATGGCGTTCGGCCACGCCGCGCGGCGCGCGCGGCTGCCAGCGCGGCGCGAATTGCGCGCTGAGCATGTCGCGCTTGCGGCCGAAGCCGGGCCGCTTTTCGCAGGCGAATCCGGCTTGCGCCAGCGCCTGGCGCACCGGCGCGGCCACCGTGTAAGTGGCCAGCGTGGCATGCGGCGCCGCCACCCGGTTCAGGCGCGTCAGGACCTGCGGCGCCCACATGTCCGGGTTCTTGCCCGGCGCAAAACCGTCGAGGTAAAACGCATCGACGGCCGCATCGATCTGCGGCAGGCAATCGGCGATATCGCCGAACACCAGCGTCAGCACGACCTGCCCGCCGTCCAGCAGCAGCCGGTGAAAGCCCGGCATCAGCGGCGGCCATGCGCTGCGCAGCGCGGCCGACAAGGGCGCCAGCTCCGGCCACAGCGCATGCAGCCGCTCCAGGTCGGCGGCATGAAACGGGTGCTTTTCGATCGCCACGTAATGCAGCGTCTGCGCGCGCTGCGGGTCGCGCCGCCAGGCGTCCCAGGTCGCCAGGAAATTCAGCCCGAGGCCGAAGCCGGTTTCCAGGATCACGAAGCGGCGCGCGCCGCGCCAGCGCTCCGGCAGCCGGTTCCCGCCGAGAAAAACATGGCGCGCCTGCGCCAGGCCGCCGTCGGCGGAGTGATAGACGTCGCCGAAGGCTGGCGCATAGGGCACGCCGTCGGCGAAGGACAGCGTGGCCGGGATCAGTCGATGAAAAGACATGGGATACGAGTGAGGATGGTTGGGCGCCGATGCCGTTTGCGCGGTCATCCGGCCGGTGCAAAAAAACCATTGTATAAGACGACATCTTGAGATAATGGCGGTTTTACGTTTTGCATAGTTTTATGAATCCCCCCGCAAGAAACCCCGTTTCCCCATCCGCGCGGTCCGACGCGCCCCCCTTCGTCGTGCGCAATTCCAAAATCCACGGCAAGGGCGTGTTTGCCACGCGCAAAATCCCGGCCGGCAGCCTGATCGTCGAATACGCGGGCGAACGCATCAGCTGGAAGGAAGCCTGCCGCCGCGAGAACATGAAGGCGCCCGACGACTACCACACCTTCTTCTTCAGCCTGGAAAGCGGCAAGATCATCGACGGCGGCAGCCAGGGCAACGATGCGCGCTGGATCAACCATTCCTGCGAGCCGAACTGCGAGGCGCGCGAGGAAGACGGCCGCGTGTTCATCTACGCGCTGCGCGACATCAAGCGCGGCGAGGAATTGAATTACGACTACGGGCTGATCATGGAACAGCGCCACACGCCGGCGCTCAAGCGCGCCTATGCCTGCCTGTGCGGCGCGCCGAGCTGCCGCCACACGCTGCTGGCGCCGAAACGGAAGAAGAAGGCGGCCTGATCTACGGCGCGACGCTGAAGCGGTCGCGCCCGGCGTTCTTGGCCGCGTACAGCGCCATGTCGGCGCGGTTGATGGTGTCCGAAATGTTTTCGCCCGGGCGGCGCTCGGCGATGCCGAAGCTGGCCGTGGCGCCGATCTGTGCATTGCCGGCCCGTATGCGCAGCGCGCCGATCGCGGCATGGATGCGCTGGATCATGCACACCGCCTCGGCCGCGCCGATTTCCGGCATGATGATCAGGAATTCCTCTCCGCCCCAGCGGCCGCAGGAGTCGTAGTCGCGCACGCCGGACTCGATCACGCGCGCCAGCTCGATCAACACCTTATCGCCCACCTCGTGGCCGTAGGCGTCGTTGATCGCCTTGAAATGATCGATGTCCACGATCGCCAGCGACAGCGGCCGGTCCAGGCGCTCGGCGCGCGCGGTTTCCGCTTTCAGCCGCTCCATCAGCATGCGCCGGTTGCCGATGCCGGTGAGCGCATCCTTGTTGGACGCTTCCTTGAGCGCCTCGTTGAGGTCGCGCATCATCGACTGGTAGCGGTCGGAAATCCGCGCCAGCCGCTCCAGCTGGCGCAACTGCTTATGGTAGCGTTCCGTCAGCGACAGCTTCTCATCCCGGCTCGCGCTCTGGTAGCGGTCCGAGATGCGGGTGATGCGCTCCATCTGGTACAGCGCGTCGCGGAATTCCACGTACAGGCGCGACAGCGCATGCCGCAGCGGATGATCGGTGTACAGCGGATCTTCCAGCAGACTCTCGACGGTTCTCTCCAGCTGGCGGTCGTCGCGCATGATCACTCCACCCGGGCGGTGATCGAAAACGGGAACGTGCAGTCTTCCTTGAATTCCTCGGCCAGCTCGGCCACCCGTTCGTTCTGTTCATCGTAGAACCAGTTGACCGCGACTTCGCGTCCCTTGCCGTGCGCCTCTTCCAGCATATCGAAGATGTCCATCATCGCCTTGACGCTGCTGGTGTTCAGGTACAGCAGGTGCAGATTGAGCGTCAGCGGCCGCTCGCCTTCGGCGAGGTATTCCTCGATCCAGTCCAGCACCGGCGAAAACAGCTCGAACGAGTTTTCCGGATAGGAATCGCCGCGCATCTCGACGGTGCCGGCCACGTGGCTGGTCCGGATGGCGGGGGTCGATTGGGTGCTTTCGATTTTCAGGTCGTTCATTTCGTTCTTTTTCCTTACATGACCACGCGGATGCTGAAAAATGCGCGGCCGTCATCGATTGCCTGCACCGAGCAGGCCAGCGGCTCGGCCGCCTTGCGCGCCATGTCGATCAGGCCGAGGCCGGCGCCGGTGGTCGCGCCCGCGTCGCGCGGGCGGCGCAGCTGTTCCTTGTATTCCGCCTTCAGCTGCGCCTTGTCCATCGCCGCCAGCGCCGCTACGCGCGCGGCCAGCGCCTGGCCGTCGGCCGGATCGACGATATTGCCGGCCGAGACCACGTAGCGCCCGAGCGCATCGCGCGAAATCACCACCGTGGCCGACACCTCGGCGTCGTTCCAGCCCTTGGCGGCGGCATAGTGGCGGATATTCTGCGTCAGTTCGATATAGGCGCCGAACACGTCCATCGCGGAGGACGGCGTCGCATTTTCGCGCTGCATGTAATTGCGCAGCGCATTGCCGATCTCCTCGATCAGGCTCTTGGTCAGCGGGCCGTTAAAGCACAGCATGATGCGCTGCCGGTCATACGTCTGCTGCAGTGAAAACAGGTCGATCAAGCCCATGATGTCTCCCGGAGCGTGTTATGCAAAGCGAAAGCTGAGTATCGTGATGTCGTCGCGCTGCGGATGGCCGCCCTGGTAGGCCGCCAGGGTCGACGCGAACGCGCCGCTCTGCTCGGACAGCGGCCGGTTGGCGTGCTGCCGCAGCATGTCCACGAAGCGCGCATTGCCGAAGCCGAAGCCCTTGTCGCCGCCGGCCTGGTCGAGGAAGCCGTCGGTGGTCAGATAGAACGTGCGCTCGGCGCGCAGCTCGACGCTCTCGTTATGATACTGCCCGGGCTGACGGTCGCCCAGCGAGCGGCGCGCGCCCTTGATGGCGCCGACCTCGACGCCGTCGCACCAGTAGAGCGCGATCTTGGCGCCGGCGAAGGTCACGCGGCGCGCGGCCAGGTCGACATAGGCCAGGCCGGCATCCATCATGGTGGCGATGTGGCGCTGCGCGCCATCGTCGACTTGCAACATCGCGCGCACCGCCTGGTCGGTGCGCGCCAGCACCGCCGCCGGATCGGCCGCGCCGGCCTCGTCGATCGCCTGGTCGAGCGCGGCGCGCGCCAGCATCGTCATGAAGGCGCCCGGCACGCCGTGCCCGGCGCAGTCGACCACGCCCAACAGGCAGCCGCCCGCCACTTCCCGGTACACATAGAAGTCGCCGCCGACCACGTCGCGCGGACACCACAGCACGAAATGATTGTCGCCCAGGGCGCTCACCAGCTGGCGGTCCGGCAGGATCGCGCGCTGGATCAGGCTGGCGTAGGAAATCGAGTCGCTGATCTTCTTGTGCGCGGCCGCCATCTCGCGGTTCGCGGCGACCAGCTCGCGCGTGCGCTCGCGCACCTTGTCTTCGAGTTCCTCGGTGTGGCTGCGCACCGTGCGCGCCATCGCACCGAAGGCCGCGGTCAGCGCGCCGATCTCATCGTCGCGCGGTGCCGGCAGCGCCACCGAGTAATTGCCGGCGGCCATCTGCTGCGCCGACTGCGTCAGCCGCAAAAGCGGCCGCAGCACCAGGCGGTTGACCGCGAACGCCGCGCCCAGCATCACCAGCGCGATCAGCGCGACTGCTGCCAGTGCGACCCATTTCAACAGGCCGGTATCGATCACCTCGGCTGCGTCGAGATCGACTGCGGTCAGCACATGCCATTTCAGCTCGGGGATGTAGGACACGGCGAACAGCTGGTTCTTGCCGTCCATCCCGGCGGCGAAGGTTTCGGCGCTGCCGGGCGTGCGCATCGCGGCGTCCAGCGCAGCCCGTGCGGCGGCCGCATCGTCCGCGCGCTGCAGCAGGCCAAACAGCGACTTGCCGCTGTCGACCGCGCCGGTGCCGGAATTGAAGGCGATGTGCCGGTGGTCCGGATGCGCCTGGATCGCGCCGTTGGCGTCGACGATCATAGGTGTCACGCCCGGCTCGGCCGTACTGAGAAAGTCGCGCAGGAAGGCCGACAAGTCGAGCCCGGTGCCGCCCAGGCCGATGGTGCGCGCGCCGTCCTTGATCAGCACGTTGAACCAGACCTTGGTCACGCCCAGCTTCACATCCGGATCGACGTTGATGTTGAACGGCCGCTCGCCCTTGATGGTGTTGAAGAACCAGGCGTCGTGCCGGTCGTCCGCCTTCAGGCGGTAGCGCGGCGCGCCGCTGTATGCGGATTGGGCGTCGTTGAAGTAGTAATCGCCCGACAGCGCGGAGACCAGGAAGTAGGACTGGTCATGGAAGTCACGGCGAAAGCTTTCCGCCTCCGCCAATGCCAGCGCCTTCCTGCCGTCATCCGCCTCGTCCAGCAGCCACTGGCGCACCGTCTGCGAGGCGGCCAGGCGCGACGACAGCGCCAGTTCGCGCGACACCGGCGCCAGGATGCGCTCGCGCTTTAGCAGCGTGAAGTTGCGGGCATAGGCGGTGCCGAGGTGGGAGCGGATGGAATTGAGCGCCTGCCAGCCGATGGCGGCCGCCAGCAGCAGGACCAGCCCGCACGTGACCAGCAGCGCAAGAAGCGATTTCCCGCGTAGTCCCAGTGCCGCCCGCATTCCTTCTCCATGTGATTTATGGACGGAACGCGTACACACTCTGGCCGTCCTCTAGTAGAACCGGGTGCGCACGACGCACCCGCCGCATTACCAAACATCTTGATATGCGGAAATTCTGCCAGCCCTTGCGGCGATGCGCAATAAATTAAACGGCGCCGAACTGCCAGGCGAAGAAGACCGCAAGCGCCGCCACGATGGTCACCAGCTGGCGCCGCGCTGCGACGCACACCAGGACCGCGACGATCGACGCCACCAGTTGCGGATTATGCAGCGACCATTCCATGCCGCCGCCGTGCGGCGCCAGGATCATCGGCACGATGATGGCGGTCAGCACCGTCACCGGCACGAAGCCGAGCGCCTGCTGCAGCAGCGGCGGGAACGCCACGCGGCCGCCGAGCACGAAGATGGCGGTCTTGATGAAGATGGTGACGGCGGCCATGCCGACAATCATGACGGTATGGTTCATGCCGCGTCCGTCCTTTCCAGCGCCGGCTGCGGCCGGAGGCGCAGCAGCGCCATGCCGACCGTGACGCCGACCAGCACCGCCGCCATCAGGCCCAGCTTGTACGGCAGGTCGCGCAGCAGCCAGGCGAAGATGCCGGCGGCCAGCGCGGCGCCGAAATGCGGGATGCGGTTCAGTTGCGGCACCACGATCGCGATGAAGGTCGCGACCATCGCGAAGTCGAGGCCGAGCGACTGCAGCTGCGGGAAGGCCGCGCCGAACAGCAGCCCGGCCAGCGTCCACGCCTGCCAGTTGATGTACATCGCCATGCCCGAACCGAGAAAGTACCAGTGCGCCAGCGGCGCGGCCGGATGCCTGTTGTAATAGCCGTTCATCACCGCGAAGGTTTCGTCGGTCAACAGGAAGCCGAGCGCCCAGCGCCAGCGCGCCGGCAGGTGCGCCACGCGCGGCAGCAGGGTCGCCGCATACAGCATGTGGCGCAGGTTGACGATGAAGGTGGTGAGCCAGATCACCAGCAGCCCGGCATGGCCGGCGACCAGGCCGACCGCGATGAACTGGCTGGACCCGGCATACACGCTCATCGACATCAGCTGGCCCTGCCAGGCGGCCAGCGAACTGGAGGCGACCAGGGTGCCGAAGATCACGCCGAACGGCGCGGCGCCGACCAGCATCGGCAAGGTATCGCGCGCGCCGGCGGCCAGGCTGGAGAGACGGGTGGAGCAATGGGCGGAGTGGGGCATGGGCGAAATGGTAATGCGGCAGGCCGGATGGCTGCTTGTATGTTCTTTGTATGTTCTTGCGACGGTGCATGTTAATCCATGTCGGCATTCGCTGCAGCGCGGCCTTGTGAGCTTGATTGACATGGCTTGCCAATAAATATCGCATGCAATGATGGAAATGCCTCTTTAGAATCATCTCCTCTTCCGCTACCGCGCGCCCTCCATGTCCAATTCCAACCTGGCAAGACTGTTCCTGCTCGGCGCCATCTGGGGCACCAGCTTTCTGCTGATGCGCATCGCCTCCCCCGCGCTCGGGCCGCTGCTCACCACCTTCGTGCGCGCCCTGCTGGGCGGTGTCGCGCTCTATCTTGCCGCGCGCCTGCGCGGCGTCGATTTCGCCTGGCGCCGCAATGCGAAGGCTTACCTGGTGATCGGGCTGTTCAATACCGCGATTCCGTTTTCGCTGTTCGCCTGGTCGGCGCTGTCCATCCCGTCGGCCTACATGGCGACCATGAATTCGCTGGCGCCGGTGTTTACCGCGCTGTTCGGCTTTTTGCTGCTGGGCGAGCGCCTGACGGCCATGCGCCTGGGCGCCTTCGTGCTCGGGCTGGCCGGCGTGGCGGTGCTGGTGGGCGTCGGCCCGACCGCGGTGACGCTGCGGGTGGCGCTGGGCGTGCTGGCGGCGATCGGCGCGGCGGTGTGCTACGGCTATGCCGCCACCTATACCCGCATGAAGGCGGGCGGCATTCCATCGCTGGCGGCGGCCGCCGGCAGCCAGCTGGCGGCATCGATCGCCCTGCTGCCGTTTGCGCTGACCGACGTGCCGCATGCGTTGGCGGCGTGGACGCCGACGGCGGCGCTGGCGGCCACGGTACTCGGCCTGATCTGCACCGGCGTCGCCTACGCGATTTTCTTCCATCTGATCGCCGCCGAAGGCGCGAGCAAGGCGATCACCGTCACCTTCCTGGTGCCGGCCACGGCATCGGTCTGGGCCTGGCTGCTGCTGGACGAGCCGATCACGCTCGGCACCGTTAGCGGCATCGCGATCGTGCTGCTGGCGACCGCGATGGCGCTCGGGCTTGTTGGAAAATTGCGAAGCCTGCGCACATAAGCGCCTGTTCAGTGTCCAAGCGCGTGCATAGTGGGCGCCTGCCTGCTATCGTAGCGGCTGTTTCTCGCACTCCCACGCACTCCCCCGCACACCATGCCGCGCATTCTGATCAGCATTCCGCAGCAGTCGCTGGAACTGTTCGACGACGACGACCGCTTGCTCAAGCGTTATTCCGTCTCCACCGCCAGCAACGGCCCCGGCGAGCGGCGCGGCAGCAACTGCACGCCGCGCGGGCGCCACCTCGTGCGCGCCAGGATAGGCGCCGGCATGCCGCCGGGCACGGTATTCGTCGGGCGCCGCCCGACCGGGGAAATCCTGACGCCGGAACTGGCGGCGGCCAATCCGGGGCGCGACTGGATCCTGTCGCGCATCCTGTGGCTGTGCGGCTGCGAGCCGGGCTTCAACCGGCTCGGCGACGTGGACACCATGCGCCGCTACATCTACATCCACGGCAGCGCCGACAGCGCACCGATGGGCGAGCCGCGCTCGCACGGCTGCGTGCGCATGCGCAACGCCGACATCATCGAGCTGTTCGACCTGGTGCCGGCGGGAACGCCGGTGGACATCACCGATCGGGCTTGAACATCGGCGCCGACGACAGGATCACCATGCCGATCGCCAGCGGGATGGTGGCGGAAAAGCCGACATACTTGAAGCCGAACGCGCCGAGCAGGCCGCCGGTGAAAAAGGAGGCCACCAGCAGCAGATGCACCTTCAGCTTCCTGCGGTTGGCCGCCACGAACAGATCCTTGCCGGCGCCGCGATGGCGGTTCCAGTAGAACAGCTTGCCCAGCTCGATGCCGATGTCGGTCACCATGCCGGTCACATGGGTGGTGCGGATTTCCGCGTTCGAGATCTTGGTGACCAGCGCGTTCTGCAAGCCCATCACATAGCACAGCAGCACGGCGGTGAGCGACATGTCGATCAGCTCGTGCCGGCGCAGGTTGGCGCCCATCAGGCCGAAGATCAGGAGCAGCACGGCCTCCAGCAGCAACGGCGGCGTATACGGGTTGCGCTCGGAGTTGCGCTTCGAATAATTGATCATGACCGCGGTCGACGCGGCGCCCAGCGCGAACGACAGGATCGACAGCAAGGCGGTGGCCACCATCGGCATGTCGCCGAGCGCCAGGTTGTCGGCGGCCGAGGACACCATGCCGCTCATGTGCGAAGTGTACTGGCCGATGGCGAGAAAACCGCCGGCGTTCAGCGCGCCGGCATTGAAGGCGAGCGATGTGCCCAGATGCAGGTTGGCGCGCGCGGTACGTTCGGCAGCGGTGAGGGAAGCGAGGTAACTGAGGGGCATGAAACAGGCGGCGGAAAACTACTTCTGTGCAATGATAAGCCCAAGCCGAATTGAATGCAGGAAAGCACCGGAAACCCGCGCCCGGCGGCTGCGGGTTCTTGTCGATACGACATGCCGACCTTGCAATGCCGATCTCGCCAAACCGGCAGGATCAGAATTGCTCCCAGTCGTCGCCGGTGCCCGCCGGCGGCTGCACGGCGCGCGTCCGCGGCGCTGCCACCGCCTTGCGCGGCGCCGGCACGGACGGCTGCGGCATTGCCGGCGCCGTCCCCGCATGCTGCGCGGCGAGCTTGAACACGCTGACCGCCTGCGCCAGGCTGGCCGCCTGGCTCTGCATCGATTGCGCCGCCGCCGCCGCTTCCTCCACCAGCGCCGCATTCTGCTGCGTGACCTGGTCCATCTGCGCGACGGCCTGGTTGATCTGCTCGATGCCGGCGGTCTGCTCGTCGCTGGCGGCGGCGATTTCGCCCATGATGTCGGTCACGCGCCGGATGCTGTCGACCACCTCCAGCATCGTGGCGCCTGCCTGGTCGACCAGCTGGCTGCCGGCCGCAACCTTGTCCACCGAATCGCCGATCAGCGCCTTGATTTCCTTGGCCGCCGCCGCGCTGCGCTGCGCCAGGTTGCG
>OFCW01000124.1_pt1 | contig 31056 bp, 28 predicted proteins | sample 1520951 | NCBI WGS metagenome assembly OFCW01 (sample SAMEA4349680, study PRJEB24078) | microbial mat metagenome | biome: Terrestrial Biome; feature: Habitat; material: Microbial Mat | place: India | collected 2012-06-12 | depth 10 m | reverse complement strand
AGCACCGCAGGCTGCAAGATCGGCCCGCGCAGTAGTTTTTCAACAGCCTGCTAGAGCCTGCCTTTCGGTGAGAGGGGAGAAGCTTACTTCTTCGCCTTGTCCGCCTTCGCCTCGGCCTTGTCGGCTTTGGCATCCGCCGCCGCAGCAGCCTTGTCCGCATTCGCTTCGGCCTTTTCCTTGTTGGCTTCGGATTCGGCCTTCACCTTTTTCTTGGTCGACTTGGCTTCGGCCTTGGCCGCCTTCTTGTCGGCTTTGGCCGCTTTCTTCTCGGCCTTCGCGTCGGCCTTCTGTTCCTTGCTGTCCGCCTTGTCGCTCATCGCCGGCGTCGACGCATTATCGCCGGCCGGAGCCGTGGTCGAGCTTGCCGCAAATGCGGAAGAAGCGAAAACGCCGGCGATCAGCATGGCAATCAGTTTGTTCATTTCAGTGCCCTTTCTTGAGTGAAAAACGAAACACGGGATGCGTGTACTGTTAGAACGGTTACGGAATGACAAAGCTGACCGTGGAAAAAAATACTTACATTTTTAACTATTCGAGACAGTTTCAATGTGACCGGGAAACTGGCGCTCCTTAAAACTTGTCCCAAGGCGGTTCCGGTCCGAAGTGCGCCATCAAGTGGTCGATGAACGCGCGCACCTTCGGCTGCATGTAGCGGTTCGGCTGGTAGAGCAGATACAAAAACGAGTCGGGATTGGCCTCGCTGTCGGGCAAGATCTGTTGCAGGTGCCCGCTCTTCAAATACCGGCCGACAATGTAGGTCGGAAACAGAATAATGCCCTCGCCATTCAGCGCCAGTTGCAGCAAGACTTCCGAATTGTTGACGCGGCACTTTCCCGCAAGCTGCAGAGCAACCTCCTTGTTACCAATCCGATAGCGCCAGCCGCTGCGCAACGCGGGAATGCCCTGGTAGATCAAGCATTGATGGTCGCGCAATTCCTGCGGCGTCTGCGGCGTGCCATGACGTTCCAGGTAGTCGCGCGACGCGCAGGTGACCCAGCGCACCGGTGCGATCTTCCGCGCGACCATGTTGGGCGGCGGTTGATCGGTGATGCGGATGGCCAAGTCGTAGCCTTCATCGACCATGTCGACAACGCGGTCGCTCGCGTTCAGTTCGACTTCGACCTGGTCGTATTGACGCAAAAACGTCCGCAGCGCCGGAGCCAGGTGCAAGGATGCGAAGATCACCGGCGACGTAATGCGCAGCACGCCGCGTGGCTCGGCCTGCAATTGCGTAACGGTCTGGCTGGCGGCGTCGATTTCCTGGGCGATGCGCGCGCAGTGTTCGTAGTAGGCGGCGCCGATCTCGGTCAGGCTCATGCGGCGCGTAGTGCGGTTGAGCAGCCGCACGCCCAATGCGCGCTCCAGGCTGCTGATCTGTTTGCTGACCAGCGACTTGGATGTATGCAATGCCTGTGCCGCGGCGGAAAAGCTCCTGGTTTCCACCACCTTGGCAAAGGTCATCATCTCGGCAAGACGCTCCATGGCATCCCCTGTCCTATTGTCCACATATGGAAACAATTTTGTTCATTTTCACACGATTGTAAATGCAAAAGAACAAACCATACTGTGCTTCATGGGGACCGGCCGTGGGACGGCTCCCCGCAGCCAAGGAGAGCGCCATGCAAACATCCCAAGCCCCCAAAGCCGCCCAGCAAGCACCGCGATGCACGCGCGCATCGCGCCCCAATGCAGCCGGCGAGACCATTCATCTGCAAGACAGGCAGTTCCTGAAACTGCGCCAGGCCGCTGGCTGGCGCGTCAAGGTACTAACGGGCAGCCTGTGGATCACCCAGGACGGGGATACGCGCGACATCGTGCTGGCCGCCGGCGACAGCGTGCGGCTCGACCGCGACGGGCTCGCGCTGTTTTCGTCGTTTGGCACGGCCAGTTTCAGACTGTGCCGCGATGCGGGCGCGCCGCCGCGGCCGCGCCTGGGCCTCGGCGCAAGGCTGTTGGCAGCGCCCCCGGCCGCCGTATCGTTCGCGTAACCGGGGAGGACATCATGCGCAGCCTCTTTCCCTCTCTCCTCCACGGGAGAACGCCTTCAAGCCGGAACCGGCCCGGCCAGGCCCCCCAAGCGCCATTTCAATCCGGCGCGGTCCGCGACACCTGGCGCGCCCGTGACGGCACGGCGATCACGCTGCGTGCCGCACGCCCGGCAGACAGGCCGTTGATCCAGGAACTGGTGCGCGGGCTGTCCGCTCGCAGCCGCTATCAGCGCTTCTTCTATCCGGCGCGAGAACTGCCGGCGGACCTGCTCGACCGGTTCACGCGCAACGCGGCGCAAGAGGCGATGACGCTGCTTGCGGTGATCCGGCACCAGGGGCGCGAGCAGGCTGTCGCGATGGCACAATACGTTGTCGTTTCGTACCCGCAGCACTGCGATTTTGCTGTAGTGGTTGCGGATGCCTGGCAACGTGCCGGTCTTGGAACCAAATTGATTCAAACGCTGGGCCGCATCGCCCGCGCCGCGGGGATTGAACGCATCGAGGGCGATATGCTTGCCGAGAATGAAGCGATGCTGCGTCTGGCGTTACGGCTCGGCTTTACATTGACGCCGCATGAAGACGGCGCGTATCTGCTGAAGGTGTCGCAACAGTTGTCCGAGGCGGAACTGCGGCGCTCAAGCCCGGCTGCGCTGGCCGGCGACTCCCGCCAGCCGTGGGCGATTGCCTGATTGCGCCGCCGGCGGGATCAATACTCGACCGTCGCGCCCTGCACGCCCAGCTTCTCGGCCAGCACCTGCTTTAAGCCGTCGGCCGGCGCGACGCGCCAGTCGTCGGCCAGCCGGATCTCGCAATAGCCGACGCCTTGCTGCATGTAGCGCATCGTCAGCGGCAAGCCGCTCTCCGAACGGTACGGCGCGAGCACATTCTTGATCTGCAGCGCGTCCAGGCGCGTGTCCACCGAAAACGCGAACTGCTTGCCGAAGGCCACGCGCGCCATCGCGATGTCCATCACCTTCTCGGCGGTCACGCGCAAGCCGCCGGAGAAGCGGTCCTCCGACACCTTGCCCAGCACCGCGAGGAATTCGTCTTCCTTGAACAGGTGCTTGTTCGGTTCGTACAGCTCGTTGAACACCGTGACATCGACGGTCGCGGTATTGTCGTCCAGCGTCACCACCACCATCTTGCCGCGCTGGGTCATCTGCACCCGCACCGCGGTGATGATCCCGGCCATCACGCGCGCATCGCGCGACGGCTCCAGGCTCGACAGCTTGGTCTTGACGAACTTGCGCACCTCTTCCGCGTACGCGTTGAACAGGTGGCCGGACAGGTAGAAGCCGAGCGCGGTCTTTTCTTCGGTCAGGCGCTGCTTGTCGGTCCACGGCGGCACCTTCACGTATTCCGGCGGCGTTTCCATGTCGCTGGCGTCGCCGCCGAACAGGCTGACCTGGTTGGCCGACGCATGCGCCTGTTCCGCGCACTCCATCGCGAAATTCACGGACGCCAGCATGATGCCGCGGTCGACCTTGAAGCAATCCATCGCGCCGGCGCGGATCAGCGCCTCGATCGTGCGCCGGTTGATCTGGCGCTTGTCGACGCGTTTCACGAAATCGAACAAGTCCGTGAACGGCCCGCCCGCCTCGCGCGCGGCGATGATCGCCTCGATCGCGTTCTGTCCGCTGCCCTTGACCGCGCCCAGGCCGTAGCGGATCTGCGTGGCCTTCTTGCCCGGCTCGCCGACCGGGATGAAGCGGTAATCCGACAGGTTGATATCGGGCGGCAGGATCTTCAGGCCGCACACATCGATCGCATCCTCGACCAGGATCTTGATCTTGTCGGTGTCGTCCATCGCCAGCGACATGTTGGCCGCCATGAACGCGGCCGGGTGATGCGCCTTCAGGTAGGCGGTGTAATACGACAGCAGCGCATAGGCGGCGGCGTGCGACTTGTTGAAGCCGTAGCCCGCGAACTTCTCCATCAGGTCGAAGATCTCGTCGGCCTTCTCCTGCGACAGCCCGTTCTTGGCCGCGCCTTCGCGGAAGATCAGGCGGTGCTGCGCCATCTCCTCCGGCTTCTTCTTGCCCATCGCGCGCCGCAGCAGGTCCGCGCCGCCCAGCGTGTAGCCGCCGATCACCTGCGCCATCTGCATCACCTGCTCCTGATACACCATGATGCCGTAGGTTTCGGACAGGATGCCTTCGGTGCGCGGGTCGGGGTAGTCGAACTTCTCGCCGTGCTTGCGCTTGCAGAAATCCGGAATCAGGTCCATCGGACCGGGGCGGTACAGCGCCACCAGCGCGATGATGTCCTCGAAGCGGTCGGGGCGCGCATCCTTGAGCATGCCCTGCATGCCGCGGCTTTCAAGCTGGAACACGGCGACCGTTTTCGCCTTGGTCAGCAGTTCGTAGGACGCCTTGTCGTTCAGCGGCAGCTTGGACAGATCGAAGTCCGCCATCGCCGGATCGAGCATCTTGATGTAGTTCACCGCCCGGTCGAGGATGGTCAGCGTGGTCAGGCCCAGGAAGTCGAACTTCACCAGGCCCACCGCTTCCACGTCGTCCTTGTCGTACTGCGACACCACGCCGGCGTCGCCGCCCTGCGTGTACAGCGGACAGAAGTCGGTCAGCTTGCCCGGCGCGATCAGCACGCCGCCGGCATGCATGCCGATCGAGCGCGTGATGCCTTCCACCTGCTGCGCAAGGTCGAGGATCTGCCTGACCTCTTCCTCGTTTTCCATGCGCTCTTTCAAGAGCGGCTCTTCCTCGATCGCCTCGGCAATCGATACCTGCTTGCCCGGCTTGAACGGGATCAGTTTCGAGATGCCGTCGCAGAAGTTGTAGCCCATGTCGAGCACACGTCCCACGTCGCGCACCGCGCCCTTGGCCGCCATGGTGCCGAAGGTCGCGATCTGCGACACCGCGTCGCGCCCGTAGCGGTCCTTCACATACTGGATCACGCGGTCGCGGTTTTCCTGGCAAAAGTCGATATCGAAGTCGGGCATCGATACCCGCTCCGGATTCAGGAAGCGCTCGAACAGCAGGTTGTACGCGAGCGGATCGAGGTCGGTGATCTTCAGCGCATACGCCACCAGGGAGCCGGCGCCGGAGCCGCGGCCCGGCCCGACCGGCACGCCGTTGTTCTTGCCCCACTGGATAAAGTCCGCCACGATCAGGAAGTAGCCCGGGAAGCCCATCTTGATGATGGTGTCGGTCTCGAACTTCAGCCGGTCTTCGTAGCGCTGCCGGTTCTGCTCGCGCTTGGCTTCGTCCGGATACAGCTGCTGCAGGCGCAGCTCCAGGCCTTCCTTGGCCTGCTGCACCAGGAAGTCGTCGAGCGACATGCCGTCCGGCGTGGGAAACAAGGGAAGTTTCGGCTTGCCCAGTTCCAGCTGCAGGTTGCAGCGCTTGGCGATCTCGACCGAGTTCTGCAGCGCTGCCGGCAGGTCGGCGAACGCTTCGGCCATCTCGGCCTGGGTCCGGAAGCACTGCTGCTCGTTGAAGCGCTTCACGCGCCGCGGGTTGGCGAGGATTTCGCCTTCGGCGATGCAGGTGCGCGCCTCGTGCGCGATGAATTCTTCCGGCTTGAGGAACTGGATCGGATGCGTCGCCACCACCGGCAGCTTCAGGCGCGATGCCAGCGCCACCGCCTGGCGCACATGGTTTTCCATGTTGGGCTGGCCGTAGCGTTGGATCTCGATGTAGAACCGGTCCGGGAAAATGTCCGCCCAGCGCTGCGCGCAGCGTTCGGCCGCCGCGATATTACCGTTGTCGATCGCCATCCCGACATCGCCGGCGTGCGCGCCGGACAGCGCAATCAATTCGCTCGCCGCGCCGTTTTCCAGCCATTCGGTGCGGATCTCCGCGCGGCCGCGATACACGTTGGTGAGCCACGCCTTGGTCAGGATTTCGCACAGCTGCAGATAGCCGGTGCGGTTCTTCACCAGCAGCAAAAGGCGCGACGGCTTGTCGCGGTCGGCATCGTTGGTGATCCAGGCATCGCAGCCGGCGATCGGCTTGACGCCCTTGCCGCGCGCCGCCTTGTAGAACTTGATCATGCCGAACAGGTTGGCCAGGTCGGTGATCGCCATCGCCGGCTGGCTGTCCTTGGCGGCGGCTTTGACAATATCGTCGATGCGCACGAGGCCGTCGACGATCGAGTATTCGGAATGGAGGCGGAGGTGGATGAATTGCGGCGAGGTCATCGCGCTATTTTACCTCGACGAGGCACTTCCGCTGAGCAACTGCCACATCTCCGAATGGATGAATTGCAACATTCAAATACCAACAAAATGGCTTTGCCATACACGCTTATAATGGCGACGAATCAAGGACTTATCTTCACTTTCCCAATGCAGCCAAGCGCCACCTACGTCAACATCGCCGCCTACAAATTCATCACCTTCGACGACACGGTCGAAAAGCGCCCGCAATTCCGCGCCCTGTGCGAGGAACTCGGCCTGAAAGGCACCATCCTGCTCAGTCCGGAAGGCATCAACCTGTTCCTGGCCGGGCTGCGTGAATCGATCGACGCCTTTCTCGCCTGGCTGCGTGCCGACGCGCGCTTTGCCGACCTGGAAGTGAAGGAAAGCTACTCCGACCGCCAGCCGTTCACCAAGATGCTGGTCAAGCTCAAGCGCGAAATCATCACGATGAAAAATCCGCTGATCAAGCCGGAGCTGGGGCGCGCGCCCGCGGTCGACGCCAAGACCCTGAAGCGCTGGCTCGACCAGGGCCATGACGATGCCGGCAAGCCGGTGGTGATGGTCGATACCCGCAATGCGTTCGAAGTCGATGTCGGCACCTTCAACCATACCGTCGACTATCGCATCGAAAAATTCAGCGAATTCCCGGACGTGATCGCGCAGCACAAGGACGACTTCAACGGCAAGACGGTCGTGACCTTCTGTACCGGCGGCATCCGCTGCGAGAAGGCGGCGATCCACATGCAGCATGTCGGCTTCGACAGCGTCTACCAGTTGGAAGGCGGCATCCTGAAGTATTTCGAAGAAGTCGGCGGCGCGCACTATACCGGCGACTGTTTCGTGTTCGATTACCGCACCGCGCTTAATCCACAGCTGGAAGCGACGGATACCAGACAGTGCTTTGCCTGCCGGGCGGTGGTGACGCCGCACGAGCAATTGTCGCCGTATTATGTCCCGGGTAAATCATGCCCGCATTGCCGAAAGGCGTCGAAGAGCCCCGCCGAATTATGGTAGATAAAAAGCCGTCAGCATCCCTGAGTCAGCATCCCTGATATTGGCGACTGAAGATAAATAGAGATTTTCGGCCAAGAAAATCTATTATTTATTATTTATTTTCCTGAATCAATCAGGAATTCCGCCCTGTTCTTCCCCTCAATCCATTTCGGCGCCTTGCCTCGCCCTGTCCAAGTTTCACCTGTTTCCGGATTGCGGAATTTCGGCCTTACTGTCGTCGCGGCCTTGCCGGGCTTCTTTTCGGACGGGAATAAATCTGCTTCCGTAATTCCATACTCCTGTATTTTGGCCTTGATTTCCATAATGACGTTTGCCAATTCCGCCTGGCGCGCCTTCTCTGCTTGCACCTGAAGTGCTTTAATTTCCGCCTGGAGTTCCTTGTATGATTTCATCGCCTGACCTATTCGCATTAATGTTAGTAAAAATGTGCCAAAAAAGATCTTAAAGCTGATTCAGTTATTTTATCAATCCAGGCGATTATATATTTTTACCCACCTTCGAAATAGCAATCCTTCCTTAATCGACAAGCGATTAACTCCCTGACGTTTCTACTCAATGCGCGATCGCTGTTCCATTATTGGCAGCCATTTTTTCGGCTTTTCTATTTCGAGCCGCAATGCGCTCATCTTCTTGCCGATACTTTTCTCTCTGCGTATTTCATCAATCCGCCCCTCATGCCGGCCAGCAAATGTCTTGGACAAGGGACAGCGTGCAGCGCATCGCACGAGGATGGCGCCGAGGCGCATGCCGCAGCGAGCATGGCCTTGACGCCGGCTCATGCAAACAGTTCGGCCTGCGCCAGCGGCAGCCCCGCCTTGTCTTTGTCCGACACGATCGGCTCGCCTTCGACGGGCCACTGGATGCCGATGGAAGCGTCATTCCATGCGATACAGCGCTCGTGCTCGGGCGCGTAGTAATCGGTCGTCTTGTACAGGAAATCCGCGCTGTCGCTGGTGACGACGAATCCGTGTGCAAAACCCGGCGGAATATACAGCTGGCGGCAATTGTCTTCGCTGAGCGTGACGCCGACCCACTGGCCGAACGTGGGCGAGGATTTCCGGATATCGACCGCCACATCAAACACCTCGCCCTTCACCACGCGCACCAGTTTGCCTTGCGGTTGACGAATCTGGTAATGCAGGCCACGCAGTACGCCTCGAACAGAACGCGAGTGATTGTCCTGAACGAAGTCGAGTTCCAGGCCGGTCGCCCGATTGAATGCTTGCCGGTTGTAGCTTTCGAAGAAGAAGCCGCGGCTGTCGCCAAAAATTCTAGGCTCGATGATGAGGACTTCCGGGAGTTGAGTTGGAATCACCTTCACGATGACACTCCCTCGTTCAAGATCCTGCGCAGGTACTCGCCATAGCCGGTCTTGGCGAGCGGTTGCGCCAGCGCCTGCAGTTGTTGGGCGCTGATGAAGCCTTTGCGATAGGCGATTTCTTCGGGGCAGGCTACTTTCAGCCCCTGGCGGTGCTCGATGGTGGCAATGAAGTTACTGGCTTCGATCAGGCTGGCATGCGTGCCAGTGTCCAGCCACGCATAGCCGCGGCCCATCATCTCGACCGCGAGCTGGCCGCGCTCCAGATAGATGCGATTGACATCGGTAATTTCCAGCTCCCCGCGCGCCGACGGTTTCAGCCCGGCGGCAATTTCAACCACCTGGTTGTCGTAAAAATACAGGCCGGTGACCGCATAATTTGATTTCGGCTGCCTCGGCTTTTCTTCCAGCGACGCCGCACACCCCTGCCCGTCGAACCCCACCACACCGTAACGTTCCGGGTCGTTGACGTGGTAGGCGAACACGGTCGCGCCGTCGCGCCGGTTCATCGCGCGTTCAAGCAGCGGCTGCAGGTCGTGGCCGTAAAAAATATTGTCGCCCAAAACCATCGCCGAAGGCGCGTTGCCGATAAAGCCCTTGCCGATGATGAAGGCCTGGGCCAACCCGTCGGGACTCGGTTGCACCGCATACTGCAGATTCAAGCCCCAAGCGCTGCCGTCGCCCAGCAATTGCTCGAAACGCGGCAGGTCTTGCGGCGTGGAGATGATCAGAATGTCGCGTATCCCCGCCAGCATCAGCGTACTGAGCGGATAGTAGATCATCGGCTTGTCGTAGATGGGCAACAGCTGCTTGGAGACGGCCTTGGTCACCGGGTAAAGCCGCGTACCGGAACCGCCGGCCAGGATAATGCCTTTACGTTGAATCATTATTTTCCAGGATTTCAGAAAGCATGCGCGCGACGCCGCTTTGCCAGGGCGGTATTTGCAGGTGGAAGGTGGACTGCAGCTTGCTCGTATCCAGCCGGGAGTTATGCGGCCGGCGCGCCGGTGTCGGAAAGGCGGCAGTGGCCACCGGCACGACATTGTCGGGGGCGGCCTTGAGACTGAGGCCTGCATGGCGGGCGAAATCCAGCACGAACCTGGCATAGCCGTACCAGGATGTTTCCCCCGAAGCCACCAGATGATATAGGCCGGATATTGGCGGTGGCGGGTGGAGGCGGGCTGTGCGGATCGCATGCGCGGTGACATCGGCAATCAGGTCGGCGCCGGTGGGCGCGCCGACCTGGTCGTCGATCACGGTAAGGCGCTCCCGCTCGCCGGCCAGCCGCAACATGGTTTTCGCAAAATTCCCTCCGCGTGCGGCATATACCCAGCTCGTCCTGAAAATCAGATGATCGCAGCCGGATTCCTGTATAGCCTGCTCGCCTTCGCGCTTGGTCGCGCCGTAGATGTTGAGCGGTCCCGTGGTGTCGCCTTCCCGCCATGGTTTTGTGCCGCTGCCGTCGAATACGTAATCCGTCGAATAATGCACCAGCCAGGCGCCGAGTGCCTTGGCTTCTTGCGCCAACAGGCCGGGCGCCTGGGCATTGATAACGCGCGCCAGCCCGGGTTCGCTTTCGGCCTTGTCGACGGCGGTATACGCGGCGGCATTGACAATGACATCGGGCCTGACCTGCCGCACGGTAGCGGCCAGTTCCCGCAGCCTCGTGAAATCGCCGCACAGTTCGCGGCTTGCGGTATCCAGGGCAATCACGTCTCCCAACGGCGCGAGACTGCGTTGCAGTTCCCAGCCGACCTGTCCGCTTTTACCGAACAGGAGAATCTTCATTGCGCCCGCCCCGCATAATTTTTTTCTATCCATTCACGGTAAGCACCGGACTGGACGTGGGCAACCCAGCCCTGGTTGTCGAGATACCACTGCACGGTTTTCCGGATTCCGGTTTCAAAAGTCTCCGCCGGCTTCCAGCCGAGTTCGCGCTCGATTTTTCGCGCATCGATGGCATAACGACGGTCATGCCCCGGGCGATCCGCCACGAAGGTGATTTGTTCGCGGTAGGACTTGCCGTCGCTTCGCGGACGCATTTCATCGAGGAGGTCGCAAATGGCATTCACAATGTCAATGTTCGCTTTTTCGTTCCAGCCGCCGACATTATAGGTTTCCCCCACTGCGCCGGCTTCCAGCACGCGGCGGATAGCGCTGCAGTGGTCCTTGACATACAGCCAGTCGCGGATCTGCCGGCCATCGCCATATACGGGCAGTTCCTTGCCGGCGAGGGCATTGACTATCATGAGCGGGATGAGCTTTTCCGGGAAATGATATGGCCCGTAGTTGTTGGAGCAATTGGTCGTCAGCACCGGGAGACGGTACGTATGGTGGTATGCCCGCACCAAGTGGTCGCTGGCGGCCTTGCTGGCCGAATATGGGCTGTTAGGCTGGTAACGGCTTGTCTCGGTAAAAGCCGGCTCGGCGCTTGTCAGCGATCCATATACTTCGTCGGTGGAAACATGCAGAAAGCGGAAATTCTGCCGATCGGCCGGCGCGAGTCCTTCCCAGTAGGCGCGGGCGGCTTCGAGCAAGTGAAAGGTGCCGACGATATTGGTCTGGATAAATGCTTCGGGACCGTGAATGGAGCGGTCCACGTGGGACTCGGCAGCAAAATTGATAATGGCGCGCGGCGCATACCGTGCCAAAAGGCTTGCCACCAGGTTGAGATCGCCAATATCGCCCTTGATAAAAATATGCCGGTCATCCCCGCGCAGGGATGCCAGGTTCTCCATGTTGCCGGCATAAGTGAGCGCATCGAGATTGACGAGCGGCTCATTGCATTGAGCCAGCCAATCCAGGACAAAATTCGAGCCAATGAAGCCCGCCCCGCCTGTAACCAGAATCATTTTTCAGCCTTTTCTGTTAAGCGACACAATATTAGAGTATCAGCCGGCCAAGAGGCTGCATATGGAGGTCAGGCCTCCCTTTGATATTTGCGTGGTTGCCAATTGAAAGGGACATGATCCTTCAGCTAAATTCTATTGGTTTGACTTGCGCCGCAGTATAGGGCTTACTGCTCACCGGCAACAGACGTAATTTCCGACAAGGTTTCTGGAAACGATATGAGTTCATCGTATATCGGCCGCTTTGCCCCCTCTCCTTCCGGTCCACTGCACAAGGGATCGCTGGTCGCCGCCTTAGCCAGCTATCTCGATGCCAAGGCACACGACGGAAAATGGCTGGTGCGCATCGAGGATGTCGACGAAGCGCGCACCGTGCCGGGCGCGGCGGAAGCGATCCTGCGATGCCTGGCGACGTTCGGCATGCAATGGGATGGCGAAGTCGTATGGCAAAGCCGGCGCAAGGCGCTGTACGAAGCCGCGTTCGCGCGCCTGGGTTCGCATGCGTATGCATGCGGCTGCACGCGGCGCGAGATTGCCGACTCGCGCGTAGGCATCGCCAGCGACGGCGCGGCAGTCTATCCCGGCACCTGCCGCCCGGGGCTGGCTTCCGGGAAGTCGGCGCGCGCGTGGCGCCTGCGCGTGCCCGAGCATGCGAGCGCACATGTGCGCTTCGAGGATCGCAGGATGGGGACGGTCACGCAGAATCTGGCAAGCGAAGTCGGCGACTTCGTGCTGAAACGCGCCGACGGTTTCTGGGCGTATCAGCTGGCAGTCGTGGTGGACGATGCGGAACAGGGCGTGACCGACGTGGTGCGCGGCGCCGATCTGCTCGATTCGACGCCGCGCCAGATCTACCTGCAGCACTTGCTGGGCGTGCCGACGCCGCGCTACCTGCATGTGCCGGTCGTGAGTAATGCGCAAGGGGAGAAGCTGTCGAAGCAGACCGGCGCGCAGGCACTCGACTTGGAACAGCCGCTGGCGGAACTGATTGCGGCGGGGCGGTTTCTGGAATTGCCGGTGGCGGAGGTGGGCTCGCTGGAGGAGTTCTGGCGCGAGGCGATTGCGGGATGGGCGCGGCGTTTCAAGCTCTCCGCGCCCGCAGGCGGAAGCGAGGCTTCCGTCTTCGCCCCCAGATCGTAGCGCGCTATCCTTACCGCTTCGGCATCCCGCCCAGCAGCGCCGCCACCTTGGCCTTCTGCTTGGCCGACCCGCCTTGCACCGTCTTGTCTTCTTCCTTGGTTTCGCTCGGCGGCGCCGGCTCGTACGGCTTCAGGAACCACGGATCAATCTTTTCCTTGCGCGGCGCATAGCCGCCGCTGCGTCCGTACGGTGCGCGCGATGCCCCCGTGCGCTCGCCACCCTCGTCCTGGCGGCTGCGGCGGTCGGCAGAACGCGGCGGCACGAAGCCGGTCAGCTGCAGGCGCGAAATGGTGTGCTTGATCAGCTTTTCGATATCCGCAAGCTGGCGCGCATCCTTGTCGGTAAACAGCGAGATCGCGTCACCCGACGCTCCCGCGCGGCCGGTGCGGCCGATGCGGTGCACGTAGTCCTCGGCGTTGTACGGCAAGTCAAAATTGATCACGCACGGCAGTTCCGCGATATCGAGGCCGCGCGCGGCCACATCGGTTGCGACCAGCACTTCAATGCCGCCCTGCTTGAATGCCTCAAGCGCGGCCATGCGTTCGGCCTGGGTCTTGTCGCCGTGGATCGCGGCGGCATTGATGCCCGCCTTTTCCAGATGGCGCGACAGGCGCGAGGCGCCGATCTTGGTATTCGAAAAAACGATCACCTGCTTCAGGCCGCGCTCGCGGATGATGTGCGCGACCGCGTCGTGCTTGGCTTCCTCGTCGACCTTGTACAGCACTTGCGTGACGTTGTCTGCGGTGGCGTTGCTGCGCGCAACTTCGATGGTCACCGGGTTTTTGAGGAAGCTGTTCGCCAGCTTCTTGATCTCCGGCGAGAAGGTCGCGGAAAACATCAGGTTCTGGCGCTGCTTCGGCAGCAGGTTGATGATGCGCTGCAGGTCGGGCAGAAAACCCATATCGAGCATGCGGTCCGCCTCGTCCATCACCAGGATCTGCGTCTGCGACAGGTTCACGGTCTTTTGCTGCACGTGGTCGAGCAGGCGGCCCGGGGTGGCGATCACGATTTCGACGCCGGCGCGCAAGGCGGCGGTCTGCGGCGCCATGTCGACGCCGCCGAACACGACCGTCGAGCGCAGCGGCGTGTAGCGCGAGTACGCCTTCACGTTGTCGGCCACCTGGTCGGCCAGTTCGCGCGTGGGGGTCAGGATCAGCGCGCGCACCGGATGGCGCGCGGGCGAGGCGCTGCTGTTGGCATGGACCAGCAGCTGCTGGATGATCGGCAGCGAGAAGCCGGCGGTCTTGCCGGTGCCGGTCTGCGCCGCGCCCATGACGTCGCGGCCCTGCAGCACTACGGGAATCGCCTCCGCCTGGATCGGCGTCGGATGTTCATAACCTTGGTCGGCGAGCGCGCGCAAAATATCGGCGGACAATCCGAAATCTTCAAAGCGGACAGCCGGTGCGCCGGTTTGCGGGGTTGCTAACGGGGTGTGGGACATAGGTGATTTCAATAAGCCTGCCATCAGGCTGTGAGTAAGCGCGGCATCGATGCACGGTCAGTGTGCCGGAAGACGCCGCCTGGTCGGTTACGGATTTCACGCAACATGGCAGCGCCGGAACGCGGCATCGTTACGTAAAACAACCTTTCATTATACGCCTGCGTGGAGGCACCGTTCATGACCTGCCGAGCCAGCGCGTGACGGTTGATGCACACGGTGCGTTTTTCTCTGACCACGGCGGCCGGTAAAGATTGCAGGAAACCGTCATTTCGCCGCGCTTCCCCCTCGTCTTTCCGAAAATACTTGCCGAAAGCGCGCCCCGCCATTATTCCAAAACGAGAAAATTCATTGAAATTAGTCTCGATATAGACTAAAGTTTTTCTATAGTCAAACGGAAATCCGGCGGTTTACATGGGAATGCATGCCGAACACTCGCAGGCGCAGGTCTCGCCGGCAGCGCTGTCCGCCGCTGCGGTACGGGCATTCAGCAATATCGCGCGTCTCTGGAAGCTCGACACCGACGAGCAGCTGATCCTGCTGGGCAGCCCGCCGCGCTCGACCTTCTACAAATGGAAAAAGCAGCCGGATAGCGCCCAGCTGGGGCGCGACACGCTGGAACGCATCTCCTACATCCTGGGCATCTATAAAGCCTTGCAGATCCTCCTGCCGGATGAAAAGGCCGCCGACGGCTGGATCAGGAAGCCGAATGCGGCGGCGCCCTTCGGCGGCAGAAGCGCCTTGGACCGCATGTTGTCGGGCAACGTGGCGGACCTGTTCGTCGTGCGCCAATATCTGGATGCGATGCGCGGCGGCTGGGCATGACCTATCCGCTGGCGCAAATCGACTGGCATCCGGCCTTTCGCATCGTCCCGACGCGCTTCCCCGCGATTAACCTGTTCGACCGGGTCGCCTCGCCGGAAGATTTCGACGCCTTGTATGCGCTCGAAGCGATGACCAACGACCGCCTCCGCGACGAACTCGGCCAGATCGAGCTGGTTCCGCCCGCGGAGCGCCTGTACGGCCCGGGCAGCGGTCCGATCATGGCCGCGTTCACCCATCTGAATCCGGCCGGCAGCCGCTTTTCCGACGGCAGTTTCGGCGTGTTCTACGCGGCCAGGGACAAGGCGACCGCGGTCGCCGAAACCCGCTACCACCAGGCGCGCTTTCTGGCCGCGACCAGCGAGGCGCCGCTCCAGCTGCAGATGCGGGTGTATCACGTCGAGGTGTCGGGCCGCCTGCACGACCTGCGCGGCGCGCCGGCAGACGATCCGCTCTACCATCCCGCCTCCTATGCGGCCTCGCAGGCGCTGGCGCGGCGGCTGCGGGGGGACGGTTCGCTCGGCGTGAGCTACCGCAGCGTGCGCATGGAAGGCGGCGAATGCGTGGCCGTTTTCAGGACGACCGCCTTGTCCAATTGCCGGCATGCGAGCCAGATGCTCTATCAATGGGATGGCGCGCAGTTTTCGGATGTGTACGAGAAGGTGATGTGAGCCATGCGCGGCGGCGCCGCTATTTGACCCGCTGCTTCTCCAGCTTGCGCGCGAGCGTGCGGCGATGCATGCCGAGGCGGCGCGCCGTCTCGGAGATGTTGAAGCCGGTTTCCGCCAGCACTTCGTGGATGCGCTCCCATTCGAGCGTCTTGATGGATGTGGAACGGTTCGTCAGCTCGATCTCGGTCGCCCCGGCGACATGGCCGAACGCCGCTTCGATATCGTCGGTATTGGACGGCTTGGCCAGGTACTGGCAGGCGCCGAGCTTGATCGCCTCGACCGCGGTATTGATGCTGGCAAAGCCGGTCAGGACCACGATCAGCATGCCCGGATCATGCTTGTGCAGCATTTGCACGCAGGCCAGGCCGGAGGAATTGTCCTTCAGCTTCAGGTCCACCACCGCATGCGACGGCGTGTGCTGCTGCAGCAGTGCGGCGACTTCCTCGACATTCGCCGCGTGCAAGACCTGATAGTTGCGGCGCTCGAACGAGCGGCCGAGCGTGCGCGCAAAAGCGGCATCGTCTTCCACGATCAACAGCAGGCGCTCAGACGCCATTTACTTGCTCCTCCTCCAGGGATATCGAAGCCAGCGGCAAGGTCAGCAGGACGGCCGCCCCGCCCTCGGCGCGATTGCGCGCGCTGACCGTGCCGCCCAGCTTGCGCGCGACGTTCACCACCAGGAACAGCCCCAGCCCGCCGCCCGGACGGCCCTTGCTCGACTGATAAGGCTTGCCGAACTGCGCCAGCATCTCCGGCGCGAAGCCGGGTCCGGCATCGGTGATCAGCAGTTTCAATACGTCGCCCTCGCGCGTCGCTTCCAGGCTCACCCACTGCGGCGAGGCCTCGAATGCATTATCGAGCACATTGACGATCATTTGCTTGAGCGCGGTATCGAACACCACCGGAATGTCCGGCTGGATGCGGTTGTCATAGCCGAATGCGGCAACCGGCCGGCTGGCGCACCATTCTTTGACCAGATCGTTCAGGAAAGTGCCGATGGTGGTCCTGGCCGACGACTCGCCGCGCGCCTCCCCTGCCGACAGCAGGATGCCGCTGACGATCGACTTGCAGCGCTTTAACTGCGCCTGCATTTCGGTGATTTCTTCCAGCAGCTCGGGATTCCTGCTGAATTCCGGCATGCGCCGCCAGTCGCCGAGGATCACCGACAGCGTGGCCAGCGGCGTGCCGAGCTCATGCGCCGCGCCGGACGCGAGCAGGCCCATGCGCACGATGTGTTCTTCCTCGGCGGCGCGCTGGCGCAGGCCGGCCAGTTTCTCGGCGCTTGCACGCAAATTGCGCATGATGCGCGTGATGAACACCACCAGCAGCGACGCGATCAGCATGAAGCAGATCAGCATGCCTTCAATATACAGGGCGGGAAAGCTGCGCCCCGGCGCGATCGGCAAGGCCAGCGGCTTGGAAAACAGCGACAGTCCGGCCAGGCAAATGCCGGTGATGGCGACGATGGTCCAGGTCGACCAGGCTTCCAGCAGCACCGCGCTCAGGATGACCTGCAGCAGATAGAGAAAGGCGAACGGATTGGTGGTGCCGCCGCTGAAGTACAGCTGCGCCGTCAGGCTGCCGACGTCGACCAGCAGCGCGAAAAACAGCTCGCCATTGGAAACGGCGCCGCGCTCCTGCCAGCGCAGGTGGCTGGCGATGTTGAATGCGATCAGGCAGGCCAGCACCGCGAGCATCTGCGGCAGCGGCAGATGGATGCCCAGCACGCCGACCACGATCGAGATGGTCGTGATCTGTCCGACCACGGCAATCCAGCGCAGTTGGATCAACTGCAGCATGTTGTTGTGGCCGGCAACCTTTTCGACGCGCACGGCGGCCGCCGATTTGTCCTTCGCCGCCGTCCGGCCCGCCCCTGTTTTCCTCTTGCCTTGCATGTTCGCCAACTCGCTCATTCGGCGCGGCGCAGCCTGCGCTCCTCGCGCCAGACCCACAGGCCGGCTGCCGCCGCCATCAAGGCAAGAGCATACCAAGTCAGCGCGTAGACCAAGTGGTTGTTGTGAAAGGAGACGACGGTCAGGCCGCCGACGGGGACGATTGCCCCCGGCCTGACGTCCGCCCGCTCCTGGGCTGCATCCGCATCGACGAAGTATGGCGCAACTGGCCGCAGGCCGCGTGCGGCCGCAATCGCCGGCACGTCGCGCGAATACCAGCGGTCGGCGGCGGGATCATTGTGGCGCAAAAAGGCGCCGCCCGGCTCGCTGACGCGCAGCAGCCCGGTCATGGTCACTGCATGCTCCCTGCTGGCGGTGCCGTCCTGGAATTCGCGCCGCGCCCGGTCGGCCGTGTCGGCCGCAATGAAGCCGCGATTGATCAACACGACCGTGCCGTCCGCCCGGCGCAGCGGCGTCAGCAGCCAGTAGCCGCTGCCAAGCGCGGTGGCTGCCTGCACCAGGGTTGACTGCCGATACAGGAAAGTGCCGGCGACCTGCACATGGCGGTACTCGTCGGACTCGGCCGTGATATTCGGCCAGCGCGCCGGGCCGGGAGCGGGCACGGGCGCGGCATGCACGCGCTGCTCGACGCGCTCGATCAGCGCCAGCTTCCATTGCAGGCGCTGCAGCTGCCAGGTGCCCAGCGCAATGAAGGCGGAGAAGGCCAGCACCGCGCACAGCGCCAGCACCAGCCGTGTTGCAAAAGAGCGCGGGCGCGGCGCGGCCTCCGCAGAAGCCGCGCCGCGCCCTTGCCCTGAACCGCCCGTCATGGCAGTTCGTGCATCCGGTGCGCCGCGTCGGGCGCCATGCCCGGCATCATGTTGTGATTGAGGTGATACATCACCCAGATCGAACCGGACAGCACGATCACCACCAGCACCACGGTGAAGATCAGCGCCAGCATGTTCCAGCCGCCCTCGGACTTGGTGTTCATGTGCAGGAAGTAGATCATGTGGACCACGATCTGCACCGCGGCGAAGCCGAGGATCACCATCGCGGTGGTGCCCGGCTTGTCGAACACCTTGCCCATCACCAGCCAGAACGGGATCGCGGTCAGGATCACCGACAGCACGAAGCCGATCGCATAGCTCTTCAGGCTGCCGTGGTCGGCATGATCTTCATGATGACCGTGGTCGTGAGTGTGATGCTCGCTCATGGCAGGACTCCCATCAGGTAGACAAAGGTGAAGACGCCGATCCAGATCACGTCCAGGAAGTGCCAGAACATCGACAGGCACATCAGGCGGCGGCGGTTTTCGGGGATGAGGCCGTGGCGGTTGAGCTGGACCATCAGCGTCACCAGCCAGACGATGCCGAAAGTCACGTGCAGACCGTGCGTGCCGACCAGGCAGAAGAACGAGGTCAGAAAGCCGCTGCGCTGCGGACCCGCGCCTTCATGGATCAGGTGCGCGAATTCGCTCAGTTCCAGCGCAAGAAAGCCCAGGCCGAACAGGCCGGTGACGCCCAGCCACAGCAGCGTGCTGCCCAGGCGCTTGCGCTGCGATTCGAGCATCGCGAAGCCGTAGGTGATCGACGACAGCAGCAGCAAGGCGGTGTTGGTCGCCACCAGCGGCAGGTCGAACAGTTCGGCGCCGGTCGGGCCGCCCGCGTAATTGCGGCCCAATACCGCGTATGCGACGAACAGGCACGCGAAGATCAGGCAGTCGCTCATCAGGTAGATCCAGAAACCGAGCAGGGTGCCGTTTTCCGGATGGTGCTCGCGCACGTAATAGCGCGAGCTGGTGTCGCTCAGGGCGTCAACGGTGTTTGCAGTGATCTCAGACATAGCTTTCCATCATGCGAGTGCGAGCGTTCTCGGTGCGGACGACCTCGTCCGCCGGGATGTAGTAGTCGCGTTTGTAATTGAAGGTGTGGATGATGGCGGCCGCCACGGTCGCCACGAAGGCGATTCCGGCCACCAGCCACATCTGCCAGATCAGCGCGAAGCCGACCAGCGTGCTCAGCGCCGCGATCACGAAGCCGGCGGCCGTGTTCTTCGGCATGTGGATCGGGACGAAGCCCTGCAGCGGACGGACATAGCCGTGCTTCTTCATGTCGGTCCAGGCGTCCTTTTCATAGACGCGCGGCGTGAACGCGAAGTTGTAGGCCGGCGGCGGCGAGGACGTGGCCCACTCCAGCGTGCGGCCGTCCCACGGGTCGCCGGTGACGTCGCGCAGCTCGTGGCGGCGGCGGAAGCTGACGTAGAACTGGATCAGCATCGAGCCGATGCCCAACGCAATCAGCACCGCGCCCAGGGCGGCGATCTGGAACCAGATCTGCAGCGACGGATCCTCGAAGTGGCTCATGCGGCGCGTCACGCCCATCAGGCCGAGCACGTACAGCGGCATGAAGGCGAGGTAGAAGCCGACCACCCAGAACCAGAACGAGCACTTGCCCCAGAAAACGTCGAGCTTGTAGCCGAACGCCTTCGGGAACCAGTAGTTGATCGCGGCAAACACGCCGAACACCACGCCGCCGATGATCACGTTATGGAAGTGCGCGATCAAAAACAGGCTGTTGTGCAGCACGAAGTCGGCCGGCGGCACCGCCAGCAGCACGCCCGTCATGCCGCCGATGACGAAGGTGATCATGAAGGCGACGGTCCACATCATCGGCAGCTCGAAGCGGATGCGGCCGCGGTACATGGTGAACAGCCAGTTGAAGATCTTGGCGCCGGTCGGGATCGAGATGATCATGGTCGTGATGCCGAAGAACGAGTTCACGCTCGCGCCCGAGCCCATCGTGAAGAAGTGGTGCAGCCACACGAGATACGACAGGATGGTGATCACCGCGGTCGCGTACACCATCGAGGTGTAGCCGAACAGGCGCTTGCCGGTGAAGGTGGGCACCACTTCCGAGAAGATGCCGAACACCGGCAGCACCAGGATGTACACCTCCGGGTGGCCCCAGATCCAGATCAGGTTCACGTACAGCATGGAGTTGCCGCCCATGTCGTTCGTGAAGAAGTGCAGGTCGAACATGCGGTCCACCGACAGCATCGCCAGCACCGCGGTCAGCACCGGGAAGGTGACGACGATCAGCACGTTGGTGCACAGCGCGGTCCAGGTAAACACCGGCATCTTCATCATGGTCATGCCCGGCGCGCGCATCTTGACGATGGTCGCGATCAGGTTCACGCCGGACAGCAGCGTTCCCACGCCGGCGATCTGCAAGGCCCAGATGTAGTAATCGACGCCGACGTCGGGGCTGGCCAGGATGCCGGACAGCGGCGGATACGCGAGCCAGCCGGTGCGCGCGAACTCGCCGACGAACAGCGAGGCCATCACCAGCACGGCGCCCGAGGTGGTCATCCAGAAGCTGAAGTTGTTCAGGAACGGGAAGGCCACGTCGCGCGCGCCGATCTGCAGCGGCACCACGTAGTTCATCAGGCCGGTCACGAACGGCATGGCGACGAAGAAGATCATGATCACGCCGTGCGCGGTGAAGATCTGGTCGTAGTGATGCGGCGGCAAGAAGCCGGCGGCGTCGCCGAAGGCGATCGCCTGCTGCGCGCGCATCATGAGCGCGTCGGCAAAGCCGCGCAGCAGCATCACCAGGCCCAGGATCATGTACATGATGCCGATCTTCTTGTGGTCGATGCTGGTGATCCAGTCGCGCCACAGCGTGCCCCACAGGCGGAAATACGTGAGCGCGCCGACGACGGCCAGGCCGCCGAGGGCGACCATGATGAAGGTGCCCACCAGGATGGGCTCGTGAAACGGAATCGCATCCCAGCCCAACCGGCCGAAGATGAGCTTCGTCAGATCAATGTGGTCTTGCATCGTTACTCTTTATGGATTTTGGAAATCGAGGCGGATGACTCGGTGCCGGTCTGCGCGACTTCGCACACTTCGTCCTTGCGCGCGACAGCGGCTTTGACGCGCTTGCTGTCGGCGGCCATCATCTGGTCCATGCAGGTCGCGCCGGGCGCGACGCAGCGGTTGACGATCGCGTGGTACAGATCGGGCTCGACCTTGCCGTAGCGGCGCACCGGTTCGCGCTCGCTGGGCTTTTCCAGCGCCAGGTAGTCGGCGCGCCTGAGTTCGCCGCCGGCAGCCTTGTTCTTACGCACCCAGTTCTCGAAGTCGGCGGCGCTCATGCCGTAGTACTTGAAGCGCATGTGAGAAAATCCGGCACCGCTGTAGTTGGCCGAGAAGCCTTCGTACTCGCCGGGCTTGTTGATGACAGCGTTAAGCGTCGTGTCCATGCCCGGCATCGCGTAGATCTGGCCGGCCAGCGCCGGGATGTAGAACGAGTTCATCACGTTGGACGCGGTGATCTTGAAGCGCACCGGCACGTCGACCGGCGTGGCCAGTTCGTTGACCGTCGCGATGCCCTGCTCCGGATAGATGAACAGCCATTTCCAGTCGAGCGCGACCACCTGCACCACCAGCGGCTTGGTATCGGCGGGAATCGGGCGATTCGCGTCCAGGCGCTGCAGCGGACGGTACGGGTCCAGCAGGTGGGTGCTGATCCAGGTCAGCAGGCCCAGCGCAATGATGATCAGGAGCGGCGCGCCCCAGATCACGAGTTCGAGCTTGGTCGAGTGATCCCATTCCGGATCGTATTTCGCCGCGGCGTTGCTTTTCCGATAACGCCAGGCGAACAGCACGATCAGCGCGATCACCGGGACGATGATCAGCAACATCAGCAGCGTGGAAACGAGGACCAGGTGCGCCTGCTGAACAGCGATGTCGCCGGATGGATTCATCACGACGGTATCGCAGCCAGCCAACAACGCAATGGGCGAGAGGAGCAATAAGCGACGGGCGTTTATCAGATGCATGCGGGAAAGTAAAGGATGTAGATCAAGATTATGCTAATCTAACCTCACGAGCAGGCATTGGCGATTGGACATTTTGTCCTCCCCTCCCGGGACGCCGAAAAAAGACCTGCCGAAATCCAATTTGAGGAGCGATCAATGTCCAGTACCAGCATGCATGGCGGCGCCCTGCCCGCCTATCTACGTTCGGCTCCACGAGATGCCGGAAAGACCGATCATTCCAAGGTTGCACCTGGCGAGATCGCGATCGGCGTGGTGATCGGCCGCGCCTCCGAGTATTTCGATTTCTTTGTATACGCCATCGCCTCGGTGCTGGTATTCCCTGCCGTGTTCTTTCCATTCGAGCAACGACTGGAGGGAACGCTCTATGCGTTTACGATCTTCTCTTTTGCCTTTATTGCAAGACCGTTCGGTACCGTCGCCTTCATGGCGATCCAGCGCCGCTTCAGCCGGGAATTGAAACTGATGCTCGCGCTGCTGCTGCTGGGCGCCTCCACCGCCGGCATTGCCTTTTTGCCGACCTACGCCCACCTGGGCACGACGGCGATCGTGCTGCTGGCGATCCTGCGCATCGGACAGGGCATCGCGCTCGGCGGCTCCTGGGACGGCCTGCCCTCGCTGCTGGCGCTGAGCGCGCCGCCGCATCGGCGCGGCTGGTATGCGATGCTGGGGCAGTTGGGCGCGCCGGTCGGTTTCATCGTCGCCGCCGGGCTGTTCTGGTTCCTGCTGTCGACGCTGTCGAGCGAGGATTTCCTGAGCTGGGGCTGGCGCTATCCGTTCTATGTCGCATTCGCGATCAATGTGGTCGCGCTGTTCGCGCGCCTGCGCCTGGTGTCGACCGATGAATACGCGCGCCTGCTCGACGAGCGCGAGCTGGAGCCGACCGACGTGGCCGAGATGATCGGCTCGCAAGGCCGCAACATCCTGATCGGCGCGCTCGCCGCGCTGGCGAGCTACGCGCTGTTCCATCTCGTCACGGTATTCCCGCTGTCATGGATCACGCTGTATTCGTCGCGCTCGATCAGCGACTTCCTGGTGATCCAGATGGCCGGCGCGGCGCTGGCGGCGCTCGGCGTGATCGCTTCCGGCCTGATCGCCGACCGCTTCGGCCGCCGCACCACGCTCGGCACCCTGGCCGCCCTGATCGCGCTGTTCAGCGGCGTGGTGCCGATGCTCATGGACGGCGGCGACACCGGACAGACCGTCTTCATCCTGGTGGGCTTTGCCTTGCTCGGGCTGTCCTACGGCCAGGCTTCCGGCGCGGTGACCGCCAACTTCCTGCGCAAGTACCGCTATACCGGCGCCGCCCTGACCTCCGACCTGGCCTGGCTGGCCGGCGCCGGCTTTGCGCCGCTGGTCGCGCTCGGCCTGTCCGCGCATTTCGGACTGGCCTATGTCGGGCTCTACCTGCTGTCGGGCGCCGTCGGTTCGCTGGCGGCGCTCAGTTTGAATCGCGCGCTGGAGATCCGGGATTGATCGTTGCGCACAGAAGGGAATGAAAAGGGGCTGCGGATGAAAGTCTGCAGCCCCTTTTTTCATGGCGGTCGCGGAAGAAATCCGACGCCCTCTCCCACCGAAGCCGCGCCAACCAGCGCCACGATCCGGTGGCGGGCGGCGAGACGGTGCGCTTGCTACACTACCGGGCTGGCCCCGTCAATTTCAGGAATCGACATGCACCGCCGCCTGCTGCTCCTGCGCTCCCACCCTCGCCTGATGAGTTCACTCCTGGCCGGCGCCATCGCCGGCTTCGTCGTGCCAGGAACATGGAATACGGTCGTGCGCTTGCTGATGGGCTGGAACGTCGCGGTCTGGTCCTACCTCGCCCTGATATGCTGGCTGATCGCGCAAAGCGATGAGAATCGCATGCATCGCTTGGCCAAACAGGAAGACAACAACGCCGTCTTTGTGCTGGTCGTCATGTCGCTGGGCGCGGTCCTCAGCCTCGCCGCGATTGTGGCGGAACTGGCATCAGCCAAGCAGGTGTCTGGAAGCGACCGGCTGTTTCACTACGGGTTGACCGCCTTGACCGTATTCGGCTCCTGGCTGCTGGTCGGCGTCATCTATATGTTCCACTATGCGCACATGTTTTACCGTGCCGCTCCTGCAGAGAAGCCGCTACGCTTTCCCGACAACGCGCTCAAGCCCGTCTATTGGGACTTTTTGTACTTCTCGTTCACCATTGCGGTGGCCGCGCAGACGTCGGATATCAGTATCTCGACGACGCCAATGCGAAAAGCGGTACTCGCGCAATCATTGCTGAGTTTCCTGTTCAATGCCGCAATCATTGGTTTAACGATCAATATTGTTGCCGGCACAGTAGGCGGGTGATCCGGGTATATATCACCGTATGCATCCGGCAACACATCAAAATGGAATACTCGCTTTCGCTGTGATAAAACCGGCCTGCGGTCAGCACCTACCTGCCTCGCATGACGCCGCGAGACCACCGCCATTCCATCGACGTTTCATATCGACACAATTCGTTACAAGATCTGCATGCACGCTGTCGGCAAAACGCTCCCCAGTCTCGTTAAGGAAGGGCAGCGCCTTCCAATCAGCGCGTTGACTGAAAGGGACTCGACCATGATCAACTCCAGACAAAAAGCCGCCCTCGCCACCATTTTGCTCGCATTGTTTGCAGAATGCCTGATGAAAGGCTGATCAGCCGCGATTCCGCGCTGCCCTCCTTCGGCGAAGGACTGCCAATTATCCCGGTGACGGACATGCATGCATCGCGAACAGGCAAAACAGCATTGCTGATTCTGGCTGTATCCGGCCTGATGGCCTGCGCAACGCCACGCGGACAGCAGCCGAAAGGCGCAGGGTTGGAGCATGCCCATCTGGACGCTGTCCTCAATCGCATTACATGGGGCGTCAACACCTCCAGCTATCGTGAGGCCGCTTCTGGCGGCATCGAACGCTACATCCATGAGCAGTTACACCCGGGCAGCGACGCCTTGCCCGCTGAGGTGCAGGCGCAGATCGACGCAATGACGATTACGCAGCGCCCAATGAATGAACTGGTCATTCAGCTCGAACACCGGCGCAGGCAATTGGATGCCATTGCAAACGATGACGAGAAAGGGGGCGCCCAGCGAAGGGCCGCCCAGCGCGACTACCAGGAAGAACTCAATCGCCTGGCTCATGAAGCGGCCGCCCGGTCGTTGCTGCGCGATGTATATTCGCATAATCAGTTGCTCGAACAGATGACCTGGTTCTGGATGAACCACTTCAATGTTCATCAAGGCAAACAAAATCTGCGCGCGATGGTCGGCGACTATGAGGAGCATGCGATCCGGCCGCATGCGCTGGGAAAGTTCCGCGACCTGTTGCGCGCAACGGTGTATCACCCCGCGATGCTGCGTTACCTCGACAACGAGCGGAATGCAGTCAACCATCTCAATGAAAACTATGCCCGTGAGCTGATGGAACTGCATACGCTGGGCGTCGATGCCGGTTATACCCAGAAGGACGTCCAGGAACTTGCACGAATTCTGACCGGACTGGGCATCAGTCTTGAAGCAGCCATGCCGCCGGTCAGGCGCAACCTTCAAGACCAGTATGTCCGGCGTGGCCTCTTCGAATTCAACCCGAACCGTCATGACTACGGTAACAAGGTGCTGCTCGGCACGACAGTGCGTGGACGCGGTTTGTCGGAAGTGGATGAAGCGATCGACATGCTTTGCCGGCACCCTGCCACTGCGCGGTTCATCAGCCGAAAGCTGGCGCTGTATTTCGTCGGCGACGCTCCATCAGCCGAATTGGTGGAGCGCATGGCCGATACCTTCACCCGCACGGACGGACAGATTGCCGCAACACTGGAAACCCTGTTCAGCTCACCGGAATTCAGGCAATCGCTTGGACACGCGTTCAAAGACCCGATCCACTACGTCGTGTCGGCCGTGCGGCTGGCGTACGACCAGAAGCCGCTCTTGAACCCCCAGCCGATGATCGGGTGGTTGAACCGGATGGGGGAGCCTCTGTACGGGAGACCGACACCGGATGGCTATCCCCTGTCCCCCTCATCCTGGACAAGCTCCGGGCAAATGGCGACGCGGTTTGAAATTGCCAAGGTTATTGGCTCCGGCAGTGCGGGGCTCTTCAAAACGGAAGGCATGCAGGCGCAAGAGCGCCCGGCATTCCCGCAGCTGGCCAACGCACTGTATTTCGATGCGCTGCAGAAGTCGTTCAGCGCGACGACGCGGTTAGCGCTGGAACAGGCGGCCTCCCAACAGGAATGGAACATGTTCCTGCTGTCCTCGCCCGAGTTCATGCACCGATAACGCAGGAGACAATCATGTATCGCCGCCAGATCCTCAAAATGCTCGGCGCCGCGTCCGCCGCTTCGCTGAGCGGCCGCCTGTTCGCTGCGCCATCGGCAGCGGGAAAGCTGTTGCTGGTTTTCCTGCGCGGCGGCTATGATGCCGCCAGCTTGCTGGTTCCCGTCGGAAGCGATATGTATTATGAGTCGCGCCCCAACATCGCGATTGCGCGGCCTTCCGCCGATCCCGGCTCCGCCATTCCACTGACCGGGGACTGGGCCTTGCACCCCGTTTTGCGCGATACGATCTATCCGTTGTTTGCCTCAGGGCAGGTATTATTTATTCCGTTCGCGGGGACGCATGATCTCTCACGCAGCCACTTCGAGACGCAGGACAGCATCGAACTGGGACAGGATGGAACACATCGAAGCAACTTGCGCTCCGGTTTCTTGAATCGACTGGCTGCCGTGCTCAATGGCGCCGTGCCGATTTCTTTCACCGCGCAGCTGCCGCTGATATTTCAGGGGGACGTCGATGTTCCGAATACGGCGCTGCGGTCTCTTGCCAAACCGGCACTCGACGCCCGGCAGAGCAAGGTGATCGCCGCGATGTATCGGAACACGGCTTTGGCGCGACAGGTCAGCGATGGCTTCTCGTTGCAGGACACCGTTACGCGAGAAATGATGGAAGAAATGGAAAAAGCGAACCGCGCTGCCATCTCCACCAGGGGGTTCGAGCTCGAAGCAAGGCGCATCGCCCGCTTGATGCGTGAGAAATTCAACCTGGGCTTCATCGACATTGGCGGATGGGATACGCATGTCGGCCAGGGCGGCGCAAGCGGTTTTCTTGCAGGCCGCCTGGATGAGCTGGGGCGCAGTCTGGCCGCCTTCGCGCAAGAGCTTGGCGCCGAATGGCGCAATACGGTAGTGGTCGTGATGAGCGAATTTGGCCGCACGTTCCGGGAAAACGGCAACCGGGGCACCGACCATGGCCATGGCTCGGTATTTTGGGTCCTCGGCGGTGCCGTCCAGGGAGGAACCATCAAAGGGGAGCAGGTGCCGGTCAATGCCAAGTCGCTGTTTCAAAACCGCGACTATCCGGTACTTAATGAATACCGCGCCGTGCTGGCCGGGCTGTTTGCGCAGATGTATGGGCTAAGCGGCAGCCAGATCGATACGGTTTTCCCGGCTGTCCGGCCGCAGCAACTCGGTCTCGTGTAGCGTTCGACCGTAGCGGCGTGTACCGGATAGGGCACTTCTGCCACTCCGGGTTTCCCGCATATGGGCATTTCATCGCAAAAATCCGACGCAAAATGCAGGCAGCCGCCTTCAGATCCGCATAACCGGTGCCGATAACGCCGTATGTCCGATCCCGGCAGAAGCGGCGATCGGTCACGCCGCCTGCTTCGCATTGCGGCCAACGCCTTATCGAAACCTTCTACTGAGTTGTGTCATGTTCAAGAACCTCACTATCAAAACCCGCCTGATCGCTGTCATTGCCCTTTTGTCCATCCAGTTGATCATCGGCGGGGCGATCGCCATCGTCAGCCTTGGCAATGCCAACGATTCGATGCAGACCATCTACGATGACCGCCTGGTTGCGCTCGGCCAGCTCGACCGGATCATCCGGCTGATCAATGAGAACGAATCCGCCATCGAGAAAGCGCTCACGGGCGAGCAAAGCGAGGCGCAGGAAGCGGTGAAGGACGTCAAGAAGCGCAGCGAGCTGATCGACAAGGAATGGACGGCCTACATGGCCACCTACCTCACGCCAGAGGAAAAGAAGCTGGCCGATGAATTTGTGGCGGCCCGCAAGAAATATGCGGACGAGGGTCTCAAGCCGGCGCTCGACGCGCTGAGAGACTTCGATACGCAGTCCGCGGTCGCCGCCGTGCATGGACCGATGACGACGCTCATGTTGCCGCTGCGTGACAAGATCAATGCCTTGATCCAGCTGCAGCTGGATGTCGCAAAGGCTGAATACGACAAATCGCAAAACACTTACCGTTGGGTGCGCAACAGCGGCATCGCAGGCGTCCTGTTCGGCATCCTGGTGGCGGCCATGATCGGCTGGTGGCTGGTCCGCGCGATCACCAAGCCGCTCGATGCCGCCGTTGAAGTGGCATCGGCGGTAGCCGGCGGCGACCTGACGCAACAGATCGAGGCGACGTCGAACGACGAAACCGGCCGGCTGATGTATGCATTGAAGAACATGAACGACAGCCTGGTGCAAATCGTCAGCCAGGTCCGCGCCGCCACCGACGCCATCGGCACCGCATCGACCGAGATCGCCGCCGGCAACCAGGATCTCTCCGCACGTACCGAGCAACAGGCCAGCTCGCTGGAAGAAACCGCATCGTCCCTGGAGGAACTGACCTCAACCGTGAAGCAGAATGCCGACAATGCCCATCAGGCCAACCAGCTTGCGCGCTCGGCATCGGAGGTGGCCAACAAGGGCGGCATGGTGGTATCGCAAGTGGTCGAGACCATGGCCTCCATTAACGCCTCCTCGAAGAAGATCGCCGACATCATCGGCGTGATCGACGGCATTGCGTTCCAGACCAACATCCTGGCCTTGAATGCGGCGGTGGAAGCGGCGCGCGCCGGTGAGCAGGGCCGCGGCTTTGCCGTTGTCGCCGCCGAAGTGCGCACGCTGGCGCAGCGTTCCGCGGCGGCGGCCAAGGAAATCAAGGAACTGATCGGCAACTCCGTCGAAAAGGTGGATGCCGGCACCAGGCTGGTCGATGAAGCGGGCACGACGATGCAGGAAATCGTGCAGAGCATCCAGCGCGTAACCGATATCATGAACGAGATCACGGCGGCCAGCCAGGAACAGACGGCCGGCATCGAGCAGATCAACCAGGCCGTCAGCCAGATGGACCAGGTGACACAGCAGAATGCGGCCTTGGTCGAGGAAGCCGCGGCGGCCGCCGAAGCGATGCGCGAGCAGGCAGGCGGGCTGGCGCAAGCCGTCAACGTTTTCAAGCTGAATGACGCCCGCGCTCCGCGCCTGCCCTCCGAGACGAGAGAGGCGAAAGAGGCGAAAGCGCCGCGCAGGATTGCGCGTATTCCCGCATCGGGCAGCGCGCCTGCGCCGGCTCCGCAAGCATTGCGCGCGGCAGTCCGCCCCCAGGCCGCCAGCGCCGACGATTGGGAAGAATTCTGAATCCCTGACCGTGCCTCCTTCACCCCATTGCCCCGCACTGCCGGGCAATGGGTTTGTCCAAGGAACAAAGGCCATCCGTTCCCGGTCTGAAAGTTGCAGAAAGTTCAATCAGACCGTTCTGGATGCCGATATGCAAGAAATAGACCTTTCGCCGAGCCCGCCGAATACCAAGGAAACCGGGGAAGGCGAGGCGGCTCCCGCCTCGTGGATAAAAAAGCTGGGGCCAGGACTCATCACCGGCGCCGCAGATGACGACCCCAGCGGAATTGCGACCTATTCGCAAGCCGGCGCCCAGTTCGGCTATGGACTGCTATGGTCGCTCTTCTTCACTTTCCCCCTGATGGTCGGCATTCAGATGGTGAGCGCCAGAATCGGGCGAGTTACCGGGCATGGATTGGCCACGAATATCCGCCGGTTTTATCCTCCCTGGCTGCTGCATTCCATCGTTATCTTATTGCTCGTAGCGAACATTATTAACATTGGCGCCGATGTCGCGGCGATGGGGGAGGCGCTGCAGCTTGCGATCGGCGGTCCGCAGCGCCTGTACCCCGTTGGCTTCGGCGTTGTTTCCATCGTCCTCCAGGTATTCATCCCATACAGCAAGTATGTCCGTGTCTTGAAATGGCTGACGCTGGCGCTCCTTGCCTATGTCGCTACCGTTTTCGTTGTGCATATACCATGGACGCACTTATTGACCAGTGCGCTACTGCCGCCACTGACGTGGAAGCCCGCTTACATTACGACCATGGTGGCGGTATTCGGCACAACCATCAGCCCCTATCTATTCTTCTGGCAGGCCTCCCAGGAAGTCGAAGAGTTGCGTGCCACCCCAGGGGCGAAACCGCTGAAGGAGGAACCACGACAAGCGCGGGCTGACTTTAGCCGGATCAAAGTCGACACGTACATCGGGATGGGGTTCTCCAACCTGGTCGCGTTTTTTATCATGCTGACCACCGCGGTGACGTTACATGCGCACGGCATCACCGATATTCAAACTTCCGCGCAGGCGGCACAAGCGCTACGCCCCCTCGCCGGAGACTTCGCATTCATGCTCTTTAGCATGGGCATCATTGGGACAGGTTTGCTGGCGATTCCGGTGCTGGCCGGCTCGGCCGCATATGCCATCGCCGGCGCATTTCAATGGGAAAGCAGTCTGGAGCACAAGCCGGCGATGGCGCCCCGCTTCTACGGCATCATCGTGCTATCGACAGTGATCGGCGTTGCATTGGGCTTTACGCCCATTGACCCTATCAAGGCGCTGTACTGGAGCGCGGTCGTCAATGGCGTTATTTCTGTTCCGATCATGGTTGTCATGATGCTTATCGCGACGCGCGCCGATGTCATGGGCAAGCTGGCGGTAACACGCAAGCTGAAAATCCTGGGATGGCTTTCAACCGGCGTCATGGCGGCCGCCGTCGTCGCCATGCTTGCTGCTCCCATAATTAGAGCCATTTCGGCCTGACTGTACCGTCGATCCCGGACGCTTTGCCTGCGGC
>OFCW01000123.1_pt1 | contig 31116 bp, 28 predicted proteins | sample 1520951 | NCBI WGS metagenome assembly OFCW01 (sample SAMEA4349680, study PRJEB24078) | microbial mat metagenome | biome: Terrestrial Biome; feature: Habitat; material: Microbial Mat | place: India | collected 2012-06-12 | depth 10 m | reverse complement strand
GAGCACCGCAGGCTGCAAGATCGGCCCGCGCAGTAGTTTTTCAACAGCCTGCTAACGTCGGTAGATCAAGGCCACGGCTTCCGCCGCGATCCCCTCTTCCCGTCCCAGATAGCCGAGCTTTTCATTGGTCTTGGCCTTGAGGTTGACCTGGGACAGCGGGACGTCGAGGTCGGCTGCGACGTTCGCGACCATCTGCGCGATGTGCGGCGCCATCTTCGGCGCCTGCGCAATGATGGTCGCATCGATATTGCCGATCAGGTAGCCGGCGGCGCCAACGCGCTTGCATGCCTCGCGCAACAGCACGCGCGAATCCGCGCCGGAAAATTGCGGGTCGGTATCGGGGAAATGGCGGCCGATATCGCCCAATCCCGCCGCCCCCAGGATCGCGTCGGTGATCGCGTGCAGCAGCACATCGGCATCCGAATGCCCGAGCAGGCCGGTTTTATGCGAGATGGTGACGCCGCCGATGATCAGTTTGCGCCCCGGCACCAGCGCGTGGCAGTCATATCCTTGTCCCACTCGAAACGGCGGCAGGTTCATGCGATTCCTTTCAAATACAATTCGGCCAGCGCCACGTCGTGCGGCAGCGTGACCTTGAAATTGCGCGGGCTGCCCTCGACCAGCTTCGGCCGCAGGCCGAGCGCCTCGATCGCGCCGGCCTCGTCGGTGACGTCCTCCGCTTCTTCCAGCGCGCGCCGCAGCAGCGCATAGCGAAACATCTGCGGCGTCTGCGCCGCCCACAGCCGTTCGCGCGACACGGTCGCCTGCGCGCGGCGTTCGCCGTCGCTGCGCTTGAGCGTATCGACCACCGGCACCGCCAGCAGCCCGCCGACCGGATCATCCCGCAGCTCGCGCGCCAGCTTGTCTATCAGCTCGACCGTCAGCCCCGGCCTGGCCGCATCATGCACCAGTATCCAGTCGTTCGCGCCGGCCTGCCCTTCGATGGCGCGCAAGCCGTTCAGCACCGACTGGTGGCGGGTCGCGCCGCCGTTGTAAAGCACCGAGATGCGGCCGGACAGCTGGTCGGCGCCGGACAGCACATCGGCGATGTAGCCGTCTCCGGCGGAAACCACCGCGTAGGTGTGCGCGATCGCGGGAGCGGCGGCGAAGGTATCCAGCACATGCCGCAGCATCGGTTTGCCGGCCAGCGGCATGTATTGCTTCGGACAGCCGGCGCTCATGCGGGCGCCGACACCGGCGGCGGGAATGAGCGCGAAATAACGAGGAGACATCATTCGGTTCTGGCGGAAGCCCCGGCTCCGGCCGGGGCGAGGGGCTTGGTTTATAATCTCGGCATATTTTCTCACAGCCCAAGTGCGTTGAAATGCAGGCATTTCCGTACTTTTTGGCCCAACATGACATTTCAGATGTCGCAACTTGATGTCGTTCGATCTTAAGAAATCCCTTCCCAAGCCCGGTAACCGCTTCGCCCTGCCCGCCGTGCACGGCTCGGCCGATGCCTTCGTGCTGGCGCAGGGCGCCATCGAACTGAAAGCGCAGAAGCGCATGCTGGCGGTGGTCGTAGCCAACGCCACCGACGCGCAGCGTCTGCTCGACGAGATTCCGTGGTTCGGCGGCCAGGCCGGACTGCGCTGCCATCTCCTGCCCGACTGGGAAACGCTGCCCTACGATGCGTTCTCGCCGCACCAGGACCTGGTGTCGGAGCGCCTGGCGACGCTGTACGAAGTGCAGAACGGCCAGTGCGATGTGCTGATCGTGCCGGCGACCACGGCGCTGCTGCGCATGGCGCCGCCGTCCTTCCTGGCCGCGCACACCTTCTATTTCAAGCAGGGCGAAACGCTCGATGAAGCGCGCCTGAAGGCGCAACTGACGCTGGCCGGCTATACCCACGTCTCGCAGGTGATGTCGCCCGGCGAATACTCGGTGCGCGGCGGCCTGATCGACCTGTTCCCGATGGGTTCGGCGCTGCCCTACCGACTCGACCTGTTCGGCGACACCATCGACACCATCCGCACCTTCGACGCCGACACCCAGCGCTCGCTCTATCCGGTGCGCGAGGTGCGCCTGCTGCCGGGGCGCGAATTCCCGATGGACGAAGCGTCGCGCACCGCGTTCCGCGGCCGCTGGCGCGAAGAGTTCGAAGGCGATCCCTCGAAGTCGCCGATCTACAAGGACATCGGCAACGGCATCGCCTCCGCCGGCATCGAATACTACCTGCCGCTGTTTTTCGAGGAAACCGCGACGCTGTTCCAGTACCTGCCGGAAGACGCGACCTTCGCGCTGGTCGGCGACATCGACGGCGCGATCAAGCGCTTCTGGAGCGACACGCAGTCGCGCTACAAATTCCTGAAGGCCGACCGCGAGCGCCCGCTGCTGGCGCCGGAACGCCTGTTTTTGAAGGATGAGGATTTCTTCACGCTGGCCAAGCCGCACGGCCGCTGGGTGATCCAGTCCGGCGATGCCGCATCCGAGATTTCGGCGCCGATCCCGAATATCGCGGTCAATCGCCGCATCGAGGATCCGCTGACCAACCTGCGCGCCTATCTGCTGCAGACCGACAAGCGCGTGATGATCTGCGCCGAGTCGAACGGCCGGCGCGAGACACTGCAGCAGTATTTCAACGAGTACGACCTGACGCTCGCGCCCTGCGACGGCTACGCCGATTTCGCCGGCGCCTCGTCCAGGCTGATGCTGGGCGTGGCGCCGCTGCACGCCGGCTTCGAGCTCGGCCCCGACTTCGGCAACCTCGCCTTCATCACCGAGACCGAGCTGTACGCCGGCTCCGGCCGCCGCGCCGGCAGGAGAAAGCAGGAAGGCGCGACGCAGGTCGAATCGATGGTGCGCGACCTGTCGGAGCTGAAGATCGGCGACCCGGTGGTGCACGTGAACCACGGCATCGGCCGCTACATGGGCCTGGTCAGCATGGACATGGGCGAAGGCGAGACCGAATTCCTGCATCTGGAGTACGCCAAGGACACCAAGCTGTATGTGCCGGTGTCGCAGCTGCACGTGATCTCGCGCTACTCCGGCGCATCGCCGGAAGACGCGCCGCTGCACGTGCTCGGTTCCGGCCAGTGGGAAAAGGCCAAGAGAAAAGCCGCGCAGCAGATCCGCGACACCGCCGCCGAACTGCTCAACCTGTATGCGCGCCGCGCGTCGCGCCAGGGCCATGCGTTCCAGTATTCGGCGCGCGACTACGAAACCTTCGCGGAGAGCTTCGGCTTCGAGGAGACGCCCGACCAGAGCGCGGCGATCAATGCCGTGATCCAGGACATGACCAGCGGCAAACCGATGGACCGCCTGATCTGCGGCGACGTCGGCTTCGGCAAGACCGAGGTCGCCCTGCGCGCCGCCTTCGTCGCCGTCATGGGCGGCAAGCAGGTCGCGATCCTGGCGCCGACCACGCTCTTGGCGGAGCAGCATGCGCAGACCTTCGCCGACCGTTTCGCCGACTGGCCGGTAAAGATCGCCGAGCTGTCGCGCTTCCGCACCGGCAAGGAAGTCTCGGCGGCGATCAAGGGCATTGGCGAAGGCACGATCGACATCGTGATCGGCACCCACAAACTGCTGTCGAACGAGGTGAAGTTCGCGCGGCTGGGCCTTGTCATCATCGACGAGGAACACCGCTTCGGCGTGCGGCAGAAGGAAGCGCTGAAATCACTGCGCGCCGAGGTCGACGTGCTCACGCTCACCGCCACGCCGATTCCGCGCACGCTCGGCATGGCGCTGGAAGGCTTGCGCGACTTTTCGGTGATCGCCACCGCGCCGCAGAAGCGCCTGGCGATCAAGACCTTCGTGCGGGCCGAGAACGATTCGGTGATCCGCGAAGCCTGTTTACGCGAGCTGAAGCGCGGCGGCCAGGTGTATTTCCTGCACAACGAGGTCGAGACCATCCAGAACCGCAAGGCGATGCTGGAAGAACTGCTGCCGGAAGCGCGCATCGCGGTGGCGCACGGCCAGATGCACGAGCGCGACCTGGAAAAGGTGATGCGCGATTTCGTCGCGCAGCGCTTCAACATCCTGCTGTGCACCACGATCATCGAAACCGGCATCGACGTGCCGACCGCGAACACCATCATCATGCACCGCGCCGACAAGTTCGGCCTCGCGCAGCTGCACCAGCTGCGCGGGCGCGTCGGGCGTTCGCACCACCAGGCCTATGCCTACCTGCTGGTGCACGACGTGCACGGGCTGACCAAGCAGGCGCAGCGCCGGCTGGAAGCGATCCAGCAGATGGAGGAGCTGGGCAGCGGCTTTTATCTCGCGATGCACGACCTGGAAATCCGCGGCGCCGGCGAGGTGCTGGGCGAGAACCAGTCGGGCGAAATGCAGGAGATCGGCTTCCAGCTGTATTCGGACATGTTGAACGAGGCGGTGCGCGCGCTCAAGAACGGCAAGGAGCCGGACCTGGCGGCGCCGCTGTCGACCACCACCGAGATCAACCTGCATGTGCCGGCGCTGCTGCCCCACGATTATTGCGGCGACGTGCACGAGCGGCTGTCGCTGTACAAGCGCCTGGCCAATTGCGAAAAACAGGAGGCGATCGACGACCTGCAGGAGGAACTGATCGACCGTTTCGGCAAGATGCCCGACGCGGCCAAGGCGCTGATCGAAACGCACCGGCTGCGGATTGCCGCAATGCCGGCCGGGATTGTTAAAATCGATGCCCACGCGGAATCGGCGGTGCTGCAGTTCCAGCCGAATCCGCCGATCGACGCGATGCGCATCATCGAGCTGATCCAGAAAAACCGGCACATCAAGCTGCACGGCCAGGACAAGCTGCGCATCGCGGCGAACATGCCGGATCTGGCGGCGCGCGTGTCGCAGGTGAAGGCGACCATCCGGGCGCTGGTCGGATAAGCACGAATGTCGAATCATGCAGGATGGCGCATGAGCCTCCCGCATCTGTTTTTTTATTTTTTATCGAGACTGCCGCAAGCAGCCCAGCAATGAACCTGATTCTCCAAGGCCTCGCCACCGACCGTAACAACATCGACCGCATCGCCGCACTGGCGGACGCACAGCGCGTCGTCCAGCTCAATCCCAACGCCTGGCGCTGCGAAGGCGTCGGCCATTCCGACGCATTGAAGGCAAGGATAGACAGCGAGTGCTTCGCCGCCAAGCTGGACTATGCGTTCGTCGAGGCCGGCCGCGCGCTGTCCGACTTCAGGCTGGTGACGATGGATATGGATTCGACCCTGATCACGATCGAATGCATCGACGAGATCGCCGACATGCAGGGGCTGAAGCCGCAGGTGGCGGAAATCACGGAAGCGGCGATGCGCGGCGAGATCGAATTCCGCGAAAGCCTCACGCGCCGCGTGTCGCTTCTGAAAGGGCTCGATGCCGGCGCCCTGCAGCGCGTCTACGACGAGCGCCTGAAGCTCTCGCCGGGCGCGGAAAACATGCTCGCCGCAGTCAAGGCGGCCGGCCTCAAAACCCTGCTGGTATCAGGCGGCTTCACCTTCTTCACCGACCGCATGAAGACCCGCCTCGGCCTCGACTACACGCACTCGAACGAGCTGGAAATCGTCGACGGCAAGCTGACCGGGAAGGTGGTCGGCGGCATCGTCGATGCGGACGAAAAGAAGAACACCGTGGAGCGCGTGTGCCGCGAACTCGGCATTTCGCCGCAACAGGCGATCGTGATGGGCGACGGCGCCAACGACCTCAAGATGATGGGCATTTCCGGCATGTCGGTGGCCTTCCGCGCCAAGCCGGTTGTGCGGGCACAAGCCGACGTCGCCTTGAATTTTGTAGGATTGGACGGCATCTTGCCTTTGTTTGACTGATTTACGCCGGGAAAACGCCATGGCCCAGGAACTCGTATTCGACGAAAAGCTGCAGTCCGCCAAGAATCTCGCCTGGTGGCTTTACATCGGCCATGGCGCGAGCTTCCTGTTTTCGCTCGGCGCGTTTTCCTGGATTCCGCTCATCATCAATTACATCAAGCGCGACGACGCGCTCGGCACCTTCGTCTACAGCCACCACAGCTGGCAGATCCGTTCGTTCTGGTGGTTTTTCTTCTGGATGGCGATCTGCGTGCTGCTGGCGTTCACCATCATCGGCATTCCGCTGGCCTGGCTGATCGGCACCGTGGCCTGGGTGTGGAAGGCATATCGCCTGCTCAAGGGCATTCTCGACCTCAACGACAACAAACCCATGCCGGTCTGAGCCGCGCCCTTTCATTTTTCGCAATCATTCCCCTTCCACCTGTATGGGATTGGCTGCTCGCGTCGAGCCCATCCTCTTTTTTATTCCTAGGCAACTAGATATCTTCGGTGTAACCTTCAAGAAAACAGTGGGCACGCATAGCCACGGGAACTGAACAAGCGCGCGACATAAAGCATGTAAAAAACGCGCCGTTGGAGGGGGAGGGTCATGCAACTAAGTACGTTTTCATTCGACGCGGCGCACGGCTGGTTGCTGCCCGCGTTTCCGCCTCTGGATTCCGACCGCACGCTGGTGATGGTCTATGCCGCCTCCGAATACTTCGATCATCCCCAGCCCATTGCCGAACTGTGCCACGCCTATCCGCGTTCGAGGCTGATCGGCTGCTCGACGGCGGGCGAAATCGCCGGCCCGGCAGTCAGCGACGGCAGCCTTTCCGTGGCGGTGGTCCGGTTCGAGCATAGCGAGGTTGCCGCCGTGTCCGCGCAAATCAGGCATGCGCACGACTCGCACGGCGCCGGCGCGCATCTCGCACGCCAGCTTAGCCGCAGCGGCCTGCGCGGCGTGTTCGTGCTGTCCGACGGCCTGCACGTCAACGGCAGCGAACTGGTCAAGGGCCTGGCATCGGCCTTGCCGCCCGGAGTCGTCGTCACCGGCGGCCTGGCGGCCGACGGCGACCGCTTCAAGCGCACCTGGGTCATCCGGGATGGCCTGCCGCAAAGCGGCGTCATTACCGCCGTCGGCCTGTACGGCGACCGGCTGCGCGTGACGCACGGCTCGCGCGGCGGCTGGGACAGCTTCGGCCCGGAGCGGCGCATCACCCGTTCCAACGGCAACATCCTGTACGAGCTCGACGGCAAGCCGGCGCTCGCGCTGTACAAGGAATACCTGGGCGAGCGCGCTTCCGGCCTGCCCGCCACCGGGCTGCTGTTTCCGCTGTCGATCCGCAAGGAAGCCGGCGAGTCGCGTCAGGTAGTGCGCACCATTCTCGGCATCGACGAAGCCAGCCAGGCATTGATCTTCGCCGGCGACGTTCCCAGGGGGTACCTGGCGCAGCTGATGCGCGCCAATTTCGACCGCCTGCTCAACGGCGCCAGCCTGGCCGCCGACCAGGCCCGGGGCGAGGGTGCCGTGAACGGCCCGGTGCTGGCGGTTGCCATCAGCTGTGTCGGCCGCCGCCTGGTACTGGGCGAACGCATCGAGGAAGAGACGGAGAGCACGCTGGAAAACCTGCCGCCCGCCACGCGGCAGGTTGGGTTCTATTCCTACGGCGAGATATCGCCTTACACGAACGGCAGTTGCGACCTGCACAACCAGACGATGACCCTGACGACGTTTTCCGAGATTTAAAGCCGTGCCCCCCAACCACACCCTGCTGCTGCGGCAACTGAAGAAGCTCGGCATCGATATCGCCGAGGGCCCGCGAACCCGGGAACAATGGCTGCAGTTGCTCGACCGCGTCAACCGCGCCTATACGGAAGCGGACCAGGAACGCTACCTGATGGAGCGTTCGCAGGAAATCTCTTCGCGCGAAATGCAGGAACTGTACACCCGGCTGGAAGAAGCGCAGCGTATCGCCGGCCTGGGCAACTGGTCGTTCGACCGCGTCAGGGGCAACGGCCATTGGTCGGAGGAATGCTTCCGCATTTTCGGCCTCGATCCCGCCTTGCCGATGCCGGAATTCCGGCGTGTCCTGCGCAGCGTGCATGCCTGCGACCGCCGGGGCCTGACACTGGCGCTGAGGTCCGTGGCGGAAGGCAAGGACGCTGAAATCGAATTCCGCCTGCGCCTGCCCAGCGGCGCCATCCGCTGGGCACATGCGGTCGGCAAGCCGGCCAGGAATGGCGACGGAGCGGCCACCCGCATGCACGGCACCATGATGGACATCACGGAGCGCAAGCATATCGAGGCGCGCCAGGCGCTGGAGCATGCGATCACGCGCGTGGTGGCGGAAGCGGTGTCGATCGACGACACCATGCCGGAGATTATCCGGATCATCTGCGAGACGGCAGGCTGGGCCTGCGGCACATTGTGGACGCTGCGCCGCCAGGACAACGCATGCGAGCGCATCCACGCCTGGTGCATGAACAATCCGCGGGTGCAGCAGTTCCTCGATTCTTCGCTGCGCGTCATCAGCCTGCCTGCCGGCGCCAGCCTGGTCGGCCGCGTGACCGACACGCGCAGGCCGGCATGGGTCGCCGATGTCGGCGATTTCCCGGACTATGCGCTGGCCGAGGCGGCGCATCGCGCCGGCCTGCGCGCCGCATTCGCATTCCCGATCCAGATCGGCGGCGAAATCCTGGGCGTGGCCGAATTCTTCAGCCGCCGCCCGCAGGAGGCGGACAGCCAGATGCTGCAAAGCGCGGAGTCGATCGGCCGCCATATCTGCCAGTTCCTGCAACGCCGCCAGGCCGAGCTCGCCTTGCGCGAAAGCGAGGCGCACTTCCGCGCGCTGGTGGAACAGGCCAGCGACAGCTTCTTCGTGCACGACAGCGCCGGACGGCTGATCGACGTCAACCAGCATGCCTGCGACAGCCTCGGCTACAGCCGCGCCGAACTGCTGGCGATGACCATGATGGACATCGACGTCGACCTGTCGCTGGACGACCTGCGGCTCCTGCAGGCGCGCGCGGCCGAAGGCAAGCCATTGGCGCTGGAAAGCCGCCACCGCCGCAAGAACGGCACCACCTTCCCGGTCGAGATCCGCATGGGGCCGATCCGCATCGGCGGCCGCGAGCACCTGCTGTCGCTGGTGCGCGACGTCACCGAACGCAAGGTATTGCAGGAGCATATCCAGCATCTCGCCTACCACGATTCGCTCACCGCCCTGCCCAACCGCGCGATGTTCAACCGCCAGCTGCGCCACGCGATCACGCAGGCGCAGCGCTACAACAAGCGGCTGGCGGTGCTGTTCGTCGACCTCGACCGCTTCAAGAACATCAACGACACGCTCGGCCATGAAGCCGGCGACCGCCTGCTGCAGGAAATGGCGCACCGCATCGGCTCCTGCCTGCGCGGCGGCGATGTGGTCGCGCACCTCGGCAACGCGGAAAGCCTGGTGGCGCGCCTGGGCGGCGACGAATTCGTCGTGCTGGTGGAGGAAGTGACGGACAGCAGCCAGGTCAGCCAGATCGCGCACCGCATCCTGGCGGCCACGGTCAAGGAATATCTGCTCGACGGCCAGCTGATCCACATGACGGCCAGCATCGGCATCAGCCTGTTCCCGGAAGACGGGCGCAACGAGTTTGCGCTGATGAAGCATGCCGACATCGCGATGTACCGGGCCAAGGAAAGCGGCAAGAATACCTTCCAGTTTTACTCGGCGCAGATGGATGTGCATTCGGCCAAGCTGCTGGCGCTGGAATCGGGGCTGCGCCGCGCGATCGAGCGCAACGAGCTGACGCTGCACTATCAACCCAGGGTGGATGCCCAGACCGGCCGCATCACCGGCGCCGAGGCGCTGGTGCGCTGGCGCCATCCCGATCTGGGCCTGGTGCCGCCGGCGCATTTCATCCCGCTGGCCGAAGAAACCGGCCTGATCGTGCCGCTCTCGAAATGGGTGCTGCGGGAAGCCTGCGCGCAGAACCGCCTGTGGCAGCGGCAGGGCCTGCCGCCCTTGCGCATTTCGGTCAACCTGTCGCCGCGCCAGTTCACCGACGACAACCTGTCCGGCGAAACCGCCAGGACCTTGCATGAGGCCGGCATGGATACCTCCCTGCTCGAACTCGAAATTACCGAAAGCATGATGATGTACAACACCGACCGTACCATCCAAGTCCTGTCGGAATTGCGCATGATGGGCATCGGCATTGCAATCGACGATTTCGGGATCGGCTATTCCTCCCTGTCGCACCTGAAACAATTCCCCATCGACATCATCAAGATGGACCGCTCCTTCATCAAGGACATTCCCGGCGACTTCTCGGACGCCGCCATTGCCGACGCCATCATCGCCATGAGCAAGCGCCTGAACGTGACGGTGGTTGCCGAAGGCGTGGAAACCCTCGCCCAGCTCGATTTCCTGCGCGAGCGCGGGTGCGACGAAATACAAGGCTATTACTTCAGCAAGCCGTTGCCGGCGGACGAATTCTTCCGATACGCGCTCGACAACCTGGGCATTCCACGGCGCGTTCAGGCTTAGGCATATCGCTTGCTTGGGTTAGGCAATCGTCAGTCCCCTAACCCGATCAATGGAGGTGCCAGCATGAAATCAATCACAAGAACTGTCGCCAATACGCTCTCGCCGACCATCACCAACATGATCCGCATGGATCATACGCATGTCCTGACGACTTTCCACCAATATGAAATGGATACAAGTCCGCAGACAAAAAAGGCGCTGGTCGACACGATCTGCCTCGCATTGGAAATTCATGCGCAACTGGAGGAGGAAATCTTTTACCCTGTGATGCGGGAACTCGCGGCGGACACGCCTATCGTTACGAAAAGCATTCCGGAACACAACGAAATGCGCCGCCTGATGGCCGAACTGCGCCGTATGGAACCGGCCGACCCGGCTTACGATAAAACCTTCCTGGAACTGATGCGCGACGTGATGCACCATGTAGCGGATGAGGAAACGTCACTGCTGCCGGACGCCGAACGCCTGCTCGCCGGTCGCCTGAGCGAACTCGGCGCGCAGATGGCCAAGCGCCGCTTCCAGCTGAGCGCCCCACATGCGGGTGAAATCGCGCTCAGCACGATGCGCGGCTTTCCCGCCACCTCGGTCGTGGTGGCGGCGGGCGCCCTGCTCGCAGGCACCTACCTGGCGCGGCGCACTTTTGCGCGGCACGCCTGACGGAGCGCCACTGTCCGATCAACCAGCTGGGGGTAACGCATATGCAGATTCCCGGTCTTCGGGGGCTCAGCCCGCTTGAACTCATTAAACAGTCGGTATCGGCATTTTCCGAGGACGACATGTCGACCTATGCGGCGGCGCTCGCCTATCAAGTGTTTTTTTCGTTTTTCCCCTTCCTGATCTTCCTGATCGCGCTGCTCGGTTTTCTCAACCTTTCCGATTTTTTCGACTGGCTGCGCGCGCGCGCGCAAGTGATGTTTCCGCAGCAGGCGATGCAGCAGATCGACCAGGTGATCACGGAGCTCAAGCAGCCGCAGGGCGGCTTGTTGTCGGCCGGCGCCCTGGTGGCATTATGGACCGCGTCGGGCGGAATCCGCGCGACGATGGCCGCGCTGAATGCCGCCTACAAGGTAAAAGAGGGGCGCCCCGCCTGGAAGCGCATTCCGCTGTCGGTGCTGTACACGATAGGGGTGGCCGCGATGATGATCGCCGCCGCCGCCTTCTTCGTGATCGGCCCGCAGGCGATGCAATGGCTGGCAAGCCGGATCGGGCTGGAACAGATCTTCGTCACCCTGTGGGTCTGGCTGCGCTGGCCGGTCGTGCTGTTCCTGTTCACCCTGGCGCTGGCCGTGGTCTATTACGTTACGCCGGACGTCGAGCAGGAGTTCCGCTTCATCACGCCGGGCGCGACGCTGGCCGTCATCGTGTGGGTTGGCGCTTCGCTCGCCTTCAACTTCTACGTGCGCAATTTCGCAGACTACAACGCGACATACGGCAGCGTGGGAGCTGTCATCGTGCTGCTGCTCTATCTGTATATTTCCGCGGCGGTCCTGCTGTTTGGCGCGGAAATCAATGCGGTGATCGAGCATCATGCGCCGTCGGGAAAAAAGCCGGGGGAGAAAAAACTGCACTGAGCCTGCGCCAAGGCGAAGCGGCGTTCGCTACTTCTGCCGCAAAGCCGCGAGCGCCTGCTCAATGTCGGCGATCAGATCCTGCGGGTCTTCCAGCCCGATATTGAAGCGCACCAGCTGCCCCTGCTCACGCCAGTTCTCCCGCATGGCCTGTATGCGGTACGGCACGCACAGGCTGTTGGCGCCGCCCCAGCTGTAGCCGATCTTGAACAGCTTGAGGCTGTCGATGAAGCGGTCGGTCTGCGCTTCGCTGTAGCGGGCGTCGAACAACACTGAAAACAATCCGCCGGCGCCGGTGAAGTCGCGCTTCCAGATTTCGTGCCCGGGGCAATCCTCGAACGCCGGATGCAGGACTTTCGCAATTTCCGGCCGCGCCTTCAGCCAGGCCGCGACCTTGCGCGCCCCGGCATCGTGCGCGTCGAAACGCAGCTTCATGGTCGGCAGGCCGCGCAATACGAGATAGCAGTCGTCCATGCCGACGCCGTAGCCCAGCCGCATGTGCGCCAGCTCGATGCGGTGGATCAGATCCCGGTCGCGCGTGATGACCGCGCCCATCAGCACATCCGACCCGCCCGACTGGTACTTGGTCAGCGCCTGCATCACGATGTCGACGCCATGCTCGAACGCGCGGAACGCGATGCCGGCCGACCAGGTATTGTCGATCGCCACATACACCTTCTGACCTGGTGCGCTCTTTTGCCGCGCGGCGCGGCAGATGGCGGGAATGTCCGGCACCTCCATCGACACCGACCCCGGCGCCTCGGTCCAGATCAGGCGGGTATGCGGCCGGATCAGTTCGGCGATGCCCTCCCCGATCAGCGGGTCGTAAAAGCGCGCGGAAATGCCGAAGTCGCGCGCCAGCCAGTTGCCGAGCTCGCGGTTCGGGTTGTAGACGTTATCCGGGATCAGCACGTCGTCGCCGCTTTTGAGCAGCGCCAGATCGATCATCGAGATCGCCGCCAGTCCGCTGGGCGCCAGCAGGCAATGCGCGCCGCCTTCGATCTGCGCCAGGCGCGCCTCCAGCGTGAACGAGGTGGGCGTGCCGTGCAGCCCGTAGGTGTAGGAGTTCTTGTCCTGCCAGTTGCGCGAGCGCATGGCCGCGACATCCTTGAACAGGACGGTGGATGCATGGCAAATCGGCGTCGGGAACGCGCCAAAGCCCTCAGGCGCCTTGTAATCGCTGTGAATCAGCGTGGTCTGAAGCGACTTACGATCCGTCATGCGCGGCCTCCGGCGTCAGGCTTCCGCCCACAGGTCGTAGGCATCGGCGGCGGTCACCCTGACATCCACGAACTCGCCGACGCGCAGCTTCCGGTGCGGCTCGTACGGCGGCTTCACATAGACCAGGCCGTCGATTTCCGGCGCGTCGGCCGCGGAGCGCCCGACCCCGCCGCTGGTATTCACCTCGTCGATCAGCACGCGGATGGTCTTGCCGACCTTCGCCTGCAGGCGTTTCCTGGAAATGCCTTCCTGCAGTTCCATCACGCGGTCGCGCCGTTCGTCGCGCACTTCCTCCGGCACCGGGTTCGGCAGTTCGTTCGCGGTCGCCCCTTCCACCGGCGAATACGAGAAGCAGCCGAGGCGGTCGATCTCGGCCTCCCGCAGGAAGTCGAGCAGGTACTGGAACTCCTCTTCGGTCTCGCCGGGGAAGCCGGCGATGAAGGTGGAGCGGATCGTCAGGTCCGGGCACAGCTTGCGCCAGGCCCGGATGCGCTCGATATTCTTTTCGCCGTTGGCCGGGCGCTTCATGCGCTTCAACACATCCGGATGCGCGTGCTGCAGCGGCACGTCGAGGTAAGGCAGGATCCGCCCTTCGGCCATCAGCGGAATGATGTCGTCCACATGCGGATACGGATACACATAGTGCAGCCGCACCCACGCATCGTACCGCGCGGCCAGCTCGCCCAGCGCGGTCACCAGCTGCGTCATGTGGGTCTTGACCGGCTTGCCGTTCCAGAAGCCGGTGCGGAACTTCACGTCCACGCCGTACGCGCTGGTGTCCTGCGAAATCACCAGCAATTCCTTGACGCCGGCCTGGAACAGGTTTTCCGCTTCCAGCATCACGTCCGCCACCGGACGCGACACCAAGTCGCCGCGCATGGAGGGAATGATGCAGAAGCTGCAGCGGTGATTGCAGCCTTCGGAAATCTTCAGGTAGGCATAGTGTTTCGGCGTCAGCTTGATGCCCTGCGCCGGCACGAGATCAACGAACGGATCGTGCGGCTTGGGCAGATGCTTGTGCACCGCGCCCATCACCTCGGCCAGCGCATGCGGGCCGGTCACCGCCAGCACCTTCGGATGCACGCTCTGGACGATGTCGTTGCCGTTGGCATCCTTCTTCGCGCCCAGGCAGCCGGTGACGATCACCTTGCCGTTTTCATGGAGCGCTTCGCCGATCGCATCGAGCGACTCCTGCACGGCGGCATCGATGAAGCCGCAGGTATTGACGATCACGAGGTCGGCGCCGTCATACGACTTGGCCGTCTCGTAGCCTTCGGCGCGCAACTGGGTGAGGATTTGTTCCGAATCGACCAGGGCCTTCGGGCAGCCGAGCGAAACGAAACCGACTTTGGGGGAAGAAGCGGACATAACAGAAAAGGGTACAAAGCGAATCCGCTATTGTACCCTTTCATTGTGCCCGTTCATTGCGCCGTTCTCGCCCGGGCGGGCACGGCTTGTCTTGGCTTGTCTTTATTGCATCGGGCGTTTACTTGTTCTTGTCGCCGGCTCCAGGGAACGGGAAATTACCCGAAAAGCCGCTGAACATGTTCTTGGTCTGGTTCTGCATCTGCTCCTGCATCTGCATGAACAGGTTCTTGCTCTGCTCGATGTAGTTGCTCATCATCCCCTGCATCATCGGCCCCTGCACGTTCATGAACTGGGTCCACATTTCCTGGCTAAACGGCTTGCCCTCGTAAAAACCCTTGGACGTTTCCGCCAGCTTGTTCTGGATATCGATGAACGCCTGGATGTTCTTTTCGAGGTAGGAGCCCATCATGCCCTGCATCGCATGGCCGTAGTAACGGATGATCTGCGACAGCGCGCTGCTGGAGAACATCGGCGTGCCGTTGGCCTCTTCTTCCAGGATGATCTGCAGCAGGATGCTGCGCGTCAAATCTTCCTCGGTCTTGGCGTCGACCACAGTGAATTCCTCGTTGTCGAGCACCAGCTGTTTCACATCAGACAACGTAATGTAGGAACTGGTCTGGGTGTCGTAAAGGCGGCGGTTCGGGTATTTCTTGATCAAGCGCTCGGTGGCCTTTTTTGCACTATTCATCGAATTTCCAGTGTATTGCGTCGCAACGCATTTATGTCATTTTATGAAAGGCGAATCCGCGCCCGCCTCTGTCCCCATTAAATTATAGTGCGTGAAAACAAAGATTTACGCAACTATTGCAAGTCTATTATAGGATTATTGCGATGCGATTGAGAACAACTTCATTTCCACTTGGAAATATCGATGCATTGGATACGATGCATCGATATTGTCCATGCCGCCGGTCTGCGGGCGCGGGTTACTCAGCCTTCACCTTCACATAACGCCCGGGCGCCGGTTCGATCACCTTGTATTTCGCATTGCCGTACTTGGGCGCCTTGACCTGCTCGCCGGCATGCCTTGCCAGGAATTTCGACCACTCCGTCCACCAGCTTCCCGGATGTTCGGTCGCGCCTTTCATCCATTCCGCAGCATTGGCAGCCGGCTTGTCATTGGTCCAGTAACTGCGCTTTTTCTTGGCCGGCGGATTGATCACGCCCGCGATATGGCCGGATGCGCCGAGCACGAAGCAGTTGTTGCCAGGCTTCTTCGGGTTCAGCAGGTTCATCGATTCGTAGGCGGCGGTCCATGGCACGATATGGTCCTCACGCGAACCGTAGATGAAGGCCGGCGCATCGATCGCGCCGAGATCGACCGGCTCGCCGCAGACGGTCAGCTTGCCCGGCACTTTCAGGCTGTTTTCGAGGTACAGGTTGCGCAGGTACCAGCAGAACATCGGCCCCGGCAGATTGGTGGCGTCCGCATTCCAGTACAACAGGTCGAACGGCGGCGGATCTTCGCCCTTCAGATAATTCGACTTGACGTAATTCCAGACCAGGTCGTTCGGACGCAGGCTGGAAAATGCGGAGGTGAAGTCGCGCCCAGGCATCAGGCCTCCGCCGCCGATGGTTTTTTCGCGCAGTGCCACCTGCGCCTCGTCGATGAAGACGTCGATCACGCCGGTGTCGGAAAAGTCCAGCAGCGTCGTCAGCAGGGTCACGCCGGCGACCGGCTTTTCGCCGCGCGCAAACAGGAGCGCCAGCGCGGTTGCGAGAATCGTGCCGCCGACGCAGAAACCGAGCGTATTGATCTGATCCTGCCTGGAAATTTCGCGCACCACGTTAATTGCCTGGATCGCGCCCTGTTCGATGTAGTCGTCCCAGGTCAGGTGCGCGAGCGACGCGTCGGGATTGCGCCAGGAAACCAGGAACACCGTATGTCCCTCGCTGACTGCGTAACGCACCAGCGAATTCTCCGGTTGCAGGTCGAGGATGTAATACTTGTTGATGCAAGGCGGCACCAGCAGCAGCGGCCGCTCGTACACGGTCTTTGTCAACGGCTGGTACTGGATCAGCTGGAACAGTTCGTTCTCGAAGACTATCGCGCCTTCCGTGTTCGCCACATTGCGTCCGACTTCGAAAGCGGATTCGTCGGACTGCGAAATATGCCCCTTCTGCAGATCCTCGATCATGTGGGTGATGCCCTTCATCAGGCTTTCCCCCTTGGTCTCGATCAGCTTTTGCTGCGCCTCGGGATTGGTCACGAGGAAGTTGGCCGGCGACATGGCGTCGACCATTTGCTGAACCGCGAAGCGAATCTTCTGTCTGGCGCGCGGCGTTGCTTCCACCGCGTCGGCCATCGCCAGCAGGAAGCGGGAATTGAGCAGGTAGACAGCCGCATTGAACGCGGCCATCGGATTCGATTGCCACTCCGGTCCGGTAAAACGCCGATCGGTAATGACGGGGGTCCTGGAACTCAGCATTTCCTGCCACAGCTTGGACAACTGCTGCATGTAATCGCTCTGCAACTGCGCGACCGTGGTCGGATCAATGGTTGCACCGAATTCCTTGATGGTGGCGGTTATCGGCTTCGTATCGATAGGCTGCGCCTTCAGCCAGGCTTGCCAGGCATTCGGATCGAATTTTGGCAGCCATGGAGCGGATTCGGTTTGCGGGGTGAACATGTTCATGCGTGCACTCTTGGTTCGGAGGTGTCGTTGAAGTTCGGATGGTGTGCCGCATCGTCGGCAGCATCGTTGCCGCGATTGGCGATTTAGATTTAACTTGTATTTCTGGCGTCTGTTACTGGCGTCTGTTACCGCGCGCGCCTCATTGCCGGCATCAATCTCCCGGCTGTACTTCCTGTCTCTCCCCTGGCGCCCATTTTAACTTGGGGGGCGCGCATGAACGCTAAGCCAAGCTCAGGAAAGCCAAAAAATTCCGCATGGCGAATCGGATCATGCATCCTCTGTATTCTCCTGAAAACCGAGAGCAGGAGATGAGTCAAGAAATGGGCGATGCAATCTTCCACTATGGCAGGAAGCAACTACTTGAGCCAAATCAACGACGCCATTCGGCCAGTCAATTTTTCGCGGCGGTATGAATAAAAGCGCCGCCGGTCGGCGACGGTGCACAGACCGCCGCCATACACCTGATGTACGCCGGCATCCGCAAGGATTGTCCGAGCCAGAGCGTAAATGTCCGCCCAATATTTGCCGGGCTGCGCAGGATTTGGTTTGAATGCGGAGGCCAAGCGTGCATCGCGCCCGACGAAGGCATCGCATACATCCTGGCCGACTTCGAAACTCTCCGGGCCGATGGCCGGTCCGAGCCAGGCCAGTATGTCGCGGGCGCCGGCGCTGCGCATGCGCGCCAGTGTATTTTCCAGCACGCCATGCGCCAGGCCGCGCCAGCCGGCATGGGCGGCGCCGACCACGCCTCCCGTGGTATCGCAAAACAGCACCGGCAGGCAATCCGCCGTCTGAATCACGCATACCACGCCGGACCGGGAGGCGACGCTGGCGTCTGCCTCGGGGACTGCTTGCCCGGCTGCGGCGGCATCGACCACCCGCGTACCGTGCACTTGGGCCAGCCATGCCGGCTCGGCCGGCAGCAGTGCGCGCAACAGCGCCCGGTTCCGTTTCACATGCTCGGGATCGTCCCCCACATGCGTACCCAGATTCAGTCCGCCGCCACCATTGCCGTCGTCATATGGCGCCCGGCTGACGCCCCCAATCCGGGTGGTCGACAAGGCCGCAACGTTGGGCGGCGCATTGCGCCAGTCGGGAACGAGGTACTGGATCATCGCTTAATCCACGGCCGCGCCGTCGATGCCGGCGCGTGCGAACAAGTCAAGGAGATCGGGCGGCAAGGCGGCGCGCCATTCGCAATGCTTGCCGGATTTCGGATGCGTCAGGCCCAGCCGGTATGCATGCAATGCCTGGCGGGGAAACGCCGATGCCAAATGCGGCTTGCCGTACAGCGGATCGCCGACCAACGGAAAGCCGATCGATGCCATGTGCACGCGGATCTGGTGGGTGCGACCGGTTTCCAGTTGACAGCGCAGCAGGCTTACCTGCCGCCCGTCGAGCAGCCCGGTCGCCAGGCGCTGGTAATGGGTGAGCGCCGGCTTCGCGCTTTCATGGCTGGACACGGCCATCTTGATGCGGTCGCGCGGATGCCTGCCGATGGCGGCCTCGACGCGCCCGCTGACTTGCGGCATGCCCCATACCAGCGCCACATATTCACGTTTCACGCTGCGCGCCTGCAACTGGCGCACCAGATCGGTCTGCGCTTCCAGTGTTTTGGCCACCACCATCAGGCCGCTGGTCTCCTTGTCGAGGCGGTGCACGATGCCGGCGCGCGGCACGCCGGCCAGCGCCGGCAGGTGATGCAGCAAGCCGTTGAGCAAGGTGCCGCTCCAGTTGCCGGCCGCCGGGTGCACCACCAGCCCGGCCGGCTTGTCGATCACGAGGATGGCCGCGTCTTCGTGGACAATCGGCAGCGTCATCGGCTCCGGTTGAAATGCCTGGTCTTCCGGTGCCGCCTGCGGTGCGACGACGACGGTTTCATCGCCCAGCATGGTTGTCTTGGCGCGTGCCGGCTTGCCGTCCACCGTCACGTGGCCAGCCTCGATCCATTGCTGCAGGCGGCTGCGGGAATATTGCGGAATCAGGCTCGACAGGATCTTGTCAAGCCGCATTCCGCAGAAACCCGGATTCAGGGTCAGGGTGATGGCCGGTTGTCCCGGCAACCCGGCCTCTTCGTCGCCATCGTCGAAATCGGTCTCGGGCAGGGTATTATTCAAAATCGGTTTTTCGGCGCGCATCGTGGCAAGTTCCATCAGCTATAATCGATCTCTTGTTCAGATGTATTCTTGCAACGTCATGCAAAAAAAATCCCTGAAATTCGCTGCCCTTGCTCTCGCGCTGTCCGTATCGGCATGCGGTCTGCTGCCGGAAAAAGTGGACGAGACCAAGGATTGGTCAGCCGCCAAATTATACTCGGAGGCTCGCGACGAATTATCGAGCGGGAATTACGAAAAGGCGATCCAGTATTTCGAGAAACTGGAATCGCGTTATCCATTCGGCACCTATGCGCAGCAGGCGCAGATGGAAATCGCCTACGCCAACTACCGCCAGGGCGACCAGGCGCAGGCGCTGGCCGCGGTCGAGCGCTTCATCAAGCTGCATCCGAACCATCCGAACGTCGATTACATGTACTACCTGCGCGGGTTGATCAACTTTAACGACACCACCGGCTTCTTCGATTTCCTGTCCAAGCAGGATCCGAGCGAACGCGATCCGAAGGCCGCGCATGAAGCCTTCGACTCGTTCAAGCAACTGGCCGAGCGTTTCCCGGACAGCAAATATACGAAGGACGCGATCGCCCGCATGAAATACCTGGTCAATGCGATGGCGCGCCACGAAGTCCATGTGGCGAGTTACTACTATCGCCGCGGCGCCTACGTGGCGGCCGCCAATCGTGCCCAGGTCGCGGTCAACGAATACCGCGATGCGCCGGTGATCGAGGAAGCGCTGACCATCATGGTGCGCTCCTACGATGCCCTGGGGCTGACCGACCTGCGCGACGATGCCGAGCGCGTGCTGAAAACGAATTTCCCGAACAGCTCCTATTTCAAGGGATCGGCCGCACAAAGCAGCGCTCCGTGGTGGAAAATCTGGTAAGAACCTGACGATGCATGAAAAAGCCTCGCCAATGCGGGGCTTTTTCATTTCTGCCGCGGCTGGCAGCGGGTCAATCGGCGACCCGGCGCCGGAAGAACCAAGTGGTGTCGCTGGAAGCCGCGGCGTCGAATGCATATCCGTCCGCATCGAACTGCTTCAGCTGTTCCGGCCGCCTGACTTCGTTTACCGCCGCATAGCGGGCCATCAGGCCGCGCGCCCGCTTCGCATAGAACGAGACCACCTTGTACTTGCCGCCCTTCCAGTCCTCGAAGACCGGCGTGATCACCGGCACGTTCAGCAGCCCGGGCTTGACCGCCTTGAAATACTCTTCCGAGGCCAGGTTCACCAGCGCCGTCGACTTCCGTGCCGCGATCGCTTCGTTGAGCGCTTCGGTCACCCGATTTCCCCAGAATGCGTACAAGTCCTTGCCGCGCGTGTTGGCCAGCCGGGTTCCCATTTCCAGCCGATACGGCTGCATCAGGTCGAGCGGACGCAGCACACCGTACAGGCCGGATAAAATGCGAATGTGGGATTGCGCATAGTCGAGCTGTTTGGCGGTGAGCGACGGCGCGTCGAGTCCCTCGTAGACATCGCCGTTGAACGCAAGGATCGCCTGCTTGGCATTCTCCTGCGAAAACCGGGGCGACCAGGATGCGTACCGCCCGACGTTCAGCACGGCCAGCGCATCGGAAATCTGCATCAGGCTGCCGACCTGCGCCGGCGACAACTGTTTCAAGATATCGATCAGTTCGGCCGAATGATCGACGAAATCCGGCAACGTATGTTTGTCGATTGTGACGGGTGTGTCATAGTCGAGCGTTTTTGCGGGCGAAAGAACAATCAGCATAAATCAATGAGATAAGCGACATGAAACCGACGCGCATTGTAATCGACACCAACGTCTGCCTGGACCTGTTCGTGTTCCATGACCCGCGCTGGTCCGAACTGCGCGCAGCGCTGCAGGAAGGCCGGGTCGAGGCCGTGACGCGGGCGGACTGCCGCACGGAGTGGCTGATGGTCCTCGGCTACCCTCACCTGCCGCTGGACGCCGCATCCCGTCCGGTTGCGGCGGCGCAGTTCGACGCGCTGATCACCTGTCTTTCGCCTGATTTGCTGCCGCCGCGCACGGAGATACGCCTGCCGGTCTGCAAGGATCCGGACGACCAGAAATTCCTCGAACTGGCGCGGGACTCGTGTGCGCACACCTTGATCACCAAGGACAAGGCATTGCTGAAACTGGGGAAAAGGACTGCCCGCGCCGGCTTGTTCGGCATCGTCAGCCCAGAGCGCTGGCTGCCGGTTAAAATGCCGGATTGACCGTTTTGCCGCCACCAGCATGAATCCGTCTTCCAACACTCCCGCATTGCAGTCGAAACTGCCGCAGGTCGGCACCACCATCTTTACCGTGATGTCGGCCCTGGCCGCCGAAAAAGGCGCCGTCAACCTGGGCCAGGGCTTTCCGGATTTCGACTGCGATCCGGCGCTGGTCGATGCCGTCGCCATGGCAATGAAACAGGGGTTGAACCAGTACCCGCCGATGACCGGCGTGCCGGCGCTGCGCGAGGCGATCGCCGCCAAGATCGGAGAACTGTACGGCCATGCCTACGACGCCGCGACGGAAATCACGGTGACCGCCGGCGCCACGCAGGCGCTCCTGACAGCGATCCTGTGCAGCGTGCATGCCGGTGACGAGGTCATCGTGATCGAACCGGTGTACGACAGCTATGTGCCGGCGATCGCGCTGGCCGGCGGCATGCCGGTATTCGTGCAGATGGAAGTCGGAGCGGACGGCTACAGCGTGCCGTGGGCCAAGGTCGCCGCCGCGGTCACGTCCCGCACCCGGCTGATCATGATCAATTCGCCGCACAATCCGACCGGCTCGGTGCTGCGCGCGGCCGACCTGGAAGCGCTTGCCGCCATCGTGCGCGGAACCGATATCCTGATCGTGTCCGACGAGGTGTACGAGCACATGGTGTACGACGGCGCGCGCCACGAGTCGGTTTGCCGCCATCCGGAACTGGCGGCCCGCTCCTTCGTCGTCTCCAGCTTCGGCAAGACCTATCATGTGACCGGGTGGAAGGTCGGCTATGTCGCCGCCCCGGCCGCGCTGAGCGCGGAATTCCGCAAGGTGCACCAGTTCAACGTCTTCACCGTCAACACCCCGGTCCAGCATGCGCTGGCGCAGTACATGCGCGATCCCTCGCCCTACCTCGGACTGGCGGCGTTCTATCAGCGCAAGCGCGACCTGTTCCGCGCCGGCCTGGCCTCGACCCGCTTCAGGCTGTTGCCCTCCGACGGCACGTATTTCCAGTGCGTCGACTATTCCGCCATTTCCAGCATGCCGGAAGCCGATTTCGCGAAATGGCTGACCACGGAAATCGGCGTGGCCGCCATTCCGGTATCGGCCTTCTACAACCAGCCCCAAGAATCGGGCATCGTGCGCTTCTGTTTCGCCAAAAGAGACGAAACCTTGCGCACCGCGCTTGATCGGCTTGCAACCCTCTAGAAAATTTCTTATGCTGCCTATAGGAAACTATCAAACCTACCGATAAGAGCGGTAGAGCGCGCCGGTCAAAGACTTACCAAAAAGACAAGCAAGGCTGCGTTTTTCAACCTTGTTCAGCGCGGGGGGAGCAGATGGACCAGAAACAACTCACTGTCGCGGATTTCCTGATCGGCTCGCCGCTTCCCTGGGACGTCTATACCGAAGGCGACAAGCTGCTGCTGCGGCGCGGCCAGATCGTCCAGTCGGAAGAACAGCTGAAGAAACTGATGGAACGCGGCCTGTACATCAATCGCGCCGCCGAGGCAGGTCCGGCCGCCGCCGCGAGGGTGCATGAGCGCCCGGTCCACAAGAAGGCGGAAACACCCTCCGCGCTACGTCTCATCAACATGGCCAACAAGCGGCTTGAGCGCCTGCTGTACAACCTTGTCAACGAAGACGAGGCGCAGGAAAAAATCCTCGAAGTCGCCACAGTGCTTACTCACGCGGCCGATATCAATTCCGACGTGGCGCTGGCCAGCGTGCTGCTGAACCAGTCCGCCGCCAACTATGCGGTACGGCACAGCGTCGACACCGCGGTCGTCGCCTTGCAGGTGGCGCGTGCGATGAAGAAGTCAGCGGGCGAAATCCAGATGATCATGGCAGCCGCCCTGACCATGAATATCGGCATGCTACGGCAACAGGACCATCTGGAAAGCAAGGCCGAGCCGCTCACCGACAAGGAAAACGAAGTCATCCGCAACCATCCGCAGGAATCGGTCAGCATCCTGCGGCAGGCCGGCATCACGCATCCCGACTGGCTGTCCTATGTCCTGCTGCATCACGAAAACGAAGACGGCAGCGGCTATCCCCTGGGCACGGAAATCCGCGAGATTCCGCAAAACGCGCGGATCGTCGCGATGGCGGACCGCTATTGCGCCGCCGTTTCGCATCGCAAGTACCGCAAGACGCTGATGCCGAACGCCTCGCTGCGCGACGTGCTGATGGCCGGCGGCAAGGCGAGCGATCCCATGCTCGCCGCCTACTTCATCAAGGAACTCGGCATGTACCCGCCCGGCGCCTTCGTCCGCCTGCAGAACGAGGAAATCGCGGTCGTGACCCAAAGGGCGACGCCCGATAATCCGGCCGTCGTGCATGCCTTCATCGGCCCGCGCAACACGCCGCTTTCCATTCCACTGCAGCGGGAAACGGTGAAGAAAGCCTTCGCGATCCGGGAAGCGGTCCCGAACGACCAATTCCCGCTGCGCTTCAGCATGCAGCAACTGTGGGGCGACGTGGCCGCCCCGTGAGCGGCAGCGCCGCTGCCGGGCCTTACTTGAATCGCTGCATGAACAGCTCGGAGTTGGCCTTGCGGTCCGCGTTCACGCGCTGGGCGGCGGGCCGCTGGTTCATCATCGCCACATATTCCTGCACCGGCAGGTCGGCCAGCACGTCTTCGCCGTAGATCTTCTTCGTCGTGCTGCTAATCAGCGGCAGATGGACCAGGCCGGCGCAATCGGCCATCGTGAATTCCGTTCCCGCCACATAAGGGGCGAATTTCGCCAGCTTCGCGAATGCCTTCGCATTGCGCTTCAACAGCTTGCAGCTGCGTTCCTTCACTTCATCCGAGACCTTGCCGCCGAAAAAAGCTTCCACGAACAATTCGCGCGCCACCAGTTCCAGATGCAGCTCCATGAAGGTGATCAGTTCGCGCACCTTGGCGGCGGCGAACGGGTCGGAGGGCAGCAGCGGCTTTTCGGGATAGGCCGCCTCCAGATATTCCATCATCACCTGCGATTCGCACAGCATCCCGTGTTCGGTCTCGAAGAAGGGCACCTTGCCCAAGGGCGAACGCGCCAGCAATTCGGGCGAACGGTCCGTCCATACCAATTCCTCCTCGAATGGCACGCCCTTTTCGAGTAGCGCGAACTTGACCTTGTTGTAGTAATTGCTGGCAGCGAAACCGCAGAGTTTCAGCATGTCGTTCCCCTCTTGCCTCTTGTTGATCGATTCGATAGCGAGAAGCTTACCGCAGGAAATCGCAGATTGCAGTCATGCTCACAGCTTCCCGCATTTCGGCAATAATATCGTGCAACGCAAATCATCTATCCCACCGCCATGTCCGCCGAACTTCAAGCCGCGCGCCAGGACGCGACCCTGATCCTGACCATTTCCAACCCCGGCGCCAGAAATGCGCTGCATCCGGATATGTATGCCGCCGCAATCGAGACGCTCACCACCGCCGAACGAGACGAGTCGATCCGCGCCGTCGTGCTGACCGGCGCCGACCATTTCTTCTGCGCCGGCGGCAATCTCAACCGTCTGCTCGACAACCGCAGCAAGGATCCGGCGGTGCAGGCCGACTCGATCGACCAGTTGAACGGCTGGATCGAGGCCATCCGCGACTGCCCGAAACCGGTGATCGCGGCGGTCGACGGCGCCGCGGCCGGCGCCGGATTTTCGCTGGCGCTGGCCTGCGACATGATCGTCGCCGGCACTTCCGCCAAGTTCGTGATGGCCTATGTGCGCGTCGGCCTGACACCCGATGGCGGCGGTTCCTGGTTCTTGACGCGCGCCCTGCCGCGCCAGCTGGCCTTCGAAATCCTCGCCGAAGGCAAGCCGGTATCGGCGGCACGCCTGCATGAGCTGGGCGTGGTCAACCGCCTGGTAGCGGACGGCAGCGCGCTGGATGCCGCGCTTGCCTGGGCCGACGAACTGGCCGAACTGTCGCCCAACGCGGTCGAACGCATCAAGTCGCTTACGCACGAAGCGCAGGTCAGCCCGCTGGCCCAGCATTTCGACATCGAAAAGCGGAATTTCGTCGAAAGCCTGTTTCATCGCGATGCGCACGAAGGCATCACCGCCTTCCTGGAAAAAAGAAAGCCGCACTACAAATGACTTCCCACAAGAGACGGCGCATCTACCTGATGCGCCACGGCAGCGTCACGTATTTCGACGAACAGGGCAAGCCTTTCCTTCCCGAACAGGTGCCGTTGAACGAACTGGGGCGCGCGCAAGCCACCGCCGCCGGCAAGGTCTTCGCGCAGGCCGGCCTGAAGTTCGACCGCGTGATCGTATCCGGCCTGCCGCGCACCGTCGAGACCGCGACGCGGGTGCTGGCGGAGACCGGCCAGCAGATCGCCCTGGAACACTGGCGCGACCTGGAAGAACTGCGCGGCGGCAAACTGTCGGCGATTCCCGACGAAAGCCTGAAGGAAGCCTTCGTCGGCGCTTTCGACGGGCTGGTGCCGGAAGACAAGCAATTCCTCGGCGGCGAAACCATCGGCCAGCTGATGGACCGCGTGCATCCCTGCATCGACCGGCTGCGCGCCGACAAGTCCTGGGACACTGTGCTGCTGGTGCTGCACGGCGGCGTCAACCGCGCGATCCTGTCCTATGCGCTGACCAACCAGCGCCTGTTCCTCGGCAACCTGGCGCAGACCGCCGGCTGCATCAATGCGATCGACGTCGGCGACGCCCATGCCGACTGGGTGGTGCGCATCGTCAATTACTCGCCGGTCTCGGAACTGCAGGGCGAGTCGCGCCATACGACGATGGAAGTGCTGCTGGAGCAGTATCGCAAGTCGCGCGGCCTGTAACCCGCGCCTGTCTATTTGCCGGCACCAAAACACAGTTCAAAATAGTACGGTCGTACGCTTTTATGATGTAGAATGAACCATCGTTGATCCGCCCCTCACGCAAAGGAGACAAGATGTTCGAAGAATTCATGGGCACCAAGCCGGTGTCGGAACGCGCGAAGTTCGACGTCGACGCATTGCAGGCCTATATGCGCGAGCATGTCGAAGGCTATTCCGGCGCGCCGCTCACCGTCGAGCAGTTCAAGGGAGGCCAGTCCAACCCGACCTTCAAGCTCTCCGCCGGCGATCAGCGCTATGTGTTGCGCACCAAGCCGGGGCCGGCCGCCAAGCTGCTCGCCTCCGCCCATGCGATCGACCGCGAGTTCCGCGTGATGGATGCGCTCAACAAGGCCGGCTTTCCGGCGGCGCGCCAGTATGCGCTGTGCGAGGACGAGTCGGTGATCGGCCGCGCCTTCTACATCATGGAATTCGTCGAAGGCCGCGTGCTGTGGGACCAGTCGCTGCCGGGCATGAGCAACGCGGAACGCGCGGCGATTTACGACGAGATGAACCGCGTGATCGCGCAGCTGCACACGATCGACTACAAGGCCATCGGCCTGGCCGACTACGGCAAGCCGGGCAACTACTTCGCGCGCCAGATCGACCGCTGGACCAAGCAGTACCGGGCGTCGGAAACCGAGAAGATCGACGCCATGGACAAGCTGATCGAATGGCTGCCGAATAACATCCCGCCGGGCGACGAGACCAGCATCGTGCATGGCGACTACCGCCTCGACAACATGATCTTCCATCCGACCGAGCCGCGCGTGCTGGCGGTGCTGGATTGGGAATTGTCGACGCTCGGCCATCCGCTGGCCGACTTCTCCTACCACTGCATGAGCTGGCATATTCCGCCGGGCAGTTTCCGCGGCATCGCCGGCCTCGACCACAAGGCGCTCGGCATCCCGACCGAGGACGAATACATCGCGAAATACTGCGAGCGCACCGGCAAGACCATCCGCAAGGAAGACTTCGATTTCTACCTCGCGTACAACATGTTCCGCCTGGCCGGCATCATGCAGGGCATCATGAAGCGCTATGTCGACGGCACCGCGTCGAGCGAACAGGCGCTCAAGAACGGCAAGGCGGCGCGACCGATGGCGGAAATGGGCTGGAGCTACGCCTGCCGCAGCATGGGCTGACCGCCGCCTCCTTGTAAGCAAGGAATCTCGAACTTCTGCATAATCAGGCAGCATTTGAGATTCCTACACCGAGGAGAAAGAATGATCGACGTCTATTCCGCCGCCACGCCGAACGGCCACAAGGTCCACATCATGCTGGAAGAATGCGGCCTGTCCTACCGTGTCCACCACATCGACATCGGCGCGGGCGACCAGTTCAAGCCGGAATTCCTGGCGATTTCCCCCAACAACAAGATTCCCGCGATCGTCGACGCCGACGGTCCCGACGGCAAGCCGATTTCGCTGTTCGAATCCGGCGCGATCCTGGTCTACCTCGCGTCCAAGGCCGGCCGCTTCCTCGGCAATACCGATCGCCAGAAATTCGTCACGCTGCAATGGCTGATGTTTCAGATGGGCGGCGTCGGGCCGATGCTGGGGCAGGCGCACCATTTCCGCATCTATGCGCCCGAGAAGATCGAGTACGCGATCAACCGCTACACCAATGAAGCGCATCGCCTGTACGGCGTGATCGACAAGCAGTTGTCGAAGAATGCCTATCTCGCCGGCGACGAATACACGATCGCGGACATCGCCACCTTTCCCTGGCTGCGTTCATGGAAAAACCAGGGAATCGACTGGGCGGAATTTCCGCATGCGAAGCGCTGGTTCGACGAAATCAGCGAACGGCCGGCCGTCAAGCGCGGCGTCGAGGTGCTCGCCGGCGAGCGCAAACCGCTGACCGACGACAAGGCAAGAGATATCCTGTTCGGCAAGACGCAGTACGCGAAACATTGAACTTCACCGGCAGGGCGTGCCGCGTCCTGCCGGCTTCCCGCCCGCCTTACCAGTAGAGGCGGGCGATCGATTCCGCGACGCAGACCGGTTTGTCGCCGCCTTCGCGCTCGATCGTCACTTTCCAGGCGAGCTGAGCGCCGCCTTCGATCTCTTCCACTTCCTGCAGCGCCATCCGCGCGCGCACCTTGCTTCCGACCGGGACGGGCGCCGGGAAGCGCACCTTGTTGAGGCCGTAATTCACGCCCATCTTAGCCATCGGTACGCTGACCGCGCTCGCCATCAGCATCGGCAACAGCGACAGGGTGAGAAAACCGTGGGCGATCGTCCCGCCATACGGAGATTCCTTGCGCGAGCGCTCGACATCGATATGAATCCATTGATGGTCGCCGGTCGCATCGGCAAACATGTTGACGCGTTCCTGGGTAATTTCCACCCAATCGGTGACGGCCACTTCCTGGCCGATCAGGCTTTTTAATTCTTCTATCGACGCGATTTTCCGCATGCTGTCTCCCCACTCGTCTCGTTGAATGTGTCGCTTACGCCGGCCGGCGCTGGAACATGCCCATGCCCTTGATGGTGGCGACCAGTTCTCCGTGCTGGTTTTTCGCCTCCCACAAGGTGACCACCACGCCGCGGTCGGGCCGGCTGGTCGACGTCCGCATCTCCAGCGCGGTGGTGGTGACGGTCAGGGTGTCGCCGCCACGCACCGGCTTGATCCAGCGGATTTCATCGACGCCGGGCGAACCGAGGCTCGCCGCACCCTTCAGGAATCCATCCACCATCAGGCGCATGATCATGCCGCAGGTATGCCAGCCGCTGGCGATAATGCCGCCATACATCGATTTCGCCGCGGCTTCCTTATCGACGTGAAACGGCTGGGGGTCGAACTGTGTCGCGAAATCGATGATTTCCTCTTCCGTCACAGTACGGCTTCCGACCTCGATGGTCTTGCCCACTTCGAAATCTTCAAAGTACCAGTTCGGCTGCGGCATGTTCCTCCCCCTTTCGTCTCAGGCTGCGTCCTTGAAGCCCGGCTGCGCGGCGAAGCGCGCCAGGTGGTGATCGGTGTCGCCCAGCGTCAGCTCGATCATGGTCAGGCGCTTGAAGTGATGCGCGGCCGGCAACTCGTTGGTCACGCCCATGCCGCCGTGCAGCTGCACCGCCTGCTGCCCGACATATTTCAGCGCCTGGCCGACGCGCGCCTTCGCCGCCGACACGGTGCGGCGGCGCTCGGTCGCATCCGCCGACGCCACTTTCACCGCGGCCAGCGTCGCCATCGAGCGCGCCTGCTCGGCCTGCATGAACATCTCGGCCATGCGGTGTTGCAGCACCTGGAATTTACCGATCGGCACGCCGAACTGCTGGCGGGTCTTGAGGTATTCCAGCGTGGCGGCGTTCAATGCATCCATCGCGCCGACCGCTTCGGCGCACAGCAAGGCCGCGCCATAATCCGCCGCCGCATCGAGGATGTCCCAGCCGGCGCCTTCCTTGCCGAGCAAGGCCGAGGCCGGCATCCGCACGTTGTCGAAGCTGATATCGGCCGCGCGCAGGCAATCGAGCGTGCGGTAGTCGCGGATCGATACACCGGCCGCATCGGCCGGCACCACGAACAGCGAAATGCCGTTCGTGCCGCGCTGCTCGCCGCCCGTGCGCGCGGACACGATGATCTTGCCGGCCTGCCCGCCGTGAATGACGACAGTCTTCGTGCCGTTGATCACATAACCTTCGCCATCGGCTTTCGCGGTCATCGAGATATCGGACAAGTCATGGCGCGACTGCTTTTCGCCCAGGGCTGCCGCCAGCTTCAATTCGCCGCCGGCGACCTGCTCCAGCAGGGCTTCCTGGCCGCCGGCGAGTTTCAGGAACTGCGCGCCGAAGACCGTGGCGAAATACGGCTCGACCACCAGGCCGCGGCCCAGTTCCTGCATCACGACCAGCATGTCGACCGCGGAACCGTTGAAGCCGCCCTGCGCTTCCGGAACCGGCAACGCGGTCATGCCCAGCTCGGTCAGCGTCGCCCATGCCTCGTCGGACACGCCCTTGTCGGAGTGAACGATCTTGTTGCGATGCTCGAAGGTGTAGTCCTTGTCGATGAAGCGGCGCAGCGCATCCTTGAACTGCTGTTGCTCCGGTGTGTAATTGAAGTCCATGGTCGCCCCCTCACAGTCCCAGGATCATCTGGGAGATGATGTTCTTCTGGATCTCGTTGGATCCGCCGTAGATCGATGTCTTGCGATAGTTGAAGTAGTACCCGGCCAGCGGCGCGGCATCGTCGTCGCCGGTGACGCTGTGCTCGCGTTCGCCTTCGAGATAGGCGGGATCGAACGGCATCGCATACGGGCCGACGGCCTCGACCATCAATTCGGTCAGCCATTGCTGCACCTCGGTGCCCTTCACCTTCAGCATCGACGCTTCCGGTCCGGGGCCGCGCCTGGAGCCTTCCTGCGACACCACGCGCAGCACCGTCATTTCGAGCGCCATGATTTCAATTTCCAGGCTGGCGACCTTGGAGGCGAACACCGGATCGTCGATCAGCGGCTTGCCGTTCTTCCGCTGCTTGTTGGCGAGGCGCTTGAGGAACAGCAGCTCGCGCTTGGCGCGGCCGACGGCAGCGATATTGGTGCGCTCATGACCAAGCAGGAATTTCGCATAGGTCCAGCCCTTGTTCTCCTCGCCGATCAGGTTCGCCACCGGCACCTTCACATTGTCGAAGAAGACTTCGTTCACCTCATGCTCTTCGTCGAGCATGATGATCGGCCGTACGGTGATGCCCGGCGTCTTCATGTCGATCAGCAGGAAGGAAATGCCTTCCTGCTTGCGCGCGTTCGGATCGGTGCGCACCAGGCAGAAAATCATGTCGGCGTGCTGGCCCAGGGTGGTCCAGGTCTTCTGGCCGTTGACGATGTAGTAATCGCCCTGGCGCTCGGCGCGGGTCTTCAGCGATGCGAGATCGGAACCGGAACCCGGCTCGGAATAGCCCTGGCACCACCAGTCGTCGCAGTTCAGGATGCGCGGCA
>OFCW01000122.1_pt1 | contig 32016 bp, 37 predicted proteins | sample 1520951 | NCBI WGS metagenome assembly OFCW01 (sample SAMEA4349680, study PRJEB24078) | microbial mat metagenome | biome: Terrestrial Biome; feature: Habitat; material: Microbial Mat | place: India | collected 2012-06-12 | depth 10 m | reverse complement strand
AGGGTGACTTGCTGTTTCGGGACTTCCAGTTCGCCGGAGAGCACGTCGTTGGCCACGATGGCGCTGGGAATGATCAGGGTGAGCAGGAAATAGCCCTGCTGAAAGAGGTTGAGCCAGAACTGGCCGCGGATCAGGCGCTTGAAGTTGCTGAAGGCGGCGCCGAAGCGGCGCTTGACCTGGCCCAGTTCGAGCGCCTCGCCGCGGTAGAAAGCGATCGATTCGGCGTTTTCCCGGACCCGTACCAGGCCGAAACGAAAATCGGCTTCGCGGCGCAACTGGTTGAAATTGAGCAGCATCAGCCGACGACCGAAAACGAAAATGACGATCAGCGTGCCGGCCGTGGCGTAAAAGATCAGGAAATAGACCAGTTCGTGCGAAATCGACCAGAGCACGGTGCTGAAGGCTGCCAGTTGCAGGGTCGAGCTGATGATGACGAGCAGGAAATACAGTGAGCGCTGGGTAAAGGTCGAAATGTCCTCACTCATCCGCTGGTCGGGGTTGTCGATGGCGAGATTGGCATTCAGCTCGTAGAAATGCCGGTTGCTGAAATACCGCTCGAGGAAGCGCCCGGTCAGCCAGCGGCGCCAGTAGATGCCCAGCGTGTCGCGAACGAAGTAATAGAAGGCGTAGATCGGAATGGCTGCGGCGAGCAGGCCGAGAGAAAGCTTGATCGAATTCCAGAAGCGTTCTTCGTCCTGAGCGGCCAGGGCCGACGTGAATTCCCCGGTCTGTTCGTTGAACATCACTGCAAAGCGGGTCTGGCCGAGGAGCAGGAGGACGAGCAGGATGACCAGGCCCCAGGCCCGCCACTTTTCTTCCTGGCGCCAGTAGGGCGAGGCGAGGGCCCAAAAACGCTTCCACAACTGGAGATCGGAGGGGGTCATGGGCTGCCGGTAGAAGTTGAAACGGGGCGGCCCGCGTATCCGGCCGCCGGGAGGCGACAGCGTGTCGCCTATCGGTGGTTTTACACCCCGGCCTGCGCGGGCGCAAGCCGGGGAGGCGTCAGAAGGTAATGACCTTGTCCGCCTGGATGGTTGCTTCGGCGAGTTCGACCAGGGTGCCGATCACCGTGCCCGGAATCAGTGGCAGTTCAGCCAGGCCGCGCGCCAGGGCGCAGGTGCGGCAGAGGCGGATCTCGACGCCTTGGGCGACGAGCTGCTCGACCATGCCCTGCAAGCCGTTGCCCGCGCCGTCGATCTGGTTCGGCAAGCCGAGGATGGTTGCGTCGGACATCAGGAAGACCTGCACTTCCGGCTTGTCGTCGCGTCCGGCCAGGGCGGTCGCCAGGCGCAGGCCGGAGAGGCAGCGTTCGCTGCCGTAGGGCGGGGCGTGAATGATGATCAGGATTTTTTGCATGGCAAAAGGATGGAGGGCAATGTGACCGGCCGCAATACAGCCGAGTGGGGCACAGGATGGCCAGGATTGGCCGTGCTCAGGAGAACCTGGCCTGGTGGGCAGCGACCGCCCTTTGCCGGGCAGCTGCCAGGCGCTGGGTGATTGTCTCGGGCAGCGCCTCGCCGTCGTCCGCAATGTGGGCCAGGGCATGGGCTTCAAGCGCCTTCAGGCGGGCCATCAGCAGGCGGATGCGGGCAGTGTCGGAGAGATCGGCAAGGCCCTGGCCGTCGTCCCTTTCGTCGTCTTCATCCTCGACGAGGCGGGGACGGCTGTAGAACTGGTGCAGCGCCAGTTCGTCGTAACCGGCCGGGCCATCCTCGTCATTGAAGACATTGAAAGTCAGCTGGCCGTTGCTCTTCAGGGCAGCGGCAAAAAGGGCGACCTGATGCCGCTCGGTCCGCGATAACAGGATCTGCGGAAAAACCTTCTTCCTGGCCAGCTTCGCCTTCTTGGCGGCGCGCAGCTTGGCAGCCGGGTTGACCGGCGCGAGCAGCTCGGTGACCTGGGCCGGCATGGGCACCGGGGTGATCGTCACGTCGGCCGGCGTGCTCGCCGCATCGACGAACGATACCGATTCGTCAGCCGACGAATCGGCTGCATGAACATGCCCCGAAAACAGTGCGGCACAAGCCACGACCCACCAGAGACGCACGACAACCCTTTCCTTCAAACAGGCCAATATTCTATCAATAGCAGAGGAAATCTGATTTAGCGAGGATTCATATAACGGATTTCGACTCGGCGCTGCAGGCGGAGGCATTCTTCCGACGGGCAGTTCGCGCTGTTTTCTTCGACGCCCGCTACGGCACGCCGCATCTGACGGGCGGGGACGCCCAGTTCGCGCAGATGATTGTGTACGCTCGTGATCCGTTTGTCGGCCAGCGCCAGGCTGAAGGTGCGGCTGCCGGTGCTGTCGCTGAAACCGGCCAGGGTGACTTGCTGTTTCGGGTTCGCCTTCAGGCGTTCGGCATGCTGGCGCAGCACGGCGCGGCCGGCGTCATCCAGACTGGCTGAATTGCGGCTGAAGAACACACTGTTGCCGGCATCGATGGCTGCGATTGCCTGTTTTTCACTGCGCTCGGCGGCAGCCGGGGAGTGGTTCGGGGCATCGGTTGCCGAAGGGGCGGACGGGGTGGCCTGGGGCGGTGGGACGCTGGCACAGCCGGCGAGCAGTGCAACGAGGGCCAAGGCCAAGAGGCGGAAAGGCATGGTCATCTCCTGACCAGCAACACGCCGCATTCCAGGTGGTGCGTGTAGGGAAACTGGTCGAAAACGGCTGCCGAGGCAATGCGATGCGTGTCGTGCAGGGCAGCCACGTTATTTTTCAAGGTCTCCTGATTGCAGGAGATATACAGGATGCGGTCGAAATCGCGGGCGAGTTCGACCGTTGCGTCGTCCAGGCCGGCACGCGGCGGGTCGACGAACAGCGTGCCGTGGCGGAAGGCATCGAGATCGATGTCTTTCAGCCGCTGGAACTGCGCGCGGCCGGCCAGCGCCGCGCTGAATTCCTCGGCGGACATGCGGGCGAGCTGAATGTTGCTGATGTCATTGGCGGCGATGTTGTACTGCGCGGCATGCACCGAGGTCTTGCTGACCTCGGTGGCCAGCACCCGGTCGAACAGCGGGGCCAGGGCGATGGTGAAGTTGCCGTTGCCGCAGTACAACTCGACCAGGTTGCCGCCGATCCCTGCGGCCTGCTGGCAGGCCCACTCGAGCATCTGCCGGTTGATGCCGCCGTTTGGCTGCGTGAAGCTGCCCTCGACCTGCTGGTACTGGAGCAGACGGCCGCTCAGTTCGAAGGCTTCGAGCAGCCAGTCGCGCTCCAGCACCACCTTCTGGCCCCGGCTGCGGCCGATGATCTGGGCGCCGAATTCGGCCGCCAGGTCGCGGGCTGCCATCTGCCATGCGTCGTCCAGCCGGCGGTGATAGATCAGCGTGATCATCAGCTCGCCGCTCAGGGTGGCGAGGAAGTCGACACGGAACAGGCGGCGGCGCAGAACATCGCTACCGGCCAGTCGCTCGCGCAAGCGCGGCATGGCGGCGCAAATGGCAGCGGCGGCTGGCGGAAAGGTCTCCAGCAGCAGGCGCTGCCTGGGATTGTCCGGGTCGGACATCGTGAAATCGAGCTTGTCACCATCGTGCCAGACGCCAAACTCGACGCGCATGCGGTAGTGCAGCGGTTCCGAGGCGTGCACGGCCGGTTTCGTGATACCGAATTCGGCGAAATTCTGTTCGAAGCGGGCGGCCTTGGCAGCCAGCTGCGCCGGGTAATCGGCGGGGTCGTATGTCGGAAGCGGCATGGTTCGGTGGTTTGAACGGGTATTGCAGCCCGATTGACGCGCGATGGCTGCGTGAAGAGGGCGAAATATACGCCGGTCCGGCCAGCCTGGGGAGCCTTGCTGGCCGGGTTGAAAGCCTCAATTCTATCCGTGCGTCGCTTCCGGTCAGGTGCGGGCTTCGTACCAGCCCTTGGAGGCATTGACGACTTTCACCACCAGCAGCATGACCGGCACTTCAATCAGTACGCCGACCACGGTCGCCAGCGCAGCACCCGATTCGAAACCGAACAGGCTGATCGCCGCCGCAACGGCCAGCTCAAAGAAGTTGCTGGCGCCAATCAGCGCCGATGGGCAGGCGACGTTGTGTTTCTCGCCGACCACGCGGTTCAGCCAGTAAGCCAGTGCCGAGTTGAAGAAAACCTGGATCAGGATGGGGACGGCCAGCAAGGCGATCACCAGGGGCTGTTTGAGGATGGCTTCGCCCTGAAAGGCGAACAGCAGCACCAGGGTGGCCAGCAGCGCCGAGATGGACCACGGGCCAATCCGGGCCATTGCGGCGTCGAAGGCGGCCTGTCCTTTGGTCAGCAGGCTCTTCCGCCAGAGTTGCGCCAGCACAACCGGGATGACGATATAGAGCACCACGGAAGTGAGCAGGGTGTTCCAGGGTACGCTAATGGCCGAGATGCCAAGCAGGAAGCCAACCAGGGGGGCAAAGGCGAACACCATGATGGTGTCGTTGATGGCGACTTGCGACAGCGTGAACAAGGGATGGCCGTTGGTCAGCCGGCTCCACACGAAGACCATGGCGGTACAGGGAGCGGCAGCGAGCAGAATGAGGCCCGCGATATAGCTGTCCAGCTGCTCGGCCGGCAACAGGGGGGCAAAGAGATTGCGAATGAAGAACCAGCCCAGGAAGGCCATCGAAAACGGCTTGACCAGCCAGTTTACGAAAAGTGTGACGCCAATCCCGCGTACATGCTGCTTCATCTCGGCCAGGGCACCAAAATCAACCTTGACCAGCATCGGGATGATCATCACCCAGATGAGCAGGCCGACCGGCAGGTTAACCTGGGCGATTTCCATGCGGCCTACTGTCTGGAACACACCCGGCATGAATTGACCCAGCGCGACACCCGCGACAATGCACAAAAACACCCAAAGCGTCAGGAAGCGCTCGAAAACGCTCATGGGCGCCCCGGCGGACTGCTTGATGGCCACTTCGCATTGCGCACTCATTGCTCGCTCTCCGCATGAATCCGCTGGGCAGTCCGCGTGATTTCAGCCGTCGTCATGGTCTCGACCGGCAAGGCGACAAAGGCTTCGATACGCTGCTTGAGCTGACGATAAGCCACTTCGAAAGCTTCGCGACGGGCTGCGATCGGCTCGACATGGGCCGGGTCGGCAATGCCCCAGTGCGCGGTAGTCGGGTGGCCGGGCCAAATCGGGCAGGTTTCGCCCGCGGCGCTGGCGCACACGGTGAAAATGAAATCGATTTCCGGAGCGCCCGGTGCCGCGAACTCGTCCCATGACTTGCTGCGGGCTTCGGGCAGTGGCACTCCGTGCCTTTCGAGGGTTTCCAGGGCGACCGGATTGACCTTGCCGGAGGGCTGGCTACCGGCGGAGTAGGCCTTGAAGCGGCCGCCGCCCAAGTGATTGAAGAGCGCCTCGCCAAGAATCGAGCGGGCGGAATTGCCGGTGCAGAGCACCAGGACGTTGTATGGAGCTTGTTTCATCGACAGGCCTTGCAGGTTGGGGGAAGCGGGCTGTTTTCCGGGGGGCACACGGGTGCCACGCTGCCGCAGGGCAGACCGCCGCAACACTGCTCGGTCAGGTAGGCGAGCAGGGCGTTCATGGCGGGGTAGTTCGCTGTGTAAAAGACGAACCGTCCGGCCTGGCGCGTCGAGGCCAGCCCGGCATTGACCAGTTCCTTCAGGTGGAAGGACAGGCGTCCGTTGGGCTCGGTCTCCAGCAACTCGGCAATCCGGCCAACAGCCAAGCCTTCCTGCCCTGCCTGAACCAGCAGGCGGAAGATTTTCAACCTGGTTTCCTGCGCCAGAGCGCCCAAGGCGGCGACGGCATTCTGTGTATCCATATTTCTATAATAATAGAAATATATAAACACGGCAACGACGGGATTGTGACGACACGATGTTGCCGCGGTCATTCGGCGTTCGCTGCCGGACAGCCCGAAGCGAAGTGCTGCGACGGGGATGGCTGCAAGTGGTACAGCGTCGGCGACAAGGCCGGTATGAGCGAGGAAGCGTTGTTGTCCGGGAGCCGGCAGCCGACAAGGAAACCACCCGGTGGCTGAGTGCGCAGCGCATCCGGCGATGAGGCTGGTCAGCCTGGATTCGCCCAGGCTGACGCTGCGACGGCTGTCAGGCGCGTTCCTGCTCAGCTTCGACCAGCATCGCAACCAGGGAGGCCAAACCTTCCTGCTGTGCGGCTTCCGAAATGTCTTCGAGGCGTGCGCCGGCATCGATCAGGCGTGCAGTCTCGCAATCGGCCGGCAGGTTCTGCCGATATTCCTTCAGACGATCGGCCAGCGAACTGTCACTCAGTCCCGGGCTGTCAGTACCCTGTCGGGGTTCGTTCTGGCATGCCTCGAACAGGGCTGCAGCCAGGGCATTCAGCCCTTCTTCAGCCGCACACTCGGATATTTCCTCCGGGCTGGCTCCCCGGGCAATGGCAGCAGCCGTTCGCGTATCGCTCGGGATGCTTCCGGAAAAGGATGACAACACCTGCTTGATAATGTCCATGTTCATCTCCTCGTCTGCGCGTGATGCGCAATGTTTTAAGCATCGGCATCGCCGCCGGTTTGTACCCCATGATCAGGTGCCGGGGCATATGGCCGAGCGGTGTTGCCTGTGGCCCCGAGCCGGCCGGGAGGCAGGCGCGGGGTGGAATCAGCCTTCTTGTAGCCAGGCCGCCACTTTCTTCGGGTCGGGAAGACTGCCGGAATGAACGACCTTTCCATTGATCACCAGCCCCGGCGTACCCATGATGCCGTAGCCGACGATGGCTGCCATGTCTTCGACCTTCTCCAGATGGATGGCGACACCGGTTTGTTCGGCTGCCTGCTTGACCATCTCGGCCAAGGTTTTGCAGCGGGCGCAGCCCGGACCCAGCACTTTCACTTCTTTCATGATGTTCTCCTTATAGAACGGCGTTGAACACATAACCGACAACCAGGATGCCCAAGGCGACGACGCCGGCGAAGGTGGCGATGAGGCGAGGCTTCAGCGCCTTGCGCAAAATGATCATTTCCGGGGCGGACAAGGCGATCACGCTCATCATGAAGGCCAGGACGGTGCCGAGGGCTGCCCCCTTGCCAATCAGGGCCTCGACAATCGGGATGATGCCGGCGGCGTTGGTATACATCGGCACCCCGAGTGCGACCGCGGCGGGAACCGCCCACCAGACATCCTTGCCCATGAACGATGCCATGAAATCCTCCGGAACATAACCGTGTATTCCGGCGCCCAGTGCAATACCGGCAACGATATAGGGCCAGACCTTGCCGACGATTTCGCGGATATGCGACAGCCCGGCTTCACCGCGTTCAACCCAGGTCATTGAGACGCCCTCGTAGGTTTGCTCGGTTCTGGCCTGGATGGCCTGCACCCAGTCTTCGAGGTGACGTTCCATCTTCAGCTGGCCAATGACCAGGCCGGAAACGATCGCTACGAGTAGTCCAAGCCCCAGATAGAGGGCGGCAACCTTCCAGCCGAACATGCCGAACAACAGTGCCAGGGCCACTTCATTGACCATGGGGGCGGAAATCAGGAAGGAGAAGGTGATGCCGAGAGGGACGCCGGCGGACAGGAAGCCAATGAAGAGTGGCACGGCGGAACAGGAGCAGAAAGGGGTGACGATGCCCAGCGAGGCGGCCAGGATGTTGCCTATGCCCATGCGTTTTCCCGACAGCAGGGCGCGCGTCCGTTCGGGAGCGAAAAACGTCTGGATGACGCCCATCACGAACACGATGCCGGTCAGCAGCAACATGACCTTCGGGGTGTCATAGAGGAAAAAATGGACGGCTTCGCCGAATGCGCTGCTGCGATTCAGGCCGAGCAGATGCAAGGCGAAATCCGCGAAATCGGTGAGGTGCGCGTAGGCGGCAATCCAGATTAGTGTTGCGGCGGTGACGCCAGCTGCCCAGCGCAGGGTCGGCTTCGGGGCTGTCGTGGGGTTCAGGGTGTCGGGGTGGTTCATGGTAGTGTGTGCGATGAAGTTTCTGCTCATGATCGAAGACGAAAACCTCCGGAAAAGGATGCACGCCTTGCGGAATTATTTGTCTGCGTCGGGCGGTCCAGCGTTCAATTCACCGATTTCGTAGGTTTGCAGCAGTTGATTCGCGGTGGCCGAATGGGGCTTTCCCTTCATTTTGGTACGGTAAGCTTCGGAAGCCTCCTTGCCGCACCAGGGGAGTAGGATGGCTGGCCGTGACGGATGCTCGGGGATGTAGGCGCTGATGTCATAGACCTTGCCATTGATGGCCATCCAGCAGTCCTCCGCCTGGGCATGTCGGGCGACTTCTTCCAGCGTAAAACGCGGGTGGACCGGGGGGGGCGGTTCGGTCCGGGGGGCGGGTTCCTCTCGGTTACCCAGCCAGACAGCCCAGACTGCCAGCCAGAATAGGGCCGTTGCCACGAGGAATAATTTGCGGCTCATCGGAAATCGAATCGTTCAAAGTGAATTTGTCTGCCGGGAACACCTTGCCCGCTCAGGTAGTTGACGGCCGAGACCACGAGACCGGGGGGGCCGCACAAATAGCAGTGCCAGTGCCGCCACGCATCCGGGACGGGCAGGATGTCCGCGAACGAAGGGGGCGCGTTGCCGCTCTCGCGGGCGGTCAGGCTGAAATCGGCCCAGGTTTGCTCATATCTCCGAAGTTCATCGAGATAAGCTGCATCCGGACCGCTTCGATAAAGATAGACCAGGCGGACGGGATGCACCGGCGGGCCGGCGCGCAGACGGGCGAGAAACGGTGTAATCCCGATGCCGCCGGCAATCCATAGCGCGGGGCCGGAGGCCGGTTCGGAGAGAAAAGCACCGAATGGCCCCTGGATTCTGGCGCGTACGCCGGGCTCCAATGACTGGAGATGGTGTGTGCAATCGCCGAGGGCCTTGATGCCCAGCGCCAGTTCTCCATCCGACCCTAGTGCGCTGATCGTGAAAGGATGGAACTCACGGCAGCCCTGAAAATGAGGACAGTCGAAGAAGGCGGCCAGCACGAATTGCCCCGGGCGGGCTTCAATCGGGTGGGCCAGGGGGGTGAGATGAACCTCGACGATATCCTTGCCGGGCGAACAGACCTCGCTGACCACGAAGGGTTTGGCCGCTACGCCGCAATCCGCCCGGATGATTCGCCACAGGATGAAAGCGAGGGCCAGAACCGGCGACCAGAGCAAGGGAAAATCCAGCCCCAGGGCAAACAGATGCCCGACGGACAGGAGAATGGCGAGCGCCAGAAGTCCATGCAGCCAGCGCCAGGTTGAATACGCCGTACCCGGCATCAGCGCGCTCCCCATGCCGATCATCAGGCAGAGCAGGGACAGCCACCCCAACCAACCGGGCCAGCCTTGCTGCAAGGGGGCGAGGACCGCCCAGGCCTGTCCGGGGTGCTCTGACCAGGCATCAAGTGCCAGCGCGAGCGGGTGGCACAACAGGACGAGGTAAGCTGCCAGGCCGAGCCAGTGGTGCCAGCGATACATGTTTTCCAGGCCCCCGAGTTGTCTGGCCAGCCAGGGTTCCCGAATGGCGAATAGCAGGTTGGCGAGGAGCAGTCCGCATCCCAGCCAGCCGGACACGATGGCGACACTGCGCCAGTCGCTCAGTCCCTCCGGGAGGGCCCAGTAGGTCGGGAGGCCGACCAGCAGCGCGGTCAGCAGGACAAGACGGGGGGTGTGGGGCATGGGAGTCGGAGCCTCTAGTGCCTTGGTGCCGTTTCCTTCAGATGCTCGCAGAAGTCACGGCGATTGCTGGGGAGATTGAGGCCTCTTTCGGTTGCCCTCGCCACCATCAGTCGATGATGTTCCAGCTGGTATGCCTGACATGACTCATAGGTTTTGAAACCCCGGATTCGGGCTTGGTGCTCGATGCGCTCTTCGGGTGTCATCAAGTCCCAGCCGGTGGTGTTTCCTTCATGGGCCCGCCAGGGGCCCCGGGCCTGCGCCGCGTGGATGCAAAGCAGCGCGAGCAAGGCCAAAAAACAGCGGGCTGGCTGGCGTTTCATGGTGATCTCCTTGGGTCATCGCGGGACGAAACAACAGACCTGTCCGGCTTCATTGAAACGTACCTGGCATGCCGATACGAGGTGTTCCCGGAGGCGCCGGCGGGCTCTTTGCACCCGCGATTTGGCGGCCGGCAGCGTCAGTCCGATCCGGTTGGCAAAATCTTGCTGCGACATGCCCCCGATGTCGCAAAGCGTCAGGGCTTCGCGGTCCTCGGCAGAAAGCTCAGCGAGAACCCGGGGCAGGCATTGTGACAGGGCGTCCACCGGCGCCGGTGCCCCCTCGTCGGTTGCGACCAGATGCGTTTCGTCCAGTTCGACTTCAGTCCGGGTCAGCCGATGGCGGTCGATGAGCAGGTGACGGGCAACCTGAAACAGCCAGGCGCGGCGGTTGCCGATGCCACAAAGCCCATTCTCCTGTCGGGTGGCGCGCAGGAATACCTCCTGAACTAGGTCATGCGCTTCCTGCCCATCCGGAATGCGATTCGCCACGAAATGCAGCAACTCGCGCTGATGCTCTCTCCATGCGTCCGTAATGCACTTCATCGGATTCATCCTCGGTCAGGCCCGGCGACGGGCCTCGATCACGTGCAGGGTCGAACTGAGCAACAGGACAAATCCGGCGATGGCGATGGCCAGTGTCAGGGCCGGCGTGCCATCGCTCCATGCGCCATAGCTCAGTCCGGCCAGGGTTGAAAAGAGCGCCACCAGGCCGACGTAGGTCCAGGCCCGCAGTTTGCCGATGATGGCCGAAGTGATCAGGATGCTTTGCAGGGACAATTCCGGGTCTGCCATCAAATAGGCAATCAAGGGGCCGGGGTGCATGCCCAGTGACAGGAACATTTTGGCGATCGGCACTTCGACGAGCGTCGGGAAGTACATGAACACGCCAAAGATGACCCCCGCCAGATTGGCCAGCAGGGTGTTGGCTCCGGCAATCGCTTGAATCCACGCCGGCTGAATGAAGACCCGAATTACACCGACCAGGAACACCCCGACAATCAGCAGCGGAAATATCATCTTCACGAAGCGCCAGGTTTCCCATAGCCACTGCTGGACATCCCAGGCTTCGAATCGCCTGGCTTGCGGCAGCAGGGCCAGGCTGGTCACGATGACGGCCAAGGTGCGTCCGGTGATGCTCAGGGTGAGACCGTCCGGTGTCACCTGAACGCCCATCGCTGCATAAGCCAGGGTAAACACGACCACTCCGAGCGTCATGGTCGTCAGGCGGTTGAAGCCTGCATCGACTTGGCCCAGCCCTCGCCAGGCGGCAGCGCCGATGACGCTGAGCAGTGCGATGAGCACCGCGCCTTGCAGGCTTAAACCCTCGGCCCCGGTTGCCTCATTGACCGGCACCCAGCTGTCCAGCGTGTGCTGCACATCCGCGGCGCCAGCCCAGGGAAACGCGATACTGAAGACGACGGTTTTCAGGAAGTCGAGCTTCAAGGTGCCGGCAATCAGCAGGGCGACCAGCGTTCCCAGGAAGAGGAGCGTTTTCCGGGAAAGGCCTTCTCCTGCGGCAAAGGTCTGTGTATCCGGTAGTCGGGCAACATCACTCTCCCGGAACAGGACGGCCATGATCATCCCGATGCCAATACCGAACGAAAGCGCCAGCAAGATCCGGGCGATCGCGAAATCGGCACCGAGAGCGACGCCAGTGTAAGACAGGGCCAGGATATTGGCCGCCGGGGCGAAGAACAGGAAGGTAATGGCCGGGCCCAGACCGGCGCCTTTCTTGTAGATCCCGGCAAACAGCGGCTGTATGGTGCACGAGCAGACAGCGAGCAGGCTGCCGGCGCCGGCGGCAGCGGAGTAGGACATCCATTTGGGTGCGTCAGGCCCGAGAAAACGGATGATGGACTGCTGCGGCACCAAGGCCGACAGGGCGCCCGCGATGAAGAAAGCCGGCACCAGACACAGCAAAACATGAGCGGCCAGATAAGAGGCCAGGCTGGCCAGGCCTCCCTGGAATGCTGTCATCACCCAATCCATGCCCGGCTCCTTCGTTATTTTTGGGCGGCCCGGGCCTTTTCCCGGCGCTTCTCTGTCGTGTCGCAACACAGGGTCTTGGGCAGACAGTGCTCACGTTGGCAACATTGGTGCGTCAGGAAGGCGATCAACTCGTCCATGATGGCGAAATTGGCTGAATAATGGATGAACCGGCTTTGACGCTCGCCTTGGATCAATCGGACCCGGCTCAGGTGCGCCAGGTGGAACGACAGGGTCGCGGGCGCCATGCCCAGTTCCTCACCAATCGCGCTGGCATGCAAGCCTTCCGGTCCTGCTTCGATGAGCAGCCTGAAAATGCCGAGACGCGATTCATGTCCCAGTGCGGCAAGCAATTCGGCAGCGTTTAGCGTTTCCATATTTCGAATACTATCGAAGGAAATGGGAAATTCAAGGTGAATCTTCGGCTTGCTGTCGGTTCAGCGCATCCGCTGCCGCAGCCAGGCGCTGGTCTGATCGACGGAGATGGACAGGGCCAGCATGGCGATGATCACGGTCGAGGCCTGGGCGTAATGGAAGAGGGACAAGGCGACATAGAGGAGTTGCCCCAGACCGCCGGCGCCGACAAATCCCAGGATGGCCGCCATGCGGATATTCATCTCCCAGCGGTAGAGCGTGTAAGCGATCAACTGCGGGGCGGCGCCGGGCAAGGTGCCATAGAGAAAGGCCAGGCCGGGGCCGGCGCCACTCAGGCGCAGTGCCTGGCGGGGCTGTGGTGGCGCGTTGGCCAGTGCTTCGGCGTAGAGTCGGCCCAGCACACCGGCGGTGTGCAAGGCCAGCGCCAGCGCCCCGGCAAACGGGCCGAGGCCGACGGCGAGCGCGGTCAGGGTGGCCCAGACCAGCTCCGGCACGGAGCGCAGGGCATTGAGCACGAAACCGAAGGGCGCGCGTGGTTGGGGCAGGGCGAGAAGCAGCCCGAGCAGGGCGGCAAGCAGGGTGCCGACGATGGATATGGCCAGCGTTTCCCAGACTCCCCGCCCAACCCGCTCCAGCCAGTCGGCTGACAGATCGGGCGGGAAGAAGCCGCCGACGAATTCGGCGATGCTGTGAGCGGCTTCGATGTGTAGCAGGTCGCCGATCCCCAGTTCCAGGAAACGGTAGCTGGCCACGATGCAGCCGGCTAGCGTCACCGCGACCAAGCCGCTGCGCCAGCCAAAAGGCGCCGGCCGGGCTGCCGGCGGCGTATCGAGGGCCCGGCGCAGCCAGCCGGAGAGCCCGTCGGCCGCAAAGACCAGGGCCATGAAGGCGAGCAGGATACTGGCCGCTTCGCCGCCGTTGAGCATCTTCATGGCCTGATCCATCAGCTGGCCGAGGCCGCCGGCGCCGACGAAGCCCATGACCACCGAGGCGCGAATGGCGCATTCCCAGCGGTACACGGTGTAGGAGGTCAGCTCCCGGGCAGCTTGCGGCAGCAGCCCGTAGAGGATGGCCAGCGGCCGTCCGGCGCCGCTCTGGCGCAGGGCCAGGGCGGGCCTGGCATCGACCGATTCGAGGATTTCGGCATAGACCTTGGCCAGCATGCCGCCATAGGTGAGGCCGAGCGCCAGCACGCCGGCCGCTGGTCCGAGGCCGAACACGCGGACGAAGAGGAGTGCCCAGACCAGTTCCGGGATGCCGCGCAGCAGCGTCAGCAGGCTGCGGGTCAGCGGGTTGAGGGCAGGGCGTTCGCGGCCGGCGGCGGTGGCCAGATAGGCGAGCGGCACCGCCAGCAGGAAGGCGAGGGCGAGGCCGGTAGTGGCGATGGCCAGTGTTTCCAGCGTTGCCTGGCCAAGCAAGCCGAGAAATTCGCGGCTGTGTTCCGGCGGCAGGAAGGCAGCCAGGAAACGGCCGATCACCTGCAGGTTGCCGGCATCGAACAGGGTCCCGGGTTTGACTTCGGCTGCCTGCAGGAGCGGCCAGAGGATGACGAGCACCGCCAACGCGCCGACGAGGCGGGAGCGGGCGGCAGGGTCGCGCAGGCGGGCTTCCATCGCGGGATCAGCAGCAGACGGCTCGGGTCGCCGCAGCGAGGGCGGTGATTCCGGGCAACTGATGCGATTCCGTTGCCTGGATCGGCAGTTCCTGGCCCTCGCTGGCATACAGCTCGTGAAGCAGGGGGAGCGAGACCTGCTCGTTCGGCAGGTCGAAGACGACGCGGCCAGCCTTGATGCCAACGATGCGCGTGAAGTTGCCGAGGGCGAGGTCGACGGCATGCAGGCTGGCGACCAGCGTCGCGCCGGTTGCCTCGGCCTCGGCGACGAGCAGCCGGATGGTGGCCAGGGCCAAGGCCGGATCGAGGGCGGAAACCGGCTCGTCGGCGAGGATCAGGTCGGGGCGCTGGTAGAGCACGCGGGCGATTCCGACGCGCTGCAACTGGCCACCCGACAGCGCGTCGCAACGGGCGAACAGCTTGTCGGCGAGGTCGACCCGCTCCAGCGCCGCCCGGGCGCCGGGCAGGTCGCGCGGGTAAAGCAGCGAGGCCAGCGCTTGCCAGGCGGGCCATTGTCCGAGCCTGCCGGCCAGTACGGCCGTGACGACGCGTTGCCGGCCGGGGATGGGCGGCAACTGGTGCACGGTGCCGATGCGGGCGCGCAAGGGGCGGGGCAGGGGGGCTTGCAGCGGCTGGCCGAGCACTTCGCCGCGGCCGCGAGTCGGCGCCAGTGCGCTGCCGAGGATCGAGAGCAGGCTGGTTTTGCCGGCACCGGACGGACCGATCAGGGCGATGCGCTCACCCTGATCGGCGCGCAGGCTGATCTCGGCCAGGGCCGTAAAGCCGTTGGCGTGGGTCAGCCCCACGCCGTCCAGCCGGAAACTCACTTCAGCAAGCCAGCCGACTGGGCGGCCTTCTCGATGCCGTCGTAGTTCTCCTTCCGGGTCGGGATGAACTTCGATGCCCGCTGCAGGGCCATGATTTCCTTGTGTTCCGGATTGGCCGGGTCGAGCTTGAGGAAGGCGTCGGTCAGTTTTTTGACCAGGGCCGGGTCGAGGTCGCCCCGCACTGTCCAGTTGTAGTCGAAATAAGGCGGCGTGGTCGCGAAGACGCGCACTTTCTCGGGATCGACTTTTTTCTGCTCGACCAGCTTGTCCCAGACGGAAGCGTTCAATACCCCGGCGTCGGCCTTGCCGGCGGCGACAAAGGCAACCGTTGCATCATGGGCGCCGGAGAAAGCGACGTTCCTGAAATCCTTTTCCGGGTTCAGGCCGGCCTGCTGCAGGAAGAAACGCGGCATCAGGCTGCCCGAGGTGGAGGATGGCGCGCCGAAGGCAAAAGTCTTGCCCTTCAGGTCGGCCAGACTCCTGATGGTCGGGTCGGCGGTGATGAAGCGGGAGGTGAATTTGGCATCCTCCTCGCGCTGGACGATGGGGATGGCCGTGCCGTGGGTACGGATCCTGGCCTGCACGTAGGTGAAGCCCCCCAGCCAGGCGAGGTCGATCTTGCGCGTGGCGAGCGACTCGACGACGGCAGCGTAGTCGGAAACCGGGGTGAACACGACTTTCAGGCCGGTTTGCGCTTCGAGATACTTGCCGAGTGGCGCGAATTTGCGTTGCAGTTCGGTTGGCGCTTCGTCGGGGATGGCCGAAACGCGCAGCACGTTGTCGGCAGCCAGGGCGGGGAGGGAAAAGGCGGCAGTGCAGGCGCAGGCCAGCGCCCCCTTCAGCGCCAGACGGCGCGTGGCGGACAGGGTCATTTGATACTCCGATTGTGACAACAACCGCTGCCGTGCGGATATCGCGGCAGCTTAAAGGCGCCGGGGCGCCACCGGGACATGCGGTACGCAGACCGCGGCTGGCATTTTAACAGGTCTATCGGCCCGCCCGGAGCGGGGGTTTCCCGCGCAGCCCTTCTGTCCGGCAGGCATGAGAAAATCCGGCCAAACGAACGTACAACGGAATGTGGCGGAGACATGGAAGAAAGTTTGGCGAGCGAACACGAAGCGCCGTGGCCGGAGTATTCGGTGCTGGTGGTCGATGACGAACCGGGGATGCTCAGTTTCCTGCAGCGCGCCCTGGGCTCGCGCTGCGGGGTGGTCGATTGTGCCGACAGCGTCGAGGCAGCCCGGCCGTTGATCCGGCGCAATCGCTACGATCTGATCGTGCTCGATATCGCCCTGCCGGGGTGCTCGGGCATTGACTGGCTGCACGAACTGCGGCAGGACGGCTTTGCCGGCGATGTGGTGCTGATGACCGCCTACGCCGATCTCGACACGGCGATTGACGCGCTGCGCGCCGGTGCGGCGGATTTCCTGCTCAAACCCTTCTCCCTGGCCCAGGTGCTGAATGCGATTCAGCGTTGCTTCGAGCGTTCCCGCCTGGCCCGCGAGAATTTCGTGCTGCGTCGCGAAGTCAGCACCCGGGCCGCGGATGTCGACGGGGTGGTCGGTCAGTCCGAGCTGATGCTCAAGGTGTGCGAGCGCCTCAAGCGCATCGCGCCGACGCCGGCCACCGTGCTCCTTTGCGGCGAATCGGGCACCGGCAAGGAGGTTGCGGCACGTGCCCTGCACCGGATGAGCAACCGGGCGGAGGGGCCTTTCGTGCCGGTCAATTGCGCGGCCATTTCGGCCGAGTTGATCGAATCGGAGTTGTTTGGCCACATCAAGGGGGCTTATACCGGCGCCCAGCAAAACCGCGAGGGCCTGTTCTACTATGCCCGGGGTGGTACGCTCTTTCTCGATGAAATCTCCGAACTGCCGCTGGCGGCCCAGGCCAAGCTGTTGCGTGCGCTGGAGGAGCGGCGCATCCGGCCGGTCGGCTCGGAACAGGAAATCGCCGTCGATGTGCGCGTCATCGCCGCCACCAACCGCGACCTGAAAACCGAAGTCGCGGCCCAGCGTTTCCGGCAGGATCTCTATTACCGGCTGCAGGTGCTGGAAATCACCCTGCCGCCGCTGCGTGAGCGGCCGGAGGATATTGCGCCGCTCGTCCGTCATTTCATGCAGTTGCTCGCCCCCGGCCTGGGGCTTCCGCCTCTCGCCCTCGACCCGCGGACGCTGGCCCGGATGGCCGATTACGACTGGCCGGGCAACGTGCGCGAACTGCGCAACCTGGTCGAACGTTCGCTGATTCTCGGCTGGTTCGATATCGGGCCGGAGCCCGAGGGGCGCGGGGTCGAAGCGGCGCCGGCCGGCACTGACGAAACCCTCGAGGCAGTCGAGAAGCGTCATATCCTGGCCATGCTTGCCGCGTGCGAGGGCAACAAGTCGGAAGCCAGCCGCCGGCTCGGCATTTCGCGCAAGACCATGGATCGCAAGTGTCAGGCCTGGGGCATCTGAGCCAGCCGGCGCGGCGCTCGATCCGCACCCGCCTGCTGCTGCTTGCCCTGCTGCCGCTCGGCGTCGTGCTGCCACTGATCATGGCGGCGCTCGCCTATTGGGGGGGCGGCTATTTTGACCAGTTGCTCAACACCAAGGTGCGCAGCGACCTGGCTGTCGCCCACAGCTACTACGAGCGGGTGGCCGAGGGGGTCGGCCATACCGTGGCCAGCCAGGCTGCCGCCGACCGTCTGGTGCGGGCCGTGCTCGCCGGGCACGGCCGGCCGACCCGCGAGTTGGCCGCCATTCTCGACTCGGCCGTGGCCGCCCGCCGGCTCGATTTCCTGCGTTTTGTCGATCACGCCACGGCGCGCCGCCTGGCCGGGGCGTGGCCGGTGCTGGCCTCGGCCCTGGCCGGCAGCGCCCGCACCGAGACCGAAGTGTTTTCGGCGGCCCAGCTCACGGCCCTCGATCCGGCCCTTGCCGGTCGCGCGGCGACGCCGTTGATCGCGACAGCCAATGCCGTGCCGACCGGACGAACCGTGGAGGAGCGCGGACTGGTCATCCACTCGGCGGCGCCGGTGTTCGATGCGGCGGGGACGGTCATCGGCTTGCTCGAAGGCGGTGTGCTGCTCAACAAAAACCTTGATTTCATCGACAACCTGAATGCCGTGGTTTACCCGGAAGGCGCCCTACCGCTGGGCAGCGCCGGAACTGCGACCTTGTTTCTGGGGGATGTGCGGGTGGCCACCAATGTCCGGCTGTTCGGCGACACACGGGCGATCGGTACACGCGTTTCGGCTGCAGTGCACGACGCGGTGCTCAAGCAGGGCAGAACCTGGCTCGACAGTGCCTTTGTCGTCAACGACTGGTACGTTTCGGCTTACGAGCCCTTGCTCGACAGCCGGCAGCAGCGTGTCGGCATGCTCTACGTCGGCTTCCTCGAACAGCCGTTTGCCCGGGCCCGCTGGCATGCCCTCTATGCCGTGGCCGGCTTTTTCTTCGTCGCCATGTTGCTCGCCGGCCTCTACGCCGCCGTTTCGGCGCGGCGTGTCTTCAAGCCGATCGAACGCATGCATGCGACGATGACGGCGATCGAGCATGGCGAGGAAGCGGCGCGGGTCGGTCCGGTTGCCGGCGAGGATGAACTCGGTGTCATGGCGGCCCACTTCGACCGCCTGCTCGACCAGTTGCAGTTGCAAGCCGACTCGCTGAAGCGCTGGGGCAGTTCGCTCGACGCCAAGGTGGCGGCACGCACGGCGGAACTGGAGCGGGCAGTGGCCGACCTCAAGGCGGCCCAGTCGCAGCTGGTCATGAATGAGAAACTCGCGGCCATCGGCCAGCTGACGGCCGGGGTGGCGCACGAGATCAACAACCCGATTGCGGTCATCCAGGGCAATCTCGATGTCCTGCGCGACGTGCTCGGCCCGCGTGCCGAGCCGGTCGAGCACGAAATCCGGCTGATCCACGAACAGGTGCAGCGCATTCGGCTGATCGTCGCCAAGCTGCTGCAATTCGCACGGCCGCAGGATTACGTCGGCTATCTGGAACCGGTGGAAACCGGCCAGCTGCTGCAGGATTGCCTGCTGCTGGTCCGCCACCTGCTGACCAAGGGCGACATCGCCATCGAGCAGCATATCGACTCCAGCCGCCGCATCATCTGCAACAAGAACGAATTGCAGCAGGTGATCATCAACCTGTTCGTCAATGCCATCCAGGCGATGCCGGACGGCGGGGTGCTGAGCATTGGTGTCGAGGACTGGGACGAAGCCGACATGCCGCTCGGCATCCGGCTGGTCGTCGCCGATTCCGGGCCCGGCATCAGTCAAGCCGACCTGGCCCGCCTGTTCAAGCCTTTTTTCACTGCCAAGAAACCGGGGGGCAACGGTCTCGGCTTGTGGGTCAGCCAGGCCCTGGTCGAGCGTTACGGCGGGAAGATTACCGCGGAGAGCGCGCCGGGCAAGGGAGCAAAATTTACCGTCTGGCTTCGCCTGGAGCCACAGGGGCTGTAAAAAAGCGGCCCGCAGGCCGCTGGCAGAGCTGCGCGTTGTCCCTCAGTCGAAACGTCCGTTATCGAGCGCATTGGCCAGGGCCGGGGTGATCCGTTCGAAGGTGTAGAGCTTCTTGCCTTTGTGTTCCTTCAGGAAATCATCGGCATCGGCCTTGCTGGCCAGCGGAACGAACTCGTGGCCCATCGGGCCGAGCACGTCGGAGCCGGTGACGAAATAGGCCTTGCGGGCGTCGATCCGTTCCAGATTGTAGAAATCCGTGACGTAGATGCCGGTGATGTCTGCCCGGCGATGGCCGGGGGCGTATTTCGCCAGGTCGCCAAGGAACTTGAACATATCCTTGGCGCCATCGAAGAAATGCGCATGGCCATCCTTCCAGGTCACCACGGCCACCCAGTTCGGGTACTTGGAAACGAGCATGCCGCAGACCGGGCAGAGGTAACGGGGGCCGGGTTTGGGGATGGCCTGCGCGCTGGCCAGGGGAGCCCAGGCGGCGAGCAGCAGGCACAGAAAGAGGCGGCGCTGCATCAGATCTTCTTCGCTTCGGCGGCGCGCTTGCGGCGCTCTTCGCGGTTCTTGCGGATCATGGCCACATCGTCCGCCATGCCGAGGTAGCTTTCGCGCAAGGCGTCGTTGAACTGGCCCAGCGTACCGCCGTGCCTGGCCTGGAATTCCTTGGCGACACTGGCCGAGGCAAAGGAATGTTTGCTCTTTTTGGTCATTGCGTGCTTGAGGTCGGCACCGATCAGGTAGGTCAGGTTGTCCACCGGCAGCAACGGGCGTGGTTCCGCAGCAGCGCCGAAATCCGGCCCCCAGATCTGCTTCGGTTCGCGGTCGATATTGAGCCCCAGGCTGAGCGACAGGCAGTGAATGGAGCAAACGCCATCGGTCAGGTCGTCGGAATACTGCACCAGCATGCGGGTCCGATGATGTTCCTGGCGGTCCATACCGCAGTAGGGGCACTTCGGGTATTTTTGCAGTTCGTTTTCCAACGGCGTCGCGTCGGCCGGCTTTTTCGGAATGAACTGGGTGGGTGTCCCGTCACCGGCGCAGCTATCGGCGCTGGCGTGCGTCACGCTGGCCGCGAGGCCGGCCAGGGCGGAAATCTTCAGCAGATCACGGCGTTTCATGGTGGTTCTCCCTGTTTTGTGGTGGTCGTGCGCGCATATTAGCGCCGGGTGATGTTCGGCTTCTGCGACATAATGTCGCAGTCAGCCGACCAGGCGATACATCACCAGGTAATAGCGCAGGCCTTGCCACAGTGTCGACAGGCCGAGGGCAATGACGAACAGTGCGGCCCCTTTCAGCAACCAGCCGCGCAGGCGCGGGCCGAGTTTGCCGAACAGCATCGAGGCGGACAGCATGGCGGGCAAGGTGCCGGCGCCGAAGGCGAGCATCAGCAGGCCGCCCTCGATGACCGAGGGGGCCGTCGTCGCCTTGACCGCCATGGCCATGGTCATGGAGCAGGGCATCAGGCCATTGATGGCGCCGCCGATCAGGGCGCCGACCACCGGCCCCTTCTGCACGGCCAGGCCGAATTGCTGGCGCAGCCATGCGATGGGGGCGAAACCGAGGCGATTGCGCACCGGTGATACGCCGAGCAGGTCAAGGCCGAGCAGAATCACGACCAGGCCGGCCATGATCTGCAAAATACCTTGCCACAGCCCGATCTGACCAGTCGAGACGAGCACGGTGCCAATCGCCGCAGCGATCCCGCCGACGGCGGTATAGATGCCGACGCGTGCCGCATGGTAGGCCAGATAGGGCCACGGCCCCTTGGCGCCGAGTTTCATGAAGAAACCGGAAACCAGGCCACCGCACATCCCCAGACAATGCCCGCCGCCCAGCAGGCCGGTCATGAAGGCAAGCCAGTAGGAGAATTCGGCAACGGCATGGGCGTGGGGGGGGGCCATCACCTGGGCGGGCCCTCAACGCTGCAGGCGCAGGGAATTGGTGACGACCGACACGGAGCTCATCGCCATGGCTGCCGCGGCGATCATCGGATTCAGGCGGCCGGCCGCCGCGGCGGGAATGGCGATGACGTTGTAGCCGAGTGCCCAGAAGAGGTTCTGGCGAATGATCGTCATCGTTCTGCGGGACAGGTCGACGCCGGCGGCGACGCGGGCGATGTCACCGCCAAGCAGCGTGATGTCGGCCGATTCGACGGCAATGTCGGCGCCGCCCCCGATGGCAAAGCCGACGTCGGCCGCAGCCAGGGCAGGGGCATCGTTGATGCCGTCACCGATCATGCCGACCTTCTCGCCGGCGGCCTGCAGTTCGCGTATGGCGGCCAGCTTGTCGGCCGGCGTGCAGCGGGCCAGCACGCGGTCGATGCCGACTTCGCGGGCGACGTGGCTGGCCACGGCTTCGAGGTCGCCGGTCGCCATGACCGTTTTCAGGCCCAGGCTGTGGAGCCGGGCGACGGCTTCGGCGGCGCCCGGTCGCGGCTGGTCGGCAATCGCGAACAGGGCGGCCGGCCGCCCGTCGATCGCGACGTAAACCGGCGTCTTGCCTTGCTCGGCCACGCGACCGCCTTCATCGGCGAGAACTGTCGGCGTAATGCCCATGTCTTCGAACAGGGCGGCATTGCCGATGCAGATGGCGACGCCATCCACCCGGGCGGTGACGCCGCGCCCGGGATGGGCGGCGTACGCCTCGGCAGTCAGGCTCTCCTTTCGGCGCGGCTTGCACCATTCGCCGAGGGCGCGCGCCAGGAAGTGCTCCGAACCGGCTTCGGCCGCGGCGACCAGCGACGCCAGGCGGGGCTCGCCCATGCCGGGCAGGATGAAGGCATCGGTCACCACCGGTTTGCCCTCGGTGATCGTGCCGGTCTTGTCGAATACGACGGTGGTCAGCCGGGCGGCCGTTTCCAGCGCCTCGCCATGGCGGATGTAGATGCCGCGCCTGGCCGCCTGCCCGGTGCCGACCATGATGGCGGTCGGTGTCGCGAGGCCGAGGGCGCAGGGGCAGGCGATGAGCAGCACGGCGACCGAATGGGCCAGTGCGGCCGAAACCGGCGCGCCGGCCAACATCCAGCCGCCGAAGGTGAGGGCCGCAACGCCCCCGACGGCGGGCACGAAGCGGGCCGAGATGCGGTCGGCCAGTTTTTGCACCGGCAGGTTGCTGCCCTGCGCGTGATCGACCAGTTTGACAATGCCGGAGAGCACCGTGTCGCCGCCGATGGCCGTCACGGTCATCGTGAAGCTACCGTTGCCGTTCAGGCAGCCGCCGATCACCGTATCGCCCGGCGCCTTGGCGACCGGCAGCGATTCGCCGGTGATCATGGCCTCGTCGATGCTGGAGCGGCCTTCCAGAACCCGGCCGTCGGTCGGCACCTTGTCGCCGGAGCGGACACGCAGCACGTCGCCGACTTGCACGTCGTCGATGGCAATCTCGCGCTCACGGCCGTCGGCCTCGACGCGCAACGCAGTTTCCGGCTGCAGTTCGATCAGCTTGCGGATCGCCTCGCTGGCCTTGCCTTTGGCCCGCTCTTCCATGTAGCGGCCGAGCAGCACGAAGGTGCAGATGCCGGCTGCCGATTCGAAATAGACATGGTGATGCATTTTCAGCACGCCGGGGACGCTATAGAGCCAGGCCGCGCCGGAACCGATGGCGATCAGCGTGTCCATGTTCGCTTCGCCCTGTTTGGCCAGGGCCCAGGCCTTCTTGAAAATGCCCTGGCTGCTGCCGAACAGGATGGCCGACGACAGCGCGAATTCCATGATACGCAGGGCGGGCGAACGGTGCATCAGCATGCCGGAGATCATCACCGGCACGGTCAGCAGGGCCGATTGAACGAAGCGTTTTTTCGCCGCCGCAACCCGCTCCCTTTCATGTTCGATCAGCAGGCGGCGTTGTGCCAGCGTATCCATCGGCCGCGCTGCATAGCCGAGGCGGCGGACGACCTCCGCGACGCCTTCGCGGTCGATCACGCCCTGCACGGTCACGGTCGCTGCCGCAAAGTTGACGCGGGCGTTGCGCACACGCGGATCGCGTTTCAACTTCATCTCGATGAGCAGCGCGCAGGATGCGCAGGTCATGCCTTCCACCGCCAACGAACACTCGCTTACCGGCCCGTCGACCGGCGCGGCGGCGACCGGTTCGGCCCGGGGAGTGGCGAGCAGGTTGCCCAGTACGGCATCGAGCGTTGCCAGCAGGCGTTCCTCGGGCAGGGCGAACGGGTCGAAGCGGATGGCCAGCGAGCCGATGTCGGCAACGATGGCCACGTCCTTCACCCCCGGGTGTTTGCGTAGCAGGATCTCCAGGATGTAGCAGCGTTCAGCCTCCTTGACGAGCGGCGGAGCGATGATCCGGATGCGGCGCGACAGGCGGTGAACGACGCGAAAATGCTTCATGGGGTCTTGCGGTAGCGGACGAGCAGAAAGACGAGGTAGAAGGTGGCCAGCCAGGCGTTGCCGTAGGCGAGCGGATTCTGCAGCCAGCGCTTGGTGATCAGGTCCCAATGCACCCGGATCAGATAGAAAGCGACGATGTCATTGAAGAAATTGGTGATTGCCTTTTCGGTCAGCGCACTGTCGACAATCGGCAGGAAACGGGCCTGCAGCGAGCCTGCCGGGGGCGGTTCTGCCGGCAGCAGGCGGGCCTTCAGCTTGTCGAGCAGCGGCTGGAAGCCCTGTTCCAGCGACCAGGACGGGGAGGACGACGCGGGGGCCTCCGGTGTCGGGGCCGTGTCGAGCGGCAGGGCATCCACCACATCAAAAAGCTGGCGGGCGACCTGGGCAGTCGTCAGGCGGGTGGCGTCGTAGCGAATGGAAATCCGTTGCCAGCCAGTATCGACCGCTGCGCTGAGCACGCCAGTCAGGGTTTTCATCCCGGCGTCGAGGTCGGCCGCGATGTCCGGTGTGCACAACTCGGCCGGCAGTTCCAGCCGTAGAAACCCCCGCTCGCGATGGCAGACGACGATGCGTCCGGCCAGTTGGGCAGCTTGCGACATGGCAGGCTCCTCAGGCGGCCGGTGGTTCCGTGGCCGGAGCTGGCGGGGTGCTGTGCCCGTCCCGTTTTTCTTCGGCTTCGGCCATCAGATCGTTGAGGTTTTCTTTCTGGTGCAGCGCGAAATCCTTGCTCATGCCGCCGATCTTCGACAGGCCCTCGACGATCTCCTTCTGGTACTTGAAGAGCAGGAAGCCGGCCGCGATGCCGCCGGCGGCGCCTACCGCGAGCAGGGCCAGCGGGTTGCGCAGCAGGGCGTTGCCGAGCAGGCCGCGACCGGCGGCAAAGCCCGTGGCAGCCATCATGGTGCCGGTGGCGACGGGCTTGCTCATCAGGTGCCCGGCCTGGCTCATCAGGTGGGGCATTTGCTTCATCATTTCTTCGGTCATCATGATCGATCCTTTCAAGAATTCTTGGGCTGATTGTCGTTCCGTTCCGATGTTGCGTCCTGGATGTCATGCAACATTTCGTAGATCCCGCGGCACCCTTCGCAACAGAACTGATATTGCCTGTCTGTCGTGTTCAGGACGAAAGGCTTCTGCCCGACATCGAGTCCGCACAGGTCGCAGGCCCGATTCTCGCTCATTGCAGCAACGCCAGCGCATGGCGCTCGAAGGTTGCTTCGTCCGCCTCGCCAACGATCTTGGCCCGCACGATCCCCTTGCCGTCGATAAAGAACGTGGTCGGCAGCGCAACGACACCATAGCTGCGGGCAATGGTCGATGTTTCGTCGAGCAGGGCCGGGTAGGTCACGCCGATTTTCTGGATGAAGGCCGCGATGGTCTTCTTGTCCTGGCCGGCGTTGATTGCCAGCACCTCCAGTCCCTTGTCCTTGTGACGCTGATAGACGGCCTCGATCGCCTTCATTTCGCCTTCGCAATACTTGCACCAGTCGGCCCAGAAGCGGATGACCAGCGGCTTGCCAAAGAAGGCTGCCGGGAAATGCGTGGCGCCGCCATCAGCCCGGAAGGTCTGGAAGGTGGGGGCGATGCTGCCGATGTTGATATTGGCCTTTGGGGCATCGTTGCCGCAGGCCGCGATAAGCAGCGTGGCAATGAGCAGGAAGATGCGCATGTCAGTGTTCGATCAGGATCAGGTTGGAAGCCAGTATGAACCAGGTGGCGAGTGCCGTGAATAGCAGGAAACCGGCCGCGGCCAGCTTGGCGAGCCGGGCGGAAACCCGTGGCACGAGGGGGGCCAGGCTCGGCCACCCGGCAAAGGGCTGCAAGGCGCCGGCGGCGAGCCCGGCCGCCGTGGCGATGAAGAGCGGGATGTACAGCCCGTAGCCCCGGTAATCGTATTCCGGCTTCAGGATGCAGAAGGGGCAGTGGTGATGCGGGTGTTCGTAGATGTACAGCGAAATGAAGGAGAGCACCCCGGTAATGGCCACGACGAACCCTGCGCCACTGGTCAGGGCAGTCAGAAAGCCGCTCGCCCGCCCGCCGCGTCGGCCATGCCAGAGGGGGGCGGCGATGGCAGCCAGCATCCCGCCATAGAACAGCCAGAGTGCGGGCAGGGGGGCGAGGCTCGTCGCTTCGGCGGGGAGGGTCTTGCTCTCCTCGGAGAACATGCTGCCGCAGCAGGAGGTGATGACATTGGCCTTGAGGTTGATGAAATACTGCACTTCCAGCCACAGATGGGTGGCGAGGACTGGCAGCAGGAAGAGCAGCAGCACATACTTGATGCGGACCAGCGGATAGTCGCGGGCCAGGGTGTCGACATGGTTGATCGCCAGCCAGATGGCGGCCAGGAAAAAGACCGCCATCTGCGCGATCAGCGATGGAAAGCCCCAGGCGTTGACATTCAGCGTGCCGACCGCGCACATGGCGCCGACGAACATTACCGACAGCCGGTCGGCGTTGAAGACGAAGAGCAGCAGCGCGGCCAGCTGGGCGACGAGGACAAAGGTGAGCAGCGTCGAGAACAGGTAGGTGCGGCGTTCCAGGGCCAGCTGGCGTTCCGAGCCGCTGTGGATGTCCCAGTGGCGGATGACCTGGATCGCGAAGGGCGCCGCGCCGGCCAGCATCAGGACGGCCAGGCCGGCCGCCAGCAGCAGCGCGATGATGGCAGGCTGGAAAAGCATCAGTCTTCGGTCAACCGCCCGTCGCGCATGCCGACGACGCGATGCACGGCGGACGATTCGACGACCAGCGGGTCGTGGCTGGTCAGCAGCACCGTCTTGCCGGCTGCCGTGAAGCCTTCGAGGATGGCCATGAATTCCTTCGACAGCGCCGTATCCAGGTTGGCCGTCGGTTCGTCGGCGATGATGACTTCCGGGTCGTTGATCAGGGCGCGGGCAATCGCGACGCGCTGCTGTTCGCCACCCGAGAGCCATTCGACCTTGGCGGCACGGCGATGGCCCAGCTTGAGCTGGTCGAACAGGGCGTCGGCGGCCGAAATCAGTTCACGACGCGGCCGGCCGGTCGGAAAGGCGGGCAGGATGACGTTTTCCAGGGCCGAGAGGCCCTTGATCAGGTTGAATTGCTGAAACACGAAGCCGAAGCTCTGGCGGCGGATCTCGGTCAGGAAACGTTCCGGCAGGCCGGAAATGTCCTCCCCCTTGAAGCGCACCCGGCCGCTGGTTGGCCGCGACAGGCAGCCAACGATGGTCAGCAGGGTTGTCTTGCCGGAGCCACTCGGGCCACGGAAGGCGGTGACCTTGCCGGCTTCCAGCTTCAGGTCGATGCCGTGCAGCGCCCAGTACTCATTGGTTTTGCCCTGGTTGAAGGCTTTCTTGATGGCGGAAAGTTCGATCATGCGCGCATCACCGCGTCGGGGTCCGTAATGGCGGCACGCCAGATCGGCACCAGTACTGCAGCCGTGTAGGGGACTACCGTGAAAAAGAACAGGGTGGCGATCTGCAGGCTGTCGATGCTCGGCACCAGGGTGAACTGCGGATAAAGCACCGACCAGCCCTTGAGTACCGGTTCGAAGACCGCTGCGCCAAAATGGAAGACGTGTATGTAGGCAGCGATGAAGCCGAGCAGGAAGGCGGTCAGCGAAATGAGCAGCCCTTCCCAGGACTTCATGCGGATGACGTCACCGGTTTCCCAGCCGATCGCCTTGAGGATGCCGATTTCCCGCTTTTCCTCGGCCGACAGCCCGGAGGCCTTTTCCCAGGCGAGGAGGGCGAAGGCCAGGATGGCGCCGGCCAGCACGGTCAGCACGATGCCCTCGCGCCAGTCGAAAACGCTCTGGTAGGTGCGCAGCACTTCCTCGCGCAGGATGGGCCTTGAATCGGGCAGCGAACTCGACAGCTTGGCCGCGATGTTGCGCACTTCCTGCGGATTGGCGACAGAGAGCGCGATGTCGGTGACATGGCCGGCCGGATATTCGAAGAATTTGCGGAAATCGTTTTCCGAGAGCAGCACGAGGTCGGCCGAGAGCAGTTCCGAATCGGGGGACAGGACGGCCGACACCTCGAAGGTGAACAGCTTGCCGGAGTAGGAGCGGAAGGAGATGGTGTTGTGTGCCGCCAGGCCGCGCTCCCGGGCCAGCGTGTTGCCAACCATGATGTAGCCGTCCTTGACCTCGTCGGCCGGCCGCGCCATGAAGGTGTAGTTGGCGTTAAGCACCGGATCGTAGTAATAGCCCCAGAGGCGCCCTTCCTTCTTCTGCACGCCGCGGATGCGGCCGATTTTCTCGATGTAGTCGGGCGGGATCAGATCGTGCCGGCCGGCAACCATGCGCTGCAGGATGATCTCCGGCGAACTGGCCAGCACGAAGGTCGCTTCGCTGCGCAGGGCATGAGTGAACAGGGTCAGCGAGGCGAGCACGAAAACGATCAGCGCATAGGCGACGAGCAACCCGATGTTCTTGGTCTTGCGCCGGCCGAGCGAGGCCAGCGTGAAATCAATCAGATGCAGTTGTTTTTCCAGCCAGGGGCTCATGAGGTTTCAATGCAGAAGGGCGTGGGGCGAGCAGTGAGCCGGTCGGGAAGTGTTCGAGCGCAGCGGGGTGATCCTGGAAGGCCGAATGCAGGTCGGCCTGGCTTGGATGGCGAGTGTAGCGGGCCTCGGTGAACAGGGCCAGATCGGTAAGACCGTATTTTTCGACCAATGCCCGCTTGTCGGCCAACTTCTGCTTTGCTGCGGAGTCCTGGCTCGGGGGGACGAGCAAAGCCGCTGTCACCAGCGCAAGCAGGGCGAGCGTGCTGAGCGCCAAAGTCGCCGGACGCATCACAAGTGCTTCCGGATGGCGCTCACGATGGCGTCGGGCGAGGCGCCCAGTTCAATGACCTGGGACAGTTTGCCGTCGGTGCCGATGAGGTAGGTGGCCGTCGTGTGATCGACGGCGTAGCTGCCGTCGCCTTGGGCGGGCTGTTTGATGTAGCCGGCCCCAAAGGCCTTGGCGAGCGCGGCGATTTCCTGCGGCGTCCCGGTCGCACCGATCATCTCCGGGTGAAAGAAGGCGGTATATTCCTTCAGGTGATTGACCGTGTCGCGTTCAGGGTCGACAGAGATCATCAGCAACTTGACCCGGGCGCGCTCCGCCGGCTTGAGTGCCTTCAGTGCCTGGCCGCCGGCCGCCAGCGAGGCAGGGCAAATGTCCGGGCAGTGGGTGTAACCGAAATAAACCAGCACGACCTGGCCGCGCAGTTGGCGCGAATCGATGGGGCCGTCAGCCGTTTGCAGCAGGAAATCGGCACCGGTCGGCAGCTTCGGGTCGCGCCCTGGCTGGCAGCCCAGCAGGCAGGCCACGATAAGACCGATCAGGGAGAGTCGTTTCATGTTTCCCAAAAAACAGGCAGACCGCCCGTCTGCCTGTGGCGCCGGAATCAGGCGGGCATCCGGATTAAAAACGATGAGCGGCTCGCATCAGGGCACCGCGCAGGGCGATGGTGACACTGGAACCGAGCCCGACGCGCTGGGCAACCGCCGGCAGGATGATGAGGGAGGCCAGGGCAAAACCGGCGCCGAGCAGCAAGGAAGCCATTTCTGGCGGGTTCTGGGTTTGCGGTTTCTGGTTCATGGCATCCTCCCTGACGCTTTTTCCGTATCGTACCGATTAATGTTATGGCGCAGGATGCGACATATTGTCGCACGGCGGCCCGCCCCAACCCGGATGGCAGGCGGCATCGATCGGGCCGGGCGTATCATTCACGCAGTCGGGAACAAGGGGGCGCAAGGCCGCCTGGACCGGCCCAATCCCCAGTCAGGAGGACACAGCGTGCAGGACATGGATACAACGGACACCGTTATCGCGGAAATCGCCAGCCGGCTGCGGCAGGCCCGGCGAGCCTTGTTCATCACCGGCGCCGGTATCTCGGCCGATTCCGGATTGCCGACCTATCGGGGGGTCGGCGGGTTGTACGACCGCGAGTTGACGGCCGAGGGGATACGCATCGAGGAGGCGCTCTCCGGCGAACTGTTTGCCACCTGGCCCGAGATTACGTGGAAATACCTGATCGAGATCGAGCAAAACTGCCGCGGGGCACGGCCCAATGCCGCCCACCGGGCGATTGCCCGGCTCGAAGCGCATCTGGAGCGCGTGATGGTCTTCACGCAGAACGTGGATGGCCTGCACCGTGCAGCGGGTAGCACGGATGTTGTCGAGATTCATGGCAACCTGCAGGGACTGACTTGCACCGTCTGCGGGTATCGGGAATCCACCGACGACCTGACGGGGCGGGAGATTCCTCCGCGCTGCCCCGTCTGCCGGGGCATCCTGCGTCCGAACGTCGTCCTGTTCGGCGAAGCCTTGCCCAACGACGAAATGGAACGCTTCATTGCGGCCTTCCAGGAGGGGTTCGACATCGTGTTCAGCATTGGGACGTCGAGCATTTTTCCCTACATCGTGGAGCCAGTGATCCTCGCCGCCCGGCAGGGGATACCGACGGTCGAGATCAATCCGGCACGCACACAACTGAGTGAGATTGTCGAATTCTATGTGCCGCTTGGCGCGGCGGATGCGATGAGCCGCATCCTCGAGGCGTTCGGCCTGGATGCGGGGGATTCCTGAGCCTGGGTGAGGGCTTATTGAAATGAAATTGTGCATTGCACAAAATCGCTTGACATCCGGGACGCGGCAGTTAGAATGAAACCATGCTGCGGTGCAACATATGTCTGCAGCGAGAGATCACCCCAACCCCAGGAGAAGTGCCATGTTTACCAAACCCGAAGATTTCGCCAAGTCCGGCTTCAATTTCGCCCTCTTCTACGCCAATACCACCTTTGACGGCATCGAACGTCTGGCCCTGCTGAACCTGGCCGCCGCCCGTTCGGTTTTCGAAGCAGCGATGTCCAACCTGAACACCCTGCTGGGTGCCAAGGATGTCCAGTCCCTCGTTGCCATCCAGAAGGAGCTGGCCGCGCCGACCATCGAGAAGGGCATGGAATATTCGCGCAATGTGATCGCCATCGCCTCCGAAACCAAGGACAAGATCGCCAAGGAAGTCGAATCCCAGGTTGCTGAAACCAACGCCAAGGTCTCTGGCCTGGTCGAGAAGGCGCTGGAGTCCGCTCCGGTTGGTTCGGAAGCAGCGGTTGCTGCGGTCAAGAGCGCCATCAAGACCGCCAACGAAGCCTACGAAGGCCTGAACAAAGCTGCCAAGCAGGCTGCCGAAGTCGCCGAAGCCAGCGTTGCCGCAGCCACCAGCGCCACCCTGAAGGCTGCCAACGTGGTCGCCGCACCGAAGGCGGCTGCCAAGAAGGTCGCCTAAATCGCCCTTCCCGGAGGCGATTTGCCTCCCCACTCAAAAAGCCCTTGGCAACCCCAAGGGCTTTTTCGTTGCCGTGCCCAGCGTGGGCAATAAACCCGTTGTAGCTCCCTCTCTCACCCCGGAAAGCTACAATGCTGCATGGCGCTGTAGCGCAGTACCTCCGGTTGTAGCTCCCTCTCTCACCCCGGAAAGCTACAATGCCATTTCTCATCGTACTGGCACAACATATGTTGTAGCTCCCTCTCTCACCCCGGAAAGCTACAATCAATCAGATAGGCCGCGTTGTTGGCCGCCGGTTGTAGCTCCCTCTCTCACCCCGGAAAGCTACAATGCAATGCCGAAAAAGCGTGGCAGACCTGCAGTTGTAGCTCCCTCTCTCACCCCGGAAAGCTACAATCCTTCACCGATCAGGCGGGAACGGAAATCAGTTGTAGCTCCCTCTCTCACCCCGGAAAGCTACAATGAAGCTCACGACCTCCCGCGACTCCCTCCGGTTGTAGCTCCCTCTCTCACCCCGGAAAGCTACAATAATCCACAGCGGCCAATACGACAGCGCGGTGTTGTAGCTCCCTCTCTCACCCCGGAAAGCTACAATCCCGCTACTAACAGGGGGGCCACACCCCGGAGTTGTAGCTCCCTCTCTCACCCCGGAAAGCTACAATTCCAGGCCGTGGCCGGCACGCTGCGCACCGAGTTGTAGCTCCCTCTCTCACCCCGGAAAGCTACAATTAGGTCACAACCAAGGACTGCGACGACCTCTGTTGTAGCTCCCTCTCTCACCCCGGAAAGCTACAATTCCAACGCGGTGTGACCATCGACGTCCACCTGTTGTAGCTCCCTCTCTCACCCCGGAAAGCTACAATTCGATCGGTGTAGAAGGCGAAGGTCAGCGCCGTTGTAGCTCCCTCTCTCACCCCGGAAAGCTACAATTCCGGGCCATACAATTTACCTCGTCAGGGCCGTTGTAGCTCCCTCTCTCACCCCGGAAAGCTACAATTCGGCGAAGGCACAGAGCGTAGCCGGGGGCAGTTGTAGCTCCCTCTCTCACCCCGGAAAGCTACAATTCGCCATTGAAGCCCTGGCGCATGAACTGGAGTTGTAGCTCCCTCTCTCACCCCGGAAAGCTACAATTCAGCACGAGGTTCTCCGCTCCATCAGCGAGGTTGTAGCTCCCTCTCTCACCCCGGAAAGCTACAATTTGGCAGTAACGGACAGTTCGTAGCTGGCCCGTTGTAGCTCCCTCTCTCACCCC
>OFCW01000119.1_pt1 | contig 32321 bp, 27 predicted proteins | sample 1520951 | NCBI WGS metagenome assembly OFCW01 (sample SAMEA4349680, study PRJEB24078) | microbial mat metagenome | biome: Terrestrial Biome; feature: Habitat; material: Microbial Mat | place: India | collected 2012-06-12 | depth 10 m | reverse complement strand
TGCGCCCCATCCCGGAATCAGGCGCGCGCCATCGCGGGACTGGTTCAGCGTAGCCTTAACCACCGCGCGCATTGCGCACCGCGCGGCCCAGGTCGACCACCGACATCGCGTAGAAGAAGCTGCGGTTGTACTGCGTGATCGCGAAAAAATTCGCCGCCCCCAGCCAGTACTCGGTCGGCTCGCCGCCGTTCTGCAGGTCGACCAGGCCGAACTGCATGCCGGCCGGCGGCTCGACGCCGGGAGTGACGCCCGCGGCTTTCAGTTCGTCGAGCCTGAACTTGGCTTCCAGCCCCTGGCCGATGAACATGTCCCACGAACGGCCGTTTTCCCCGCTCGACACGGTGGCGGGGAAGACGATCGGCTCGCCGCGCTGCCAGCCGTGCTCGACGAGGAAATGCGCGACGCTGCCGATGGCATCGACCGCCGAATTGCGCAGGTCGATCTTGCCGTCGCCGTCGAAATCCACCGCGTACTTGCGTATGCTGCCCGGCATGAACTGCGGCCAGCCGATGGCGCCCGCGTACGAGCCGAGCAGGCTGAACGGATCGATTCCCGATTCGCGCGCAAACAGCAGCGTGTTTTCCAGTTCGCCGCGGAAGAATTTCATGCGCGATGCGCGGTTCGGCGTGTCGGGATAGTCGAAGGCGAGCGTGGTCAGCGCATCGAGCACGCGGAAGTTGCCGGTATTGCGGCCGTAGATGGTTTCCACGCCGAGGATGCCGACGATGATTTCGGCCGGCACGCCATATTGTTCTTCCGCGCGCGACAGCGCTGCGGCGTTCGCGTTCCAGAACGCGACGCCGGCATTGATGCGCACCGGTTCGATGAAGCGCTCGCGATAGGCGCGCCAGTTCTTCGGGCGTCCCGGCGGCGCCGGCTTGATCAGCTGGATCGTGGTGTCGACATAGCGCACCTTGCGGAAAACCGCCTCCAGCTCGCTGCGCTCGAATCCGTTCTTCTCAACCATCTCGTCGATGAACGCCGATACTTCCTTCCATTGCGTGAAGTTGGCGAATTCGCCAAGGTCATCGGGATTCAGGGCGACCTTGCGCAGCGCGGGTTTGCCGGCTGGCTTCTTGACGGTGTGCTTGGCATGCCCGGCGTTCGTATGGGCGTGGACTGCGACTGCAAACGCCAGCGCGGAGAGCACTGCGCAACGGCCGGCGTACTTCAAAAAAATCATCGACATTCAGCTAACAGAGTTTTGAGTTGAGAGAGGGAGGATAGCGGCGCTTTTTCCGGCGCGCCATACCGGACTGTTTCATACAACGCGAGAAAGCGCGCAACGGCTGCCTTTCTGGCGGCCGGCAGCGGCGAATCGTGCGCCGTCAGGCGCGCGGCATAGTCGCGCGGCCCTTCGTGCGGCGCACGCGGGTAACCCTGCTGCGCCATGCGCTTGCACAGCGCCTGGTACAGCGCCTCGACCGGATCGCGCTTTTGCCGGCGCGGCAGCAGGGGCAGCAGGATGGCCGCCATGACGGCTGCGCCGACTGCCGCCATGACCATGGCCATGGTGCGCCAGTCGACATGATCGAAACCGAGCGCGCGGAAAAAATTCCTTTGCTTTTCCGGCGTATAGTTCAGCACCCACTGGTTCCAGGCGTTGGTCAGCGCTTCCCAGTGCTGGCGCAGGCGCTGCAGCTGCGCCACCCATGCATTGCGGCCGGCGTCCAGCGTGATCAGCCCGCCGAAGGCGCGGCGCGGAATCACGCTTGCCAGGTTCTGCTCGATGCGATCGGGAGAAACCGCGGCGGTCGGGTCCACCCGCACCCAGCCGCGCCGCTCCAGCCACACCTCGGCCCAGGCATGCGCGTCCGACTGGCGCACCGTCAGGAAGCCGTCGGCCGGATTGATTTCGCCGCCCTGGTAGCCGGTGACCACGCGCGCCGGGATGCCGGCAGCGCGCATCAGCACCACGAACGCTCCCGAATAGTGTTCGCAGAAACCGGCGCGGGTGGCGAACAGGAATTCGTCGACCGCGTGCCGGCCGAGCGGTGGCGGCTCCAGCGTATAGCGGAATTCCTGTTCGCGGAAGAAGCGGAGGACGGCATGGATGATTTCTTCATTGTTGCTGGATTGATTGCGCAGGCGCGCGGCGAACGCGAGCGTGCGCGGATTGAAGCCGGGCGGCAGCGCCAGCCACTGCGGTAAGACCGACGACGGCGCGTTCGGTTGCAGATCGAAATCGACGTACGACACGGCGTCGTAGCGCACCCGGTCGTTGATCGCCTGCGATGACAGAAGTTGCAATTCCGGGGTGACCGAGGCCGGATTGCCCGGCAGCCGGGGCAAGGCTTGCGGCACTTCCAGCGCGAACAGCCAGCGCCGCCCGTGGGGTTCCAGCGTCACCTGGTAGCGCACAGGCGTGCCGCGCGTGTTGATGGCGATCGGGGCGGGGCGCATGCGTGGCCGTGGCGGCGTCCAGGTGCGGCCGTCGTAATCGCCGAGCACCACGCCGCGCCAGTACAGCTTCGATTTCGGCGGCACGGCATCGGCGAAGCGGACGCGGAAGGCGATCTCGTCGGACAGCGCAAGTTGCGCGATATTCCCCGGCGCCATGCTGTCCGACAGGCCGGTGCGGCCGGATTGCGCATCGCTCGGCATGCCCCACAGCGGTCCCTGGATGCGCGGGAACAGCAGGAACAGCGCCAGCATCAGCGGCATCGCCAGCAGCACGATCAGCCCGCCCAGGCGCAGGCGCCGGCCGAGCGGCGGCATCGCGCCGGTGTACTGAAACGACAATTGCGTGGTCAGGATCGCAACGACGGCGACGATCGTCATCAGCGCCGTGCCGATCGACTGCGAATAGAAATAGCCTGCCAGGATCAGGAAGAAGCTCAGGAACAGCGCCACGAACAGATCGCGCCTGGCATGCATTTCGAGCAGCTTCAAGGTGAGCAGCAGCGCCAGCAGCGCGACGCCGGCGTCGCGCCCGAACCAGGTGTGGTAGCTGGCGAACACGCCGCTTGCCGCCAGCAGCGCGATCGGCAGCAGCAGCCAGCGCGGCGGCAGGCGGTTGCCGCGGAAGGTGATCCAGCCGCGCCACAGCAGGAGCGCGGCACAGGTCGGGAACACCCATGCCGGCAGGTGCCCGACGTGCAGCAGCAGGACCAGCGCGCAGGAAGCCAGGAGCAGCAGCATGTCGGCCTTGTCGCGCGACATGGGACGCGCAACCTGCCGGCGCACCGACTGCAAGGAGGTCAGCAGGCCCATGCCGGTCACGCCTTCCCGTACAGCGCCAGCGAGCGCAGGCAGGCATCGCGATGCGCCGGCCCGAGCGCGGCGGGAAGGCCGATATCGCCGAGGCGGAACGCGTAAGGCTGGCCGCGCGCCTCCGCTTCGAGCACCCAGCGCGTCATGCGGGACAGCCGGGTTTCGACATCGAGATGGGGCGGCAGCGCGGAGAAATCGAGCACGATTTCGGCGGCGGCGCCGCCTTCGAAATGCTTGGTCACGAGCTGGCCGCCCAGCGCGGTATCGACCCGGGCGATCTGGCGCCAGGCCAGCCGTTTCAGGGAGTCGCCGGGCTGGTAGCCGCGTATGCCGGCGAAATCGTCCTGCCCCGCCGTGCCCGTTCCGTCGTCCTTTTCCATGCCGGCCAGCGGCAGCGGCGGCGCATCGTCTTCCGGACGCGGATAGACCAGCGCCGCCGCGTCCGGCTGCCAGTAACTCCAGGCGCGCAGCAGGCCGAGCGGAAAGCGGGTCTGCAGGCGCACGCGCGGCGCCGGCAGCCAGCCGCGCTGGCGCGCCGGCGTGGCCAGCACGACGGTGCGCGTGGCATTGGCCGCCACATCGGCCGCCTGCGCCAGCTCGGGGCGGTCGTCCGCCACGAAATCGAGCCAGATCGCATAGCGGTCGTAGTTGCGGCGATTGATCAGGTGCAGTTCGAATTGCGCGAGTTCGCCGGCGAACACGGAGCCGGCGCGTCCCGCCGCCAGGTGCAGGTGCGCGAGATTGCGGAAGGTCAGGTGCATGTCGACCAGCGCGCAGCCGGCGATCAGGAAGGTGAAGCCGAAGCCGAGGCTGAGGTTGTAATTGACGGAGGCGATGAACAGCGCGAGCAGCATCACGCAGAACATCAGGCCGGGGTGGGTCGGCATGATGAACACGCGCCGCTGGTGCAGGAACACCTCGCCCGCTTCGGCGCCGCGCCGGCGGTGCAGCCATTTGCTGGCGCGTTTGCGGATGCTGTGTTCCAGCGCGCTGAGCATGACTCTATACCGGGACCGACTTCATCATCTGCAGCACCAGGTCGCGGCTGCCCAGCGCATTGCTGCCGCCCGCCTTCAGCGGCCGCAGGCGGTGCGCGGCGACCGGCACCAGCACCGCCTGCACGTCTTCCGGAATGACGTGATTGCGGCCCTCCAGCGCGGCCCAGGCGCGCGCGGCGTGCAGCAGCGCAATCGACGCGCGCGGGCTCAGCCCTTCTGCGAACAGGCCGCTGCGGCGCGACGCCTGCGCCAGCGCCTGGATGTAATCGATCAGGGCGGGCGACGCATGGATATCCTTCAACGCCGCCTGCGCCGCGAGCAGTTCTTCCGGGTGCATGGCCGTCGGCAGCGCCTTGAGCATCGTGCGCCGGTCTTCGCCCATCAGCAACGCGCGTTCGGCGGCCGCATCCGGATAGCCGAGCGACAGGCACATCAGGAAGCGGTCGAGCTGCGATTCCGGCAGCTGGAAGGTGCCGATCTGGTGCGTCGGGTTCTGGGTTGCGATCACGAAATAGGGCCGCGGCAGCGCGCGCGTCACGCCGTCGGCCGTGACTTGCCGCTCTTCCATCACCTCCAGCAGCGCCGACTGGGTCTTGGGCGTGGCGCGGTTGATCTCGTCGGCCAGCAGCACCTGCGTGAAGACCGGGCCGGGATGGAACACGAAGCCGCTCTTTTCCCGGTCGAACACCGATATGCCGATCACATCCGCCGGCAGCAGGTCGCTGGTGAATTGCAGCCGGTTGAACCTGAGCCCCAGCGAGATGGCCAGCGCGTGCGCCAGCGTGGTCTTGCCGACGCCGGGCACGTCCTCGATCAGCAGGTGGCCGCCGGCCAGCAGGCACACCAGCGCCTGGCGGACCTGCTGGTCTTTTCCGACCACGACCTGGCTGACTTGTCTGGCAACGGCATGGACTTTGTCGAACATGAATTTTCCGGAATTGGTGAAATCGATTCTTGTTGTTCCCGATTGAGCGTGCGCAAACGCTGGCGATGAGTGTACAGCTGTATTACATCATGTTCTTGACTACACTAGCAGTAAAGCTGCCGGCCGGCCAATCCGTCGCATCGCTAGATTCTATTCGAGAACATCACCGCACATGAGCACCGCCATCTATTCCCATCCCGATTGCAAGCGCCATGAAATGGGGCAATGGCATCCGGAATGTCCCGCGCGCCTGCAGGCGATCGAAGATCAACTGATCGCCAGCCGTGTCGATATCCTGCTGGAGCACCGCGAGGCACCGGTGGTCGACCTTGCCGACATTGAACGCGTGCATACGCCGGCCGCGATCGCACGCGTGCGCGACAACGCCGAGGCGCTGGGCGACGCCGGGTATTATCCGCTCGACCCCGATACCCTGCTCAATCCGCACAGCTGGCGCGCCGCGCTCAGGGCGGCCGGCGCGGCGGTGGCGGCGACCGATGCGGTGATTGCGGGCGAGCTCGACAATGCCTTCTGCGCGATCCGTCCGCCGGGGCACCATGCGCGGCCGGACGAGGCGATGGGATTTTGCCTGTTCGATAATGTCGCGATCGCGGCCAGACATGCCATGGATGTGCATGGCCTGCAGCGGGTGGCGATCGTCGATTTCGATGTCCATCATGGCAACGGCACCGAGGAGATTTTCCGCGACGACCCGCGCGTGCTGATGGTGAGTTTCTTCCAGCATCCGTTTTATCCGTACAGCGACCTGCGCCCGGCGGCAAACATGGTGAATGTGCCGGTGCCGGCGTATACGGCCGGCGACGTGGTGCGCCAGCTGGTGAGCGAACAGTGGCTGCCGGCATTGCACCGGCACCAGCCCGAGATGATCTTCATTTCCGCCGGTTTCGATGCGCACCGCGAAGACGACCTCGGCCAGATGGCGCTGGTGGAAGCCGACTATGCCTGGATCACGCAGCAGGTGGTCGCCATCGCCGGGCGGTATGCGAGCGGGCGCATCGTGAGCTGCCTGGAAGGCGGCTACAACCTGTCGGCGCTCGGACGCAGCGTGGTCGCGCATGTGAAGGTATTGGCCGGCATCGATTGAGCTTGCCGCGGCCGGGCAGCGGGTAAAATAGCGGATTGCTTTATCTCAACAGATCCCCGCATGTCGATACAATGGTTCCCCGGTCACATGAACGCCGCCCGCAAGAAGGCGGCGGAATCCATGGAAAAGACCGACCTGGTCATCGAGGTGGTCGATGCGCGCCTGCCGCAGGCCAGCACCAATCCGATGATCGCGCAGCTGCGCAAGCACCGGCAGCGCCCCTGCCTGAAAATCCTCAACAAGGCCGACCTCGCGGACCCCGCCGCCACCAAGGCCTGGATCGACTACTACGGCGCGCAGAAGGACACCACCGCCGTTGCACTGAGCTGCAAGAAACCGGCGGATGTGGCCAAGATTCCGAATCTCGCCCTGAAGCTGGCGCCGCATCGCGGCACCGCCTTGAAGCCCTTGCGCATGATGATCATGGGCATACCCAACGTCGGCAAGTCGACGCTGATGAATGCCTTGCTCAAGAAGCGCGTGGCCGCCGTCGGCGACGAACCGGCGGTGACCAAATCGCAGCAGCGCCTCTATCTCGGCAATAACATGGTGCTGGTCGACACGCCCGGCATGCTGTGGCCGAAGATCGAGCATCCAACCGACGGCCTGATGCTGGCGGCCAGTCATGCCGTCGGCGTCAATGCCGTGATCGAGGAGGAGGTGGCGACCTTCCTGGCCGACTTGCTGCTCGCGCGATATCCGCAACTGTTGACCTCGCGCTACGGCTTTCCGACCGCAGGCATCGACGGCGTCTCCGTGATCGAGGGCATCGCGAAGCGGCGCGCGTTCCGCCTCAAGGGCGGCGAGCTGGATTTCGAAAAGGCGGCGCACACGCTGCTGCAGGATTACCGCAGCGGCGCGCTGGGACGCATCAGCCTGGAGACGCCGCAGAGCCGGGAGGAGCTGCTCGCAAGCTACCAGCCGCCGCCGTCGCTGGGGTTGCCGAAAGAGGCAGAAGAGGGGGAAGACGATGACGAACGATAATCCTTATGTGTGCAAATCCGTCACCGGCGGCGTTGCCACGCTGACGCTCAACCGCGGCGACAAGTTCAATCCGCTGTCGGAACAGATGATGGCGGCGCTGCAGGCCGAACTCGATGCCATCAAGGCCGACGATACAATCCGCGTGGTGGTGCTGGCGGCCGCCGGCAAGGCCTTTTGCGCGGGGCACGACCTGAAGCAGATGCGCGCGCAGCCGTCGCATGCGTATTACCGGAAGCTGTTCAACCAGTGCAGCAGGCTGATGCTGACGATCCAGCAGATGCCGCAGCCGGTGATTGCGCGCGTGCACGGCATTGCGACCGCGGCCGGCTGCCAGCTGGTGGCGATGTGCGATCTGGCGGTCGCCGCGCGCGACGCCAGGTTCGCGGTGTCGGGCGTGAACTATGGCCTGTTCTGCGCGACGCCCTCGGTTGCGCTGTCGCGCAACGTTTCGCGCAAAGAGGCGATGGAAATGCTGCTGACCGGCGAATTCATCGATGCGGAAACGGCACGCGAGCGCGGCCTGGTGAACCGGGTGGCGGCGGCGGAAGAACTCGATGCCGAGATCGGCAAGCTGACCGCGAGCATACTCGCCAAGCCGGCGGCGGCGATCGCGATGGGCAAGCAGCTGTTCTACAAGCAGCTGGAGATGGGCATCGACGCCGCGTATCAACTCGCCGGGCAGACCATGGCCTGCAACATGATGGACGAGGCGGCGCTGGAAGGCGTGCAGGCGTTTATCGACAAGCGCGCGCCGGACTGGAAGAAGTAACGCTGCCGCCGATTCGGCGAACAAGAACGCGCAAGAACAGCGGACAAGAACAGCGAGCAAAAAAGCCCGCAAGGCGCAAACCTTGCGGGCTTTTCAGCGAGAAGCGCAGGCTTCAGGCCGGCATTACATCATGTCCATGCCGCCCATGCCACCCATGCCGCCCATGCCAGCCGGGCCGGCAGCCGGTTTCTCTTCCACCAGCTCGGTCACGGTGCAGTCGGTGGTCAGCATCAGGCCGGCGATCGAGGCTGCGTTCTGCAGCGCCGAACGGGTGACCTTGGCCGGATCCAGCACGCCCATTTCGACCATGTCGCCATAGGTGCCGTTGGCGGCGTTGTAGCCGAAGTTGCCCTTGCCTTCGATGACCTTGTTGACGACGACGGAAGCTTCCTCGCCGGCGTTGGTGACGATCATGCGCAGCGGCTCTTCCATCGCGCGCAGCACGATCTTGATGCCGGCGTCCTGGTCGGCGTTGTCGCCCTTCAGGTTCATCAGGTTGGCGCGGGCGCGCAGCAGGGCCACGCCGCCGCCGGGAACGATGCCTTCTTCAACGGCGGCACGGGTTGCGTGCAGCGCGTCTTCCACGCGGGCCTTCTTCTCCTTCATTTCGACTTCGGTCGCAGCGCCGACCTTGATCACCGCAACGCCGCCTGCCAGCTTGGCAACGCGCTCCTGCAGCTTCTCGCGGTCGTAGTCGGAAGTCGCTTCTTCGATCTGCACGCGGATCTGCTTGACGCGCGCTTCGATCGCGGCAGCCTGGCCGGCGCCGTCGATGATGGTGGTGTTTTCCTTGCCGATCTCGACGCGCTTGGCTTGGCCCAGGTCGTTCAGCGTTGCTTTTTCGAGGGTCAGGCCGACTTCCTCGGCGATCACCTGGCCGCCGGTCAGGATGGCGATGTCTTCCAGCATGGCCTTGCGACGGTCGCCGAAGCCCGGAGCCTTCACGGCGCAGGTCTTCAGGATGCCGCGGATGTTGTTCACCACCAGGGTGGCCAGCGCTTCGCCTTCGACGTCTTCAGCGATGATCAGCAGCGGACGGCTTGCCTTGGCAACTTGCTCCAGCACCGGCAGCAGGTCGCGGATGTTGGAGATCTTCTTGTCGAACAGCAGGACGAACGGATTTTCCAGAACGGCGACCTGCTTGTCCGGGTTGTTGATGAAGTACGGCGACAGGTAGCCGCGGTCGAACTGCATGCCTTCGACGATTTCCAGCTCGTCCTGCAGCGACTTGCCGTCTTCGACGGTGATCACGCCTTCCTTGCCGACCTTTTCCATCGCTTCAGCGATGCGCTCGCCGATGGAGGTGTCGGAGTTGGCGGAGATGGCGCCGACCTGGGCGATTTCCTTGGAGGTGGTGCAGGGCTTGGCGATCTTCTTCAGCTCGTCGACGGTGGCGGCGACAGCCTTGTCGATGCCGCGCTTCAGATCCATCGGGTTCATGCCGGCGGCAACGTACTTCATGCCTTCGCGCACGATTGCCTGGGCCAGCACGGTGGCGGTGGTGGTGCCGTCACCGGCGTTGTCGGAGGTCTTGGAAGCGACTTCCTTGACCATCTGCGCGCCCATGTTCATCAGCTTGTCTTTCAGCTCGATCTCCTTGGCGACCGAAACGCCGTCCTTGGTGACGGTCGGGGCGCCGAAGGAACGCTCCAGCACGACATTGCGGCCTTTCGGGCCGAGGGTGACCTTGACGGCGTTGGCGAGAATGTTGACGCCTTCGACCATCTTGTGGCGCGCGACATCGCCGAATACGACTTCTTTAGCTGCCATGTTCGAAACTCCTTAATTATTAAATAGGTAGATCTGTATTACTTCTGGACGATTGCCATGATGTCTTCTTCGCGCATCACCAGCACTTCTTCGCCTTCGACCTTCACGGTCTGGCCGGAGTATTTGCCGAACAGCACGATGTCACCGACTTTCACGTCCAGCGGGCGGACCTTGCCATCTTCCAGGATCTTGCCGTTACCGACTGCGAGCACTTTGCCCTGATCCGGCTTTTCCGCAGCTGCTTCCGGGAGAACGATGCCGGACGCAGTCTTGGTTTCCTGGTCGAGGCGCTTGACGATGACGCGATCGTGCAATGGACGAAGGTTCATACAAACTCCTTAATAATCAATAAGTTATATTTTTGCGGCGACGCCGCGGAGATGAGGATTAGTAGGCTAGAGGAAATTGTTAGCACTCTCCCCTAACGAGTGCTAAGTATAGGGGCGGGGTAGGTTTTTTTCAAGACGAGTCAGGTGGCGAGGGTTTTGTGCGAACAAAATAAGTCTTTGCAGTAAATGTTTTGCAGAATATATTTCAATAAAAATCGTATTGCGGATTTATTGCCGCTAATGCAACAAGGGGGACTTCATGGCTGCGGACGGCAAAACGGGACAACCAAGCGCATCCGGCTGGCTGCCCGTTCTTGCCGAGCGGCGCTCGGGCATCGGGCTGCGCCTGCTTTTCTTCATTCTCCTGTTCAGTTCGGCGGTCACGCTGCTGTCCACCGCACTGCAGCTGTATGTCAACTACCGGCGCGATGTCGGCAGCATCGAGCGCCGTCTCGATGAAATCGAGAAAAGCTATGCCAGCAGCCTGGCCGCCAGCCTCTGGAACCTCGATGTGCCGCAGCTGAAGGTGCAGCTGGAAGGCATCTTGCGGCTGCCGGACATGCAGGCGCTGGAATTGCGCGAGCTTAACTCCGAGAGCGCGAATCCGCTGACGGTGGCGGTCGGCCGGCATGCGGCCAGCAAGACCGTTGCGCGCGACATCCCGATCGTCCTGGCCGGCGGCGGCAAGCGGCCGGTGATCGGCATGCTGCATGCCGAGGCGACCCTGGCCGGCGTGTACGAGCGGCTGGGCGACACCGCGCTGCTGATCCTGCTGTCGCAGGGCGTGAAGACCTTCCTCGTGTCGCTGTTCATCCTCTATATATTCCACCGCCTCGTCACGCGCCACCTGGAAGCGATTTCCGATTACCTGAAACGCTACGACCTGCGCCAGCCGTCGCCGCCGTTGGCCTTGCGGCGCACGCAGCGCGCCGGGAAGGACGAGTTCGACGATGTGGTGTCGTCCTTCAACCACATGTCGATGGGACTGCAGCTGGCCTACGATGAATTGCGCGAAGTGAATGCGGAACTGGAGCGCGACATCGAGGTGCGCCGCAACTACGAGGCGCGGCTGTTGCGGCAGGCGCATTACGACGACCTGACCGGATTGCCCAACCGCCTGCTGCTGCTGGATCGCCTGAACCGGGCGATCACGGAAGCCACGCGCGAGAATTCGGTGGCCGCGCTGCTGTGCATCGATCTCGACCACTTCAAAAATGTCAACGACACGCTCGGCTACCGCGCCGGCGATGCGCTCCTGATCATGGCGACCGAGCGCCTGCGCGCCTGCCTGCGCGAATGCGACACGCTGGCGCGCATCGGCGGCGACGAGTTCTTCATCCTGTTGCCGGGAATCGAGGACGACTGCGGCGTGCAGGCCATCGCCGCGCGCGTGGTGGACGCCTTTGCGCAGCCGTACGTGATCGACGGCCATGAGCACTTCGTCACCGCCAGCGTCGGCGTCACCATGTTCCCGACCGACGGCGTCGAGGGGCAGAGCCTGCTCAGCAACGCCGATCTCGCGATGTACAAGGCCAAGGAACTGGGGCGCAACCGCTATCACTTCTTCACGCAGGAGATCAACCGCCGCATGCAGGAGCGGCTGGTGATCGAGCGCCGCCTGCGCGGCGCGGTGGCGCGGCGCGAACTGCTGCTGCATTACCAGCCCATCGTCGACCTGCGCACCAATGTGCCGGGCGCGTTCGAGGCCCTGATCCGCTGGCGGCAGGCCGACGGCACGATCTATTATCCGGGCCAGTTCATTTCGGTCGCGGAAGACATGGGGCTGATCGGCGGCATCGGCGACTGGGTGGCGGCGACCGCCTGTGCTGAAATGCGCCGGCATTTGTGCGAATGCCTGCCGTTGCGCCGGGTCGCGGTCAATGTCTCGCCGCCGCAGTTGCGCTCGGACCGCTTCGGCAGGCACATCGAGCGGCTGCTGGCCGAAAGCGGCCTGCCGCCGGAATGCTTGGAACTGGAAATCACCGAAGGCATGCTGATGGATGACACGCCCGAAACCGGGATCAACCTCAAGCTGCTGTGCGACCTCGGCGTGCGCCTGTCGATCGACGATTTCGGGACCGGCTATTCGTCGCTGAGCTATCTGCAGCGCTATCCGTTCGATACGCTCAAGATCGACCGCTCTTTCATCGCCGGCGTGGACAAGCCGAACACCGCGCGCCTGGTGGAAACCATCATTACGATGGCGCACGGCCTCGGCATGGAAGTGATTGCGGAGGGCGTGGAAACCGCCGAGCAGCTCGCCTTCCTGCGCCAGCATGCTTGCGATTTCGCGCAGGGCTATTACTTCAGCCGGCCGCTGCCGTTCAGCGAGCTGGAGAAGAATCTCGCAGCCTGGGAACACGGGAAGATCTGAGCAGGACCATCGCCTGGCTGCCCGGACAGGCACGCAAGCGGAAAGCCCTCCGGCGTGGCGCGGAGGGCTTTCCGTTCTGGCGGCGCGAAAGATCAGGCGAGGGCGACCTTGACATCGATATTGCCGCGCGTCGCGTTCGAATACGGGCAGACCTCGTGCGCCTTGTTGACCAGCGCCTGCGCTGTTTCACGCTCCATGCCGGGGATGGCCACGCGCAGCTCGGCCGCCAGGCCGAAGCCGCCGCCGTTCGGGCCGATGCCGACTTCCGCGGTGACGGAGGCGTCGGCCGGCAAGGCGACTTTTGCGTGCATCGCGACGAATTTCATCGCGGACAGGAAGCAGGCGGCATAGCCGGCGGCGAACAATTGTTCCGGATTGGTGCCTTCGCCGCCCGGGCCGCCGAGCTCTTTCGGCGTGCTCAGCCTGGCGTCGAGCTTGCGGTCGCTGCTGACGGCCCGGCCTTCGCGGCCGCCGGTTGCGGTTGCTTGTGCCTTGTACAGAATCTGCATGGTGTTCTCCTTTGGAGGTGGTGGGGGGCATTCGCGCTGCCGATGCTGAAATATAGCATGCAATTAAATTGCGCACAATTTAATTGATGGTTTGGAGGGAATACGCTAAATCGATGGCGGGAATTCTTAGCCGCAGTTGCGGACCAGGTCGTTGCGGATCGTGGACAGCCGGGCGCGCAGGTCTTCCAGCGCTTCGAGCGACTGGCCGCTGGCGCATAGCACCTGATGCGGGATCGATTGCGCCTTCTTCTTGAGCGCGCGGCCTTCCTTGGTGAGCGTGATCCTGACCTGGCGTTCGTCCGCCTCGTCGCGCGTGCGCGTGATCAGCGCGGAGGCTTCCAGCCGCTTGAGCAGCGGCGTGAGCGTGCCGGAGTCGAGGAACAGCTTTTCGCCGATGGTCTTGACCAGCACGTCGTCCTGTTGCCACAGCACCAGCATCACCAGGTATTGCGGATAGGTAAGGCCGAGCTTGTCGAGAAAGGGCTTGTAGGTCTTGGTCATCGCCAGCGATGCCGAGTACAGCGCGAAGCAGAACTGGTTATCCAGCGCCAGTGGGTCGGTAATGGTGGATTTGGGCATGGAAATCGGGAGATGGCGTGGGATAATCAATTAAATTGCGCGTGACATATTTATCGTATGCGAATTCTGGAAAGACTCCAAGCGGCCTGTCTCTTATTCATCCTCGGCTGTCTTGCCGGTTGTGCAACGGCGCAGCAGCTGCCGGTCCCGGTCGCCGATGCCTTCAAGCGCGCCGAGATTCCGCTCGGCGCCGCCGGGGTCTATGTGCGGCAAGCCGATGGCGGCCCGCTCCTGATGGCATCGAACGAGAATGCGGGGCTCAGCCCGGCCTCGACCATGAAGCTGGTCACCAGCAATGCCGCGCTGGAATTGCTCGGGCCGACTTTCACCTGGAAAACCCTGGCATTTGCCGATGGCGTGCAGTCCGGCGACGTGCTGCAGGGCGACCTGATCATCAAGGGCAGCGGCGATCCGAAGCTGGTGGTGGAAAACTTCTGGCTGTTCCTGCGCCGCATCCGCGCCGCCGGCATCCGTGAAATCCGCGGCAATGTGCTGCTCGACCGCAGCGCATTCGAGAATATCGCCTACGATCCGGCCGCCTTCGACGGCGACCCGATGAAGCCGTATAACGTCGGACCCGATGCGCTGCTGCTGAACTTCAAGGCAATGGCATTGCGCTTCGTGCCCGATCCCGCCAGCCGCACGGTCAGGGTGGCGGTCAACGATCCGCCGCTCGATGCGTTCCCCATCGTCGCGCCCCGCCTGGTCGACGGCGAATGCGGCGACTGGCGCGCCGCGCTGCAGCCGGTCATCGATGCGGGCGGCGCGCGCTTTGCCGGCACCTATGCCGCCGCGTGCGGCGAGCGGACATGGTATGTGCATCCGTACCGGATCACGCATACGCAGTATTTCGGGCTGGTGTTCCGCCGCCTATGGACCGAACTGGGCGGCAGCCTCGGCGGCGAGGTGCGCGACGGCTATGTTCCGCCGTCCGCGCGCCTGGTCGCGCAGTGGGAGTCGGCGCCGCTGGCGGAAGTGATCCGCGATATCAACAAATACAGCAACAATGTGATGGCGCGTCTGCTGCTGCTGACCATCGCGAGTCGCCAGCTGAGCCAGCCGGCCAGTCCCGAACGCGGCGCCGCGGCGATCCGGGCCTGGCTGGCCGCCAAGGGCATCGAGGCGCCCGAACTGGTCATCGACAACGGCTCCGGCCTGTCGCGCAGCGAACGGATCTCGGCCGCGACCATGGGGCGCCTGCTGGAGGCGGCATTCCGCGGGCCGACCATGCCGGAATTCATCGCGTCGATGCCGCTGGCCGGCTATGACGGCACCATGCGCCAGCGCCTCAACGGGCGAAGCGCGGCCGGCCATGCGCATATCAAGACCGGCATGCTCGCCGATGTGCGCGCGGTGGCGGGCTACGTGCTGGCGGCATCGGGCAAGCGCTACGTGGTGGTGTGCATCATCAACCATCCGAATGCGATGCGCGGACCGGAAGTGCAGGACCTGCTGCTGCAATGGGTCTACGAGCACGGATAGCGCTTTCCGCCCCTGAAGAAGTACTCGGAAGACATGAATATGAGATGTTCCCGGTCTTCATTATGATTACAATGAGCCGCCCGGCATACACATTAAGGGTGCTGCCGATAACCATAATGAACACAGGGAGAACGCATGGCCGAAGCGACCATGGATGCCTATGTGCGCGCCGCGCCGCCGGGGCGGATGGAGCCGACGCTGGAGCCGCTCGCTGCGGCGCCGCAGCATGAGCTGCGCCATGGCGCCAAAGACGAGTCGCACGAGCCGCACGCGCCGGATGCGCCGCTGCCGTTCGCCTTCACCGGCACCGGCTCCGAATACTTCCGCATCTGGGTCGTCAATCTGCTGCTGACGATCCTGACGCTGGGCGTGTATTCGGCCTGGGCCAAGGTGCGGCGCCTGCAATACTTCTATCGCAATACCCGCGTCGCCGGTTCCATCTTCGACTATCACGGCAACCCGAAGGCGATCCTGAAAGGCCGCATCCTGGCGCTGGCGCTGGTCGCCGCGTACAAGATATCGTTCGACGTCTCCAAGCCGGTCGCGCTGGCGGTGGTGCTGATCCTGGCCGCCGTCATGCCGTGGCTGCTGGCGCGCGCCTTCCGCTTCAAGATGGCCAACTCCAGCTATCGCGGGCTGCGCTTTCATTTCCGCGGCACCGTGGGACAGGCCTACCGCATGCTGATCCTGTTCCCGGTGGTGCTGGCCTTCATCGGCGTGTTCGTGTGGAGCCTGGCGACTTCCTTCGGGCGCAATCCCGGCGTCGGCACGCTGCTGATCGTCGGCCTGCTGCCGCTCGTGGCGCTGGGCGCGACCGTGCCGCTGGCGCACTACCTGCTCAAGCGCTACCAGCACGACAACACCGATTTCGGACAGACCCCGTTCTTCTTCCACGCGCGCCCGGTGGATTTCTTCAAGATCTACGCCAAGGCGGTCGGCTTCTTCTTCCTCGGCTCGGTGCCGGCGGCGGTATTCGCCTATCTCACCATCGACCTGTACAAGATCCTGCTCGATACGATCTTCGGCTGGCTGTTCCAGATCCTCTACGGCCTGATGAGCGCCTATGCGTTCTACCTGTTCGTGCGCACCTATCTGGAGAGCCGCATCCAGAACCTGGTGTGGAACCATACCGAACTCGGCGGGCACCGCTTCGAAAGCAAGGTCAGCGCGCGCAAGCTGCTGTGGATCCATGCCGGCAACCTGATGTTGATCACGCTCACCCTCGGCCTGTACAAGCCGTTTGCGGTGGTGCGCCTGGCGCGCTACCGGATCGAAAGCATGGCGCTGGTGCCGGCCGGCAGCCTGGAGGATTTTCTGGCCGACCAGAGCGCGGACCATGCCGGCGCCGTCGGCCAGGAAGCCGGCGACCTGTTCGACATCGATATCGCCCTATGATCAACGCCACTTATTTCGACGGACAGAGCTCGCGCCGGCAGCCGGTCGAACTGCTGATCCACAAGCGGATTGTCGCCATCGTCGGCCCCGATGTGCGGCGCTCGGTGCGGCTGTCCCAGATCGACGTGTCCGAGCCGCTGGAACACGCGCCGCGCATCCTGCGCCTGCCCGGCGGCGCCTTCCTCGAAAGCAGCGATCCGGGACTGGCGCGCCTGCTGCGCAAGAACGGCTATCGCGAACCGCGCGTGGTGAGGTGGCAGCGCAACTGGCCGCTGTCGCTGCTGGCGCTGATCGCGCTGCTCGCGCTGCTGGTCGCCGGCTACCAGTGGGGGCTGCCATGGGCGGCCGATACGGTGGCGCAGCATCTGCCGGCCTCGATCGAAAGGAAGCTCGGCGACGGCGAACTGCGGCTGATCGACAACGTCTACATGGAGGCGTCGCGGCTGGATGAGGCGGAGCAGGCGCGCCTGCGCGCGATGTTCGCCAAGCTGCGCCAGCCGCGCGGGGAAAGGACGCCGTACCGGCTTGAATTCCGGTACAGCAAGGTCGGTCCGAACGCATTCGCCCTGCCGAACGGCGTGATCGTCCTGACCGATCAACTGGTCACGCTGGCGCAGGACGATGCCGCCGTGCTGGGCGTGCTGGGCCATGAGCTCGGCCACCTGCAGCGGCGCCACGCGCTGCGCCGCCTGCTGCAGGCGGCCGGCGTCGGCATGGTGGTCAATCTCATGATCGGCGACGTGTCCAGCGCGCTGGCGACGGCGCCGGCGTTTTTGCTGGATCAGAAATATTCGCGCGATTTCGAGCGTGAATCCGACCAGTATGCGATCGACATGATGCGCGCCAATGGCGTGCCGCTGTCGCCGATGGCGCAGCTGTTCGAAAAGATGGCCGCCGGGCGCGAGCATGCCCAGACTGCCGACGCCGGGCAGCAGGAGGCGCAAGGCGACGGCGATGGCGACGAGGGGGATGCGCAGCCGGACCTGCGCCGCCGGCCCGGCCAGCGCGGGCGGCGCGTGAAGCAGGCCGACTACCTCAGCTCGCATCCGAGCGATGACGAGCGCATCGCGCGCTTGCGGGCGGCGGACGCGAAACAGTAAGTATCAGAGCACGACCGGCTTGTCGGATAACTCGTTGCCGCGCGCGCCGTCGGCCGGATAGCGTTCCGCCAGCAGCCGGTTCAGCCGGTCGAGCGCGGCCAGAACGCTGTCGTGATACGCGCCGCGCGCAAAGCCTTGCGTCATCGTGCGGCAGACCGCCTGCCAGTCGGCGGCGGCAATGGCGCGGCCGACGCCACGGTCGGCCACGATCTCGACCTTGTGGTCGGCCAGGTTCACGTACACCAGCACGCCGCAGTTTTCCTCGGTGTCCCAGACGCGATAGTGCGCGAACAATTCCCGCGCGCGTTCGCGCGACGATACGTGCTGCAGCACCGCCGGCAGGCTGAGCGCCGGTTCCACGATCATGCGCACCTCCGCCCGGTGCCGGGTTTCGCCGTCGGCGATGATCTGCTCGATCGCCTTCAGCGTCGCGGCGGGAAAGGCGCGACGGCCGGCCGCGCTGGTCGTGATCAGGTGTTTCCACAGCCGGGATAGCGTTTTCATTACCAATCCCCCGATGCGCCGCCGCCGTCGGCCGTCCCGCCGCCGCCGGAAAAGCCTCCGCCCGGCGAACCGCCGAATCCGCCGCCGCCCCAGCCGCCATCGCCACCATAGCCGCTGCCGCCGCCCAGGATGATGCCGGACGAACGCCCCCAGCCATCGCGATGGTGCAGGTAGCGGCGCGAGCGGAAACGCGACAGCAGCAGGAACAGGATCAGGAGGAAGAAGAACAGCGCGAGCGGGAAGGAATCCGGCTCCTCCTGGTCCGCATGCTTGCCTTGCGGGGCCGGGAGTTTTTCCTGGTCCAGCAGGCTGGTGATGGCGGATACGCCCGCCACCAGGCCGCCGTAGAAATCGTTCTGCCGGAAATGCGGCGCGACGATGTCCTGCAGGATGCGCTTCGATTGCGCGTCGGTCAGCACGCCCTGCACGCCGCGCCCGGCCTCGATGCGCAGCCGCCGCAGGGCCGGCGGATTGTCCTTCGCGACCACCAGCAGCACGCCGTCGTCCACGCCCTTGCGGCCGAGTTGCCAGGCGTCGAACACGCGGATGCTGTACTGCTCGATCGCTTCCGGCGCGGTCTTGCTGACCAACAGGACCGCGATCTGGCTGCCGCTGCGTTCCTCGTATTCCCTGAGCACGTTTTCCAGCGCGTCGCGCTGCTGCGCGGTCAGCATGCCCGCCTGGTCGGTCACGCGCGCCTGCAGCGTCGGCACCGGCACGAAATCCTGCGCGCCCGCCGCTGCCAGCAGCAGCGCGCAGGCCATGCCGAGCAGGATGCGCAGGGCGGACATGATGGGCGCCTACTTGCCGAAGTTCACGGCCGGCGCATTCGAGATCGCCTTTTCGTCTTCCACCATGAACGACGGTTTCACTTCGTAGTGGAACATCATCGCGGTCAGGTTGGTCGGGAAGCTGCGCGCCAGCGTGTTGTATTCGCGCACAGCCTGGATGTAGCGCTGGCGTGCGACGGTGATCCGGTTTTCCGTGCCTTCCAGCTGCGACTGCAGGTCGCGGAAACTGGCGTCGGCCTTCAGGTTCGGATAGTTTTCCGAGACCGCCATCAGGCGCGACAAGGCCGACGACAATTCGCCCTGCGCCTGCTGGAACTTGCGGAAGGCTTCCGGATTGTTCAGCACTTCCGGCGTGACCTGGATGCTGGTCGCGGCGGCGCGCGCCCGCGTCACCGCTTCCAGCGTGTCGCGCTCGTGCGATGCATAGCCCTTGACGGTGTTGACCAGATTGGGGATCAGGTCGGCGCGGCGCTTGTACTGGTTCACCACTTCGCTCCAGGCCGCCTTGACCGCCTCGTCCTTGGCCTGGAACTCGTTGTAGCCGCAGGCGGAGAGCATCGTCGCCATCCAGGCGATGGCCAGCCATTTGATCCAGGTTTTCATGAGCTTTCCTTTGTTAAAGGTTGGTATGGAAATACTGACATTTATTTATGGCCGGGATTCCGCGGTTTCAACAGCACGGTGCTCATCGCCGCCAGGATCAGCGCCATCGCCGCATAATCGGGCCAGTGCGGCGTTTCGCCCAGCAGCCAGGCGCCGGAAAACACGCCGAGCACCGGGATCATCATCACCGACAGGCTGGAGGCGATCGGCGGCAGGGTGCGCGCCAGCCTGAACCAGACGGTATGCGCAAAGCCGAAGATGATCGCGGCGTTGTACAGGATCGCCAGCCAGGTCCTGGTATCGGGCCAATGCCAGCGCGCGCTTTCGAAGACGACGGAGACGATGGCCATCGTCAGCGCGGCCAGGCTCAGCATCCAGAAGGTCAGCGAAATGGTCGGCATGTCGAGCGACGAGCGTTTCAGCAGGACCGTGCCGAAGCCCCAGGCCGCCGCAGCGATCAATGCCAGCACGCTGCCGAGCGGATTGCCGGCGAGGGTGGCGAATTCGCTCGACATCAGCAGCAGGGCGCCGGCCAGCGCGCAGCCGATGCCGAACCAGGCGGCGCGCGCCGGACGGTCGCCGAAGAACAGCAGGCCGCTCAACAACGCCCACACCGGCATCGTATAGCCGAGAATGGCGGCGCGGCCGGACGACAGCATCTTTACGCCGAGAATGATGAACACGTGCCAGATCAGCATGTTCGGGATCGCCAGCAGGATCACTTCCTTGAGCCGGCCGCGCGGGATCGCGAGCGACGCGCCCTGCATGCGCGCGGCGAGCCAGATCACGGGCAGGCCGCCGAGCATGCTGATGGTGCGAAAGCTCACCGGCGGGAAATCGCTGACACCCAGCTTCATGACCGGCCAGTTGATGCCCCAGCACAGCGTCAGCAGAACAAGCAGGATCCAGTCCTTGCGCGAGAGCGATGTCATACGAAATCTTGAGAGCCGATAACAGCTTCGCACGATAGCACGGCAAGTTACAATGCGCATTGTCTGCAATTTCAGGATTTCGCCGTGACTTTCATCAAAAAATTAGCCGCCGCCTGGTCGGCCAACCATTCCCTGCTGTGCGTCGGCCTGGACCCGGATATCGCGAAATTTCCCGGCCAGCTGCAGGGCAAGCCGGATGCGATCTTCGCGTTCTGCAAGGCGATCATCGACGCGACCGCCGACACCGCCTGCGCCTTCAAGCCGCAGATCGCCTATTTCGCGGCGCTGCGCGCGGAGGAACAGCTGGAAGCGATCTGCGCCTATCTGCGCGCGACCTATCCACAGATTCCGATCGTGCTGGACGCCAAGCGCGGCGACATCGGTGCCACCGCCGAGCAGTATGCGCGCGAAGCCTTTGAGCGCTACGGCGCCGATGCGGTGACGGTGAATCCATACATGGGCTACGACTCGGTGGCGCCCTACCTGGAGTGGAAGGAGCGCGGCGTGATCATCCTGTGCCGCACCTCCAACCCCGGCGGCTCCGACCTGCAGTTCCTGAATGCCGACGGCCGGCCGGTCTACCAGCATGTGGCGCAGCTGGTCGCGGACAAGTGGAATACCAATGGCCAGTGCGGTCTGGTGGTCGGCGCCACCTTCCCGAACGAGCTGGCGCAGGTGCGCCGCATCGTCGGCGACATGCCTTTGCTGGTGCCGGGCATCGGCGCGCAGGGCGGCGACATCGAGGCGACGGTCAACGCCGGCAAGACGGCCAGCGGCGCCGGCATGATGATCAATTCCTCGCGCGCGATCCTGTACGCGAAGGCGGACGAACAGGCCGGCGAGGATTTCGCCGGGGCCGCGCGCCGGGTCGCGATCGAGACGCGCGACGCGATCAACCGCTACCGATAACGGTAAGCCGAAGGCGTTGGCATTACCAGCGCTCGATGAAGCGCAGCAGCCCCTGCAGCGCGTGCGCGACCGTCTGCCGGCGCACCGCCTGGCGGTCGCCGCCGTAGACATGGCGTTCGGTATGGGTGTGCTTGTGGTTGTGGCGTTCGATCGACCAGCCGAAGCAGACGGTGCCGACCGGCTTGCCCGGCACCGCGCCGCCCGGGCCGGCGATGCCGGTGGTCGACAGGCTCACATGGGCGTTGCTGTTGGCCAGCGCCCCTTCGGCCATCGCCGCCGCCACTTCCTCGCTGACGGCGCCGAATTGGGCGATCAGCGCCGCCGGCACGTCCAGCAATTCGGTCTTGGAGGCGTTGGAGTAGGTGACGAAGCCGCAGTCGAACCATTCCGACGAGCCGGCGATCTCGGTGACCAGTTGCGACACGCCGCCGCCGGTGCAGGATTCCGCGGTCGCCAGCAATAAACCTTTTTCCTGCAGAGTACGGCCGACGCGCGCGGCCAGATCCATCATGTCGTCCATCTCTCCTGCGCTCCTACAAGTATTGTCCGGAATAAAGAAGCTTGCACGCGGGTGAAAGCGAGCTGTTACTTTATCATCCCGTCCGCCTCTGCCGCCTCGTCTTCCGGCGCGCCATAACCTCCGCCGCCCGGCGTTTCGATCACGAAGACATCGCCCGGTCGCATCTCGGTGCTGGCGACAAAGCCGAGCTCTTCGCGGCTGCCGTCGGCACGGAGCACGTAGTTCCTGCCGCATTGACCGGGGGCGCCGCCAGCCATGCCGAACGGCGCAACGACGCGGTTATTGGACAGGATCGCCGCAGTCATCTTTTCCAGGAAGCGGATCTTGCGGATGCCGCCGTTGCCGCCATGCCAGCGGCCGCGGCCGCCGGAACCCTGCCGGATTGCGTAGCTTTCCAGCCGCACCGGGAAACGCCATTCCAGCACTTCCGGATCGGTCAGGCGCGAGTTGGTCATGTGCGTCTGCACCACGTCGGTGCCGTCGAAGCCGTTGCCGGCGCCGGAACCGCCAGAGACGGTTTCGTAATACTGGTAGCGCTCGTTGCCGAAGGTGAAGTTGTTCATCGTGCCCGGCGCGGAGGCGAGCACGCCGAGCGCGCCGTACAGCGCATTGGTGATGCAGCTCGACGTCTCGACATTGCCCGACACAACGGCCGCCGGATAGTGCGGATTCAGCATCGACCCCTTGGGGATGATGATGTTGAGCGGCTTGAGGCAGCCGGCATTGAGCGGGATGTCGTCGTCGACCAGCGTGCGGAACACGTACAGCACGGCCGCGGTGCAGATCGCGCTCGGCGCGTTGAAGTTGTCGGCCAGCTGCGGCGAGGTGCCGGTGAAATCGATGTCGGCGCTGCGGGCCTTGCGGTCGACGCGGACCGCGACCCTGATCAGCGCGCCATTGTCGAGCCGGTATTCGTGGCTGCCGTCCTTCAACGCAGTGATCACGCGGCGCACCGCTTCTTCCGCATTGTCCTGCACATGCCGCATGTAGGCTTGCACCACATCCAGGCCGAAATGCCCGACCATCTTCAGCAATTCCTCCGCGCCTTTCTGGTTGGCCGCGATCTGCGCGCGCAGGTCGGCCAGGTTCTGCTGAATGTTGCGGCACGGGTATCGGCCAGAGGAGAGCAGGGCGATCGTTTCCTGTTCCCGCAGGCGTCCGCCTTGCACCAGCAGGAAATTGTCGATCAGTACGCCTTCTTCTTCGACGGTGCTGCTGTTGGGCGGCATCGATCCCGGCGTGATGCCGCCGATGTCCGCATGATGGCCGCGCGAACCGACGTAAAACAGGATGTCGTTGCCGGCGCTATCGAATACCGGCGTGATCACCGTCACATCCGGCAGGTGGGTGCCGCCGTGGTACGGATCGTTCAGCATGTACACGTCGCCCGGCCGCATGTCGCCGGCGTTGGCGCGGATGATGGTCTTGACGCTGTCGCCCATCGAGCCGAGATGCACCGGGATGTGCGGCGCGTTCGCGATCAGGTTGCCCTGCGCGTCGAACAGCGCGCAGGAAAAGTCCAGCCGCTCCTTGATGTTGACCGAGAACGCGGTGTTCTGCAGCAGCAGGCCCATCTGCTCGGCGATGCTCATGAACAGGTTGTTGAACACCTCCAGCATCACCGGGTCGGCCGCGGTGCCGAGCGCGCGGCGCTGCGCGCGCGCCTCGACGCGTGTGAGCACCAGATGATTCAATGCGGTGACTTCGGCGGCCCAGCCGGGTTCGACCACGCTGGTCGCGTTCTTTTCGGCGATGATCGCCGGGCCGCGGACGGTGTCGCCCGGCCGCATGTCTTCGCGCAGATACAGCGCGGCGTCATGCCATTGTCCGCCCGAGAAAAACCGGACCGTCTCCGCCGCTTGCAGGGCGCCGGCGCGCGGCGGCAGCTGTTCCGTGCCGGAACCGATGTCTGCGCAGGAGCTGGCCGCCTCGACGGAAATCGCCTCGATCATCAGCGGCTTGTCCGGCATCAGGAACGAATAGCGCCGCCGGTAAGCGGCTTCGAACTGCCCGATCATCTCGGGCAGGGAAGAAAACGGCACGGCGATCGCGGTATCCGTGCCCTGGTAACGCAGGTGCACGCGCCGGAGCACACGGATGCGATTCCGTGGCACGCCTTGCGCCGCCAGGTCGTCCTGCGCCCGTTCCGACAGCGCCAGCAATGTCTCCTGCAGCTGCGGCATGGCCGGCGGTTCCAGCGCGATTTCCAGTGCTTGTTCGCGCATCGCGGTCTGGTCCGCCAGCCCCATGCCATAGGCGGACAAGACGCCGGCCAGCGGATGCGCGAAGATGCGCGTGATGCCGAGTGCATCGGCCACCAGGCAGGCATGCTGGCCGCCGGCGCCGCCGAAGGTGTTGAGCGTGTAGGCCGTCACGTCGTGGCCGCGCTGCACCGAAATGAACTTGATCGCGTTGGCCATGTTGCCGACCGCGATTTCAATGAATCCTTCCGCGACCTGCTCCGGCGTGCTGCGCCGGCCGGTGGCACGGTGGATTTCCTCGGCCAGCTCGGCGAACTTCTGCGCCACGATATCACGGTCCAGCGTCTGGTCGCCCTGCGGGCCGAACACGGCGGGAAAATACTTCGGCTGGATCTTGCCGAGCATGACGTTGCAATCGGTGACCGCCAGATCGCCGCCGCGCCGGTAACTGGCCGGACCCGGATTGGCGCCGGCGCTGTCCGGGCCGACCCGATAGCGCGCGCCGTCGAAATGCAGCAGCGAGCCGCCGCCCGCGGCCACCGTATGAATGCTCATTATCGGCGCGCGCAGGCGCACGCCCGCCACCTGGGTCTCGAATTCGCGTTCGAACTCGCCGGCATAATGCGACACGTCGGTCGAGGTGCCGCCCATGTCGAAGCCGATGATCTTGTCGAAACCGGCGCTCTGCGCGGTGCGCACCATGCCGACGATGCCGCCGGCCGGCCCCGACAAGATCGCATCCTTGCCCTGGAAGCGGTGCGCCTCGGTGAGGCCGCCATTGCTCTGCATGAACAGCAGGCGTACGCCCTGCATCTGGCTGGCGATCTGGTCGACGTAGCGGCGCAGGATGGGCGACAGGTAGGCATCGGCCACGGTGGTGTCGCCGCGCGCTATCAGCTTCATCAGCGGGCTGACCTGGTGCGACACCGATATCTGGGTGAAACCGGTTTCCCGCGCGATGCGCTCGATGGCGGCCTCGTGCTGCGGGAAGCGGTAACCGTGCATCAGCACGATGGCGACCGCGCGGTAACCCTGCGCATGCAGCTCGATCAGCTCGCGCCTGACCTGTTCTTCGTCGAGCGGCGTGACGATGTCGCCAAGCGCGCCGATGCGCTCGTCGGCTTCCACCACCTTTTCATACAGCAGCTCGGGCAGGACGATCTGGCGGTCGAACAGGCGCGGGCGGTTCTGGTAGGCGATGCGCAAGGCGTCGCGAAATCCCCTGGTAATGACCAGCACGGTCGGCTCGCCCTTGCGCTCCAGCAGGGCGTTGGTCGCCACCGTGGTGCCCATCTTGACCGCTTCCACCCGCTGCGGCGGAATCGCTTCGCCGGGCGCGAGCCCGAGCAGATGCCGGATGCCGGCCACCGCCGCGTCGGCGTAGCGCTCCGGATTCTCGGACAACAGCTTGTGCGTTTGCAGCGTGCCGTCGGGCCGGCGCGCCACGATGTCGGTGAAGGTGCCGCCGCGATCGATCCAGAATTGCCAGCGGTCGTCCTGTTGGCTGCCGTTCATGTCAGATCGTGCGCCACAGCGCAAACAGCAGCAGCGTATAGAACGCCGCGACGATGTCGTCCCACATCACGCCGAAGCCGCCTTTCAGGCGGCGGTCGAAATAGCGGATAGGCGGCGGCTTCACCATGTCGAAAAAGCGGAACCAGAGGAAGGCCCAGAGCTGCGTGTTGAAATCGGCCGGCATCAGCACCAGCAGCACCAGCCAGAATGCGATGATTTCATCCCAGACCATGCTGCCGTGATCGGCGATGCCGAGGTCGCGCCCGGTCTTGTGGCAAGCCCAGATGCCGGCGACGAAACCGGCTGCAATGACGACCGCCCAGCGCAGCGGCGTGAACCATGCGGGCCAGCGCACCGACAGGGCGTTGAAGGCCAGCCATGCGAACAGCGTGCCGGCGGTGCCAGGGACGACAGGAGACAGGCCGCTGCCGAAGCCCTGCGCCAGCACATGGGCGGGATGGGACAGCATGAAGCGCGCGTTCGGTTTGGCGACGCAGGCGGTTTGGCCGGATTCCAGGGTGGTCATGAGGAGGCGAAGTGATCGAAGGAGGAGAGTTGCAGGCGCAGCGGGACGCCGTTGCCATCGACCAGGCGCAGGCCGGGCGCGGCGTCGATGCGGCCGACCCGGGTCACCGCCGTGCCGGCCGCGCGGGCGGCGTCCAGCACCTCGGCGCGGCGCGAGGGCGGCGCGGTAAAGCACAATTCATAGTCGTCGCCGCCGGCCAGCGCGAAGCGCCGCCGCAGGTCCTGCGGCTGCAGGCTCAGCATCGGCCCGATTGGCAAGGCGTCGGCGTCAAGCGTTGCGCCGACCTGCGAGCGCTTCAGGACATGGCCGAGGTCGCCCACCAAGCCGTCGGAAATGTCGATGGCCGCATGCGCCAGGCCGCATAGCGCCAGGCCGAGCGCGACGCGCGGCGTCGGCGCGTGCATGCGCTGCCCGGCGGCTTGCAGCGCGGCGGCATCGAGCGCGAGTTCATTGCGATAGCCGGCCAGCGCAAGACGCGCCTCGCCGAGCGTGCCGGATATCCAGATGTCGTCGCCCGCCTGCGCCCGGTCGCGCCGCAGCGCCTGGCCCGGCGCGACTTCGCCGAAGACCGTGATGCAGATATTGCGCGGACCCTTGGTGGTGTCGCCGCCGATCAGTGCGCATCCGTGCAGATCGGCCAGCGCCAGCAGGCCCTGCGAAAAGGGCGCCAGCCATTCGGCGCGGGAATCCGGCAAGGCCAGCGCGAGCGTGAATCCCAGCGGCCGGGCGCCCATTGCCGCGAGATCGGAAAGGTTAACCGCGAGACACTTATGCCCCAGCTGAAACGGATCGGCGTCGGGAAAGAAATGCCGGCCTTCGACCAGCATGTCGGTGGAGACGGCGAGTTGCGTGCCGGGCGAAGGCGCGATCAACGCGCAATCGTCGCCCACGCCCAAAGCGATGCGGCGGGTGTCGCGCGCCGGGCGGGTGAAGTATTGCGCAATCAGGTCGAATTCGGACAACATGCCGCGATTGTACCGAATGGCGCAGGGGGCATTGAGGTTTCGGTTGCGGACTGATAGTGCCGGCTCTGTTGTTCCATGAGTCTCCCTTATTTGTTACATTCAATCGCGATACATAATCCAGAAATAAATAAAGATAATTGCTTTTGTGAAATCAATAGATTGTGGGGCGAGCGGATGCATCCTCGTTGACAGCAATCCGAAAGAAGCGCGGTGTATAAAGAGTTAGGATAAATACGTATAAGATTGGCTCGGCTGCTCTGTTAAAATCGTCAGCTTTCCGCAAGATAAAAAGGAACGCCGCATCATGGAATCCTCGGACCGTAATAAAGAAGAACTCCGCCAGCAGTTACGTCAAGCGGCGCTCGAATATCACGAATTCCCCACCCCCGGAAAAATCAGCGTTACCCCCACCAAGCAACTGACCAATCAGCGCGACCTGGCGCTGGCCTATTCGCCGGGCGTGGCGGCCGCCTGCGAGGAAATCGTGGTCGATCCGGCCAATGCGTTCAAGTACACCGCGCGCGGCAACCTGGTGGCGGTGATCACCAACGGCACCGCCGTGCTCGGCCTGGGCGCGATCGGCCCGCTGGCCGCCAAGCCGGTGATGGAAGGCAAGGGGGTGCTGTTCAAGAAATTTGCCGGTATCGACGTGTTCGATATCGAAATCAACGAAACCGACCCCGACAAGCTGTGCGACATCATCGCCTCGCTGGAACCGAGCTTCGGCGGCATCAACCTGGAAGACATCAAGGCGCCCGAGTGCTTCTACATCGAGCGCAAGCTGCGCGAGCGCATGAAGATCCCGGTCTTCCATGACGACCAGCACGGCACCGCGATCATCGTCGGCGCGGCCATCCTGAATGGGCTGAAGGTCGTCAAAAAGGACATCAAGGATTGCAAGCTGGTGGTGTCCGGCGCGGGCGCCGCTGCCTTGGCCTGCCTGGACCTGATCGTCGATCTTGGCTTCCCGATCGAGAACATTTATGTGACCGACCTGGCCGGCGTGGTGTACAAGGGCCGCACCGAGCTGATGGACCCGGACAAGGAGCGCTTTGCGCAGGACACTTCCGCGCGCACGCTGTCCGAAGTGATCCCCGGCGCCGACATCTTCCTCGGCCTGTCCGCCGGCGGCGTGCTGAAGCCGGAAATGGTCAAGCAGATGAATGCCCGCCCGCTGATCCTGGCGCTGGCCAACCCGACCCCGGAAATCCTGCCGGAAGAGGTGAAGGCGGTGCGCGACGACGCGGTGATCGCGACCGGCCGTTCCGACTATCCGAACCAGGTCAACAACGTCCTGTGCTTCCCCTATATCTTCCGCGGCGCGCTCGATTCCGGCGCGACCACCATCACCCGCGAGATGGAAATCGCGGCGGTGCACGCGATCGCCGAGCTCGCGCAGGTGGAGCAGTCGGACGTGGTCGCCACCGCCTACGGCATCAGCAACCTGTCCTTCGGTCCCGAATACGTGATTCCGAAGCCGTTCGATCCGCGCCTGATGATGAAGATCGCGCCGGCGGTGGCCAAGGCGGCCGAGGAGTCGGGCGTGGCGAGCCGGCCGATTGCGGACATGCAGGCCTACACCGACCATCTGCAGCAATTCGTCTACCACAGCGGCAACTTCATGAAGCCGGTGTTCCAGATCGCGAAGAAGGCGCCCGCAAGCAAGAAGCGCATCGTGTTCGCCGAAGGCGAGGACGAGCGCGTGCTGCGCGCGGTGCAGGTGGTGATCGACGAGAAGCTGGCCAAGCCGATCCTGATCGGACGTCCTTCCGTGCTGGCCAAACGCATCGAGAAATTCGGCCTGCGCATGCGCCCCGAAGTCGATTTCGAAACCGTCAATCCGGAATACGACGAGCGCTACCGCGAGTACTGGCAGGAATATCTGTCAATGACGCGCCGCAAGGGCGTGACCGAGCAGTGGGCGAAGCTGGAAATGCGCCGCCGCCACACGCTGATCGGTTCGATGATCGTCCACAAGGGCAATGCCGACGGCATGATCTGCGGCACCTTCGGCACCGTGCCGCTGCACTTGCACTACGTGGACCAGGTGATCGGCAAGCGCGACGGCTGTAACGTCTATGCGGCGATGAATGTGCTGATTCTCCCGGACCGCCAGATCGTGCTGGTCGATACCCACGTCAACGAGAACCCGACGGCGGAGCAGTTGGCCGAGATCACCATCATGGCGGCGGAGGAAATGCGCCGCTTCGGCCTGCAACCGCGCGCGGCCTTACTGTCGCATTCGAATTTCGGCAGCAGCAACAGCGAGTCGGCGAAGAAGATGCGCGCCGCGCTGGCACTGATCAACGAAATCGATCCCGATCTCGAAGTCGACGGCGAAATGCACGGCGACGCCGCGCTCAATCCGGAACTGCTCAGGACGATGATGCCGGATTCGCCGCTCAAGCGCGATGCGAACCTGCTGGTGCTGCCCAACATCGACGCCGCCAACATCTCGTACAACCTGCTCAAGACCGCCGCCGGCAACGGCATTGCGATCGGCCCGATCCTGCTCGGCTGCCGCAAGCCGGTGCATATCCTGACGGCCTCGGCATCGGTGCGCCGCATCGTGAACATGACCGCGCTGTGCGTGATGGACTCGGTGGCCGAACGCTAGAGCGGTCCGCGTCGGCCCGAAAAGCCGCTATTCCGAATGGGAAGAGCGGCTTTTTTCATGGGCGGCAGGAAGGTCAGGGCTGCTCGCGCGCGGTCTGCGGCAGCATTTGCTTGACCGGCACCAGCCCGGTCTGCACCAGCGGCGCCGCGCGGTCGCAATGGCCCGGCTGGTCGTCGAAGAAGATATGCGGCTTGAACGCGGCCAGCACGTCGGACTTGGCCACGCCGCCCATGAAGAAGGTTTCGTCGATCGCGACATCCCATGCGCGCAGCGTGCGGATCACGCGCTCGTGCGCCGGCGACGAGCGTGCCGTGACCAGCGCGGTGCGGATCGGCGCCGACCTGCCGTCGGGCGATTTCAGGTTGTTCTGGATATAGGACAGCGCCTTCAGCAGCCGCGCGAACGGGCCCTCCGGCAAGGGCTTCAATGCGTTTTCGCGCTCGTGGTTCTCGAATGCCTCGATGCCCTGGGTCTGGAAGATCCGCTCCGACTCGTCGGAGAAGATTACCGCGTCGCCGTCGAACGCGATGCGGATCTGGTCCAGTTCTGCCAGCGCATTGTCCGGCTTCTGGTACAGGCGGGCGGCGGCCACCCCGGAATCGATCGCAGCCTGCACGTCGTCCTCATGCAAGGACAGGAACAGGCTCACATTGAACGCTTTCAGATAAGGCGCCAGCGATGCGCCGCCCGAAAGCACGGCGCGCGTGATATCGAGGCCGTAGTGCTCGATGGAATTAAAGATGCGCAGCGACGTCTCGGACGAATTGCGCGACATGATGACGACTTCGACGAAGCGCCGGTTGTGGGTCAGTGCATTGAGTTTGAGCAACGCGCGCACCAGCGCAAAGCCAGATCCCAGTTTCAGGATCTCGTTCTCATTCTCGATCTGGTGCCGGCGGTAGGCTTCCAGGCCCTGGGTGCGGAAGATCGCTTCTTCCGCCTCCAGGTCGAACAGGGCGCGCGACGAGATGCCGACGACGAGCAGGTTATCGAGAGAGACGGGCATGGAGCGAACGACTCCTGGAGAAAGCGGGACGGCGGCGGTCAAGGAAAGCCGGCGCGGGGCAGGCGCAACCCCCCAGTCATTATAACCATATGCGCATGACGGAAAGCGCAAGCCCGAAAATGAAAAACGCACCTCGTCGGGTGCGCTGTCGGGGCGTATATATCGGGGGCGTATTCATCAGTGCTGCTGGTGCCGGGAGCCGGAATCGAACCGGCACGGTATTTCTACCGCGAGATTTTGAGGCTAGTTACGCAATTTCGGTAAAAAGCAGTATAGCAAAGGCTTAGACGGGGACTGGTGAATACCGTAAGGTATTTATAGGTCAATTTTGGTCAAGAAAGCCCCGTTATGGCCAGCAAGAAAATTAAGAACGAACGAGTTGTTGAACGCAACATTACCGTCCGCTGTGACGGCTTTTCCTATCGAGTCCGGATGACAATCAACGGTGCTCGGATCGACGAAACCTTTGACACTCTGCAGGACGCGCGTGCGTACCGAGACCGAATGCGTGCAGATGCCACGACCGATCCTACACATCGCTTGGTTCTCGAAGCGAAACAAAAGAAGGAAGAGGCTGCCAAGACGACTCTTAGCGACTTGCTCGATAAATACCTGAAGGAAATTACCCCAATGAAACGGGGGGAGCAGGTCGAATCAGCCAAGATAGGAAAGCTGAAGCGGTACGAGATTGCTCGGTTGCCAGTCTATTTGGTAAACCGAGATGCAGTCAGACGCTTTATGGAAACGGCAAAAAAGGAAGGTTGGTCAGACAACAACTTGCGAAAATATCTGATGCTGTTGTCGAGTGTGTTCCAAACGGCAGTAAAGCGATGGGGAATGGATCTGGAAAATCCAATCCGAATGGTGGAGGTTCCGGGTAACGGAAAAGCAAGGGAACGACGGCTAGAAGCGGGGGAATACGAAAGGCTTTTGGCCGAACTTAAGCGTGCCAGAAATCGATATGTTGCATACATATTCGAGATTGCAATTGAAACGGCGTCAAGGCGAGGGGAAATCTTGAAATTACGCCGGAAGGATATTGATCTGCAAAGCGCTACCGCAATCTTGCGGAATACGAAGAATGGCGAAGATCGGACTATTCCCTTGTCGAGCCGGGCCATCGAGATAATCAAGCAACTGCCGACGTCAATTGGTGGGGTGGTGTTCCCAGTGACGGAAGATCAGCTCAGGCATGCATTCGTGGCCGCCAAAAAACGTGCCAGAAAGAAGTATGAAGCAGAATGCGTGCAGCAAGGCGTTGAGCCACAAGCGGGGTATATCTCTGAGCTTCGTTTTCATGATCTGCGTCACGAAGCCACAAGCCGGTTGTTTGAGAAAGGTTTGAATCTGATGGAGGTTGCATCTGTCACCGGGCACAAAACCTTGGGTATGCTCAAGCGTTATACCCATTTACGAGCCAGTGATCTCGCCAGAAAACTGGGGTAGGGTTCCGTTTTGCCTTGGGGGTATGTTGCGCCACAGTTTAGCCGCTCATCTGCAGGGCGCAGGGAAGAAATACTGGAGTGCGGGCGTATTTAGTGCGTGCAGATGTGCAGACAACGATGATTTATATCTACGTTCTGCATAGGGGATGGCATGGGGTCGGCTCCCCATCGACCGATCGGGTGCCAAGTAGCGAATGTCTGTAAGCGTCGGCTGACTACCGTCGTTGACGACTGAAGCAGTTTATGTGGCAGGCG
>OFCW01000118.1_pt1 | contig 32359 bp, 32 predicted proteins | sample 1520951 | NCBI WGS metagenome assembly OFCW01 (sample SAMEA4349680, study PRJEB24078) | microbial mat metagenome | biome: Terrestrial Biome; feature: Habitat; material: Microbial Mat | place: India | collected 2012-06-12 | depth 10 m | reverse complement strand
TACCGGGCCAGCGCCCAGCTCGACGTCAGATAGCCGCCGATGCCGGCCTGATTGCCGGCCTGCATGCTTATAATTGGCCGCAATGAGTACCGATACCCCGACCCCGCAAACCATCGCCCCGGCCAACCGGCCGGCTCCTCGTTCGTTCCGCAGCGGCCTGGCCCTGGCGCTTGCCCTGCTCGCGCTTGCCGTGGCCGGCTGGCAGTGGCAATCAACCCGCCAGCAACTCGACAGCCTGCAGCAGGATGTCAATCGCCGCCTGGCCGAGTTCGATACCGGCAACAAGGAAGAACGGGGAGCGCAAAAGCAGTTGCGCGAGCAGGTCGAGGCATTGCAGGCCAAGTTGGGGGCTGTCGAAGAGCGCCTGGGCGAATTTCAGGCGCAGACCGAGGCGCTCAAGGCGCTCAATCAGGACATCGCTCGCGGCCGGGAGGATGCCACGCTGCTCGAAATCGAGCAGGCGGTTACCCTGGCAGGGCAGCAACTGCAGCTGGCCGGCAACGTGCCGGTTGCGGTGCTCGCCCTGCAGACGGCGGATGCGCGCCTGGCCCGCCTCGACCGGCCGGCCTACCTGCCCTTGCGCAAGGCTCTGACCAAGGATCTGGAACGGCTGAACGCCTTGCCTTTCGTTGACATGCCCGGGCTCAGCTTGCGTCTGGAGCAGTTGATCCTCGGTGTCGACAAGTTGCCGTTGACCGCCTATGGCCGGCCGCTTGACCAGCCTGCGCGCGCAATGCCGGCGAGCGCGGCGTCGGGATGGCAGGCGCTTGCCGGCGAGGTCTGGCAGGAACTGAAGGGCCTGATCCGCATCCAGCGCTTCGACCGCGAGGAGCCGGCACTGCTCGCGCCCGGCCAGGATTTCCTGTTGCGCGAAAACCTCAAGTTGCGCCTGCTCAATGCCCGTCTGGCCTTGTTTGCGCGTGACCAATGGACCTACCGGAATGAACTGAAAGTGGCTCAGGAGTGGCTGGGCAAGCATTTCGACACGAGCGACAAGGCCGTGCTTGCCGCCCAGACCACCTTGCGTCAGATGGCGGCAAACGAGATCAATGTCGAACTGCCCAACCTGAACGATACCCAGGCTGCGCTGCGCAACCTGCGCCAGGGCAAGGATAAGCGGTGAAGGGCCTGTTCTGGATTCTGGCCCTGTTCGGGCTGGCGGTGGTCGCGGCGCTCGGCGCCCGCTTCAACGAGGGCTACCTGTTGCTGATCGTGCCGCCCTGGCGGGCCGAGGTGTCGCTCAACCTGTTCATCATCGCGCTGCTCGGCCTGTTCCTCGCCTTTTATGCCGCCCTGCGCCTGCTTGCCGTCACCTTCGGTTTGCCCGGCCGGGTCCGCGCCTACCGCGCCCGCCGGCAGCGCGATCAGGCCGGTCAGGTCTTTCAGGATGCCGTTCGGCTGCTTTTCGAGGGACGCTTCGGCCAGGCCATGAAAAGGGCCGCCGAAGCGCATGGCAACGGCACGGCGCCCGGTCTCTCGGCGCTGATCGCGGCGCGGGCCGCCCAACGCATGCGCGAGCCGGAAAAGCAGCAATACTGGCTGGAGCACGCCAGGGCCGACGATCCGCGCACCGAGGCGGCCACCCTGATGCTCGATGCCGAAATGGCCAATGAGGAACGCCGTTTTGCCGATGCGCTGGCGGCGCTGGATCGCCTGCAGGGCAAGCAGGGGCGGCACATCGCCGCCTTGCGCCTGGAGTTGCGGGCCCGTCAGGGCTGTGGCGACTGGGACGGCGTGCTGCGCCTTGTCCGTCAGCTGGCCAAGCGCGATGCACTGCCGGCCGAAGTGGTGACCGAGGTGCGCACGCAGGCACATCTGGCCAATATTGCCCGGCACAGCAAGGATGCGGCACAACTGACGGCGTATCTGCGCGCCTTGCCCGCGGCGGAGCGCGGCCGGCGGATCGCGCTGGCCGCGGCGCAGGCGCTGCTCGCCCTGGGCGCCGATGGCGAAGCGCAGAAGCTGATCGAGGCCGTGCTGGACAGTGCGGACAATGACGATTGGTCTTCCGAGCTGGCTGCCCTCTACGGCCGCCTGAGCGGCGGTGACACGACCGCCCGTATTGCCCGGGCGGAAAGCTGGTTGCGCCGCCATCCGGACGATGCCGTCCTGCTCATGGCGCTCGGCCGCATGTGCCAGCGCCAGCGCCTGTGGGGCAAGGCGCAGAGCTATCTGGAGGCATCACTGGCGCTTGCCCCGAGCCAGGAGGCGCATCTGGAACTGGCCCGCTTGCTCGATCAGCTCGACCGGGGCGATGAGGCCAACCAGCATTACCGGGCCAGCGCCCAGCTCGACGTCAGATAGGCGCGAGCGGACCGGAAAATCCATCAACCGGCAACGGGCGGCTGGCGATCAGCAACTGGCTGCCAGCCAGTCCTGCGGCTTGAGGAAGACCTCGTAGAGTTCGGCTTCCGGGGTGCCGGCCGCCGGTTTCCAGTCGTAGCGCCATTTGACGATGGGGGGCAGGGACATCAGGATCGATTCCGTGCGGCCGCCGGACTGCAGGCCGAACAGGGTGCCGCGATCCCAGACCAGGTTGAATTCGACATAACGGCCACGGCGGTAGGCCTGGAAATCGCGTTCACGTTCGCCATAGGGCGTGTCACGGCGCTTGGCCAGTACCGGCAGATAGGCCTGGGTGAAGGCATTGCCGACAGCCTGGGTCAGTGCGAAACAACGCTCGAAGCCACCTTCGTTGAGATCGTCGAAGAAGACACCGCCGACGCCGCGCGGCTCGTTGCGGTGCTTGAGGAAGAAATAGTCGTCGCACCACTGTTTGTACTTCGGATAAACCTCGTCGCCGAAGGGAGCAAGGGCATCCTTGCAGGTGCGGTGGAAATGCTGCACATCCACGCGCTGTCCGTAATAGGGCGTCATGTCCATGCCGCCGCCAAACCACCAGACCGGCTCCTCGCCGGCCTTGGTGGCAACGAAGCAGCGCACGTTCATGTGGGCGGTCGGGCAGTAGGGGTTGCGCGGATGCAGTACCAGCGACACCCCCATCGCCTCCCAGGCGCGGCCGGCGAGTTGCGGGCGCACGGCAGTGGCCGAGGCGGGCAGGGATTGGCCGGTGACGTGCGAAAAATTGACGCCGCCGCGCTCGAAGACATTGCCTTCTTCGATCAGTCGCGAAATGCCGCCGCCGCCTTCCGGACGCTGCCAGCTGTCGCTACGGAAGGTCTGGCCGTCGAAGGCTTCGAGTTCGGCGACGATGCGGCTTTGCAGGCCGGTGAAGTAGTCCTTGAGGCGGGTGGTATCCATCGTGTCTCCGGAAAATGTGAAACGGGCGGCCTGGGCCGCCCGTCCGAGTGGTTGGGTGCCGAAAGGTTCACCGGCCGATGGCGCGGTGGCCGATGTCCTTGCGGTATTGCATGCCGTCCCAGGCGATCTGGGCGGCGGCGTCGTAGGCGGCCTTCTGGGCCAGCCTGATGTTTTCGCCGAGCGCGGTGACGCAGAGCACGCGGCCGCCGGCAGTCACTACCTGGCCATCCTTTTCGGCAGTGCCGGCGTGGAAGACGTGACAGTCCTCGCTGAAGCGGTTGGCCTTGGGCAGGCCGCCGATCACGTCGCCCTTCTTCGGGCTGTCCGGATAATGGGCGGCGGCGAGCACGACGCCGAGGGCGACGCGGCGGTCCCATTCGGCTTCGATCTGGTCCAGGGTACCGTCGATGCCATGTTCCAGCAGCTTGACGAAATCGGATTTCAGGCGCATCAGGATCGGCTGGGTTTCCGGGTCGCCCATGCGGCAGTTGAATTCCAGCGTCTTGACCGAGCCATCCTTGCCGATCATCAGGCCGGCGTAGAGGAAGCCGGTGAAGGGGATGCCATCCGCCGCCATGCCGCGCACGGTGGGCAGGATGATTTCGCGCATGGCCCTGGCGTGCACTTCCGGCGTCACGCAGGGCGCCGGGGAATAGGCCCCCATGCCGCCGGTGTTCGGCCCCTGGTCGCCGTCGAAGATGCGCTTGTGGTCCTGGCTGGAGGCCAGCGGCAGGACGTTCTTGCCGTCGACCATGACGATGAAGCTGGCTTCCTCGCCGTCGAGAAAGTCCTCGATCACGACGCGGGCGCCGGCATCGCCCAGCTTGTTGCCGGACAGCATGTCATCGACGGCGGCGTGCGCTTCTTCCAGCGTCATCGCGACGACGACGCCCTTGCCGGCCGCCAGACCATCGGCCTTGATGACGATCGGGGCGCCCTTGCGGTCGATGTAGGCGTGCGCGGCGGCGGCATCCGAGAAGGTCTCGAATTCAGCCGTCGGGATGGCGTGGCGGGCCATGAAACGCTTGGCGAAATCCTTGGAGGATTCGAGCTGCGCGGCTTCCTTGGTCGGCCCGAAAATCTTCAGGCCCCGGGCGCGGAAAACGTTCACCACGCCAGCGGCGAGCGGCGCTTCCGGACCGACCAGCGTCAGGTGGATCTTGTTCTGCTCGGCGAAGTCGGCCAGGGCTTGCGGATCGGTGATATCGACGTTCTCCAGCTCGTGTTCGCGCGCCGTGCCGGCGTTGCCGGGGGCGACGTAAACCTTCTGCAGGCCGGGTGTCTGCGCCAGTTTCCAGGCCATGGCGTGCTCGCGGCCGCCGGAACCGATTACCAGTAGTTTCATGGCTGATCTCTTTTCTCTTCTTGGTTCGTGACAACTTGCGTTGCCCATGCACGAATGCGCCGTGCACAGGATACCGCCTCGTCGCGGGTCAGGATTTCAATGTCCGTGTCGTCGTAGCGAAAGACGGCCGCATAGGGGTTCAGGCGGGCCAGTTCATCCAGGCTGAGCGGCAGCTGATGACCGGCTGCCGTCAGTGTTGTGGCCAGGCGGATCAGGTCATGGGTCCGGTCGAAAGGCAGATCGGCCTGAGCCAGCACCGCCTTCAGCGATTTCTCGATCAGTTGCTGGGCGTGAAAGGCGACGCCCGAGAGATGGACTCGTGGCGCATCCTTCAGCACGAGCAGGATTTCCCAATCCCGTTCCGCGACCTTGAGGAGACTGCGCGCTTCTTCAAGCGGCATACATCACCCGCCCCTCGCGTGCCGCCCAGTAGATTGCTGATGAGCGCCACTCGCGCTTTTTGGCGAAATCGCTCTCCGAGCAGACCAGCAGGTCGACCGGAATGTTCAGTGGCCAGAGCGCCTTGTGCAAACGGATCATTTCTTCGCCGACATTGGCGACTTCCGGTTCGACGACCAGCAGATCGAGATCCGACCCTTCAGTCGCCTCGCCCCGCGCATGCGAACCGAATACGATCACCCGGCTCGGCGCGGCGACCTCGACGACGCGCTGTACGGCTTGCTGGATGATCTGTTCGGAAATCATGCGCTCGGCGGCTGCTCAGTGACGGAAGTGACGCGCGCCCGTGAAGACCATCGCGATGCCGTGTTCGTCGGCTGCGGCGATGACTTCCTCGTCGCGCATCGAGCCGCCCGGCTGGATGACGGCGACGGCACCGGCTTCGGCCAGCACGTCGAGGCCGTCGCGGAACGGGAAGAAGGCATCCGATGCGACCACCGAACCCTTCAGCGACAGGCCGGCGTTCTGGGCCTTGATGCTGGCGATCTTGGTCGAATCGACGCGGCTCATCTGGCCGGCGCCGACGCCCAGGGTCATGCCGCCGCCGCAGAAGACGATGGCGTTGGACTTGACGAACTTGGCGACGCGCTCGGCGAAGAGCAGGTCTTCGATCTGCTGGGCGGTGGGCTGCACCTTGGTGACCACCTTGAGGCCGCTGGCCTGGGCGGTGAAGTCGTCGGCCGTCTGCACCAGCAGGCCGCCGCCGACGCGCTTGAGTTCCAGCTTGTTCAGGTCGCGGCCAAGCGGCACCACCAGCACGCGCAGGTTGGTCTTGCTGGCGAGCGCCGCCTTGGCTTCGGCAGTGAAGGACGGGGCGATCAGCACTTCGACGAAGTGTTTGCGCTCGTTCATGGCGTTGACCACGTCGATACCGACTTCGCCGTTGAAGGCGATGATGCCGCCGAAGGCCGAGGTCGAATCGGTCTTGAAGGCCTTTTCGTAGGCGCCGAGCAGGGTGCCGTCGATGGCGACGCCGCAGGGGTTGGCGTGCTTGATGATGACGCAGGCCGGCGCGTCGAAGGCCTTGACGCACTCCCAGGCGGCGTCGGAATCGGCGATGTTGTTGTAGGACAATTCCTTGCCCTGCAGCTGGGTGTAGGCGGCGATGCTGCCGGCCAGCGGCATGGTGTCGCGGTAGAAGGCGGCGGACTGGTGCGAATTCTCGCCGTAGCGCAGGATTTCGACCCGGTCGAAGGCCAGTTGCAGCCTGGCCGGGAAGATGGCCGGGGTCGGGGCGGCCTCGGCGGGCTTGGCTTCGGCGCCCTCCTCCAGGCCGGTCAGCCAGTTGGCGATCATGCTGTCGTAGCGAGCAGTGTGGGTGAAGGCCTTCTTGGCCAGGTTGAAGCGGGTGGCGAGCGCCAGCGCACCACCATTGGCTTTCATTTCATCCAGCAGCGGGACGTAGTCGGCCGGATCGGTGACGATGGCCACGCCGGCGTAGTTCTTGGCCGAGGAGCGGACCATGGCCGGGCCGCCAATGTCGATGTTCTCGATGGCGTCTTCCAGCGTCACGCCCGGCTTGGCGATGGTGGCGGCAAACGGGTAGAGGTTCACGCAGACCAGGTCGATGGTCGGGATGCCGTGCTGCTCGATGGTCGCCAGGTGTTCCGGTAGGTCGCGACGAGCGAGGATGCCGCCGTGCACCTTCGGGTGCAGGGTCTTCACCCGGCCGTCGAGCATTTCCGGGAAGCCGGTGTAGTCGCCGATTTCGGTGACGGCGAGGCCGGCGTCACGCAGCATCTTGGCGGTGCCGCCGGTGGACAGCAGCTTGACGCCTTGCGCGGCGAGGCCCTGGGCGAATTCGAGTACACCCGTCTTGTCGGAGACGGAAATCAGCGCTTGTTTGATCGTCATGGCAGTTACAGTAGTTGATGTTCGGTGAGTTTCTTGCGCAGCGTGTTGCGGTTGATGCCCAGCATCTCGGCCGCCAGCGTCTGGTTGCTGCCGGCCTTGGTGAGCACGACCTCCAGCATCGGTCGTTCGATCTTCTTCAAAACCATGTCATAAATGGCGGCCGGCTTTTCGCCATCGAGATCCCGGAAGTACTGCTCCAGCGCGTCAACGACGCATTGCCCCAAATCATGTTGGCTCATGCTGCCAACGCCTCCTCTTGTGCATTGTTATCTTCGTACTGCAGATGATCGTGCGCTTGTGCATAGCGCAGGAAAAATTCGTCCACCGCCTGGCGCTGCAGATCCACCGTGGGCAGCGTATTCATCACCTTGCGGAAGGCCGCCGAGCCGATCAGGCCCTTGGTGTACCAGGAGATGTGCTTTCTGGCGACCTTGACCCCGGTCTCCAGGCCATAGAAATCGTAAAGGTCGTCGAGATGCGCCATCAGGATGGCGTGGATCTCGGCAACCGGGGCCGGCGCCAGCTTTTCGCCGGTCTTCAAATAGTGCTCGATCTCGCGGAACAGCCACGGGCGGCCCTGGGCGGCGCGGCCGATCATCACGCCGTCGGCGCCGGTCACATCGAGGACGTGCTTGGCTTTCTCCGGCGTCGTGATGTCGCCGTTGGCGATGACCGGAATCTTCACCAAGGTCTTTACGTAGGCGATGGTGTCGTACTCGGCTTCGCCGGTGTATTGCTGGCAGCGCGTCCGGCCGTGGATGGCGACGGCGCGCACACCGGCGCTCTCGGCAATGCGGGCGATGGTCGGCGCGTTCTTGTTGGCCAGGTTCCAGCCGGTACGGAATTTCAATGTCACCGGCGTATTCGGCACGGCGCCGACGACGGCATCGAGAATCTCGCCAACCAGTTGCTCGTTCTGCATCAGCGCCGAGCCGGCCATCACGTTGCAGACCTTCTTGGCCGGGCAGCCCATGTTGATGTCGATGATCTGGGCGCCGTTGTCGACATTGTGCCGGGCCGCGTCGGCCATCATTTTCGGGTCGGCGCCAGCAATCTGCACCGAGATCGGCTCGACTTCTCCCGTGTGATTGGCGCGGCGCAGCGTCTTGGCGCTACCGTACAGGAGCGAGTTGGAAGTGACCATCTCGGAAACGGCCAGCCCGGCCCCCATTTTCTTGCACAACTGGCGGAACGGTCGGTCCGTCACGCCCGCCATCGGTGCAACGAAGAGATTGTTTCGCAAGGTAAAACCGGCAAATTCCATGGGCGAGCGGGGGCGAGGGCAGGGCGACGGGAAGGCGCGCATTCTACCCGAAAGGGCGCCTAAAAAATAGTCAAATCGTGAAGCCGATGGCGAGCGCCAGCGCGAAAGTCAGTTGCAGGCCCGCCGTGGCGGCCAGGATGCGGTTGAACACCGGGCCGGGCGCTTCGTGATGGAAGCGGTGGATCAGGCGCAGTGCCAGGGGGAGGGAAAGCAAGGGCAGCGCAGCCGGCCAACCGCGGGCGGCGAGCAGGGACAGCAAGGCATAGGGGGCGAGCATTTCGAGCGTGTAGAGCCAGCGCGTTGCCGGTCGGCCGAGGCGGACGGCCAGCGTGTTCTTGCCGTTCCGGGCATCGCCGTCGCGATCGCGATAGTTGTTGACGGTGATGACCGCTGCTGCGTGGGTGCCGACCAGGCTGGCGGCGAGCAGCGCGGTCGGCGTCAGGCTCAGCGTTTGTAGGTAGTAACTGCCGCCGACGGCGATCAGGCCGAAGAAGATGAATACGAAGATTTCGCCGAGCGGCCCGTAAGCGATGGGTTTGGGGCCGCCGGTGTAGGCCCAGCCGGCAGTCAGCGAGGCGAGGCCAATGATGACGATGGGCCAGCCGCCATGCCAGACCAGATAGATGCCGCACAGGAAGGCCAGCGCGAAGCTGAGCCAGGCGCCGGCCTGGACCATGCCGGGCGTCAGCCAGCCTTCAGCCGTGGCGCGCTGGGGGCCGAGGCGGTCCGGTGTGTCGGTGCCGCGCAGGAAGTCGCCGACATCGTTGAACAGGTTGGTGCCGATCTGGATGAAGGCGGCGCCGAATGCAGCCGCCAGTAGCGGCAGCCACAGGATGCTGTGCGTGTCATGCCAGGCGATGGCCGAGCCGACCAGTACCGGCGACAGCGATACGGACAGGGTCTTGGGGCGACAGGCGAGGAACCAGGCAGTGGTTTTGTTCATGCGTCAGACAATCGGGCAGGCGGCGCGACTTTACTCGGGCGTCGCGCCCTTGCCCTTGGCGCAGATCAAGGCCAGGCGCGGGCGCCCCAGATCATGCGCTTGGCGACGAAATGGCGGGCCGGCGGGCAGAGGTCGAGCGCCAGCAGACCCAGGCCGCGCGCCAGCTTGAGTGGGCCGAAGTCGTTCGAGAAGGCCTTGACCACCTTGTCGGTGAACAGGGCGCCGCCGGCGCGGTCGAGTTGGCGGCTGGCGGCGTAGCTTTGCAGACTGCTGCGGTGCACACCCTTCCTGAGCAAAAAATCAGCGAGTTGCCAGGCGTCGCGCAGGCCGAGGTTGAAGCCCTGGCCGGAGACCGGGTGCAGGGTTTGCGCGGTGTTGCCAATCCACACTTCGCAGTCCTTGACCAGCGTGTCGCGCATCCGCAGTGCCAGTGGGAAGCGGCTGCGCTGGCCGGGTTTGGCGAAAGTCATGCGGCGGCCGAATTGGGCCTGCAAGGCGGCGATGAAAGCGTCGTCGTCGAGGGCCATGATGGCGTCGGCCTTGGCCGGTGGCAAGGTGAACACGATGGAGAATTCGTCGCCCAAGGGCAGCAGGGCGAGCGGGCCGTCCGGGGTGAAGCGTTCCCAGGCCCGCTGGCCATGGCCGGGCGTGGGCGTCACTTCGCAGATCACGGCGTGCTGGCCGTAGTCGCTGACGGAAACCGTCGGGTCGTCGCCCGGCGTGCCTTCGGCGTGGACCAGCAGCTTGCAGCGAATAGTGCGCAATTGGCCGGCCTGGCGGAGCGACACGGTGGCGCCGTCGTCGTCGGCATGGATGTCGATGATTTCCGCTTCGGCCAGCAGGCGGTCGGCAGAAAGGTTGGCGGCCAGCGCCGCGGCGAGGTCGCGGTAGCGGACGACGTAGCCGAGCGCCGGCAGCTTGTAATCCGTGCGGTCGAGCAGGGTGCGGCCGAAGCCGCCCTTCTGCGAGACGTGGATGGTTTCGATGGGTGTCGCGGCGCGCGTCGGCCAACTCCAGATTTGCTCCAGCAACTCGCGAGCGCCGTGGGAGAGGGCAAGGGCGCGCGGGTCGGCTTGCAGGGCGGCGGAAGGCCGGCGGTCGAGCAGCTGCGAGGTCTGGCCGCCAGCGGCAAGCGCCAGATGCAGCGTCATGCCGACCGGCCCGGCGCCGACGATCAGGATGTCGACGTGTTCAACGGCGGAATCAGTCACGGCGCATGACCTCCTCGATCTCGGCCACCGTTTTCGGTGCGCTGGTGTAGATGTCGCAGCCGGTTTCCGTGACGCGCACATCATCCTCGATGCGGATGCCAATGCCGGCCAGCGCTTCGGGAATATCGTCGGCCGGGCGGATGTAGAGGCCGGGTTCGACGGTGACGGTCATGCCCGGTTGCAGCGTCGTCCACTGGTCGCCGACCTTGTATTCGCCGGCGTCGTGCACGTCCAGCCCCAGCCAGTGGCCGGTGCGGTGCATGTAGAAGCGGCGGTAGTCGCCTTTTTCGATCAGGTTGTCGAGGTCGCCGGTGAGCAGTTTGAGGTCGATCAGGCCCTGGGTCAGCACGCGCACGGCGGCGTCGTGCGCCTCCATGAAATGGCGGCCGGGGGCGGTGGCGGCGAAGGCGGCGTTCTGGGCGGCGAGGACGATTTCGTACACGTCCTTCTGCGCGGCATTGAAGCGGCCGTTGACCGGGAAGGTGCGGGTGATGTCGGCGGCGTAGCCCTCGACCTCGCAACCGGCGTCGATCAGCACCAGCGTGTGGTCGTTGAGCAGCTTGTTGTTCTCGACATAGTGCAGCACGCAGGCATTGGCCCCGCCGGCGACGATGGGCGTGTAGGCGTGGGCATCGGCGCCGCGGCGGCGGAATTCGTAGGTCAGCTCGGCTTCCAGCTCGTATTCGGCCATGCCGGGGCGGCAGGCGCGCATGGCGCGGACGTGGCCGGCGCAGGCGATGTCGGCGGCGCGCTGCTGGATGGCGGCTTCGGTGCTGTCCTTGACCAGGCGCATGGCGTCCAGTTCGGCGCGCAGGTCGTGGATGGCGCGGGGTGCCCGCTTGCCGGCGCGGGTTTGCGCCCGCACGGCATTGAGGGCCTTGGCGATGCGCGCATCCCACGCGGCATCATGGCCGATGGCGTGCCAGAGGGTGTCGCGGTCGACCAGCAGTTCCGGCAGTTTCTTGTCGAGTTGTTCAATCGGGTAGGCAGCATCGAAGCCGAAAGCAGTCTTGGCGGCTTTGGGGCCGTAGCGGTAGCCATCCCAGATCTCGCGTTCTTCGTGCTTCTCGCGACAGAACAGGATGGACTTGGGCCGCTTGCCGCCGACCAGCACGACCACCGCCTCCGGCTCGGGGAAGCCGGTCAGATACCAGAAATAGCTGTCGAAACGGTAGGGATGGTGCGCATCGCGGTTGCGGATGACCTCCGGCGCGGTCGGCACGATGGCGACCCCGTCGCCGATGGTTTTCAGCAGGCGTTTGCGGCGGGCGAGAAAGTGGGCGTGGGTCATGCGGTTCTCCGTTCCTGATCCCGAAGCGCCTGGTCCAGGTCCGCCAGGCGTTGCGGCGTTCCGACATCGACCCAGCGACCGGCGAAGCGTTCCCCGGTCAGTGTGCCGAGGCGAATCGCGGCGTCGAGCAGGGGGCGCAGCTTCATTGGCTGGCCGGGCGGCACGTCGCGGAACAGCGCTGGCGAAAAAACGCCGATGCCGGCGTAGGTGAGCGTTTGCTCCCCGTTGGCGTAAACGACACGTTCGCCGTCCAGGCTGAAATCGCCGCCGGCGTGGTGCGCGGGGTTGGCGACGAGCAGCAGGTGGGCCGCTGCTGCGGTGCACGAGCGAAAATGGGCAAAATCCACGTCGCACCAGACGTCGCCGTTAACGACGAGAAAAGGCGCATCGCCGAGCAGCGGCAGGGCTTGGGCGATGCCGCCGGCGGTCTCCAGCGCGCCCGGCGGTTCGGGGGAGTAGGCGATGCGCAGTCCCCACCGCGAACCGTCGCCCAGCGCCTGCTCGATCTGCGTGCCGAGATGGGCGTGGTTGATCACGATGTCGCGAAAGCCCGCCGCCGCCAGTTTTTCCAGATGCCAGACGATGAGCGGCTTGCCGCCGGCGACCAGCAAGGGCTTGGGCGTGTGGTCGGTGAGCGGCCGCATGCGTTCGCCGCGGCCGGCGGCGAGGATCATCGCCTTCATTTACTTGTAGCGGTAGCCGATCTGCTCGGTCTGGCCATCCAGTTTGTCGAGCAGATTGAGCAGGGGCTTGAGCTGCAGGTAACGGCCGGCGGTTTTCTTGGCGTAGTTCATGAAGCGCGGCAGGTCTTCGATGTACTTCTCCTTGCCGTCGCGGTACTTGAGGCGGCAGAAGATGCCGAGCACCTTGAGGTGGCGTTGCAGGCCCATCAGTTCGTATTCGCGCCAGAAGTCGCCGAAGTCGGCACGCACCGGCAGGCCGGCGGCGCGGGCCTTTTCCCAGTAGCGGACGACCCAGTCGATTTCCTGTTCTTCGTCCCACGAGATGAAGGCATCGCGGAAGAGCGAGACGACGTCGTAGGTGATCGGGCCGTACACGGCGTCCTGAAAGTCGATGATGCCGGGCGTCAGGCGTTCGGCGCTTTCGACGACCATCAGGTTGCGCGGCATGAAATCGCGATGCACGAAAACCTTGGGCTGGTTCAGCGCCGAGTTGATCAGGAATTTGAAAGTGCGGTCGAGCATGACCTTCTCTTCGTCGCTCAGTTGCACGCCAAGGTGGCGGCCGATGAACCATTCCGGGAAGAGGTCGAGTTCGCGGCGCAGCAGGTGGCCGTCGTAGGGGGGCAGCGTGGCGGCGGTGGAGCTTTTTTGCCACCGGACCAACACGTCGAGGACCGGGCGGATCAGCACATCGGCCAGCGACAGGTCGGCGTTCAGGGCATCGAGATAGCCGATGCGGCCGAGGTCGGTGAGGACCAGAAAGCCGTTGTCGAGGTCCTTGTCGAGGATGCGCGGCGCGGCGAGGTCGGCTTTGGCAAGCAGGCCGGCGACGTGGATGAAGGGTTGGCAGTCTTCCTTCTCCGGCGGCGCGTCCATCAGGATGCGCGTTTCGCCATCCGGCCAGGTCAGGCGGAAATAGCGGCGGAAGCTGGCGTCGGCGGAAGCCGGGGTGATCTGGACGTTCTGGTTGGGGAAGCGTTGGGCGACCCAATCGTGCACCAGTTGATCGCGTGCTGTAGCGGTCATAAGCGGGTGGGGGCGTGTTCGTTGTAAAATGGCGCGATTTTAACACTCGGGTTCCGGCCGTTCCGGCCCTGCCTTTCCCTCGAACGCCCTGCATGCCCGGTTTTGCCCGTCGTCCGCTTGCTGTCCTGGTTTGTTGCCTGTTTGCCGGCACGCAGACCGGGCGCGCGATCGCCGATGCCGGGCAGCCGGGGGGCGCGAGCGATGCCGGCCCGGCCATCTTGGCCGATGCGCCGCTCCGCCCGGCGGTCCAGGATCCGCCGTTGAACCTGCGCCAGGAGCGGCGCTTCAACCTGCTGAAGAAAAAGAAGGCAACCGCCGGCAAGCCGCCTGCCGCGCTGCTGTCGGGCGAGACCGCGCCGGTCACGGCGCGGCCGGACGACAATCCGCCCCTGTTCATCATCGCTGACCAGATCGAAGGGCGGGCCGATGAGGTCAGCGAGGCGGAGGGTAACGTCGAATTGCGCAAGGTCGATACGCTGCTGTATGCCGACCGTCTGACTTACCGCCCGCTGGAGGATGAGGTCGAGGCGACCGGCAACGTGCGTCTGCTGCAGGACGGTGCCGAAATCACCGGGCCGCACCTGAAGATGCGTCTGGCCGAGCAGATCGGTTCGGCCGAACAGGTGAATTACCGTATCGTCCGCGAGGTGCCGAGCCGTTTCTATGCCGCGCAGCAGACGGTGGTGACGGTGGCGAGCAGCAACGCAAACAATTCCGGCGCGCCGATGATGCTCAATGTCTCCAACAGCTACGGCCTCCCCACCCAGCTGCCGCCTCCCCGGCCGTCGGAAGCCAATGGCTATGCCGAGCGGATGGACTTCGAGGGCGAGAACCGGATGACCCTCTTCGGCAACACCTATTCGACCTGCAAGCCGGGCAGCACGGACTGGTACCTGAAGAGCGACGAGACGCATCTCGATTACGACAAGAGCGAGGGGACGGCCAAGCATTCGACTCTCTGGTTCCAGGGGGCCCCCATCCTCTACACGCCCTATGCCGCGTTTCCGCTCAGCAGCCAGCGGCGTTCCGGCTTCCTGCACCCGCGTTTTTCGACCTCGACGCGCAGTGGCCTGGACTTCGCCTTGCCGTACTATTTCAACCTGGCACCCAACTACGATCTGACCCTGGCACCGCGTTACCTGTCCAAGCGTGGTTTCCAGCTGGGAGCCGATGCGCAGTACCTCTCGCATCATTACGAGGGGCAGGTGCGCCTGGAATACATGCCGGATGACCAGATACTCGGCCGCAGCCGCTACGCCTACCGGATCGATCACCGGCAGAATCTGGGGCGCGGCTTCTCGACGACGGTCAACTGGAACGGTGTGTCCGACGATTACTACTGGCAGGATCTGACCTCCCGCCTGTTGCAGACCTCGCAGACCCAGCTGCCACGCCAGGTTGTCTTCGGGTACTCGCCGGCGCCCTGGCTGCAGACCAGCATGCAGGTCCTGCGCTACCAGACCTTGCAGATCGATCCGAGCAGCCCGATTGCCCGCCCGTATTTCCTGGAGCCGCAACTGAACGTGCTCGGCTACAAGGCCAACGTGTTCAAAACCGATTTCACGCTGATCGGCCAGTATTCCCGCTTCACCCATGTCGATGCCGGCAAGGTACAGGGCGACCGGATGGTGTTCTATCCGCAGCTGTCGCTGCCCATCGTGCATCCGGCGTTTCAAATCACGCCCAAGGTCGGCCTGCATCTGACCAAATATGCCCTGGATGAGCAGGCAGCCGGCCTGCCCAACACCTTCAGCCGCGCCCTGCCGACCTTCTCGCTCGATTCGACCGTGGTTTTCGAGCGCGAGGGCGAGTGGCTCGGCAAGAGTTACATCCAGACCCTGGAGCCTCGCCTGTACTACGTGAATATTCCGTACAAGGACCAGAGCCAGATTCCGCTGTTCGATACCGGCCTGTCCGACTTCAATTTTGCCCAGATTTTCTCGGAGAACCGCTACAGCGGTTACGACCGGCTGAACGATGCCAACCAGCTGACGGCCGGCCTGACCACCCGTCTGCTCGACGGGACGACCGGGGTCGAGCGCTTCAAGGCCATGGTCGGCCAGCGCTATTATTTCAAGCCGCAGCGCGTTTCGATCGCCGGCGAAACGACCCGCTCGGACAATTTCTCCAACATTGTCGCCGCCTTCAACGGCCTGATTGCGCCCAGGACCTATGCCGATGTGGCGACCGAGTACAACTACCGCGAGAACGTCATCGAACGTTTCTCGGCTGGCGCGCGCTTCCAGCCGGATTACGGCCGGGTGCTCTCGGCCAGCTATCGCTATACCCGGGACCCGTTGACCGGCAATGCAACCGTCGACCAGGTCGATTTCGCCGGACAATGGCCGCTGTCGAGCCGCTGGTACGCGGTTGGCCGCTACAACTACTCGCTGCGCGACAGCAAGGCGCTGGAGGTCATCGCCGGCGTCGAGTACAACGCCAGCTGCTGGTCGGTCCGCCTGGTCGGCCAGCGTCTGGCGGCGATTTCAGGCGCCCCCAACGAAACCCTGTTCCTGCAGCTCGAACTCAACGATTTCGGCAGCATCGGCTCCAACCCGATCGGCTTGCTCCGGCGCAGCATTCCGGGCTATGGCAAGATGAACGAATTGCCGACCGATAGCCGCCTGCTAACCCCCTAGTGAGATCCATGACCTCCTTCGTCCGCCTCCTTGCCTTCCTGTTCGCTGCCTTTGCCGGCCTGCTTGCCCAAACGGCGTTTGCCGTGCCGCAGGATCCCGTCGAGGCCGATCGCATCGTTGCCGTTGTCGGCACCGACGTGATTACCCATGTCGAATTGCGCAGCCGCCTGGCGACGGCGCTCAAGCAGCTGGAGAAGCAGGGCACACCGCTGCCGCCGCAGGATGTGCTGGAGCGCCAGATGCTGGAACGGCTGATCATGGAGCGCGCCCAGCTGCAGTACGCCAAGGAATCCGGCATGCGGGTGGATGACACCCAGCTCGATCAGGCCATCGCGCGCATTGCGGCCGGCAACAAGATGACGGTGCCGCAGTTCCGTGCCGCTCTGGAAAGGGACGGGGTTCCGTACGCCAGTTTCCGCGAGGATATCCGCAATGAAATGATTGCCGTCCGTCTGCGCGAGCGTGAAGTCGACAGCAAGCTCGTCATCTCGGAAGGCGAAATCGACAACTACCTGGCCAACCAGGCGGCCAGCGGTACTTCCGAGGAATACCAGGTGGCCCATATCCTGTTGCGCGCCCCGGAATCGGCCAGCCCCGAGCAATTGCAGAAACTGCGCCAGCGCGGCGAGCAGGCGCTGAAACGGGCGCGCGCCGGCGAGAATTTCGCCGAGCTGACCGCCGCCTTCTCCGACGCGCCGGACGCCCTGCAGGGGGGCGATCTCGGATTCCGCCCCTTGAGCCGTCTGCCGGCGCTCTATGCCGAAGCGGCCGCCCGCCTGCAGACCGGTGAAGTCAGCGACCTGCTCCGCTCGTCAGCCGGTTTCCATATCGTCAAGCTGATCGGCAAGCGGGGCGGTTCTGACGCCGCTTCGGTGCAGCAGACGCATGCCCGTCACATCCTGATCCGGGTCAACGAAGTGGTTTCCGAGGCCGAAGCGCGCCGCAAGCTGGAAAGCGTCCGCGAGCGCATCGCCAACGGCATCGATTTCGCCGAACAGGCCCGCCTCTACTCGCAGGACGGTTCGGCCGCCAAGGGCGGCGATCTCGGCTGGCTCAACCCGGGTGACACGGTCCCCGAGTTCGAACAGGCGATGAATGCACTGAAGGTCAACGAAGTCAGCCCGGTCGTCCAGTCGCCGTTCGGCATGCACCTGATCCAGGTGCTCGAGCGGCGGGAGCGGGACGTGTCGGCCGAGCGTCAGCGGGCCGTTGCCCGGCAGGCCATTCGGGAGCGCAAGCTCGACGAGGCCTATCAGGACTGGTTGCGCCAGTTGCGCGACCGGACTTACATCGAAAACCGGCTCGACGAGCAGTGATGCGCCCCCGCATCGCCGTCACCAGTGGAGAGCCGGCCGGCATCGGGCCGGAACTCTGCCTGCACCTGGCCGCCCGGCCAGGTGAGGCGCAGCCGGTCGTCCTGGCCGACCGCGCGCTGCTCGAAGCGCGGGCTGCCGCGCTGGGCTTGGCAATCACCCTACGCGACTACCACCCGGCCAACGCCCCCGTGGCTGGCACGCTCGACGTGCTGCACCTGCCGCTCGCCGCGCCGGTGCAGGCGGGTCGGCTGGATCCGGCCAACGGGCCTTACGTGCTGGCCCTGCTTGACCGGGCACTGACCGGCTGCCAGTCCGGCGAATTCGCCGCCATGGTGACAGCCCCGGTGCACAAGGGCATCATCAATCAGGCCGGCGTGCCGTTTACCGGCCACACCGAGTATCTGGCCGAGAAAACCGGAACGCCGCGGGTCGTCATGATGCTGGCTGGCGAGACGCCGCGCGGCCCGCTTCGCGTGGCGCTGGTCACCACCCATCTGCCGCTCGCGGATGTCCCTGCCGCCATCACGCCGACCGTACTGGAACAGACCCTGCGCATCCTGCATGCCGATCTGCGCGGCAAATACGGGATCGTCCAGCCCCGCATCCTGGTCGCCGGCCTCAACCCCCATGCCGGCGAAGGCGGTTATCTGGGCCGGGAAGAAATCGAGGTCATCACGCCGGTGCTCGATACCCTGCGGGGCGAAGGGATGCAGCTTTCCGGGCCACATCCGGCCGACACGATGTTTACGCCGCCCGTGCTGGCCGGCGGGGATGCTGTCCTCGCGATGTACCACGACCAGGGGCTGACGGTGCTCAAGTACGCCACCTTTGGCCACGGCATCAATGTCACGCTGGGGTTGCCCGTCATCCGGACGTCGGTCGATCACGGCACGGCGCTGGAACTCGCCGGCACCGGCAAGGCCGACCCGGGCAGCCTGTTCGCGGCGGTCGCCGAGGCGGCCCGCATGGCGCAAAGGAAAACCCCATGAAAGGCCACGTCGCCCGTAAACGCTTCGGCCAGAATTTTCTGATCGACAGCGGCATCATTTCCGCCATCGTCTCGGCGATCAACCCGCAACGCGGCGATACGGTCGTCGAAATCGGCCCCGGCCTGGGTGCCATTACCGAACCCCTGCTGCAGCGTGTCGACCACCTGCACGTCGTCGAAATCGACCGCGACCTGATCGCCCGCCTCAAGAAACAGCATCCTCCGGAGCGTCTGAGCATCCACGAGGGCGACGCGCTGGCCTTCGATTTTGCGACCATCGGCCAGCGACTGCGCCTGGTCGGCAACCTGCCCTACAACATCTCGACGCCGCTCCTCTTCCATCTGGCCGATTACGCCGAGCAGGTGTACGACATGCACTTCATGCTGCAGAAAGAGGTCGTCGAGCGCATGGTGGCAGCACCGGGCGACACCGATTTCGGCCGCCTGTCGGTCATGCTGCAATACCGCTTCTGGCTGGAATGGCTGATCGACGTGCCGCCGGAGAGCTTCGATCCGGCGCCGAAAGTCGATTCGGCCGTGGTGCGCCTGATTCCCAAGCCGGTGGCGGCGTTGACGGCGAAAAGCCCGGAAAGGCTGGCTGCCGTGGTTCAGCAAGCCTTCTCGCAGCGGCGCAAGATGCTGCGCAACACCCTCAAGGGCACCCTCGACGACGCCGGCTTCGCAGCCCTCGGCATCGACCCGTCGCAACGAGCCGAGGATATTCCGGTCGAAGATTACGTGCGGATCGCCAACGCGCTACGTTGATCGCCCGGTTGCCGGTGAGGTGGCGGCCGGCTGCCGGAATATTTGACAGTCCGACCGGGTCAGTGTTTTTTTCTTCATGAAATCAATGTCTTGGTAGCATGGCATTCTATTTGCATAAAGCCGGCGGCTACTATTCATTTGAGGGGAATATTCATGAAGAAGCTCATCGCTGCAGGCTTGATCTGCGCCTCGTCCTTTAGCCACGCTGCACTCATCTCTTCCAGCGCCGATCCCGCGCTGGCCGGGGGGAGCGTGATCGACTTCTCTGGTCTGGCGACCGGCAATGCCAGCAGCTACACGGTGGATGGCGTGACCTTCGCGACGATGTCCGGCACGTTGCGGATCGCACCGTATGGCGAAGGCGGCAGCGGCTGGCTGGGGAGCGGGCAGACACTCACCACCCGCGATACGCTTGGCACCAGTGCCTTCTCGATCACCTTTGCCAATCCTGTCTCGGCCTTTGGCATGGACTGGGGGGCCGCAAATCCCAACTGGACTGTTTCCTTGTTCGACGCCGCCAACAATTTGCTGGAAACCCTGGTCTTTATCGGCGGCGACGGGGGCGCAACGTATTCCGAATATTATGGCGCCCAGCACGCCGGAATTTCCCGCGTCGAGCTGACTTCGGTGAGCGGCTATGACTGGGTGATTGTAGATGACTTCGCCTATGTCACCGCACGGCAGCAGGTTCCCGAACCGGCTTCGCTGACGCTGATCGCTTTGGCCTTGGCGGGCCTGGGGGTTTCCCGTCGCCGCAAGTAAGCGGGCCCGACCGCCCCCCCTCCGAAAGACCCGCTTCGGCGGGTTTTTTGTGCCGATGGCCTGAAGATTCGGCGGTGGCCTCTTGGGTTGTTCAGCGAAAAGCGGCAGAAAGTGGGTGGCGTTATAAAAAAACCCGCCGAAGCGGGTTGGTGACTTACTTTTTGGTCGGGCAGGTGTTCAGGCCGAGCAGCGTGTAGGCCGGGCACCAGCCCATGACGCCGGTGGCCAGGGGGACAACGCCGATCCAGGCCCAGGCCGGACCACCCATTGCAGCCCAGCCGACGAGGCCGGCGCCGGCAACGATACGCAGGATTTTGTCGATACCGCCAACATTTGCAGCCATGGTGTGTTCTCCGTCAGGTGTTGTAGACGAGCGCACTGTACGGCCGGGCGCTGTCTGGCGTATGTAACCTGGGTCACACAGTCGCCAGTTTCTGCAAGCCTTCCCGATCGATCACCGTGACCTGCTCCCGGCCCAGGCTGACCAGGCCTTGCGAGGCAAAGCCCTTGAGCAGCCGGCTGACGATCTCGCGCACACTGCCCAGTTCGTCGGCCAGTTGCTGGTGCGTGACGTTGAGCGTTGCCTCGTTGCGGGCCAGGATGAGCTTGGCCAGGCGCTGGTCGAGGCGGGCGAAGGCGACTTCCTCGACCAGTTGCATCAGTTCGCCGATGCGTTCGGCAAACAGGTGGAAGACGAAGTCGCGGAAGGGCGGATGCTCGACGATGAGCGACGAGAACTCCGGTCGCGGCAGCGCCAGCAGCGTCAGCGGCGTTTCGGCCACGCCGCGCGCGTTGTAGTCGGTATGGCCGAGCAGGCAGCTGGAACTGATGATGCACGATCCCCCCGGGCTGACGCGGTAGAGCATCAACTCGCGGCCGCTGGCGGCGAGCTTGATGACCTTGATGGTGCCTTCGAGCAGCAGCGGAAAGCCCTGGCAGGGCTGGTGCTCGGCGAAAACCTGGGTGCCGGCGGGCAGGTGCAGGATGGCTTCGGGGCGCAGCAGCCGGGCGAGCCGTTCGGCCGGCAGGCCGGCGAGGGCCGGGTAGAGCGCGACCAGCCGTTCGGGGGGGAGGGCGACGCTCATGCCGGCGGTCCGATTTCGGCCCAGACCGGCGCGTGGTCGGAGGGGCGTTCCCGCTTGCGCGGCGCCCGGTCGATGCCGGCGGCAGTGCATCGTGCGGCGAGCGGTCTGGAGAGCAGCACGTGGTCGATGCGCAGGCCGAGGTTCTTCTGAAAGCCGAGCATCCGGTAATCCCACCACGAGAAGGTTTTTTCCGGTTGCTCGAACAGGCGGAAACTGTCGCTCAGGCCGAGGCTGATCAGGCGCTGGAAGGCGGCGCGTTCCGGTTCGGAACAGAGAATCTTGCCGGCCCAGCGTGGCGGGTCGTGCACATCACGGTCGTCCGGGGCGATGTTGTAGTCGCCGCACAGCGCGAGTTGCGGGTACTTTGCCAGTTCTTCGGCCAGCCAGACGGCCAGGGCATCGAGCCAGCGCAGCTTGTAGTCGTACTTGTCACAACCGACTTCCTGGCCGTTTGGCATGTAGGCGCAGATGATGCGTGCACCGTCGACCGTGCCGCTGATCAGGCGCTTCTGCTCGTCGGGAAAATGCGGGTTGCCGCAGACGACATCGTGGATCGGTTGCCGGGCCAGCAGGGCCACGCCGTTGTAGGTCTTCTGGCCGGAGAAGGCAACGTGGTAGCCGGCTGCCTCGATCTCCGCCCGGGGGAAATGGTGGTCTTCCAGCTTCAGTTCCTGCAGGCACAGCACGTCGGGCCGGGCGGCAGCCAGCCAGTCGAGCAGGTGGGGCAGCCGGACCTTCAGCGAATTGACATTCCAGGAGGCAATCTTCACGGATTCAGTCCGCCCGCGGGTTTGCTGCCATAGGGGGCCGTCTTCGGGTAGCCGGCAAGTTCGAGCAGGTTGTGGTAGGCGGCGCTGTCGAAGCCGCGGAAGGATTGCCGGCCGACCTTCAGCGACGGTACGGCTGCATCGCCGACCAGTTGCTTCAGCTCGTCGATGTCTTCCGGTTTCTGCACCATTTTTTCGGTGAAGGGCACGCCGCGTCCGTTCAGGACGTCTCGCGCCTGCTTGCAGTCGGCGACGCAGTCGGCCGAGGTGTAGAGCGTGACGGGGAAGGCCTCCATGGCCTTGCGGGTGGCGAAGGGGAGCGCGTCGCCGGCCTGCGCTGCGTCGCCGGTCTTGACGACGGATTTGGCCTGGCCCGGCGGCGGGGTGTCGGAAATCACGGTTCGCCCGGCGGAATCCGTCCACCGGTAGGTTTCGGCCTGGGCCTGCAGGCAGGTCAGGGCGAGGCAGAGCATGAGCAGGCGATGCATCTTGTTTTTCTCCCTCGGCAAATTTACGCTGCAATCATACCGCTGTGCCGGAGCAATGCATCCGGGCTGGGGTCGCGGCCACGGAAGGCCCGGAAATTGTCGAGCGCCGGGCGTTCGCCACCGCGCGACAGGATTTCGTCCAGGAAGCGTTTGCCGACCACCGGGTCGAACGGGTTGCCGACCTCCTCGAAGGCGGCGTAGCAGTCGGCCGACAGCACTTCCGCCCACTTGTAGCTGTAATAGCCGGCCGCGTAGCCGCCGCCGAAAATGTGCGAAAAGCTGTTCGGGAAACGGTGCCAGGCGGGCGGAATGAGTACGGCGACTTCGCGGCGTACCTCGTCGATGAGGTCCATGATGGTTTGCGGGCCGGCCGGATCGAATTCGCAATGCAGGCGCATGTCGAAGATCGAGAATTCGAGCTGGCGAACGGTCATCATGCCGCTCTGGAAGTTCCTGGCGGCGAGCATCTTGTCGTACAGGACGCGCGGCAGCGGTTCGCCGGTGTCGACGTGGGCGGTCATGCCTTGCAGCACCTCCCATTCCCAGCAGTAGTTTTCCATGAACTGCGAGGGCAGTTCGACGGCATCCCATTCGACGCCGTGGATGCCGGAAACGCCCAGCTCGGTGCCGCGGGTCAGCAGGTGGTGCAGGCCGTGGCCGGTTTCATGGAACAGGGTGATGACTTCGTCGTGCGTGAAGGTGGCCGGCTTGCCGCCCACCGGGCGGGCGAAGTTGCAGTTGAGGTAGGCGATGGGTTTCTGGATGCCGTGCGCCGTGCGCTTGCGGGACCGGGCTTCGTCCATCCAGGCGCCGCCCCGCTTGGTTTCGCGGGCGTAGAGGTCCATGTAGAACTGGCCGACCAGGTCGCCGGCCGGCGTTTCGATGCGGTAGAAGCGCACATCCTCGTGCCAGACCGGCGCGCTGTCCTCCTTCACCTTGACGGAGAACAGGCTTTCGATGACCTTGAACAGGCCGGCGATCACCTTCGGTTCCGTGAAATACTGCTTGACCTCCTGCGCCGAGAAGGCATAGCGCGCCTGCTGCAGTTTTTCCGAGGCGTAGGCGGCATCCCAGGGCTGGAAATCGGTGATGCCGAGTTCGTCCCGGGCGAAGGCGCGCAATTCGGTCATGTCCTTCTCGGCGAAGGGCTTGGCCTTCTTCGCCATGTCGCGGAGGAAGGCGAGGACCTGTTCCGGGGTGTCGGCCATCTTGGGCAGCAGGGAGACTTCGGCAAAGTTCCGGAAGCCGAGCATTTGCGCATCTTCGGCGCGCAGTTCGAGGATGCGCTTCATCAGCGGGCCGTTGTCCCATTCCGGCCTGGAGTAGCCATTGTCGATTTCGGCGGCACGGGTGGCGTAGGCGCGGTACATCCGGGCGCGCAGGTCGCGGTTGTCGGCGTACTGCATCACCGGGCCGTAGGAAGGGGCATGGAGCGTGAACTGCCAGCCTGCGACGCCGGCCTTTTCGGCCGCTTCGCGGGCGGCCTCCCTGGCGTAGTCGGGCAGGCCGGCCAGGAGGGCCTCGTCGGTGACGACTTCGGCGAAGGCATTGGTTGCGTCGAGCAGGTTTTCCGAGAACCGGGCGGCGAGTTGCGACAGTTCTTCCATGATCGCCTGAAAGCGCGGTTTCTGGTCTTCCGGCAGTTCGGCGCCGCCGAGACGGAAATCGCGGATTTCGTTATCGACGATCTTTTTCTGCTCGGCGGAAAGCCGAGCGTATTCCGGGCTGGCTTTCAGGGCGCGGTATTTGTCGAACAGCGCCAGGTTCTGGCCGAGTTCGGTATAGAAGCGCGAGACCTCGGGCAGCATGTCGTTGTAGGCCTCGCGCCAGGCCGGTATGTCGTTGACCGAATGCAGATGGCCGACGATGCCCCAGGCGCGGCCGAGTCCTTCCAGGCCGTCGCCCAGCGGGCCGGCGAAGTCGGCCCAGGTGGCCGGCGTGGTTTCGGCAGTGAGTCGTGCGACCAGCGCCCGGCCGTCGGCCAGCAATTGCGTGATGGCAGGTTTGACGTGTTCCGGCTGGATCAGGTCGAAGCGGGGCAGGTCGGTGAAATCGAGCAGCGGATTCTGGGTGTTGGTCATGGTCGTCGGGGCAATAAAAACGGGCGGTCTGCGCCGCCCGTGGTCTGGCGTTCAAACGCTTATTCTACTAGGTCGCGATAGGCGTGCCACGAGGCATGGCCGAGAACCGGCATGATCACGACCAGGCCGAAGAGCAGGGTGGCGAAGCCGATCAGGGGCAGGACGACGAGCAGGGCCGCCCACAGCAGCAACGGCCCCGGATTGGTGGCGAAGGCGCGCAGGCTGGTCAGGATGGCGGTCGGCACATCGGCGTCGTGATCGAGCATCAGCGGCACGGCGACAACGGAGATGACGAAGGCCCCCAGCGCGAGCAGGCCGCCGAGGGCGAACCAGGTGACGATGAAGGCTGTGTGCTCGCCGCTCAGGATCAGGCTGGCAATGAAGGCGCCGGCGTCGATGCCGGTGCTGCTGCCGAGCAGGGCGAAGGCGACGGCGGAAAAACGCTCCCACAGTAGTGCGGCCAGCGCCAGGATGAGGCCGAAGAGGGCCATGGATTCGCCGTTGCGTCGGAAGCAGCGAATGGAGTCGATGAACAGGATGCGTTCCCCGCGCGCCGTATGCCGGCTCAGTTCGTTGAGGCCGGCGGCGAGCAGGGGGGCAACGAGGAAGAAGCCGGAAATCGATACCGTCAGCAGGTGCGGCCGGTCGAGCGTGGCGAGGATGATCAGGTCGCCGGCCAGCGCGAAAAGCAGGCCGTAGGCCAGCGAGGGCAGGGGATTGGCCTTCAGGTCCCGCCAGCCGGCGCTCAACCAACGCCCGGGGTGGCTGGGCGTGATGCGTCGTATGCCGGCCAGGGGCAGGGCGCGAGCAGGCAGTTCGGGGGCGGGGTTCATGGCAGTCTCCTGGGGTGGAATACTGTCCATTTGACTGCGCCCGGGCGGCCGGGTTCAGGCAAAAAAACGCCCGCGCGAGGCGGGCGTTGCGGGTGGGGTGAGCGCCGCTTACAGCGTCTTGCCGGTCAGCTTTTCGTAGGCTTCGATGTACTTGGCGCTGGTCCGGGCGATGACATCGGCCGGCAGCTTCGGACCGGGGGCCACCTTGCCCCAGTCGAGGGTTTCCAGGTAGTCGCGGACGTACTGCTTGTCGTAGGACGGCGGGTTGCTGCCTTCCTGGTACTGATCGGCCGGCCAGAAGCGGGAGGAGTCCGGGGTCAGGGCTTCGTCGATCAGGTGCAGCGTGCCGGCGGCATCGATGCCGAATTCGAACTTGGTATCGGCAATGATGATGCCGCGGGTCGCGGCGTAGTCCGACGCTTCCTGATACAGGCGAATGGCAGCGTCGCGGGCTTCGGCGCAGAGCTGGGCGCCGGTCTTGCCGGTGCCCTGGAGGGCTTCGGCCAGTGCCTTGTCGCAGTTGGCGGCAGCCTGCTCGTAGGACACGTTCTCGTCGTGGTCGCCAACCTCGGCCTTGGTGGCCGGCGTGAAGATCGGTGCCGGCAGCTTGGCGGCCATCTTCAGCCCGGCCGGCAGGGCGATGCCGCAGATGGCTCCGGTCTGCTGGTAGTCCTTCCAGCCGGAACCGATGACGTAGCCGCGCACCACCGCTTCGATCGGCAGCGGCTTCAGGCGCTTGACGACGACGGCCCGGCCGCGCACCTGGTCGCGTTCGTTGTCGGCGACGACCGTTTCCGGGTCGATGCCGGTCAACTGGTTGGGAACGACGTGGCCGAGCTTTTCGAACCAGAAGTTGGCCACGGCCTGCAGCACTTCCCCTTTGCGCGGGATGGGGTCGGGCAGGATGACGTCGAAGGCGGACAGGCGGTCGGTGGTGATGATCAGCAGCTTGTCGGCGTCGATGGCGTAAATGTCGCGGACCTTGCCCTTGGAGATCAGCGGCAGGCTTTTGATGGAGGATTCGAAGAGCGGAGCGGTCACGATCGGGTTCCCGGGAAGTGCAAAAGTCGGATTATAAATTAATGTGAGGCGCCTTCCTCGGCGGCGAGTTTCCGGCGCATGCGGCGTGTGCCCCAGGCCACCACGCCCGCAATCAGCGGAATCGATGCCGCCGTGATCACGTCGGTGTTCAGATGGTGCAACGCTTTCGTTCCCTTGGCGATGTATTGCACGAGCTGGGAACCGTAGTAGGTCAGTACCACCACCGAGAGGCCCTCGACGGCTTCCTGCAGATGCAGTTGCAGCTTGGCGCGGCGGTTCATCTGGCCGAGCAGCTCCTGGTTCTGGCGTTCCAGTTCGATATCGACGCGGGTGCGCAGGAGCTGGCTGTTGCGGGCGACGCGGGCGGAGAGTTCTTCCTGGCGGCGGCTGATTGCTTCGCAGGTGTTCATTGCCGGCAACAGGCGGCGCTGCATGAATTCGTAGAAGGTCGGCAGGCCGGAAATGCGGGTTTCGCGCAGTTCCTCGATGCGCTGCATGACCAGTCCGTGGTAGGCGCGGGAGGCGCCAAAACGGAAGGTGGTGCGGGCGACGGAATGCTCGACTTCGGCGGCCAGCGTGGAGAGGGCGGCGAGAATGTCGCGCTCGTCCTGCGCGCCGCGGGCCTGGCCGATGCGGTCCATCAGGTCGGCCAGCCGCTTTTCGCCGTTGTACAGCCAGCGGCCGACTTCCTTGGCGACCGGCAGGCCGAGCAGGGCCATCATCCGGTAGGTTTCGATCTCGACCAGGCGCTGCACCGTGCGCCCGGCCTGGCGTTGCGTCAGCCCGGCGTTGAGGACGAGGAAGCGTGAAAAGCCGTTGTCGATCTTGAAATCGGTGAAGATCCAGGCCGCATTGTCGGCCACGCGGGCGGCGACCATGGTGCGGCCGTTCGGGGTCAGGCCGGCGAGGATGACGTCCGGGCTGATCTCGTCAGTCGAGCGCAACTCGACATGGGTGGCCACGATCAGCTTGCCCGGGATGCCGGATATCCACTCCGGATGCACGGCGTCGAAGGCGGTGGCGTCCGGACTCAGCGCTTCGCCGTCCGCCAGCGGGCGAAAGAAGGTGTAGCTGGAGAATTCGGTATGCAGCTCCCAGCGCATGCGGAAGGCGCCGGTATCGATCATCAGGTGCGCGTCGGAGCTTTCGATGGCATTGCAGACATGGCTCTGGCAGAGCTTGCCGAGGTTGTCGCGGGCCTGTGCCGCCTTTTCGGCGCTGTGCTTGAACACCAGGTGGGAAACGAGCATGGCCCCGAGCAGCGGCACCGGGGGGCGGGCGTGGAACTCGTTGTTCAGGCGCTGGCGGAGCGGGTGCTCCTGCAGTTCGGAGAGCGCGAGGCGAGGGTGCATGATCGGTGCCGTAGAGGTCGTTGGTGCGGTGCAGCAGATTGTAGCGTATCGGGGGGCTTGCTGCGGGCCGTGGGCGGGCTGTTGGCCAGTGGCGGGCAGGGCCGACGAGTCGCCGGGCGGGCGAAAAAAAAGCCCCGGATCTCCGGGGCGGGGGAGATGCCGGCTGCTCGGGTTTTAGCCGAGATCAACCGGAACGAAGAGGCGGGAATCGCCGCGTTCGACCAGGATCGCTGCTTTTTTGCCGGCCTTGGCGATGATGCCGCGCAATTGCTCGACGCTGTCGATGGCCTGGCCGTTCACCGACAGAATGATGTCGCCTGGCCGGATGCCGGCCCTGGCGGCCGCGCCGTTGGCTTGTTCGACGACCAGTCCGCCCTTGCTGTCGGTTTGACGCCGTTCTTCCGGCGTCAGGGGGCGCACGGCAACGCCCAGGCGGCCCTTGTCGGCGCTCGGGGTGTCGAGCTTGGCCACTTTTTCCTCACCGAAGCTGCCGACATGCACGTCGATGTCCCGTGTCGCCCCGTTGCGCCAGATCTGCAGGCGGGCCAGTTCGCCGGGCTTTTTCAGGGCGACGGCGGCCGGCAGGTCGCCGGAGGAGGCGAGGGTCCGGCCGTCGATGCCGAGGATCACATCACCCGGTTGCAAGCCGGCCTTGGCGGCCGGGCTGCCTTTCTCGACCGAGGAAACCAGCGCCCCGGCCGGTTTGGCCAGGCCAAAGCTGTCGGCCAGCGCCTGGTTGACGTCCTGGATGCTGACGCCGAGCTTGCCGCGCTGTACCTTGCCGGTGGTCACGATCTGCCGTTCGACGTTCATCGCCACCTCGATGGGGATGGCGAAGGACAGGCCCTGATAGCCGCCGCTTCGCGAGTAGATCTGCGAGTTGATGCCGATCACCTCGCCGTTCATGTTGAACAGCGGGCCGCCGGAGTTGCCCGGGTTCACCGCGACGTCGGTCTGGATGAAGGGCACGTAGCTGCCGTCCGGCAGGCTGCGCGATTTGGCGGAGACGATGCCGGCGCTGGCGCTGCTCTCGAAGCCAAAGGGCGAACCGATGGCAAGCACCCACTCGCCAACCTGCGTCTGGGCCGAGGTGCCGATGCGCACCGTCGGCAGGTTCTGCGCGTCGATCTTCAGCACGGCCACATCGCTCGTCTTGTCGGCGCCCAGTACTTTGGCCTTGAACTCGCGCTTGTCATTGAGTTTGACCGTCACCTCGTCGGCATCCTCGACGACGTGGGCATTGGTCAGGATGGTGCCATCGGCGCTGACGATGAAGCCGGAACCCTGGCCCTGAATCGGCGTCGCGCCCTGCGGCAGGCGGCCACCGAAGCGGCGGAAGAACTGGTAGAAGGGGTCGTCCGGGTCGAACTGCGGCCCGTTCGCGGTTTTGCGCGTGCCGGTCACGCTGATGTTGACGACGGCCGGTGCATTGGCGGCGACGATGCTGCGCATGTCGGGCAGGGCCGCCGGAACGGCGGTAGCGGACGGTGCGGTGTTCGTCGCCACGCTGGCGGCTGGCGTGGCCCGGGCATCGGGGATGGCTTGCAGGTGGCCGAAGGAGTAGGCGCCACCGAGCGCGGCAGCAACTGCAACAGCAGCGACGGTCAGCTTCAGGGGTTTCATGGCGTGGATTGCTCCTGGGTAACGAAGGGAGGGATGGTTTGAGGGATGTCTCCGGTTTCTGCGGCCACGGCCGGCTGGCTCAGGGCGGTGCCGAGCGAGCCGATCAGGGCCAGCGAGCGCAGCATCGGACGCAGACGGTCTGCCGGCTGCCCGCGCCGGGAGGAGGGCGTCGGGGGCAGGCCGAAATGCCGGCGGCTCGCCCTGAGAAAAGCGGCCAGGATGCGGGGGGCGAATGATTCGGACTGCATGACAAATCTCCTTGGATTTTTGGTCCAAGTTTTGCGCGAAACCGGGCTTTTTCAAGTGCTCTTTTTGCGACGATTTGTATCCAATTTTTTCAGGTCGCGTCACGCGCCAGTAGCGCCGCCAGAACGGTTTCCGTGGGTGGCGGCGTGCTGCCCGGCTGGGCTTGCCCGGTCGAATTCAGCGCCCGGTGCATGCGTTCGTCGATGGTGGATGCCAAGCCTGAAAGCTGCTTGGCGGCACGCCGGGCGAGCGGGTATGCTGGAAATGTCCGCCAGGCCAGCCTTTGACCGCCATGAAGTTTTCGCGCATCTACCTGAACCGCCTGCAGAACCAGCCCGCCGTCAGCGGCACGGCTGTCGTCATCGATACCCTGCGTTCCTTCACGACGGCGGCCGTGGCGCTGTCGATCGGGGCGCGGGCCGTCTATCCGGTCGAAGGGATCGCGGGGGCGATCAGCCTGCTCGGCGATCTGCCCGGGGCGGTGTCGATTGGCGCCATTGGCGGCGGCGATCCGGTCGAAGGTTTCGATTTCGGCAACTCGCCCTCGCAACTGCAGCGTGCCGATCTGCGCGGCAAGGATGTCGTGATGACTACGGCGGCCGGAGTCCGCGGCCTGCAACGCTTCCAGCGGAGCCGCCGCCTCTACGCTGCCAGCCTGGTCTGTGCCCGGGCCACGGCGGAGGCCATCCGGGCCGAGGGGGCGGACGAGGTCTGCTTCGTGATCACCGGCGAGTGGGTGGATCGCGACGGCGACGAGGATGTCGCCTGCGCCGATTACATCGAGGCCCTGCTCGCGGGCCGGGCCTGTGACCCGGCCCGCTTCGAGCAACGCGTGCGGGATTCCGACTTCGGCCGCCGCTTTACGGCCGGCACCTGGCCCAACCTGCCGTTGGCCGACCTCGAACTGGCGGCGCGGGCCGATTGCTTCGATTTCGCCATGCCGGTCAGCCGTGTCGGCGACCGGCTGGTCATCCGCTGAGCCGCCGGCCTCAGCGCCCGCGGTAAACCGGCGGCCGCTTTTGCATGAAGGCGTCGATCCCTTCGCCGGCATCCTCGCTCATCATGTTGCAGGCCATGACTTCGGCGGCGTAGGCGTAGGCGTCCTCCAGCCCCATCTCCAGTTGTTTGTAGAACATGCCCTTGCCCATCGTCACGGCCACGGCGCTCTTGGCCAGGATGCTACCGGCCAGGCGCTCGATTTCGGCATCCAGCGCATCGAGCGGCACGACGCGGTTGACCAGGCCCTTGGCCTTGGCTTCCATGGCGTCGATGAATTCGCCGGTGAGCAGCATCTCGAGCGCGGCCTTGCGCCCCAGGTTGCGCGCCAGGCCGACGGCCGGGGTGGAGCAGAAGAGGCCGACGTTGATGCCGGATACGGCGAATTTGGCGACATCGGCCGCCACCGCCAGATCGCACATCGACACCAACTGGCAGCCGGCCGCCGTGGCGATGCCGTGAACGCGGGCGATGACCGGCTGCGGCAGCTGGGTGATGCTGAGCATCAGGTCGCCGCACTGCTTGAACAGGGCCTGCATGTAGGCCTTGCTGTGGTTGGCTCGCATTTCCTTGAGATCGTGGCCCGAGCAGAAGGCCTTGCCGGCACCGGCGATGACGACGACGCGCACGCTGTCGCTGGCGGCGATGGCGTCCAGTTCTGCCTGCAAGGCGGTGAGCAGGTCTTTCGACAGCGAATTGAAGGCATTGGGGCGATTCAGGGTCAGCGTGGTCAGGCCGTCAGCACGGTCATGGCGCAGGACGAGGGCTTCTTCCGGGTTCATGCAGGGTCTCCGTATGTTGTTGTTTGATCAAGCCGGCAGATTAGCGCAGGACGATCGCGTCGACCAAGACCGCGTGCATCCTGCGACAGGGCCCTTGGCCTGTTTTTCGGGGATAATCTCGTTTTCCATTGTCATATAACCGGGCGGGACGGGCCCATTTAACGTTAGGAGAACACGATGAAACACAAATCCGCCAAGGCCGCATTGGCCGCCGTACTGCTTTGGGCAACGAGCGCGCTCGCCCTGCCCTACAGCAATCTGGTCGTCTTCGGGGACAGTCTGGCTGACAGCGGCAACAATGCCGTGCTGGTGGATGCCTATTACGGCGGTGCGCGCAGCGACGGCCAGACCGTGGGGGCCGGCGTCCCGGAGTTGCCCTACGATACGAACCGCTACAGTAACGGTCCGGTGTGGACGGAGTATTTCGCCAGCCACCTGGGTTTGAGCCTGACCCCCTCCCTGCAGGGCGGCAACAACTACGCCTACGGCGGCGCACGGGTCGCCGGTGCCAGCCCGGTTCCCAGCCTGCAGGCGCAGATGGAGCAGTATTTGTCGGCCAATTCGGTGAGTGCCAGCACCTTGTACGTGATCGAGGGGGGTGGCAACGATGCACGCGATGTGCTCGATCTCTACGTGGCGGGTGGCGACTACGCGACGCGCATTCAGGCGTATGTGCAGGGGCTGGTCAGCATGATCGGGACGCTCGCGGCACTGGGGGCCGAGCATTTCCTGGTCTGGAACGTGACCGATCTCGGGCTGGTGCCGGCCGTCACGGCGCAGGGCGTCGGTGCAGCGCAAGGCGCCAGCCAGCTCGTTGCGGCCATGAACCAGGCGCTGGCCCTGGCCTTGGCCACCTATTTGCCGCCCGGCGTGACCGATGGTCTGATCCTGTTCGATGCCTATGCCGGGCTCAACGACATCGTGAACAATCCCGCCGCCTACGGTCTGGCCAATGCCAGCGATGCCTGTGCGGCATCGCTGGCGTGCGACCCGGCCAGCCATTTCTTCTGGGACGGCATCCATCCGACGACGGCCGGCCACCAGATCATGGCCAGCCTGGCCGTTGCCGCCATTCCGGAGCCGGCTTCCCTCGCCTTGCTGGCGGTGGCCCTGTTCGGCCTGGCGGCCGGCCGTCAGCGCCGGGCCTGATTCCTTCGGCAGCGGCCCGCCGTGTGCCGGGCCGCTGCCCCGGGCGGCGTCGGCGCGGTTGGCGGCGCGGGCCGATTGCTTCGATTTCGCCATGCCGGTCAGCCGTGTC